>Ga0207646_10004873_pt1 | contig 14383 bp, 13 predicted proteins | sample KBSK5502metaG_FD_184343 | JGI IMG/M metagenome (GOLD analysis project Ga0207646, IMG submission 184343) | Corn, switchgrass and miscanthus rhizosphere microbial communities from Kellogg Biological Station, Michigan, USA - KBS K5-50-2 metaG... | ecosystem: Host-associated > Plants > Roots >... | reverse complement strand
GCGCTTCCAGCGGCGAGTTATTGAGCCGTGGCGCTCGCTGCGGGTCTTGCGTACACGATCCTCGTTCGAGCGCTCATTCAGGCGAACGGCCGTAAGTCGCGGCTGGCCAGAGCCATCGGGTCCGACATCAAGGGATACCTGTCGCTCGTGCTCTACGCCGCGGCCGTCGGCCTCGCCTTCGTGAGCCCCTGGATCTCATACGGCATTTTCGTCGTAGTAGCGCTGATGTGGTTCGTACCCGATCGCCGGTTCACCCGCCGGCAAGACGGATGAGCCTAGCCACATAGGGGTGCTCGGCACCACCTGGCTGGCCGGCGCGTTGCTACGGGGCCGGTCTGACCATCAGCTTCATCTGGATGAGGTCAGATGATCGAGACGCGTGGACAAAGTCTTGACTTCGCCTTACGCCTCGTTGACCTATCCGGAGCGGCACCAGCTCGCTAGCTGGCCGATGCCGGCTACCGAGCTCAACCTCGGACACCACCTGGCACCGAACGGCTCATCTCAATGAACGAACCGGTGGGGTCAGCGTCCGCGAACATGGTCTGGGCGAGGGCTGTGTCGTCGTGCGTTCGATGTCCGGGAGGTCAAATTTGGCGGGGGTATCCGGCACAGTTCACCTTTGAGCGTTCGGGGTACTGGGAAGCGTAGACGCCGCCGCAATCCTCGATCGGCTTGACAGGTCCAATGAATGCGGCCGCGGCGCGTGACGTTCAGCGAAGTCCCCGGGGACCTCGCTGAAGCCAATACCACCAAACACTCCGGTCTGTCGGAATGGGGGTGGCTGCTACCTACGCGTGTATGCCGCCTCCGTCGTGCGGCGCGGCCGATCGTAGAGATCGCTGAAAGCCAATCAGGCAGACCAGCGTCGCCAGAGCGATTACGAGTGGCCCGATAGTGGTTGGAAGCGAACCGCCGAGGAATCCAACGACCGCATCGCCAGCTTGAGCAAGTGTCAACGCGAGCCCGGACACCATGATCGCCGTGGCGGACCTCTTGGAGACGGCGACCACGAGGACCACGGCGAGAACCACCGCTCTGACAAGGGCGTATCCAGCTGTCGGGTCAGAGGGCGTAGCAAACACGTACGCAATGGCGAACAGGTTGCTCACGAGCGCGTTTATCGAAGCAACGACCACCAGGAGAACGGCCGCGCGCCCTACGGTGACAGTCTCACTCTTATTCAGCATTGGTCGGCTCCGTTGACTTAGGCGAACGGGATATTGGAACCGTCCGTTTGGTGGCGTAAACGTCGATCAGCGGCATGCGAAATCTCCTTATCTCGAAGCGACGATGGCGGAAATCGCTTTGGCCGCCGTCTCGGTGAGCTGAACGACATCGCGCGGATGGGAGACCATCGCCACGTGGCTCGACGGGATCTCGACGACAGTGGCCCCCATTCGTTTGGCGAATAGACGCTGAGCAGCAGGTGGAAGTGCCCGATCGTCGGTTGCGACCAGGTACCAAGAGGGCAGCGCTTTCCAGGCGGGGACACCCATCACCTCGTTGAAGGCGCTCGCGGCCAGGGGCTGCTGAACCGCGTACATAACCGTGGCCCTGACAGGTTCGACGTCAGCGGCGAAGTGGTTGACGAAGTCCTCCTGTGCCAGCCAAACGAAGCCCCGGTTGTCGACGAGCTGGTGAGCCAGGGCCGGGGGAGTTGGTCCCTGAGAGAGCAGGGCGCCGAGTGATTCTCCCTTGTCGAGTCCGAAGGCGGCGATGTAGACGAGGCCCGCGACGTTCGGCGCGTCCGTGCCGAGCGCGGTGATGATTTGACCGCCGTAGGAGTGGCCGGCAAGGATGGTTGGGCCCTCCTGAAGCGCCAGCACTTGGCGTAGGCGGGCGACGTCATCGGCGAGCGAGGTCAACGGAAACTGGGGCGCGGTGACTTTGTAACCCTTCGCTTGCAGGTCCTCGATGACCGCGCTCCAACTGGAGCCGTCGGCCCACGCGCCATGGACAAGGATGATGTTTGGTCGAGTGCTCATTTCACTAACTCCTTTTACGGGTCATGTCGCCCGTGCTTGATATCGTCATAGTCCCAGCAGCCCGCGCCCACCCACATCACACGGTCGTGTGATTTCTTCGTCGTCGAGTTGGGCGCGCTTAAGACCGCGACTCGTGAACGTCGGCAAGGCGTGTGAGCTCGAGGCGCGAGTTAACGCCGAGGATGCCGAAGACGTGGCGAAGGTACGATGACGGGGTTGCGCCCGTGGTACCTATTTCATCCGGAGAGGCTCTTGTGGCACCGACAAACGTTGGAGCGAAGGCAGAGGAGCCCAGACAGCCGCTCCGCGGCCGCGACGACGACCTCGCAACCATAGGACGGCACCTCAACCAGCTGCTTTCCGGTGTTGGCTGGGTGATCGTGGTCGAGGGAGCAGCCGGATTGGGCAAGAGCCGCCTGCTCACAGAAGTGGTGACCATGGCGGGCCGGCTGTCCATCAACGTTGGGAGCGGCGCCGCTAACCCCGGTGACAACGTGGTCCAACTGGCCCCGCTGATGGAGGCCTTGTTTGATGGCCCTGAGCCGATCCTCGAGCGTGCAGCAGTGCGCAGCGAGCACACGTCGCCCGAGCAGAGATATTGGCTACTCCAGGACCTGGAAACATTGCTCGAGAAAGCCGCGCTCAAGGCGCCGCTGGTGGTGTGCCTCGATGACCTGCAATGGGCCGACAACGGGACGGCTGCCGCTCTCCGATCGTTACCGACCCGGCTGACGACCGTTCCGGTCGGCTGGGTGATCGCGCTTCGCCCCGGCGAGGGATCGAGTCAACTTCGGAGCGCGATGGACGGCTTGGAGCGCGAGGGGGCGGTGAAGATCGTTCTCGGTCCCCTTGAGCAAGCGGGGGTCGCGCAGGTCGCCAGGGATGTCCTGCTGGCAGAGCCCGATACCGGGCTATTGAAGATGGCGGGACGGGCTGGCGGCAGCCCCTTCCTCCTCGTCGAGCTCCTTTCGGGGCTTCGAGAAGAGGGCCTGGTCCGTATCGAGTCGGGTCGGGCCGCGCTTTTACAGTCACAGATCCCGCATCGCGTGAGCGAGAGCATGCGCACGCGGCTGCAGCGGTTGTCGGACTCAGCGCGTCAGGTTGCGACGGTAGCCGCGGCACTCGGCCGGCGATTTTCACTCAACGACCTGGCGGCAATGCTCAGTCTGCCAGCGTCGGCACTGCTCCGGCCGGTCGAGGAGCTGATTCACAACGGGCTGCTTGTCGAGCGGGACAGAAAGCTCGCCTTCAATCATGACCTCACCCTCGAGGCGGTGCGGGCGAGTTTGCCCGAGTCGGTGCGCCGCGCCCTCGATCGCCAGGCGGCCGCCATGTTGATGGCGGGCGGAGCGCTGCCCGTCGAGGTCGCGACCCAGCTCGCCGCGAGCGCTGAACCGGGAGACGAGCTTGCCATCGCCACGCTTTTGAAGGCCGCCGAGGCACTGGGCCCAACCGATCCGGCTGCCGCCTCCGACCTGAGCCAACGCGCGCTTGAGCTGGCACCGAGTAAGCATCCCCTGCGCGGTCCGCTCGTCGCGCACACGGCGGTCTGGCTGCACGCCGCAGGTCGTGCCAGTGAGGCAAAAGCGTTCGCCGATACGGCTCTGCGTGAGGTGCTTCCTCCTGAGCAGGAGGCGGAGGTCCGCCTCGCCATTGCCAGCATGATCACCATCTCCCACGACGTGCGTGCCGAAGCGAGCCGTCAAGCCCTCGCGCTCCCGGGTCTCCGAACCGACCTCCGAGCGCGACATCGTGCGGTCCTCTTTTACAACCTGATGACGGCGGGCCGGCTCGAGGAAGCGCGTGCTGGACTCGACGAAGCCAGGACGGCAGTTCAAGAGTCTCACGACGTCGACGGGCAGTTCGTTCTTGAGCTTGCGGAATCCGGTCTTGCGTATGCCGACGGGCGCTTCGGGCAAGCGCTCGAACTCGTTGAGGCGTCGCTGCGAACCAGTCTGAATGCCAGCGATGACACCCGCGGGCACATCGCCCATCAGTGGCGTTGTGACGTGCTCACGATGCTCGACCGGCTGGACGAGTCACTCCAGATGTCGATCGCGAACGTCGCAGCGGCTCAACGCGATCGGCAGGGATGGGCACTCGGGCTGTTTGAGGCGGGTCGAGGGCGGCAACTGCTCCAGATGGGTCGCCTTTCCGACGCGGCCGCCGCTCTTGAGGCTCGGTTCACCCCGGATGTCGCACCCCAGGTCGCTAATGTCCCGGATGCAGCGGGGATCGTCGCTCTGGGACGCGTCGCGCTTCACAGCGGCGATCAGCCGATGAGGCGACGGGCCAGAGAAATTGCGCAAGTGATGCTTGATCAGAGCTCCCCCGGCGTCCGTCGCCACGCCGCCTGGTTGCTCGCGCTGCTGTCAATGGCAGAAGGCGATGCCACTCGTGCGCACGGGTGGCTTTGCGCCCTGGGCGAGGACGAGCGGACGTCCATCGTGCCCCTCTTCCCGATGGATGTGGCCGACGAGGCCCGCCTGGTTCACATCGCGCTCGCCGTTCAGGACCACGAACTCGGCGTCGCAGCGGGCGCTGCTGCCCAGCGTCGCGCAGGGCTCAACCCAGGCACCCGTTCGATCGCCGCTGCCGCCGCGCACGCCACTGGCCTCCTCCATCACAGCCGTCAAGATCTTGCCAACGCGGTCGAGCTCTATGAGGGCGGCGCCCGCCCGCTGGCGCTGGCTTTGACACTGGAGGACCTCGGCGACGCCGCCGTTGAAAGCGGCGACACGCCGGCAGGATTAGACGCGCACGGTCGGGCGTTACTGCTCTATTCGCGGGCCGGTGCGGTGTGGGACGCCGGCAGGGTTCGCGGCCGGCTTAGGGCATTGGGTGTGCGCCGCCGCTTGGTTTCCGCGCAGCGCCCAAGCAGAGGCTGGGCGGCCATGACTGATTCTGAGCTCGCGGTCGCACGGCTGGTCGCTGACGGGATGAGCAATCGCGAGGTCGCCGAGCGCCTCTTCGTTTCGCATCACACCGTCAACACCCACCTGCGCCATGTCTTCGACAAGCTCGACGTCAACTCCCGCGTCGCGCTCACTCGGCTTGCGGGCGCTCACGACTCGCGACCCTAGGCCCAACAGGCCCAACTCCGCGGAGTAGAAATCACACGGACGTGTGATGTGGGGAGGCGCGATCCTCAGGGACTATGACGACATCAAGCACGGGCAAGCCGTAATGACCCGTAAAAGGAGTTAGTCAAATGAGCACTAGGAGGTCGTTGTTGGGTCGATTGTGCTACCAAGGAGGGAATGCTTTTAGACGACGTTTTCGCTTTGGCGCGTTGGTGGCGGCTGGGGTGTTTGCCTTCCTGTCGACCAACGCACTGGCGAGCGATACTCCTGTTCGGGTTCTGACAACTGCGTTCCCCAATCTGCCCGAGAGCATCGCCATCGATCACACGGGCGCGACATACCTCAGCTTTCCATTCGCCGGCGAGGTTGTGAAGTTCGCGCCGGGAGGAAGCCTGTCGACAGTGGCCACGGTGCCGGGGATTCCGCTCGGAGTAAGACTGGACGCCGAAGGCAACGTCTTCATCGCCGTCATTCAGATCAACCCGGAGATGGGCAAAGGCATCTGGGAGGTGCCGGCGTCGGGCGGTTCAGCGTTTCAAGTGGCAAGCGGCGTCGGAGTGTGGAACGGTATGGCGTTCGATCACCGCGGCAATCTCTACGTTTCGGACACGGCCGGCGGGGCGATCTGGCGCCTTGCCAAGAACGGCGATTTCACGATGTGGTCCGGCAGCTCGTTGTTAAAAGGCACGACTGCCCCAGGACCGTGCGGCATTGTGGGTCCCACAGTGACGGCGGGTTTGGGGCCGTTCGGCGCGAATGGAATCTTTTTCAACAAGCACGGCGACATGCTGGTGACGAACACTGATATTGGCGAAATCGTGCGCATTCCGATGAACCCTGATGGCAGTGCCGGCACGGCGAGCGTTTTCAGCGGTCCCGCCTGCGACCTGTGGGGCGCCGACGGTGGGGCCATGGACAACGCTGACAACCTCTACGTGGCCGCGGACGCCATAAACCAGATCGTCCGTGTCGACCCGACGGGTCATATCCAGGTTCTCGCTGCGGGTTATTCCTTGAACGAACCCAGCGACATCGCATTCGGGACTGGACTCGGCGACCGCACGGAGATCTTCATCTCGAACGATGCCGCGTTCCCGACGTTCCCACCGAGCACGGGCGCGCCAGGCGTGCTCGAGATGAATGCCGGAATTCCAGGAAGGCCGATCGGTTAGCTAACGCCGCGGCCCAGCCATCAGCACCGGCGCGCACCCGAGAGTAGATTCTCGCGCTGCGCGTCGGGATCACTCGAGGAGATGAGAGGTCCCATGTTCCGACGAGGACGTCATAACGAGGCTCACCCGTCCGCCCTTCTCGCCATCCTGTGTGCAGCGACGTTCATGAGCAGCCTGGACTTGTTCATTGTCAACGTGGCACTGCGGTCGATCGGCAAGGATCTGGGATCAGGATCGCTGGCCGATCTGAGCTGGATCCTCACCGCCTACGCCATCGTCTTCGCTGCCCTACTCGTCCCGGCTGGCCGACTGGCCGATCGCTACGGGGTGAAACAGGCGTTCCTGTTTGGCCTCGCGGTCTTCGCACTTGGCAGCCTGGGATGTGCGCTGAGCAGTGACGTTTGGGTCATCGTCGGGCTGCGCTGCCTGCAGGCAGTCGGAGCGGCGGCGCTGGTGCCGACAAGCCTCGGGTTGATATTGACCGCCATTCCTGTCGAACGCCGGAGGCACTCCATCCAGATTTGGGCTGTGAGCGGTTCCCTGGGCGCAGCTGCCGGGCCAGCGCTCGGTGGACTGCTGGTCCAGGCGTCGTGGCGATGGATCTTCGTCCTGAACATCCCCATCGGTATCGCCGCGCTGGTGGCAGCCGCCATTTTGGCGCCGAACATCAAGCACTCCGTTGAAACACGAGTCCCTGACCTGTGGGGCGGACTGTTGCTGATCGTGGCCATCGGAGCGCTCACGCTCGCTCTCGTGCAAGGATCCGGCTGGGGTTGGAGCTCGATCAGGATCCTCGTCGCCTTCGGAGTCAGCGTGATTGGGCTGGCGCTGTTTGTGACGCGGTCATCGCGGCACGCGTCGCCGCTTATCGACCTTCACGTGTTCCGCAACCCGGTCTTCGCGTGGGCCAACGTGGCTTTGTTCCTTATCTCGATCTCCTTTGCCGCCCAGCTCCTTGGCCTCGTCCTCTGGCTCCAAAAGGGCTGGGGGTGGTCGGCCATCGAGACCGGCTTCGGCATCGCTCCAGGCCCAGTCATGGTGTCGGTGACTGCGATCGGCCTGCGGCGATACACGGCGTCGATACCTGCCGGCATAGTTGCCGCCGTTGGTGCGCTGCTGATGGCTGGTGGAGGAGTACTCATCGGCTCCAGCCTCGGTGCCCATTCCAACTACGCTGCCGCCATTCTGCCCGGATGGCTCATCATCGGCGTCGGCGCCGGTTTCGTTATTCCGACTCTCGTCGCCGCCGGTACTGCCGGGCTTCGAGCGGATCAGACCTCCACCGGCAGCGCCATCGTCCAGATGGGTCGCCAAATCGGTTCCGTCCTTGGCGTCGCCATCCTCGTTGTCATTCTCGGCTCGTCCACCGCCTCGACGAGCAATCTCGATCACTTCGTCGATGTCTGGTGGTGGGCCGGGCTTCTCGCCTTCCTCTCCGCAGGTGCATCACTTTCGGTCACCCCAAGGCGAGCGACCCTCATAGGCGTCGAGGGGAGTGAGATGGGCGAAGGCATCTCGCCAGGGCAACCAAGTGAGGCCGACAGAACCGGGCCGATTGCAAACTCGACAGCGCATTGAAAACGAGGCTGCACGAAGTCAGCATCGAATTCCGCAGGGGCGACGCTGGAAGTAAGGAAAAGGTGGCGCTAAGAAATGACCACTCTCGCCATTCAACTAGCTCAGGCACGGTATACCTATATCTATGTGGGCTCCATGACCTAACAGCACACGGGCCGTCGCCCTGCGACTGCCGACGTCCTAAACGGGGCAGGTCGCCGGAGTACTCTGCGCCGCTCGCCAAGCTTCTCCTCGTCTCGATTGATTTCAAGGAGATCGCGTTCAATTAATTTGGAGGATGACGTGACCATAACGACGAGTGTCGACCATCGTGCCACGCCGCTGCAGGCGGGGACCAAGGCGCCCGACTTCGAACTTCCCTCGAGGCCCGACCGGACCGTGTCGCTCGCCGAGTTCCGGGGTCAGCCCGTGATCCTCGCCTTTTACCCGGAGGACTGGAGCCCCGTCTGCTCCGACCAGATGGCTCTTTACCAGGAGGTGCTCCCCGAGTTCCAGAAGTTCAATGCAGAGCTCTTGGGCATCTCGGTGGACGGGGTCTGGAGTCATCTGGCGTTCGCGAAGGATCGGAACCTGCATTTCCCGCTGCTCGCCGACTTCGAACCCAAGGATAAGGTGGCTCGGGCGTATCACGTCTATCGGGCCAAGGACGGCACGAGCGAGCGGGCCCTGTACGTGATCGATGCCGACGGCATCGTGCGGTGGAGCTACGTCTCTCCCGTGAGTGTGAACCCTGGCGCCGACGGAATCCTCCGCGCTCTCGAGAATCTGGGGAAGGAGGGCGCCTCATGAGCACAACCCGGTGGAAGGCCGTCCTCACGGTGCCAGTCAACAAAGAGCGGGATCACATCCAGGGGCCGGCGGATGCGACAGTGACGCTCGTCGAGTACGGCGACTACGAGTGTCCCTACTGCGGCGCCGCGTATCCCATTATCAAGGAGATACAGGCCCGGATAGGTCGACGGCTCCGTTTCGTGTTTCGCAACTTTCCGATCACGACCTCACACCCCCACGCCGAACAGGCCGCCGAGGCCGCCGAGGCTGCCGCTACCCAGGGCAGGTTCTGGCAGATGCACGACCTCCTCTACGAGAATCAGAGGCGCCTGCGCGACCAGGACCTCCGCGCCTACGCCGGGAAGCTCGGCCTCGACGTCGAGCGGTTCGACAAAGAGTTGGCCGAGCACGTCCACGCCGAACGGATCCACGAGGATTTCTTGAGCGGCGTGCGGAGCGGCGTGAACGGGACGCCGACCTTTTACATCAATGGTGCGAGGCACGACGGTTCGTACGAGCTCGAACCCCTGCTCCGCGCTCTGGAGCGAGCCGGGGCGTCAGAACGAGGGACGAGATGAACAATGGCTTCGGTGCTCTCGGCCCAAATTCGGCCCGCCGCTCGAGGTGATTGGCGATTTCGGGCATGCGCGGATGGCGCAACCGCCGGATCGCCCGAATGGCCGCCTCCCGACGGCTGTTTAGCGCATGAGCTCGTCAGCTTGTGTTCCTGCTCGATGTGTTCCTGAAGGGTTTCCTTCCCCGGGAACCGGTCCCGGCAGGTCGGGCACTCAGGCCCGGACCTTCGGCGTGGCCTGGGTCGTGGGGTCGTCCATGGCGAGGTTCATTTCCTTTGATGAATCGCTCTCCCTTCCCATCATCTCCTCCCCTCTCCGGTCGCGCCAGCGACCGAATTCGGATCCGGGCCTCCTGCGCGTGGTCGGGCTGACTGGTCAGCGCACAACCCGTTACCGCCGGTCCACTCGCCGCACTTCGTACAGATCGAAGAACCCGGAGCCTCCCGGCCGGTTCGACATGAAGAATAGCGTCTTGCCGTTGGTCGAGATCTCCGGAGTGTCGTCGTTGAAAAAACTGTTGACCGTCGGACCCAGGTTCCGAGGCTTATGAAAAGGATCGGAGCGGCTCGCCCGAATCGTCACCCACAAGTCGAGGTTGCCGGAGCCCGGGCTGCGGTCAGACGCAAAGAAGAGCGCTAAGCCGTCGTTGGAAATGCTCGGCTCGCCGTCGTTTACCTGGGTGTTGACGGTGGGCCCGAGATTGACCGGTGGGCCGAATGGGGCGGCTCGGCCGGGCCGGCTCAGGACCCACAGGTCTGTGCCACCCATGCTTTCCATCTGACTGGAACTGAAATAGAGGTCCAACCCGTCTGCAGAAATGTCAGGGTGACCGCCGACGCTGAGCTTCCTTGGCTGTCCGAACGGTTGAGACGTGTTGGTGCGGGCGGAAACGTACAGGTACCCATCGTCGCGATCGAAGAATAGTTCGAGCCCGTCAGTGGAGATGTCGGGGCCACCCTCGTCGCCGGCACCGTTGACGGTGGGGCCGAGACGTTGCGGGTTTCCGAACGGCTCTGCCGACGTCCGGCGGGTTGCCACCCAGATGTCCCCACCGGTCACGGCGAGTGGCCGATCGGAGATGAAGTAGAGCGACAGCCCGTCCGCCGAGATGGACGGTCCACCGTCGAAGCCCATGCTGTTCATGGTCGGACCCAGATTCGCTGGCGCGGTGAAGGCGAATTCCGGACTCTGCGCTGGCGTTGGACTGGACTGCCGCAAATTGCTTGAGCCGGCGCCGGTGCAGCCTGAAACCACCATGACGATAAGTGCCGCGGCGGCCGCCCCGGATCGGGCGGAGGAAGCGTAAGCGGTCACGTGATTGGCGACATGGTGGATGCTACACGGACCATACTGGCTGAAAGTACGTCCAAGCAATCCAGTGCAACCTTCTCGTGGGGACGCGGTATTCTCGTGCCGGTGCGCGCCTCGGTCGAATCGATCGGTCAGTCTCGGGCGGCGCTGCACCGTCTACACATTCGGGCCGCTTGAACTCGAATCGAGTTTTGCCGCTACGCCCTCCTACTCAAGGGGGTCGCGGCATTTCCGGGCCGGGCTTCGCTATTTCAGGAGTGCCGCGACAGACCTGGTGGCGGAGCGGGCGAGATTCGAACTCGCGAACCGGGTACGCCGGTTACGGCATTTCCATTGCGGACTCCCAAAATCGCCTCATTTTGAGGCTTGCGCGCCCCTCAACTTTAATTCGACTTGAACTCGCCTGCCACTCTTCTTCAACTCTTCTTTAGCGGAATCCTGTTTCTGGAAGTGCCGTAGCCTCCAGCCAGGAAATGCCGCGACCTCCCTCCCCTACTCGCGGCTATATACGTTGCAAGGACGAATCTCGACGGAAGCGCTCCCCCGAGCGACGGCCCGCGCATTCCAGATGCTCAAGCTGTCACACGGCTACCTCGATCGATTTGTTGGCTCGGTTAAGAACTCACCAAAGCGACAACATTGAGTTTATGAGAGCCGGACCCGCAGCGAGGAGCTGTGCGCTGGGCATGGACGAGAGGAGCACGCCGTTTGGACGGCTTCTTGGTAGGCGTCATCGTGTTCGATCCCGAGCCGGTCGCGGCATTGCCAAGCCGACTGCTGCGATTTTCAGGAAATGCCGCGACCCTCAGACGGTCTGTTCGGTGGTGACCGACACTATCGTGCCTGCATAAGCACCAGACCTAGGGCCTCATAGCTCAGCGGCTACAAGAGGTGGCGGCGGAGCGGGCGAGATTCGAACTCGCGAACGGGGTACGCCTGTTACGGCATTTCCAGCGCGGACTCCCAAAGAGGGGCCTCATTTTGAGCTGTACCCGAGCCGGGCGCTCAGGTTGGCGTGGCCGCCGTGCGACATCACTCTCGTAACGAAAGATGTCTCGCAGCGTCGACGACCCGCTGCGACTGAGCTTGCATTTCATGTGCGCTTGTCGTCATCGTCTCTAGGATCTCGTAGTCCGTTTGCGATGTTTGGTGTCAAATGATCCTCCTGATTAGGCGCTCGGCCTCAGCACAAATCACGCGGCTTCGGTGTCCCTACCGAACCTCCTGTCGACGCAGGGGACCGTAGGCGAAGAGTAGCCCCAGCACGGCTCCGAACATCAGGTGGCCGATGATCACGACCCACTGCGGATCGGCACTGAGGAATGAGCCGCTCGTCCCGCTGAGCAGGCCGCGCAGCAGGGACCAGTAGATGATTTCGTAGGCCACGATGCCGTATACGGCGCCGACCAGCACGATGGCCCAGCCGCGAACGTTCAGGATCGCCACAACTCCCAGGAAGACGAGTCCCAGAATCACCGAGTTGACCACGTGCCCCATCACACCGAGAATGAACGGCACCAGCTGAAAGTCATGGCCGGGGTGTCCAATCCCAACCGCCTGTGCGATTCCCTGCGGTGGCGCCCACAGCGTACTCGCGAAAATTCCGACGAGCATCAGCCACGCGGCTAATGGGAGGCCGGCGATCACACCGGCCGCTCCTGCTCGCTCAGCCGGCTCGATTGAAACACTCGTTGCGTGCGGAATCGCTGTCGTACTCATGGCTTTACCTCTTATGGCGCGGATTGATCATTACCTGCATGATGGGCAGCCCAGCCAGCCGAAGCATCACCCCTCCCGGGGATCACGGTGCCATACTTTCGGGGAATCGGACGTCTTGAGCCTCGAATCCCGGACCAGCTCTGCGTGCACCTTCAGCGAAAATTCTTATCGTCGACGATCATGGCGTTGTCCGCCAGACCTTCAGATATTCTTTGGCCGCGACGCCGATATCGAGGTGGTGCCGAGGCCCAGGATGGACGAGAGCAATCCGCCTGACCCATGAACTCCATCCCGATGTCGTCCTTGATGGATCTCCCCATGCCCATCATGGACGGCCGATCAGCTACCGAGACAATCCACCAGCAGCTGCCCGAGGTCGAGCTCATCGCGCTGACCAGTGTTCTAAATCATGCCTCGGTCAGCGATACGATTCGCTCGGGAGCCATCGGATACCTGCTCAAGAATTCGGACGCCGATGCGTTGCGACGAGCGATCCAAGCGGCGGGCGGGGGCAAGGTCCATCTTTCCCCGGAGCCCGCCGCCCGGCTGGTTAAGGGGGTGATCGCCAGACTGACACCGAGCATCACCCAAAAGTAGGGCCGAGCGCCATCGCCTCTGGGGGATGTCGGCCTCGATGAATCATGCAACCATGTCATCACATGGCTCTTACCGAGATTCGGGGCTTCGTGGCGCAGGCCAACGCGGAAATTCGAGCCGCGGAAGCGGCGCATCAATATCGGAAGGCCGAGCGACAACGGCTTCGGCGTCCGATCGCCCTGATTGACGGCCTCATCAACGACCTGGAAGTGCTCAACCTGAGCGGGGCTATCCGGGTGCCCTTGTCGTACGAACCGCGCCTGCTTCAAATCCGTGCCCTGTTGCGAGAAGCGGTCAGCGTGGACCAGCTTGACGATCTCAGGACTCGAGTACGGCCAGTCAAGCTGATGGACAATCTCTACACCCTCGAGGAGACGCTGTTCGCCCGGCTGTGTCCCGATCGGTTTGAGGACGTTTCGCAGGCTCCAGGCTTGTACCCGGCTGCTTAGCCGACGGCTCCCTGAGCCCTCCCTTCCCCCGATCGCAGGCCCCAACCGGGGGTCTGCGACGTGTTGAGCAGCTGGAGCTGTGCCGCCGGTTGCGATCAGCCCGCCGCTGCTGGAACTCTGACGGTGATGCTGGTGCCGCGACCGGAAGCCGACGAGATTTCGAGCTCTCCACCGGCCTCGAGCGCGCGTTCGCGCATGCTGAGGAGGCCGAGGTGTCCGGGGAAATCCTTGGCGGGGTCGAACCCGACTCCGTCGTCGGTGATGACCAGGGTGAGGACGTCTGCCTGGACGCTCAGGTCCAAACGAACCTTCCCGGCAGACGAATGCTTGGAGATATTGTGCAGGGCTTCCTGGGCGATCCGGTAGAGGGCCTGCTTGGCTTGAATCGAGGCCTCAGGCTCCGCAGGAAGGAGTTCATCCACGACGATCTGATGCCGGGCTCGCATGGCGTTCGACTGCTTGGCCAGGGCCGCCACTAGCCCTTCCTTTGCGAGAGACTCGGGCCGCAAATCGAAGATCAATGCCCGCAACTCGGCCATGCTGCCGTGCGCCAGCCGCTGCACGTACTCCAACGGTTCTTGCGCGAGGGTGCCATCCGGTGGTAGGAGCTCAAGCGCGGTCCGCGTCCCCAACGCAATTCCGTAAAGAGCCTGCGAGACCGAATCGTGGAGCTCCCTGGCCAGGCGCTGACGTTCCTGATGCGCCGCGAGCTCGCTTCGGGCCGCCTGAGCTTCGGCAGCCTGTATCGCAATGACCAGCTCGTTGCTCCCGATCCGAATCAGGAGCCGATCGTACTCCGACGGAAAATCGTCGCGATGCAAACCGACCGCGACCATCCCCGAATCGCCACCAATGTGACCCAGCAATGCGATGGCAACGCCAACAGGCACCTCGCCGAATGGACCCTGGACGCGTGAAAGCTTGAGATCGCCGTTCCCGGCCCAGCGCGAAAGCCACCTACCGAGGTCCGCAGCGGCTCGCGCGTCACTCGGGCCGAGCCCCGTCCTGGCCGTCTCCAAGCTGGTCCCCGGTTCTCTGGGAACGGGCAGTCGCACGTACACGAAGTCCGCGCGCAAGGTTCGTTGCATCGCGTCAGCAAAGCTCTCCGCGATCGTGCTCATCGACTGTCCGAGCCAGAGT
>Ga0207646_10004871_pt1 | contig 14385 bp, 17 predicted proteins | sample KBSK5502metaG_FD_184343 | JGI IMG/M metagenome (GOLD analysis project Ga0207646, IMG submission 184343) | Corn, switchgrass and miscanthus rhizosphere microbial communities from Kellogg Biological Station, Michigan, USA - KBS K5-50-2 metaG... | ecosystem: Host-associated > Plants > Roots >... | reverse complement strand
GCTAAAGAGCGCGGCAACAAGGCCGATGTGTTCTGGAAACCAGTGGTGTATTAGCACGGGTATCGTAGCTTGAGTGAGGACAATGCCCAGGCTCAGAAGCAGAGTGAAGAGGAAGAGCAAGAACGCCGTGGGCCAGAAGGCGCGTAGGAGGGTGCCGGCGCCAACGAGCACCAGGCCGATTGACACGCAAGGCCACGCACCAATGCGCTCTGCAAGCAGTCCTGATGGCCACGCACCCCCGGCCAGTGCCAGCACGGGCAACGCGGTCAGGAGGCCCGTCGCGGCGTAGGAAAGTCCTAAATCATGCTGGATAAGCGGCAGGACAGGAGGTACCGCCAGGATTACTGAGCGTAAATTGAAGCCAACAAGCGTGATTAAAGTGCAGACGATAATCACGCGCCAGGTGGCAGTAATACGCTCATCCTGGGAAGTGGATGCTTCCGTTTTCACCAGGGTCTCCGATGCTAGGACTTTGCGACGGAATGGATATGTACTTCACTATACCACTCCATATGAGCAGTAAAGTAATCAGCCGCTTCTCTAATGTGCCGTCCACCCGCAATCAATTGTCGGGGCACTGCCGGTGATGCCGCTGGCAGCATCGGTGCAGAGATACGTCACTAATGACGCAACCTCTTCAGGTTCCAGAAGGCGTTTGATGGCTCCCTCTGCCACCATGATTTTTTGTACAACCTCGGATTCGGGAATATGGTGCATACGCGCCTGGTCAGCAATCTGCTTCTCGACGAGAGGGGTCCTTACATAGGAAGGGCAGATGGCATTACAGGTCACGCCATACTCGGCCGCTTCGAGGGCGGTGACACGGGTTAGCCCCAGGAGGCCATGCTTGGCAGCCACATATGCAGATTTAAAAGCTGAGGCCCGCAGCGCGTGTACCGATGCGATATTGATCACCCGTCCCCACTTGTGGGCATACATGCCTGGCAGCACAGCTTTGGTGAGCAGGAACGGGGCCGTGAGCATAAGCTCAATGATCTGCCGCCACTTTGCTTCTGGAAACTCAGTGATGGGCGCGACGTACTGGATGCCCGCGTTGTTCACCAGGATGTCTACCTGGCCTTCAGCGCTGGTAGTATCTGCCACGAGCCGCTGAATATCATCTGCGTTCCCCAGGTCTGCTGCCTGGAAACTCGCTCCCTGCAGTTCATCTGCAACTGCGCGCCCTCTTTCGGTATCGATGTCAGATATTGTTACCCGTACGCCTTGCCGCGCAAAATCGCGGGCAATCGCCAGGCCAATGCCTGATGCCGCGCCTGTCACCAGCGCGACCTTGCCTTCTAACCCTGTCATAGCATTATCTCCTGTTTCGTCATACTAGCTCATGAGACTTTTTCGGGGTAGACCTCTATCTCCCCCTTACCAATCGCTGTCTCGTCATTGATTATACACCAGTGGTCAGTACAGTTAGGTTTTAAGGGATGTGGTATGCTGGAGAAAATCCGGAGACAAGGAGTATTGCTATGACCATCGATGGGATGTTTACACAGTTTCCCTGCCTCACAACGGACCGATTGCTGCTTCGGCAGATCCAGCTAACCGATGCAGAGGCACTTTTTGCGATCTTCTCTGATGCGAATGTCATGGAGTTCTATGGACATATGCCTCATCGTTCCGAGGATGACTCACAGGAGTTGATTCGGCAGCAACACGCCTGGTATGCAAGACGAGAAGGTATCCGCTGGGGCATCACGCGCAAGGGCCAGGATAGAGTGATTGGCTCTTGTGGCTTCTATCTGTTTGACGAAGGCTTTCATCGTGCCGAAACGGGCTACGAACTCAATCGCACTTTTTGGCGAGAGGGCATCATGACCGAAGCAATGGCTGCCATTCTCACCTATGCGTTCGCTGAACTAGGGTTGCACCGCATCGAAGCGGTGGTAGATGATGTGAACGAACGCTCCAAGGGGTTGTTACGCAAACTGGGCTTTACCCACGAAGGAACGTTGCGCCAGCGCTTTTATTTCCGCGATCGTTTCTGGGACGAACACTACTTTGGATTGCTCAGTGATGAATGGCATGGGCCAGGGTAAACGTTCTTGCCCTAAGGCGGATGAGATGCTGTTATACTTATTCAAATGGAGCGCAGTTGCGCTCATACAAGCCGCGTGATGGGCTGCTCCTGGCAAGCAGGCGCACTTAATCTGTCTAAGAGGCTGTGTGCAAAGGCCTCAGGTCTGGGTTTGAGCCAAGCGTCTCAACATGATGCGGATCATGGCGAGGTAAATCCAGGCTTCTTCGAGGCTTCGGAGCACCTCATAGTCTTTGGAAAGCCTACGAAAGGCGCGAAAGCCAAGCGAAGGTACGCTCGACAATCCAGCGGTGTGGAAGCACATGAAAGCCGCTCGGTCGGATCTTCTCCCAATCGATCACCGCATCCTTTGGGGCCCAGACACCTCGCAGGCCGCTCCAGGGATGTTCCACAATCTCGACGTCCCATCCCAGCTCCGCCTTGACCCACTCGCCGAAGCCTTCCTTCTTGTAGCTGCTATCCGCCCAGATCAGCTTCAGACGCGGAAAGACCCCTTTGAGCGGCGCAAGCAAGTGTTTGCCGCCGCAGTAGTCCTGGATGTTGGCTTCATGGACGAGCGCATGCAGGATCAGCCCAGTGGTATCGACCAGCAGGTGGCGCTTGCGGCCTTTGACCTTTTTGCCCCCATCGTAGCCGCGAGCCCCCCTTTTTGCGTCGTCTGAACCTCTTGACTGTCGATGATGGCGGCGCTGGGAGTCGGCTGGCGCCCTTGTTTCACCCGCAGCTGTTCGCGTAGGGTCGTGTGCATCCGTTTCCACGTGCCGTCGTTGCGCCACGTGCGGAAGTAGCTCCAGACCGTCGACCAGGGCGGAAACTCATGCGGCAAGGCACGCCATTGGCCCCCTGTCCGATCCAGGTACAAAATGGCATTGAGCACTTCTTGGATGTCGGTGGTTCGTGGGCGTCCACCTGGCTTGGCGGGTGGGATGAGCGGCGAGAGGATGGCCCATTCCTTCTCGGTCAGATCACTGGGGTAGCTGAGTCTTTTCATTGCTCCACCTCCTCTATCTTTCCCCTATTTCTTCTTCTACATTATATCACTTTCCACACAGCCTCTTAGACGCATGTGGTGACGGTATCGGGCGGGAAACGACAATTCTCAGATTTTCCGCCCGATACCGTCACCATAACTAGCCAGACGACTCCTTCTTAAGTAGGCGATCGCTTCTTAAGAGCAGCCTCTTGCTTCAAGAAATCCTCCTTAGTGTGCGGTGGCTTCGTAGCGTCCAATTCTGCCCACTTAATCAGCCCTGCCTTGCGCTCCTTCTCCTCCCATTCAGCTTTTGCGGATGAATCGATGGCTCGTTTGAAGTAATAGAGCGTGTGATTAGCAGCTTTGGCCGACATCACTCCTACCATCTCCCAACCATCGGCTCCCAATTGGGCCAGCAAGGTCCCCCAATCTTCCGGCTTTTGGACCCCTTCGTACGTTCCACCCTCCCGACTACTATAGACATGGACAATCACTTGTTTTGGAGTATAGGCTACTTCACAATATTCCCACAATGGCATGGCTCGACTCCTTCCTCTGCTGCGCTTTCTTCGTAACTCCTCGCTGAGCATCCTAAGGGTTCCCGCAGAAATAAAAGTACCACCTATTGCGGTTGAAGAGTATAGTTCCAGTCACCATGCAAAGGATGGCTGGTGAGATTGAGTGCAGCCATGTCTTCGTCTGAGACTTTGAGGCCGGTAGGATAGCTGTTGGTATCTTTGACAGCCATCACCGTTAATCCCTCCTCGGTGGTATGAGAAATCAGCTCAATCATGGTCTCAAGAGACGTGAGCGGCTTCCCACGCCAATTGATGGAAATGTAGGAAAAGAGCCGATGCTCGATCTTGTTCCATTTGCTGGTGGCCGGAGGCAAGTGGCAAACGGTAATGGCCAGGCCGGTCTCAGTGGCCAAGTGCTGCACCTGCTGCTTCCATAGCCGACTGCGCGCCATTGGAGCCACCCCCATCAGCCACGATGAGCAGTTCCCGACTTCTGGGATACAGTTTGCTACCCACACTCTTCCACCAGCGTCTAATGCTCTCGACGGCAAACTCGGCGGTCTCATGGTCGATGCCGACGTTGACGAAGCCGCTGTTGTGCACCAGGTCGTAGATGCCATATGGGATGGCTTTCCCATCAGCGATGGAGAGGTAATCAGAGACATTCACGGTCGTCTCTTGTCCTTTGGCTTGCCATTCTCTCCCGCCGTTCTTGAAATTCCCCATCAGCTCTTTCTTCTTACAATCGACGGAAATGACCGGCTGGCCTTTGGCTTCAAAAGCGTTGCCGGTGCGATTGATGTGCTGAAATTGGGCATCCCGGTCGGCATGCGATGCACCCTCAATGCTCTTCTTGGTGGCTTTGAGGGAAAAGCCCATCGCGTGTAACATCCCCCGGATGGCGGTCTCCCCAATCGTATGCCCTTGGCGCGTGAGGGCTTTCCTCAACTTGCGCGACCTCCTTGCTCGTCCATCTGAGCAGGCTCTCTGGATCTCCTTTGGGGTCTAGCATCCCCTCCAAATCGGTTCGCAGGGTGGCATCCTTGACGGTGTTCTTTTTCCTGCCACCACCCTGTTGGCGTATCCGCTCCCCCGGCTGGTAGAGCGCTCCGGCCTCCAGTTCTCCTAAGCCTTTGCGGATCGTTTTGCGGGTGACTCCGGCCTCGCGGGCGCGCCTTTCTGATCCCTCCTGGGCCAATCCGCCTGGCCTCTGTCGCCACATACAGTCGCCACTGTCGCTCGTTGAGCCATCCCTTCATCAGCTTGTATTGGGCTTCTTGTGATAGTGTCTCCATCCCTCCAGCATATCACATCTCTTTGGTTAGGTTATTTCAGCGCGCCTCCTAAGCAGCTTTTGCTCAACGAAGTGTACATTTGGGATCGCGTGAAAGGTTCCCCTTTCTTGCCTGGGCCTCTGGCGTGGGTCATACCTCTTCTATGAGACCTTTCGCTTCCCATGCCTCATGAGTAATGATGCTGAAATGGAAGCAGCTGTGACATCCTAAACGGACACCTAGAACGCTCATTGGTATCAGCCCTGGCCCCAATGGAGGAACATTACCTATACCTGGGCACGTTCCGATGGAGCCACCATGACACCTATAACCAGATCAGTCCCGGCGGGCCAAACCATGGTCACCAACAACTGGACCCTCGGCGTGGGCGCTCCTCCAGGCGCTTACTGGGTGCAGGTTGTCGTCAAAGGGCCTAACAGCATCACCTCTAACAAGGCAACCCTCACCAAGTCTTGCTAGTATTCACTGTTCGAGAGGCACAGTTAGAGGGTATACGAAAAGGCCAACGGCAACATGCTGGAAACTACCCGTGCTGGGAGATAATCTCCAGCTTGCTGCCACTGTGACGCACTCCTATTTCTTATCGGGGCCGCCGCCGCCGCCGCCCGAACCGCCACCATCAGGTGGTTCGGGCTCATTTTCCCAGGCTCGCATGCTGCTCTCCTTTCATTTTTGAATAAAAATCAATACAAAAGCAACCGCACTACGAAATGAGCTCTACGATTCCTATACGTCGAACGAGAGAATATAGAGAGCAAGATCTGGGTCTTGGACAAGCTTTCTTAATGGTTGAGGAGCTTGTCCAAGACCCAGTTCCGCCAAATCAGGCAGTTGTTCCAAAGCTACTACCCCAACAGCTAAGCGATCAAGCACGCCTTCCCCCTCCTGAGCTACTGCCCGGTCAATTTTTTGCAGGCCCCGCAGATAAATCGCATCCTTGCTGTAGCAGATTCCAGGTTGAGTGAGATCGGGCACACCTCGAAACGTGCGGATACCCCGCTCCAAAGCAATCTTATGCGCCCATTTGCGCGCTGTTGTTGCAAATTGGTCAGGGCGGCGCAGGAGCCGGTAGAGATAAATGAACTCCTCAAAAAACATCACCAGGTGGCGAAAGGTCTGAGGAGGAACAAGAACGCCGCCAGCGAGTCCTGTAGCCAACGTGCCAAACCAGATTCCTGTCTCATCATGGACAACCCCTTGAAGAGCGGCGGTCTGACGGTCATAGTAGGTCGCCAGACCTTCCTCCGTTTCGAGTGACCCTTTCGTATGAATTCCCAGCAGTCCGAGCTTTGAGCGTTCTCCGGTAATACACCGGGCTACATGGCCTGCTAGTTCATGCGACAGATCTGTTTTGATTTGGTCAATTGAAAGGGGCTCATCGGGAAGATAGATAGAGCGTTGTCCCTGCTCGATACGAGCCGAAGTAGCATTTTGATCTATCACGACTTGCCACTCTGCATAGCCATGCTCGTGAAGGATCGTCGCAAAAAAACGCCTGGCTGCTTGGGCAGAAATCATTTTTCGCTGTTGTCCCAGAACAATTAAGGGAACTGTTTGCCGCAATTCCTCTCGTTCTGCTAGGTTGGAGGGCAAATCAACGATGATATCCAACCCTGAGAGCATCTCAGCCACTCGTTGACTTGCAGCGACAATTTCCGGATCAGGCTGGAGCAACCCCTGTTGGATGTAGAAACGCACTCGATCAAGAGCGTATTGCATTTCCTCAGCAGTTGGAATTGGATGTAAACGGAGACTCCGTTCCCGGTAACGCTCCGTGTTTCCTTGGTATGTCGCTTCGATGAGCAAGAGAAAATCGAGTTCCTCCTCGATGGCATCATGATAGAGACGGCGCACAATCGGATGAGGTTCCTCGTGCTCGATTTCTGCCTGTAACGATATCAGTCCTGTGATGTGCTCCTGGACTTCTTCAATAGCCAAAGCGTGATAGCTAAGCTGAGGTTCACGCTGCTCGGACAAAGCTGCTTCTAGTTCTCTCTGCCGCGCCTGGTAGAGTATTTCTCCCAACCGCCCCTTTGTTACCTCATCTGGTACGGGGACAAAGGTTGCATCCCACGCTTGCTGTTCTTCCGACGTCAATGGTCCTGCTGGAGCCAGCCACCAATAGGAGTCAAACGATGCCAGCGTGCGATAACGATCAATCCAGCGCCAATCCAGTTGGCAGTTGGTTGTGGCGCTCACCTGACGCCAGTGTTTGATCTCATTTAGTGCATGTTCCGCCACCATAGCATATGTTCTCCTTCTTGATGGGAGTGGAAACGCCCTACGCAACCACTGTTCTGCCTCCTCTATTCTTCCAAGACGCAGGTACAGGCAACCTCGATTGACCTGGTACATCCGGAGTTCTTCCTCCGAAAAGCGGAATCCGGCATTTGCAAGGCGCAATGTTTCATCGTAGGCTTTTTCGTCATACACCAGGGCTTCTTGAAACCGTCCGAGTTGGGCCAGAATCTGCGATTTCTCGCCGTAGGCGTCGGCAAGCGTATCGATTTCCACGCGGCCTTGCTCTTTGAGTTCAATGCTCTGCTCAATTGCTTCCAGAGCCTCAGCATACTGCCCACGACGATTCAACTGATACGCCAGGTTATTCAGTGCCCGCGCGAGACGTTTTTGCAAAAAGATCTGCTCCAGTGATGTACAGCGCTCTGGCGGGCTCAAGAGAGGAACCATTTTTCGATAGTAGGTGACCGCTTGGTCCTCCAAAATCAGAGCTTTCTCCTTGTCTCCCAGCTCCTCTGCATATTCGCTCCATCGTGCCCAAAGCCAGGCCTGTTTTTCCATCAATGACCCCTGTAAATCTGGATGGGATACTGCTTGTGCCTGAAGACGTTCAGAACACGCATCGTACAATGCCTGAGCTTCCTCAAACTGGAGCATATCCATCTCAGATGTCATCAGGGAATAAACAACTGCTATTTCTATTGACGGATGCAGGGGCAGAGCATCAGTAAGAAATGCTGAACGAATATGCTGGTAGTCCGCTACCCTCTGTCTTTCATCGATCTGCTGACCGAGATAGGGACCCAGAAAATAGCGCAGCAGCAGAGCACCGCACCTCTGCTCCTCCGATGCCTCCCACTCTTGCGCCAGCGCCTGCATAGCCAACTCCGCCAGGCGGCGGGCATAGCCCAAATTGAAGGCAAGCCAACCATACCGAAGAATGAACTGGGCAGCATCTAGCAATCGATGGTGTCTCAGGTAGATCTCGGTAAGCCCTGCGATGATCATGCCCATTTCTCGGTTGCCGAGTGCGCGACTTACTGTTAACCAGTGAAGGAGAGCATTGTCCAGTCGCTCTTCCAAGTCATGTTGCTGTTGTGCTGAAAGCCCGGCACGAACCGCAGCAGCGACCATGGGCAATAACTGCACTCGCTTCGGATAGGCAGCAAGCAAGGAAGCATCCCGTAGCTCCTGGAGCGGAGCCGGGTCATGGTAAAGCGCTTTTAAGGCGAGAGCGCCTAATGGAACAGGTGCAAAGGCAAGCTCCTTTAGTGCAGTCGAGGCATCCGTCGAAAGTCGTTTCACCACCCGATCGAGAAGCGCATTTACCCGCATCGCGATTGGGCCACCAAACAACGAAGTATCTTCCAACAGGCGCGCGAGACGTTGATCGCTCGTCTTTCCTGTCGCCACGGGTGTATCACCATCTTCCTCGTCAAATGCCGACCAATCCTTTTGCAAAAGCGGGTCCTTCGTGAGTTTTACCACCCATTCCATGCAGATCGGCACGCCTCCCACAGCTTCCACGACGTGACCTAATTGCTCCTCTGAGAGATCGTGGAGTCCTAACCGCTGGAGCAATACAATTCCCTCGTCTTTCGAGAGCGCGGGGACAATAGATTGCCTGGCCCATTGGGATTCAACCGTGACCTGGGTCGGCCACTCCTTCGTCGCTAAGATCAAGGACGCATGATGGCGCGCATGCACAAATTTTTCGTAGAATTGCCTCCATATCGGCACAAGATGGCTCTGTTCGTCGAGGAGATGCTCAGCGTTGTCAAGCAGGATCAGCACAGGCCGATCAGAGCGAGCCACGCAATCCAACACATACTTCATCCGTGCCTGAAGGCTCTCCACCGGCACAGGGGCGTTTGCCAGTCCAATGCCCTCTACAATATCACTCAAGAGTAATTCTAGAGCCACGTCGGCTCCGATCGCTTCCTGTTCGCGTTCGGGAAGCTGGCAGAGGACAACATAGTAGCGTGGGATATGCTGCTGAAAGTACGTAGCAATGCGATGCAGTTCGGAGGTTTTGCCGATCCCGGGAGGGCCCTGAAGGATCATCCACTTGATGGACGGCTGCCCCGCGATGGCACCGTAGAGCGTGCTCAGCCAGCCTTCTCGACCAACCAGGTGGCTAATCTCCATCCTAGATGGAGGAGCGCTGCGGGGAGTGCTGGCCTGCACAAGGAAAGATGGAGCATCAAGAAGTTTGTCAATCGCAGCCAGCTTTCTGCGCAAATCATCCCACTCCTGGGGCGATTTACGCACTTTGTGGGTCCTTTTGGTTTCGAGTTGCTGTCTGGCGAGGTCAAGGAAGAGACTCCGGTCACGAAGGGAGAGGCGAACGCCCGCATCTCTGAGGGCTTCGTAAATCACGGATAGCTCATCAAACGTGGGAGATCTCTTATTGAGTTCGAAACTGGAGTAGCGCTGCTGATCAATCGTGCCTGGTAAGTGCGCGACAACGAGTGCCTGTGCAAGGCCATGCCGGTCACGGAGCCATTTGAGGAGTGCTCCGAGGTGGTCGGGCGATGTATGTGCGGTGAAGTCGTTTGGTAGCTGCATCAATCACCTCTCCCTAAAAAGCGTCGTTGCTCAGTCATCTGTTGCAGAATGCGCCTTTTGAGTAAGTATACCGGATGTGCGAAAAGATGTACAGGTAAAATTGGCGTATTCACGCCAGTTCTTCGTCTTATTCGCCGGTTTCTTCGGCTACACTTTGTACTGGAACGATGGTAGGCCCTGCTTTCTTCGCAAAAGCAGGGTCAAGAACCTGAACAATTGAAGAGAGAAAAAGAGCGCATCGCTGCCTCTCTCTTTTACAGCACAGGAGTTGCACGCTCTGCTGCAGGCGAAGCTTGAGCCTCCCCCCTTGCAATACGGCGCTGCCGTGACCAGCTTTGCATTCGTCCGGCCACGCCAACATAGGTAGTACGTCAACGTCGTGCGCATGGAAGAAACAACAGCGTCAAGCGTTTTGTAGATGCATTTGTGACGCGGGAACTGATAAGACAAAAGCAGTAGTTCATACCACGAAAGGAACCGTCTATGGCTCAACCACACGATCATCTCTCAGATGTCCTTCTTAGCACTGCCTGGATGCCCCTGGACGGACTTATTCAGCAGTGGGGACGCTTTGGCGCAGAGGCAATCAGTACACCTGCCCTGCATGCTGCGAGTGCAACCCTTTCCGCTCTCGCACGAGAAATGCAGGCGCGAGAGCATCATAGGGCCGCATGGCAGACCTCGCGTGATGTAGACCTGACCGAACTGGAAACTACGCTCAAGGGGTTGAACCAGGCGCGAGATCACTGGACAGACGCGATCACCGCTTTAGAGCTGTTGATCCTTGACAGGCACAATGACGATGCCGTTGGGGATGCTATGTGTACTCTGGTTGTTCAAGCGATGGAGCAGCGTTTACGTGTCTCTTCCTTGATTCGGGAGGTCGAGCAGGAGCAATTCGCAGCCTATAGAGAGAAGCGGACTTGCTAATTTGCTTACGAGTGCAAAGCAATGCTATCAGGTCACAATAAGCTTGTCTATTGGCTTAATACCAGATACGAGCTTGTGCACGAAATGAGAAGTATATACGGGAGATGAAAGGAGATGATACGGAAGGAAATGATAAAACTAGCTGGCTCTGTGTGAAAGACAGAGCCCAGCCAAACGGGAACCGCCCGATCTTTGTCAGTTCAGTAGCTCCCATGAGATTCAACCTCATGGCGTATCCTTAAGTCAAGACGAAAGGCGAGACCATGAGCGATCAAGAAACGATCACGCTCTGTACGATCACTCCAAATGACCAGGTACAGTTTGCAGACGGCGCGAAACGAGGATATCTCTTCTATCACCAGTGCTGCCAGGGCAAGAAGCAAAACCCACGCGCACTGTACGATTTTCTCATGAACATCCTCATCGACACGACACACGCAAGTGTCTGGAATGCTGGCTATATCGGTGGGTGGTTTAGCGCTCTGCACCAGGACGGCAACCCAGTCAGCCTGTCAGCGCTGGCTCACGATGCGTCCCTGCTCCTTCAGCAGTTGCGAGCACACGTAGACATGACAGAGGAGGAATGCCAGGGATGATGAGCGATCAGCATCTTCCATGCGCTGAACACGTGGTACTGGAGCATGCTCCTTCTTGCGATGAGGGACACAACTGGCATCCAACCATCATTCTCGGCTACTTTCAGTGCGCGCGTTGTCGCCGGCTTGCAGCCTGCACAGCCTGTGTCTCGCGCGTGCGCGGCAAAGCCCTGTCAGGCTTTTGTCGAGCGCACCAGCATCTGAGAACTCCAGGCACGAAACAGGAGGTGCTGGGATGAACCGACAGGATATGCGGGGAAGGAGAAGCACCTTCCACCGCACACCCGCCGCAACACAGCATGATGCGGAAGAAGACGAGTATGACGAGGAGGTGTGGCCGGCTCGTCTACCCAGCAGTACCAGGCGGTACACGCAGCTCCCGGCACAGCAAGGGACCATGACGCAGCAGCCTCGCAAGCGCGTGGTCAATGTCTATGACCTGCCGACGAACATCCCGCTACGCAGTAGCCGAACCACGACCAACGGGTATGCCCTGCCGCCAGGCCAGTCGGCCCCACACCGGTACAGCCGTCCCACCGAACGGGCCATCGTGTCCATTGGATGGTGCTGGTAGGAATGGGCATGCTCGGCATGGTTGCGCTGTGGATCGTGGGCACGGGGCTGGTCACCTGGGGGAGCACACAGCTGGATGACTGGCACTATGGACGACCCCGCACCTTCCAAATGGATGCACGGGTCGGTCATGACGATGCTGTCACCCCAAGCCACTTTATCGCCATGAACCTCAACCGCCACGTCCTGATCATTGAGCTCCCAGGGGGAGATACATCGAAGGCTCGAATCTATAGCGGGCCAACCCTCTTTGGAGATGGGCAGGAGTTAACTCCTGTGACACTCAGTTTTAAGGACGTGAACGGGGATGGGAAACCGGATATGTTGGTACACATTCAAGATCAAACTTTTGTGTTTCTCAACGATGGCACGCAGTTCCGGCCACTCAAGCCAGGAGAACACGTTACCCTGTAGCGCGAACATGGAGAACATCAGGGGGAAGAGTACATTTCCCCCTCGACGCATGGAGGAAGCCACAATGGATGAGAATCTACGGCAGGAGATTGAAGAGCTCCTTGAGCACCTGGATACACAGGAAAAAACCTCTGCATCCCCACCCGACGAGCACCAGCAAGGAACCGAAGTGATTGATGTGTTCATTGTGCGTCGCCAGGTGGAAGAACCAGCGCCACCCACAGTGGAGAGCACGCTCGCTGATACTTCCGAAGAGCTAGAGACCCAGGCGGCGCCTGCAGGGCAGGAAACTGCAGAGCGGAAGATGGCCGAGCCACCTTTCCCACCGCTTCCACGCAAGCCGCGCCGTCGTGCGCTTACATTCGTCGTTGGTGCTTCGTGTGTACTTGGGGTAGGTTTGCTCAGTGCTGCCACGCTCCTTCTCATCCTGGCGCCATCAGCAACGGTGATGATTATTCCGGACTCAGCACAGATCACAGCAACCAGGACAGTCACAGTGGTTCCATCCAACGCCAACGTCGCACAGCAGCAGATCCCAGGCAGACCGCTTGCGACTATCACACTGAGCCAGGCAAAGACTGTACCAGCAACAGGAACCGGCTATCAACAGGCGCAAGCTGCACATGGCCTGGTCACCTTCTATAATGCCTTACCCGCCCCTCAGACGATACCAGCAGGGGAAATGTTGACAGGAGCAGACGGGGTAGTAGTGGTGACGCTTCAGGCTGCATGGATCCCCGCCGGAACGCTGACAACCAATGGACAAGTCACGGTACCTGCTCAGGCAATCAACGTCGGACCTCAAGGCAACATTGTAGCCAATGACATGTACGGGAAATGTTGCCGTGACAATATATTTGTGAGTAACGGTCCCTTTCATGGAGGCCAGAATGCTCGGTCGTACCAGATGGTGGCACAGCAGGACATTAACGAAGTTGCATCGAGCCTCAAAGCAAGCTTAGATCAGGGCGTTCAAGCCGCCTTGAGTCAGCAAGTGCAATCCAATGAGACCTTAGTCACTCCTGTTCCTTGCGCCACTACAGTGACTCCCGATCACCAGGCAGGAAGTGAAGCAGCACAGGTCAGTATCACGGTGAGTGAAACCTGTACAGGCGAGGTCTACGACACTGGTGCGTTCCATGACCTATTGATGCAGGAGATAACCCAACAAGCGACCAAACAGGTAGGGACCGGGTACGGCCTGGTCGGAGACCTTCAGGCGAGCATCACGAAAGCGGCGATGAACATCCGCCAGGAAACGGCAGCCCTCCAGGTGAAAGTCAGCAGTATGTGGATATACCAGTTTAGCCAGGCTCAGCAAAATCACATAAAGATTGTTATTCGAGGCAAGAGCAAAGAAGAGGCGACTGCACTGTTGCTGCATGTGCCAGGAGTGCAAACTGTGTCGATCAGCATCAAGAATGGCAATGCCATCCCAACAGACGTACAGCGAATTCACCTAAACTTTGTGCTCCTCGCTTAAAAGGAAACGGGTACAGGCAAGGGGAACATCGGCCTGTAACCTTGCAGCAACCGGAGAAAAGGGTAGCGTAAAGGGTGGCATAAAAGGTAGCTCAATCGGCCTGTAGAGCGGGTTTATCCCTTGACAGTTGTTCTTGTAGCGTGTACATAGTTGAGTAATAGATGTAGCGTTAACCATTCCCTGAGAGTAGTAACATAACTCACTTGTAATCTTGACGAGAGGACGAGACGACATGGACAACAAGACACCAAACAGTGAGGGAACCGGCAGCCAGATCGGCCCAGGAGAAGCCACCGAAATACGCCGCTTGTTTGAGGAAGTGCAGAAACATGCAGCACAAATACAACGGCAGAACATGATTAAACGCATGAAGTACGATAAAGCAGCAAAGAAGGCCCAACGAGAACAGCAGCAATAGTTTTCATGGCCCTGTAGCAATGCATTAGCAAGGGCATTGCTACAGGACAAAAAGAAAGGACTCAACAACATGACGACAAACAACAATTTACCACCACAACCCGCATACGAACAGTACAGAGGGTTACGCGCTTTATTGCTTACCCGTGTTTCAACGCCAGGACAGAGCCACGAGGCACAGGAAAGGGTTATACGCGAGAAGCTAATAGAGCCATTAGGGTTAATTCTGGACGAAGAGAGACATGTTATTCATGATACGTATACAGGCTTAGAATACAGATATCGCACAGCACTGGACGACATACTTCGTATGGCAGAACGCCAGGAGTT
>Ga0207646_10004870_pt1 | contig 14386 bp, 11 predicted proteins | sample KBSK5502metaG_FD_184343 | JGI IMG/M metagenome (GOLD analysis project Ga0207646, IMG submission 184343) | Corn, switchgrass and miscanthus rhizosphere microbial communities from Kellogg Biological Station, Michigan, USA - KBS K5-50-2 metaG... | ecosystem: Host-associated > Plants > Roots >... | reverse complement strand
CATTGAAACCGCCGGGGAACCGCCCCAGCCCGATCAAGTCCTGCAGGCCCTCGCCCTGGATCACGAACGGGATGCCCTTGGTTTCGAGCGCCCCCTTCGCGAGCGCAAGGGCGACCGGGTTCGCGGTTTGGAAGACGGTGACGAGCCCGGGCGTCATGACCCCGGATACTTCCCCAGATAGAGGAGGAGAAAGCCGACCGTGTCCATCGTGCCGTGAGCGATCACGGACACCCAGAGGTTGCGGCCGGTGACCAGGTACAGCAGGCCGAACGCGAAACCGCCCAGCCCCGCGCTGATCATGCCCGACACCCCCTGATATCCGTGACCAACCCCGAAGAGAATGCTTGTGACCGCCAGTGCGCCGAGCCACGTACGGGGCGTATTACCCAGCATGCGCGCGATACGCGTGAGCAGGTACCCGCGATAGACGAATTCCTCGCCGACGGCGGCGAGCGTCCAGGCGACGGCGAGCGAGATGAGCAAGAAGTGGACGTTGCCCGCCAGCGGGGCAAACAGGCTGACGTCCGGGAGCCTGCCCGTCAGTCGAGCGATCGCGGGCTCGGCGACGTAGAGGCTGAAGCCCTGATAGCCAATGCCGGCCCCGATGCCGACGAGCGCGGTGCGACCCCAATCAGGGCGGAAGGCCAGCCCGACTGCGCGCGCGCCTTCGCCGCGCAGCCGGAGTGAGACAACCCCGAAGACGAGGAGGAACGGAGTCGCGCTGAACGGCAGGATCCCGGCGTACCCGGCGGCGAGAATCGCCGCCGCGACCAGGAGCTCCGGGAGGAGGAATTTCTGCGCACGGAGGGCGTCGCGAAACCCGCCAGGCGTCACGCCGCTGCCCGAAGGTCCCATGGCACGCCTAGAACACGTACCTGACGCCGAGCTCCATCTGCCAGCGCGACGCGAGATCCTGGATCTGCCGCAGCCCTGGGAGCTGCAGCCGGTAGATGCCGCGCCCCGCGCTGGCATCGTAGCCCACGAGACGAAGCAGGGGCGCGCGCACCTCACCCGTTGTCACGCGGTACTGCCCCCACTGTCGGTTGATCAGGTTGAGCAGGTTGTACACGTCCGCTGTGAGCTCGAGCGAATGGCCCCGGACCGTGGGGAAGGCCTTCGACAGACGTGCATTGAGGGTGCCGAACCACGGGTTGCGGCAGCTGTTGCGCTCGGCGATCCGGCCCCGCTGCCGGCGCAGGCAGGGCTCGCTCTCGATGAAGCGATTGAGCGGCCCCCAGTCGGCAGCACTCGCCAGGGCGATGTCCGACGAGTCCCGCGGCACGTATACGATGTCGTCGAGCATGAGCCCAGCGCCTATCCCGTCCGCGTTGGCGTCGCCCTGAACGACGTAGGTGAAGGGCGTCCCCGAGGCGCCTGCATAGAGGAGTGACAGCTGGACCCGGTATGGCAGGCGGAACGAGCCGCCGAGCTCCACGCGGTTGGGAATCTCAAAGTACGAGGTTCGCAGGCGACGATCTTCCAGCGTGCCGTCGAGTGGCGTGTTCTGCAGGTTGGGCCGAGCCTGGAAGTTGACGAGCGACATCCGGTCTCGGGCACGCGTATGCGCGTGGAAGGCGCTCACCTCGGCGCGATCCCCGAAGTGCTTGCGTAGCTGACCCGACACCGCGAGGGAGTAGTCGCCGCTCGCGTCGGACACGCGCACTACCTCACCCAGGGTTGGCGCGCGGCGCGTGGGACTCGCGAACCCTGCCGCGCTGATCGTCCCGTACAGCGGCCGACCACCCTCGCCTGAGGCCGCCCCGACCGGCGAGCCCAGGTTGGCGTCGCTGACGTACCACTGGTGAACCGCCTTCGTGTACAGCACATCGACGGTTCCGATGATGCCACCCGGGAGGCGGTGATCTCCGCCCAGGGCGACCTTCAGATTCTGCGGGAAGGTGATGCCCGGGTCGAAGAAACTGAGCTGCGGGACCGCCGCCGCCCCGGTGGCACACGTGGTAGGCTGATTGCGGGGATCAAACGGCGGCACCGCGCTCCCGTCGCAGCTCAGGAACAGCTGCTCCCTGCCATCGTCCCGATAGACGTTCCCGATCCAGATGTACGGCGGGGAACCGCTGAAGAGACCCACCCCGCCGCGCAGGAACGTCCGCCCCTCGCCGCGGAGATCGTAGTTGAATCCCACTCGGGGCGACCACAGCCAGTTGCCGCCCGGTCGCCGTCCGTTGTCGACGCCCAGCGCCGTCTGGATCGCCACGTTCGTCGCGACGGCGTCCGGCAGCACGGGAACTTCGCTCCGCAGACCGACGGTCAGCGTCAGGCCGCGCAACGGGTTCCAGCGATCCTGCGCGTACGCGGCGAACTGAAGAGCCCGGAACGTGATCGCGCCGGTGCGCGAGGGGCCGGGGAGGGCCCGCTCATAGTGGAAGGCGCGCCTGGCGGCGAGGGAGTCGAGGGTGCGGAAGTTCCACAGGCCGACCCCGCCTAACAGCTGGTCGTGCTCGAAGTGGAACGCTTGGGCGTGTGCCCCCAATGTGAGGACATGAGCACCAAGACCAACGGTGGCATTCTCCGTGAGCTCGAGGGCGTTCTGTCGGAACAAAGCCGGGCACGTCTGGTTCGTGCCAGCCACCAGCGTCCCGTGATCGGCCGGGACCCGGATGAGCGGATAACCGACGTTGGGTCGGCACTCGTCGTGCAGCCGGAGAAAGCTCAGGATCGCCTCGTTGGACCAGCGACCGCCGATGAGACCGGTCCAAATTAAGCGGGATGCGTTGGCAGTCGCGGGCGCTCCGTGCGCCACGGACGACAGCGTGTATTGACCATACAGGCGATCGATGAAGCCGCTGCGGTCACCGTCGGTGTAATGGTGCGAAAGCTCCAGATGGTTATTCGTGCCCAACTGCCAGGTGATCTTTCCGAAGATGTCCGCCGTAGGGACCCGGCCATTCGAAGGGCCCAGAGTGCCGGGATCGAGGCCGTAGGTGTTCCTGAGGAGGTCCTGGAAGCGCGCCGCACTCGCGTAACGGATGCCGATACTGACTGTGTCGGCACCGCTGGCGGTATCCGTGATCAGCGGTCCGGGGTCAGGGACGACTTGGTGTTGCAGGTCGACGCTCAAAAAGTACTGACTACGGTCGCGCACGAGCGGCCCGCCGACGGTTCCTCCGTACTGCCACGTCGTGTAACCGGGCGCCGGCGCGCCGCTCGCGCTGCCGCCGACCAGGGCGCCGTCCGCGAGGAAGCCGAACAGCGACCCGTGCACGGTATTCGTCCCGGATTTCGTTACGGCGTTCGCGAACCCGCCGGTAAACCCGCCGTAGCGAACATCAAACGGTGCTGCCATCACCTGGAGCTCCTGCAGCGCCTCGAGTGAAATGGGCCGCGGGAGCGTCTCGCGGCCCGGCAGCCTACCAAAGAAGGGGTCGCCGTTCAGGCCGCCGTCGATCTGAAACCCGTTCAACAACCGGTTCTGGCCCCCGCTCGTGATGCCACCCGAGGGTGCGAACACCGACGACGGGGAGATAGCCACCTGCGGACTCAAGGCGGTCAAGGTCGAGAAGTCGCGTCCCAGGTTGGGAAGCGCCGCAATGCGTGCGGCGGAGACGATTTCAGCGGGCCCCGTCCGACCCGCGTTCAGCATCGGATCGGCCGTTGCGGGGACCACGACCGCTGCCAGCTCCACGGCAGCGGGCCGCAGGGTGAAATCCGCGACCACGCGCTGGCCCAGGGCGAGGAGCATGCCGTTCCGCGTCGCGGACCCGAAGCCTACCGCGCTCACCTCAATGCGATAAGGCCCTCCCACTTCGACGTCTTCGAGGAGGTACCTGCCGCTGGACAGGGTCGTGAGTTCCCACCGGCGCCCGTCCAACGTGTTCGTGACCCGGACGACGGCCCCGGCGAGCGTCGAGCCGTGCTCGTCCGTCACAATGCCTTGAATCGCGGCTGTCGTGACGCCCTGTGCGTTCAACAGCCGGGGCAGGGATGCGAATGCGAGCAGAATGAGTAGCGGCCGACTCACCGTGCGCCCGCCAAGAGCCGTTGGAAGCGCGGGTGGCTCCGCAGCGCATCCCACGTGGGATCGATGCGCAGCCACGCGGGCGTGAGGTACCCGGGGATCGACACCAGGTATGCAAGTCGGTCGACAGCCGCATCGTACTCCCCGACCATGACGTAAATGCGCGCGAGATCCCACGCGCGATAGTATCCCTGGTAGGTGTCCTTACTGATGGGCCGGAGGTTCACCCCTCGCTGGCCCTCCTGAATCGCCTCCTGCTTACGGCCGAGGCCGGCATAGGCGACCCCCAACGCGCCATGGAGGCGTGCATCGTCGGGTTGCTCCCGCAGCTTCGCGACGACCATGCGTCGCGCCGAGTCGTAGTACGCCCGCTCCACGTCACGACGCTGCATCAGGCCATAGACCTGTGCATCCAGGAGGGCTCTGGGAGTGAAGCGTTGCTGATCGGCGAACACCTCGGGCGCTCCCGAGGAGAGTCGGGTGATCGCCTCGTCGTACCTGCGGTCGAAGATCGCGACCTGCACCCGGGCGAAGACAACGTCCGGCGCATCGCCAAGGCCTACGGTCTGGGCCTCGTCCAGGACCGCCCGCGCCTTTTGCGTGGTCCCGTCCTGACGGAGGTAGAGGCCCACCTTGTAGTAGTAGGGACGGACCCCGTCGGGCGACAGTGCGATGGCCCGATCGTAGAGTGACTCGGCCCGTGCGAAGTCCCGAGTGAGCTCGCAGATCTCGCCGTAGGTGCTGTTCAGCGTGGCAGAGGCTGGATCAAGTTCCCGGGCCCTCGCGAAGTCGACGAGCGCTTCGGGATACTTGCCCTGCCGCCCGCGGAGCACCGCTCGCGCGAGAAACAGATTGTACTCGTGGGACCGGCTCGCCTCCGTGATCGCGTATTCTCGCAGCGCCCGGTCGTAATCGGTGTGACCAATCCAATAGTAGGTCCCGAGAGAATGGTGCCCTTCCGGTAAATCGGGCTGCAGCTCGAGCGCCTTGTCGACGGCCCACTTCGCCTTCGCGAGACGCGCGGCCGAGTGATCGAAGTAAAGCAGGTACATGCGGGAATGGACCCGGGACAGCATGGCGTAGGCCAGCGCGAACCCGGAATCCAGCTCTACCGCCTTCTCGTACATTCGCGCCACCGCCCGTTGGACGCGCTCGTCCAGGCCGCGACGCGAGTAGTCGTTGCCGCGCAAGTAGTAGTCGTACGCCTGGAGGTTGCGCGTCGGGACGGCCTCCATCGTGCGCCGCTCTGGCTCGAGCAGCGTGACGTCGAGCGCGTGCACCACGCGCTGGGCGATGTCGGACTGGACCCGGAAGATCTCGTCCAGCGGTTCGTCGTAGACCTGGGCCCACAAATGGGTCCCGTCCACCGTGCTCACCAGTTGCGGTGTCACGCGCACCCGAGCCTGACCATGCGGTGGTTTCTCCCAGCGGACAGCTCCCTCCAGTATGTAGCGGACACCGAGCTCCCGGCCGATCTCCTGAATCGTCTTGGTCGTTCGCTTGTAGCGGGTTGCGCTGGTACGGCCGATGACGCGCAAGGGATCGATCACGGCCAACCGCGCTGCGATCTCCTCGGTGATCCCGTCCGCGAAATACTCCTCCTCGGCGGGGCCCAAGTTGGCGAAAGGAAGGACAACGAGGCGCTTGGGTGCCCGGGCGGCTTCCGTGCTCCGGGCGCCAAGCTGCGCTCGAAACACCAACGAGCCGCCGGCGAGCAGGCCGGTCAGGAGAAGCGCCAGTACCGCTGCACGGCGCCGCGACCGCACCGGTGCTGAGCGAGCCAAGCCGGTCAGCGGCGGCCCGGCGCTCGCCTCTGGAGCAGCCGCGGAGCGAGGCTGGGCCGCGAGGGCGGCGGGATGCTGCTGCGACTCGGCCTTACGGATCGTCTCCGCCAGCCCACGGGTCTCCGCCGATGGCTCGAGCTCGTATTCCCGTGCGAGCCGCGATTCGAACTCCTCGAACGCGCGGACGGCTGCCGCCCGATCGCCCAGGCCGCTGAGAAATGTCATCAACCGCCGGGCCACGGCTTCGTCCGCCGGCACCAGCTCAGCCGCCCGCCGCGCCCACCGTCCGGCTTCCACCGCATCGCCGGCGGCGGCCCGCTCCGCTGCCAGCGCCCAGGCGCCCTGTGACGCCCGCTCACGCAAACGGGCGCGCTCCCCGTCGAGCCAGTGCTCGAACTCCGGTGCGCCCGTCACGAAGAATCCCTCGAGTAAGTCGCCACGGTACAGCGCCAGCGCGTCACCCGGGCGGCCGGCGTCGAGGGCCGCCTCGAACGCCGCCGCGTCACACCAGACAGCCTTCTCGTCGAGGCTGACGGCGCCGTCGCCTGGTGACACGATGGCCGCTTCGCCCAGGGCCGCGCGCAGGACGTACAAAGCCTGACTCAGCGCCGCGCGGGCGTGCGCGGTGTCTGACTCCGGCCAGAACATGGCCAGCAACGTGTCGCGGCGGTGTGGTCCGCGGGCGTGTGCCGCGGCGAGAAACGCGAGCAGCGCCGTGCGCTTCGGCTGCCGGACCAGGGGCGCAACATCTCGCCCGTCCGACGCTTGGAGGCGAACTGAGCCGAGTACCCGGAGTTCGACCAAGGCGCTGTCCTGCAGGGCTTTGAGGACCTCACCGGGGCGGTGAGCCGCACGTCACGAAGCGGTGAGGCCCGTGTGCCAGCTTGGAACCTCGGATCAAGGTACCGCGCTCAGGCGCGCGAGGGAAGAAGAAACGGCGGAGGTGACCTATGTATCGCAATCGATCGAACGTCTTGGCTTTGGCCGCTGCGGCCGTGCTGGCAATCCAGGGCTGCCGCGAGCAAGCCGCGCCCACGGAGCTCCCTGCCCAACCGGGGCTCTCCGCCAGCGCAACGTCCCCTGTGCAAGCCGGCCGCTACCTCGTGGTTTTCGCGGTCGAGCGCGTGTCGGACGACTTCGGAACGCGCGTCTCCCAACTGGGCGGCGCAGTGGAGACCTCGCTGGATAGCATCGGCGCGGCGACGGTAACCGGGCTCTCAGAGGCCGCCGCAGCCGAGCTAGCGACCGGAGCAGACATTGAAGCCGTCGAAGCGGACCGAGTCATCGCCCTCGTAGACGATGCTGAAGCGCCCGAAGCCTCTGCGGCGTTGACGGCGGGGCAGACGCTCGCGCCAGCCGATGTAACAGCGTCACCGACAGGAGCCCAGTTCTACGCACGCCAGTGGAACATGCGGGCGGTGTTCGCTGACCAAGCGTGGGCAGCCGGACATCTTGGCTCCCGCGACGTCGTGGTCGCGATCCTCGACACGGGGATCGACTACACCCTCCCAGACTTCGCCGGGCTCGTGGATGTCGGCCGCTCGAAGTCGTTCACTCCCGAAGAGGACCCTGTCGTGACCGAGCGCTATCCGGGCCGCCTGCCGATCAGCGACCTCCGCGATCACGGGACCGCCGCGGCGTCCGTCATCGCAACCAATGGGATGGTCCTGGCGGGGGTTAATCAAGAGGCCACGCTGATCGCCGTGAAGATCTTCGACCGGTTCGACCAGGGGTCCGTGGCTCGGTTTCTTCAGGGGCTCGTGTACGCCGCGGACCAAGGGGCCGACGTCATCAACATGAGTCTCAGGTTTTCCTTGCACAAACGAGCCGGACGGGGAATCGTGGCGGCCATCAACCGCGCGGCGAGCTATGCCTTCCGCCATGGGGCCGTCCTAGTCGCCAGCGCCGGGAATGACACCACCAGTCTCGATCATAACGGCGATCTGGTGGCACTGCCTTGTGAAGCTCCCCACGTGATCTGCGCGGCAGCGACTGCACCGACCGCCGCCGCATCCGTCAGCGGGCCCTGGGAGAAGGTGGACGCGCCTGCGTCATACACCGCCTTCGGCCGCTCAGCCATTGACGTGGCGGCGCCCGGCGGCGACGGCCTCCCGAATCAGTTTCGGAGAGTGTGGTTACGCTGTTCGACGACCCCGACGGAAGAGTCGGCTCCCCCATGCCGACGGGGCATGCTCATCACGCAAGGTTTCGGGACTAGTTGGGCGGCGCCGCACGTCGCAGGGCTCGCGGCGCTCCTAGTGGCGCAACTGGGACACGGGAATCCTGCGCTGATTCGAGCCAGGATCCTCCAGTCGGCGGACGACCTCGGCCAGCCCGGGACCGACGCGTACTACGGTAAGGGCCGCATCAACATCGCGCGGGCGCTGGGAGTCCTGCCGTGACGTCGACTCGCATCGTGAGCGGGGATGACATTGATGATCTTGACGACGAGGAGTAATCAACCCGGTCACCGACTGCCACGAGTGGCGTCAATACTCGTCAACGCCGATGATGAGTTCTCAACGACCGTACAGGAAGGGTCATGTTCGGTGGAGCGCGTCCCCGACGATCTTTGACACGGAGTTGAAGCTCGGCGTGCATCATGCGGTCGCCATGCGAGCGCGCCGAGGCTATGTTCCGGCCATGGGCGAGACTTCCCTCATGACCGCAGAAGAGCTACTGCGGCTGAACCTGCCGGACAAACGCACCGAGTTGATCCGCGGCCGGCTCGTGGTCCGAGATCCCGGTGGCGCCCGGCATGGAGCGGTCGCCAATCGGATCGCCTACCGGATCACGGCTCACGTCGAGGCCCACGACCTGGGCCGGGTCTACGCCGCCGAGACGGGCTTCAAACTCGAGTCGGATCCCGACACCGTGCGGGCGCCGGACGTCGCGTTCATCGCGAAGCGCCGCCTGCCGGAAGTCGAGCCCCGAGGTTATCCCGGTTGGGCGCCGGACCTCGCGGTGGAGGTCCTGGCCCACGACGATCATCCGGCGGAAACGCTCGAGAAGATCGCCCAGTGGTTGAAGGCCGGGGTGTGGCTGGTCTGGGTGGTCGACTCGGAGAAGCGGACCGCCCGAGTCTATCGCGCCGACGGGAGCGAAGCACTGCTGGGCCCGAACGAGACGTTGGACGGGGAGGACGTGTTGCCCGGCTTCCGCTGCGCGCTCGCTGATCTGTGGTGAACGAGCTTAGATCTCTTTAGCTGGGGCGGGAGGACTCGAACCTCCAACTTCCCGGTTAACAGCCGGGCGGTCTGCCAGTTGACCTACACCCCAATGTGCCCCGCCACACTACCCCACCCCGTGAACAGCCGATAGAAAACAGACGCGCAGACGCACAGCGGTGAACAGATATCAGCGAACAGGTAATCAAAAGCCCCCGGACCATCGGGTTCCGGGGGCGCGCGTTCACGGTCACTGCACGCTACGCCGCCCGGGCCCCCAGATTTGGGAGATTGGGGTTCAAGTTGCGATTTGCGCCCAGACCGGCGAACGTCCGCATAGGGCCTACACACTACCACGACCCCTTCCCTCGAGCAAGGGGCGAAGGCACATCCACATGAAGCCCGACATCAGCCCCGCTACCCCAGCCGACCTGCCCGCCATCCTCGCGTTGCTCGCCGCGAGCAAGTTGCCGCGCGCCGGCATCGAAGCGCACGTCGCCAGCACGCTGGTGGCGCGCCAGGAGCCAGGCGTTGTCGGGACTGCGGCCCTCGAGCTGTACGGCGGAGCGGCGCTGCTCCGCTCGGTCGCCGTCGCGACGGAGCGCCGCGGACAGGGCCTCGGCGCGGCGCTCACCGTAGCCGCCCTCGACCTCGCCCGGCGCCGCGGCGTGCGCACGGTGTATCTGCTCACCGAGACCGCCGGGCAGTTCTTCCCGAGGTTCGGCTTCACGGCGATCACACGCGCACAGGTGGAGCCGGCGGTGTTGGAGTCACCGGAGTTCAGCACGGCCTGCCCGAAGTCTGCGTTGGTAATGGTGAAGCAGCTGTGACCTAGTGCTTCATCCCGCTCTTCTCGGCAAACTCGCGGACCGCGGCTTCCTGCTCAGGCGTGAGCTTCTCGGGGATCTGAACGTGGATCTCCACGTACTGATCGCCCCGCCGGCCGTTGCGCTCGATTCCCTGCCCGGGGATCCGGAACTTCTGGCCGTGCTGGGTGCCGGGCGGCACCTTGAGCACCACGCGTTTCCCGTCGAGGGTGCGCACCTTGATCTTCGACCCGAGTAACGCCTGCGCCACATTGATCGGAACCACGCCGATCACGTCGAGTCCCTCGCGCCGGAAGAACCGGTCGGGCTCGACCTGAATCGCCACGACGATGTCGCCGCGCCCCTTGGCGCCCTGGCCCTTCAAGCGCAACCGCGTCCCGTCTTCCGTCCCGGGGGGGATTGTGATCGTGAGGTGCTTCTGGGCCCGGACTTCTCCAGAGCCCTGGCAGGTCGGGCAGCGCTGCGCCGGTACCTTGCCCCGCCCCCGGCACACGGGGCACGGCCGCTGCACGGCGAAGCCACCCTGGCCGAATGAGATCGTGCCCTTGCCCTTGCACTCGGGACACGTTGAGAACGTGGTGCCGGGCGCCCCGCCCGAGCCGCTGCACGTCGGGCAGACCTGGGGCAGCGTGAGGGTCACGGGCACCTTCCCGCCCAGTGCGGCGACCCGGAACGGGATCGAGATCGCGGTCTCGATCTCCTCCTCGTCGTCGAGCGGCACGCCGGCGCCGCGCCGACCGAAGATCGATGAGAACAGGTCGCCCAGTCCTCCGAACGAGCCCAGATCGGACACGTCGAAGTCAGCATCGGGGCCTGGCGTCGAGCCGCCACCACGCCCGTACCCCTGACCGGCGCCCGCGAACGCTCCGTAGCGCCGCAGCTGGTCGTACTTCTTCCGCTTCTCCGCGTCGCTCAGGACGTCGTGCGCCTCATTGATCTCCTTGAAGCGGTCGGCGGCCTGCGGATTGTTGGGATTACGATCGGGGTGGTACTGCTTGGCGAGGCGGCGAAACGCCTTCTTGATCTCGTCGGTCGTCGCCGTCTCGGACACTCCGAGGATCTGGTAATAGTCTCTCTGCGAAGCCATCTACTTCCCGTCCCCGCTCCCCCGCCCTTCGCCTCCCTGCCATTGCAACACGATCACCCGGGCCGGCCGGATCAGCGCGTCGCCCATCCGATACCCCGGCTGCAAGATCGCCCCCACGGTGTGATCCTTCGCCGCATGATCGGCGGGGCGCGTCGTGACCGCCTCGTGCACGTGGGGATCGAACGGAACCCCCACCTGATCGACCCGTGTGACGCCCGCCGCATCGAGCGCCTTCCACATCTTCCGCTCCACCATGTCCACGCCGTCATGGATCGTCTTGGCGTCGGTCTGGGCCGGATCGACGTGCGCGAAGCGCGCCAGATCGTCCAGCGCGTCCACCAGGCGTTGCACCAGATCGGCCTGTGCCCGCTGCCACGTCTCGGTGCGCTCCTTGACGGAGCGCTTCTTGAAATTGTCGTACTCGGCGGCGAGCCGGAGGTACTTGTCCTTCATGTCCCCGAGCTCTCCTTCGAGACGGACGACTGCCTCGTCCGACGGCTCGATCAACGCGCCGGATTCAGCCTCGGCCGGCTGCTCCGGCGGCTGCGGTTTTTCTGGTTTGTCGTTCATGGTGTTGCGCTTCATAAGCAATCGGTATGCCGTCCGAGATGCGCCGTTTTGGCTGGCCTGGGTGGCGTCCGAGTCCGGAAATCGCGACCAGACAAGAACATAGCCGCGTGGGTGGGTCCTGTCGAGCGAGCGGGCGCTTACAGCCGGCCGGTGAGGAAGGTCAGGACGTCGCCGAACGCAGTGTCGCGCTGCGGGTCGTGCAACACCTCGTGATACATCTCGGGATACCAGCGGACGAGGACGGCACCCTTCAGACTGTCGGCGAAGGCGCGCGCCAGGTGCGCATCGACCACGCGGTCCTCGCCCGCGAGCAGGAACAGGAGGGGCGACTCGATGCGGTAGCCATCCGCCGGCACGGCGCGCTGCGCCCATTGGATCTCGTGCCACGCGCCAGGGGTCATCACGCCGTGCACGGCCGGATCAGTCGCGTAGGCGCCGTTCACCGCCGGGTCGCGACTCAGCGTGTCGGCATCCAGGCGAGCGGGGACCGGCAGCGTGGGCCAGAGATCGGCACACACTCGGGCGAGCAGGAGCTTCCAGGCGGGCGGGCGGAATGCGAGTCCGAGCCACGGCGAGACGACCACCGTGCCGGCGATGGGGTCGCTCGGTTGGGTTTCCAGGTAGCGCAGCGCCACGAGCCCGCCGAACGACGTGCCGAGCAGCAGCTGGGGGCGGTCGGTCCGGAGGCGGACCACGCGGCGGAACGCCTGGAGGTCGCCCAACAGCTGGCTGAAGCGCGACAGATGGCCGCGGCGGCCTCCCGAGCGACCGTGACCGCGTAGCTCGAGGAGATAGGTCGAGTAGCCCGCCGCGCACAACCGCTCGCCGACGTCGCGCCACCGGCCCGCGTGATCGGCCCAGCCGTGCAGCCCCAAGACGGCGGCGCGCGGCGCGGCGGCCTCGTACATGTCGTAGACCAACAGCGTGCCGTCGGGGGCGGTGAGCGTGGGCATCTAGGCCTCCGCCAGCAGTCGGCGCAGCAGGTCCAGGCCCGCCTGCGCCGCGCGGCGGCGCACGTCGTCGCGGTCGCCCGGAAGCACCCGCGTGAGGGCGCGCGTGGTCGTGTGCCTCCGAGCCGCGAGCCACACGGTGCCTACGGGTTTCTCGGCCGTGCCGCCGCCGGGGCCGGCAATCCCGGTCACCGCGATGGTGCAGTCGGCCGAGAACAAGCGCTGCGCCCCTTCGGCCATCGCCCGCACCGTCTCTTCGGAGACCGCACCGTACGCCTCGAGGGTCTCGAGCGGCACCTTGAGCGCGGCAGTCTTGATCACGTCGGCGTACGCTACCACGCCGCCGATGAAGGTATCCGACGCGCCGGGAATGTTGGTGATTCGCTCCCCGATCATCCCACCGGTGCACGACTCGGCAACACCCAATCGGTGACGCCGCTTGCGCAACGCTTCGAGCAGCACGGCGGCGAGGTCGGCGTCGTCTTCACCGTAGCCGTGCTCACCGACTGCGGCCTTGAGACGTGCCACCACGACGGCGAGCCGCGCTTCCGCGTCCTCGGGATCGAGCCCCCACGCGGTCACTCGCAGGTCGACGCCTTCGACCGACGGCAGGTAGGCGAGTGTGAGGGGCGCGATCTCGGGCTCGATCGGCCCGACGCGCTCCGCCAAGGCCGACTCCGAGACGCCCGTGGTGCGCACCGTGCGTGACCGCACGACCCGGCGGCCGCTGCCCTGCCGCGCGACGATCCGCGGCAGCACCTCATCGACCAGGAGTCCGCGCATCTCGCGCGGCACCCCGGGAAGGAGCACCACGACCCGGCCGCGGGCGTCCTCGACCCACAGCCCGGGTGCGGTGCCGCGGGGGTTCGGCAGAATCGTCGCGCCTTCGGGGATTTCCGCCTGGGTGCGGTTGATGGCCGGCATGGGACGCCCCATGCGCTGGAACCGCGCCTCGATGCTCGCGAGCAGGCGCTCATCGAGCACGAGCCGCTTGTCGAGCAGCTGGGCGACCACGGTCTTGGTCATGTCGTCCCGTGTAGGCCCCAGGCCGCCCGTGGTGATCACGAAGCCGGTGCGGTCGAGGGCCTCGGCCACACCGGTGCGGATCGCCTCGGGCCGGTCGGGGACGGTCGTGCGGCGCGTGATTTCCGCGCCCGCGGCGGCGAGCGCCCGGCCCAGCTCGGCGGCGTTCGTATCCACGGTGTAACCGAGCACCAGCTCGGTGCCGATGGTGAGGACTTCGAGCTTCACCCGCCCTTGAACAGCGCGCGGTAGTGGTACAGGTACACGACCAGCGAGTACACGGTGAGGAGAATGGCGCCCGCGAGCGTCACTGCGACCACTGCGCCGTGGAACTGATCCCAGAAGTTCCGGAACCAGCCGGCCCACGGATGGGCGGCGAGGGCATCCTTCCAGGCGAACCAGAACAGCGTCGCTCCGATGAACACGTTCTGCACCACCGCCTTGAGCTTCCCCGCCCCCATCGCCGGGATCACGACGCCTCGCCGCTTCGCGAAGAAGCGGAACGCCGTGATGAGGAGCTCGCGCCCCACCAGCAGCAGAGCCACCCACACGGGGAAACTGCCCCACCACGGGATCCGGTAGTCGACCAGAATCGTGGGGTGCCGCGTGAGCCAGAAGATCGGGATGAGTGTGGCGAAGAGGAGCAGCTTGTCGGCGATCGGGTCGAGCAGCTGGCCCAGCTCGCTCACCTCGTTGCGCCGGCGCGCCAGATAGCCATCCACGACATCCGAGGCGACGGCCGCGAGGAAGATCAGGAACGCGATGACCTTGGGCCAGTACCCCTCGATGAAGGGGAGCAGGGCGAGGACCGGCGTGAGGCAGATGCGCGCCAGCGTGAGGATGTTGGGGAGGGTCCAGCGCATGAGACCGCCTCTAGCTCAGCGTCTTCAAGACCAGCTTGCTCACCGTCTTCAGGGTGTCGAACACGCCGTCACCGCGGACCGCCACGGCCTCGAGGTACGGCGCGCGGCCGATCCACTGGTTGTCGATCTTGTCGACCAG
>Ga0207646_10004869_pt1 | contig 14386 bp, 13 predicted proteins | sample KBSK5502metaG_FD_184343 | JGI IMG/M metagenome (GOLD analysis project Ga0207646, IMG submission 184343) | Corn, switchgrass and miscanthus rhizosphere microbial communities from Kellogg Biological Station, Michigan, USA - KBS K5-50-2 metaG... | ecosystem: Host-associated > Plants > Roots >... | reverse complement strand
CATGACCCAGAGATTTTTTCCTCCTGTCCGGATCTGCCCAAAACGGTGCATTAGATAGGTAGACAGGAAAGAAAGAATTCAGGCCGGATCTCAGTCGAACGCCGCCTTTCTGCATGCAGGCAAGTAGCCGGGAAGCGATGACTTCAATTTACTATTCCGCAGCTTGGACCGAATGTGGGTGCCTCATCAATTGCTGGCACGAGCACGAAACAGTAGTGGAAGCTGCTTCCTGTATTCCCTGCGCTGGCGGCTATGTTGTCGCTGTCCAGAATGGTGCTATGCGCTCTTTGACTGGCGCGGAGGAGTCCGAGTTTCAATGCGCTATTCTCAGCGATTCCACTGACGACCCAGCAGTAGAACCCACACTAGCGGCGCCGCGAGAGAGCATACCTCCGCGAGGCGAAGGAGAGACGTTGCTAGAATTCGTGCTCCGGCTCCTGAGCGCGCACGGCTTCCCTCAGCACGCTGAACCTATTCCAGGCGTGAAGCACGGCTTGATCAATACCGACATGATCGACTCGGTTCTGAGCCGCCTAAGCGAATCGGAGACAAGTGATCTTGTAAGGATGTACGCCGAAGATGAACGTTCGTTGCTGGAGGTGCTCGGGAACCGATTTCGCGCCGCCCAAAAGCCCCCAGGAGGAGTTGCTGATGGCGGAGCACGCAGCCAATTCCCCGGCGCGTAGCCGAGATGTCACCGGAGGAGATGCTGCGAGAACTGCTCACCTCTGAGGTGACAGGACTGCCGAACCGTCGCGCTTTTGACGAAGCAGGAGCGGCATCTGCCGTGGCCATGTCCGACGTAGACGGGCTCAAAGCCTTGAACAGATATGGTATCAGGCGGGAAACGCCGTTCTCAGGGCGATGGCCGACGCGCTGCGCGGCGCAGGTCTTGAAGCGTATCACGACAAGGGCGATGAGTTCCTGTTTCGTGGCAACCACGTCAAAGACCTCCTGGCTAGGCTCGAATGCGCCAGAGCCATTCTTCGGGATCGAACGATAGTCGTGGAACGGGCTGATGGAGGTACCCTGAGCATCACCGGAGCGGACTTCAGCTATGGCGTTGGAGAGGACATCGACGAAGCAGAATCCGATCTCAGGAGTCACAAAGCCGAGCGCGAAGGCAAAGGCGAGATAGCGCGTGGGAAACTGTGCGGCATCTCCATGAAAACAGAAAAACCAGAATACTCACCTTCAGAATCAAGCACTCCACTATTACCTCGGTAATCGCTTCGACCACAAAAGTCCACAAATCAAGCCGCGCTGGGAGCATTAGGCGCTTACAGGCCAAACCTGAAAAAATAATTGTGGGTTGTCGGTTTTTCACGCAGCCACTCCCAGTTCGTGGAATACGCCCTGCATGCCGGTGCGAATGGTTTGATAGTGGGTATCGAGTAGGGTGAGGTTGCGTGGCCGACGGTTACGATGGGGATGCTGGGCAGCAGCGAGCAGTGGCTTAATCACTTTATCGCGGAGCAGGACCAGTGCTGCCATCGCTCTGATGCCCTGGGGAATGGGCTCATATCTGGGTGTGTTGGCTACCCGACCGACGATTTGTTTGCCGCGCAATTTCTTAAGATCGTAGGCGGCTCGACGTGGGCCGTATTCGGCTTCGCTTTGCCGACTGAGCCTGCGTACTTGCTCGGCCAGCTCGGAGGCGGTGAAACCGCCGGGGGAGGCGGAGAGCGCCAGCACAGATTGGGCCACCCAACGCATTCGTGGCTTGTTGAAATCGATGCCACCCACCTTGGTCTTTCCCACTTCTGCCGGTGCTGGGAGTTGCTCCAAAGTATCGTCGGCGATGAAGCACTGATCGATGCACGACAGCGCATTGGTGAAGCGCTCCAGAATGCTTCTTAAAAGCGCAACGATCTGGGGAAACTTCTCCAGTGAACGTCCGCATTCCAGTTCCTCGGTGTTGTGTGCGATGGCCTCGATGCGAAGTACACGTTCGCCTTTGGTATAAATCTTCAGGGTCAACCTGCCGCAGTGCAGCTTGAAGACCGTCAGATCATACGTAGGTTTCTCGACCGTGAGTTCCCATCGAGCGGAAGCCTTTTTGCTTCGATATCTCGGACGACGCTGGTAGCCGAAAATAGTCTTGATAATCTTCACATCCAGCGGGGCGCGGCTGCGGTCGATCAGTGCCTGAAACACTTGCTCCATGTGCCCACCGACTTCGAAGATGAGGTTCCGGCTGTACTCGAGCTGATAGTTCGAGTACTGATAATGAAACCTGCTGCGCTTCTGCTCTTCCAGATCGAGAGCAAAGCACAAGCAGGCGGTATAAATCCAACGCTCACAGACTTGGCTCAGCCGCCCTATAGCCCGAGCTTCGGACAAGGTATCTGCGATCTTAGCCAAGCCTGCGGCGTCGGAAATATGAGTAAAACAGTTGCCTTCTTTAGTAAAGCGAATTCCTGCCTTGTGCGCCTGGCAAGCCACGTACTCGTGCCCGTTGAGCATCACTTGCGCGGGAAAGGGAGGATGACCGCTGATCTTGATGGTGATGTGGCCCCATTGGGGATCGAGGATATGAAAGGAGTAGTGGTTTATGTAGGGCATGGGCTTTTTGCGCTCGAGATGGTGCGGTGGGCTGACATCCCAGACGGGGGCTTGGGCACGGCTGATGAGGATGAGAAACAAGCCTTGGGTGATCTTGGTCTTGGCCCGATATTCTTCTGCGATCTCGTGTTTGCGCTCCTTCTTCCGACAGTCGACGATAGGAATGTTGTGCGCTTGGGCGTAGCCATGAATGCGCCGACTGAAACGACCGGCCATGCGCATCAAATGGGTGTTGTCCAGTGTTTCGTCGGACCCGGTAAGGGCCTGCCACCAAGCGCGGAACCCACCTGCAGAATGCCCCATCCGGAAGTAAGCATTGAGGACGATACGATCGATGCAATCGTAGCTGCCGATGAGAAGATCCTGGTAAACCTCACTGAGTCCATCTGCCATAGCATGAAGAACATTACGGGCATGACGCTATCCAAGGCAATCCATTCTGGCTTCTGAGTTCTGGTTTTTGGCTTCTGATCCCTGGCTTCTGGCTTCTGCGGCCCCGGAGGGGCCACTTTTTCGCAGCGGAGTCTGCGAAAAAGCCTAGACCGTTATGGGGGCCCCAACGAGAACTTCGTTCTCGTAAGGACTGAATCAGGCAGCGAGCTTTAACCCGACCGCAGCGACTAATTCATCCAGGGCGGCAGTGACAGATCGGTAAAGCTTGTCGAGTTGATGCAGCCGATCGTCGGTCATGCTTCGGTCTCCGGGATAGGGATGAAGAAGCCCAGCGGTGAGCGGTGCGTAGATCTTGTCAAAGAGTTTGAGAAACAGCAGACAGATGCGATATCCGTTGGGCATTCGCCGATAGCGACGCGAGTGTGGCAGCTTTTCCACCAGACCTTTGGCACGCAGCTTCCACAATTCATAACGAAGTGCACCCAGAGGGCATTGCTCGGTAGTTATTCCGAGTGCCTCGGCCGCAGCCGCTTGTAATTCCGCGGTGGTGAAGGTGTCTCCGGCAGCGACATGGGAGAACCGTACCAGAGAACTCATCACGGCCAGTTGCCGGGCGTGGTCCAGTTTGAGTCCGGGAATCCGCTTGCCATTGGGCCGTAGCGTTGGTTCAGCCAGCTTTCTGAGCTCTCCTCGATCCAGAAAAGTTTCCAGGATATCCTGCTGCACATTCTGATAGCGCTCGGTGATACCCTGCAGTTTTTCTCGCAGGGGAACGAGATTTTCCACTGCCTTATTGATGCCGTAGTCTCCCTTTACATCGTTGCTGGCGGTTTCGAAGCGGAGTACATCATGATCGCGCACCTAATGTTTGGCGAAGCCATTTTTGTAATAGCTCCTCATCACCGGGTTTCCCAAGTGCAAATCTTCAATCTCAGTTTGCAGTTTGCCCGAGTACTGTTTGGTGATCCGTCGACCGAAAATCACCGTCAGCTTGTCCGGTCGGCCGAGGTTGCGATTGGCGTCGAGGAGTCGGTCGCCCAGTTGATCGAGCGCTGCGCGACGGCGGAAGATCAGGTTGTCGCAGTATTCCACCTGAGCAAAGAACAACTGATGCCAGCAACCGTGCTCGCGTCGTTCGGAGCCACTAAAGAAAGGAATCAGGCGCTTCAGCCATTTGTGCCCACAACGCGTGAGCTCCTTCGCCGTTAGGGAATCAGCCATCTCCTGGAGAGCCGCCGGGTCGCTACATTGGCGAAAGGCGTTGCCAGTTTGGATAAAGTGAATCCCGGCTTGCTTCATCTTCAGGGCCAGCCAGTAGTGCTGATTCAGACAGATTCGGGCGGAGAAAGGAAAGTGCGGGCATACGCGAACGAACATCGGTCCCCATTCGGCATCCTGGATATAGAAGTTATATTGCTTCACCCAACGATACTTGGTTTCCAGATGCCACTTTTCTCCAGCGCCGATAGCCGTCATAATGCCGGCGGGTTCGCGCCCCTTGATGATCACCACTACTTGGTCCGGTTGCGCCTTTTGAAAGTACGGCTGGACGAAGTCGTCGCGCCGACCTTTTGGGTCGTCTACAATTTCCCCCCCCACTTCTGAGCGCTGTGCTCAGCCCAGTGGTGATACTGGCGCGCCACCTCCCGCAAGACGTTCCGGCTCACCGGATAAATCTTGCGATACACCCAGAAAAAGCCCTGCGCTCGGGCACCGTCCAAGAAGGACTGGATACAGCCATGCAACAGAAGACGGTCAAAGCAGCGGTAGCGGAACTTGATGTTATTCTGATGATGCTCGAAAAAGGCGTTCATGGCGAACCTCCAGTGTGGTGAGACACCTGAAGCCTAACGCCGTGGACGCCTCTTGGCTATGTCCTCCGATCGCTCTCCGGCACGCAGTTTTCGTGATCTCAGAGTCTGGCAAAAGGCGCATGAGTTCGTGCTGGCGGTTTACCGCTACAGCGAATCGTTTCCCGAGCGGGAGAAGTATGGGCTGGCGCACCAATTGCGTCGCGCGGCCGTTTCCATTCCTGCCAATATCGCCGAAGGATTCGGCAAGCGCAGTCCTGCCGAGAAAGCCCGATTCCTCAATATCGCGGAGGGTTCCCTCGAAGAGTGCCGATACTATTTGATTCTGTCCCAAGACTTGGGCTACGGCCAGAGCGAGTCGCTGACCAGCACCTTGGAAGAAACCAGCAAGCTGCTCAACGCCTATGCCCGGGCGATCCTGGCTTCTGGCTCCTAGCTTCTGGCTCCATATCCCGAAGGGATATCAAGGGCGAAGCCCTTGGCTAGTTAGCAGAGGAACGGTCTATGGTGAAGGCCAATCTCCGCGAGCATGGTTGTATTAAATGCGTTTAATATAGGGCGAGATACTGCTCCCTTCGCTCTTGGAGTGTCAAGCTAAGATCCAGTAATGGTGACGCCGCCCGAAATCCGCGGCACACGCCAATGGAATTTTCAACTTCCCAACTTCCCACAACGGGGCGTCTGGCCCACACTTGCCCAGCAACGATTCTGACTACATCCTTCACGATCGACGGATGGTTGTCGGCGCAGGGCGCCGCCAACGGATCTCGCCAGGTAACATATCAGCAACGATCCATCGTTGGGTCGCTACCGCGCCGCCGGGGCGCGGTTTTCAGAACCGCCTTTCTTCAAGCCCTGGATCTGTAATGGCAAATAGATGAACCGAATCTTACTTGGCTACTCCGGAACTCTCAGAGGCCGCCAGTCTCCCACGAAGGACAGTGACAGAAGCGGCGGGCAAGTTGTACTGGGCGTTCTCTCCACCCGTGAGTAGCGACGTTGCAGGCGGACCGTCGGGATCGGCGTAGCCCTTCTTCCTGGCGGCGTGCCACTGATATTGCGCCTTGCCGAACGTGATCATCGCCACTGGGCCCAGGAAAAACGTGTCGCGGTTGCTGCCTACATCATGAAATACGATCCGGACTCGATGAGGGTAGTCGTGATCCTTGTTAATCAGCATGAGCGACCATTGACCATCCGGGCGTTGCAGAGGATAGCCCGTCACCAGAAGGTGTCCGTCGGAGTCTTTGACCTCGCTGGACGCGGCGTAGAGCCTATGCTCGGCGTCTTTGGGTTCTGCCCACTCCTGCGTGATGAGTTGCGCGGCAAAGAATTGGGAAGTCTTCTGCTGGATCTGGTAATGCTGGTCAACCATGAACATGTGGTAGGTTCCCCAACTGTTGGCACAGGCGGGATGGGGTGGAGAGTAGGACAAGTCGTGATAGTAGTGCGTGGACTTGCCGCCCGCGGTGAGAAATCCGCCGAAAGAGTCCGCCAGCCACAGAGCACCGAAGATGTCGACCGCGGCCTCGCCGCCGTGATCGTTGGTTTCGGTATCGAGCAGGGGAATCCCGGAAGGCAACCCGTCGTCACGCCAGACCTTCATGATGTGAGTGATCAACTCCGGTTCCTGATAAAGGTTCTCCCATGGTGTCTCGCATCCGTCGTACGGATAGTGCTCGAACGACATGAAGGCGAGATCTTGAAGACGTTCATGAGCCCTCAGATAGTCGAGGAAGCGCCCGAGCCAGGAAGTCCGGCCTCGCGCATCGGGCCAGACCTTGATGTCCTCGGTGACTCCTTCAAAGACAGGACCGCCTAGTTTGAAATCCGGATCGACACGGTGGAGAGCAGTGGCGAATTGCAAATACAGAGCGGCGTAGTCCTCGGGCAACATGTATTGACCGTCGGGTTCTTCGCCCATCTCGATGTACGACACGGGATAACCACGCTTCTTGATGTACGTCATCTGCGCTGCGGCATCCTCGGGCGTGCTGTACAACATGGCTATGGGAACGATGGCTGGTAGACCGCGGGTGATTCCGCTGTTGAAGAACAGGTCAAAGCCCGGCTGGTCTCCCGATTCCATGCGGTCTGGCGCTACATAAAGGTCAGAGGGCTCGTGCCACGGATCCACCGAAGAGCACAGGGTCAGTGTCTGCTTCTGATCGGGCGAATGATGAAGAAGATCTTTTAATTCGTTGTTCTCGTCGATGGCTCCGACATAAAGCTCGCGGATGGCGTAACCGGCGCAATTTCTGCGATCGCCGGAACCATGGGTATCGCAGGTATGCGAAGAGCGGGTCATCAACAGCCGCACGTATTTCACGGTCACCGGCGAGGAATCCAGTCGTAGCGTGGCGGTGCCGCCTTTTCCATTGGTCACAGTTCCTGAGACGAAGGTCTTCCATGCTCCTTTGTCTTGCTCATCCATGGCGTCGCCCTCCCCGAGCCAGTACTGCACTTCGTAGGCCTGAGCGTAGGGCTCTGCCCAAGCGATGCGAATCGCGTTGATGCTTTCCTTCTTGTCGAGAGCGATCACTACCCACTGCGGATGGAGCGAATCGTCCTCTCCAGTGAAGTCCTTCGTGAGATATGGATTGCTCTTCCAATATGACTGGAAAGCTCCATCATCGAGGCGCGAGAAGCCGTCAAACTCCGTTCCGTTGTTCCGGGTAAAGCCTCGGTGACGAAGTGAGTAGCCATAGGAGTGGCGGATCATTTCTTTCGTTGGAGTGGCGTCGCCGGTGAAATATCCCTTCCCTGCGGGATCGCTCCACGTGCCCTTGGGATTCCAATGCCAGGCTTGCACAAATAAATCGGTGTTCTGGCGGTAACTGATGACTCCCCAGCCGGCGGACAGGACCTGCTTGATCTGATCGGGCCGGAAGAACATATCGGTGGCGTTGCTGGGGACGCGGTCCACTGTCGATCCCAGCGAGTAGAGAGGACTGAAGGTGTTGACGACGTGGCTCGGAGTTGCATCGACGAGAACAGTTTGCGCCATTCCATGCGTTGGCCAGACGAGGGCGGCCCACAGGAGAACGACTGCATTTAGCGTTTTGTGCAGAATCAATTGGGACAAAAATGACAGGTTGCTTAACATGGCGTGGCCCTCGCGGGACTTGAGCGAAATCCCGCGTAAGAGTCATACATCAAGGTGCAGAGCTACGGCTACGCCCAACGCCGGCGGCTTTCACCTAATGAAACTCCGGTTCAGGCTCGCGTTTGTTTGGCCGCACTCTTTTGTATAATTTGCCGTCTCTGAGAAGCATAATCCCGCGTTATGCAACCGGAGCATTCTTCATGCTGCTCAAAGTATTCAATGATCGGGTCGCGCTGGGTCGGGCGGCTGCCGAACAGGCGGCGGGGGCCATTCGCCGCGCCATCGCAGAACGTGGCAATGCGCGGATCGTTGCTGCGACGGCTGCGTCGCAGCTCGAATTTCTGGATGCTTTGACGAAGGCGCCGGGGATCGACTGGGCCAGGGTGGAAGCTTTTCATCTCGACGAATACATCGGCTTGCCGGTCACCCATCCGGGAAGCTTCCGTAAGATGCTGCTGGAGCAGTTGCTGCAGAAAACCGGAATTGCCAACTACTATCTGCTCGACGGCGATGCCGCTGATCCGTTGGAGGTGGTGCGGCGCGTAGGCAAAGACCTGGCATCAAGGCCCGTGGATATCGCGTTTCTTGGTATTGGCGAGAACGGGCACATCGCATTCAACGATCCGCCCGCGGACTTCCAGACTGAGGAATCCTACATCATCGTGAACCTGGATGAAGCCTGCCGCCAGCAGCAGGTGGGCGAAGCCTGGTTCGCAGACATTTCACAAGTGCCGAAGCAAGCGATCTCGATGTCGGCACGCCAGATTCTCAAGGCCAAGGAGATACTGGCGGTTGTGCCCGACAGCCGCAAAGCCCACGCGGTGAAGGCTTGCTTTGAGGACCCGATCAGCCCCATGGCGCCGGCGTCGATTCTGCGCACGCATCCTAATGCCACCGTCTATCTCGACAAGAACTCTGCTTCGCTCCTGGGTCCGGCCCTGCAGAATGCGCTCAACGATGAATCGCAGGTCATGGTTAGCTCTTAGTTTAGGGCGCGGTTTGCGAACAATCACGCATGGTGACCGCCGGGAAGCCGATTGCTTCATTGCGCTGGTGGATCGGCAGCCTTCTGTTTGCATCCACAGTCATCAACTATATTGACCGGCAGACTCTCTCCCTTGTCGCGCCCTACCTCAAGCTCGAGTATCACTGGAGCAACTCGGACTACGCGAATATTGCCATCGCCTTCCGGGTGGCTTATTCGATCGGACAGACCGTCTTCGGGAGACTCATGGACCGCATCGGCACCCGCCGGGGCCTGACCCTCACGGTAATCTGGTATTCGCTGGTCTCCATGTTGACGTCGCTGGCGAGTGGCTTTTACAGCTTTGCCACGTTTCGGTTCCTGCTGGGTGCGGGGGAATCCGCCAACTGGCCGGCCGCAACGAAGGGTGTCTCCGAGTGGTTCCCAAAACCCGAGCGCGCGCTCGCGACCGCACTTTTTGATAGCGGTTCTTCGATTGGGGGAGCCATCGCTCCCTTTATTGTGCTGTGGATTTATTTTCGCTGGGGATGGCGCCCGGCATTTATGCTCCCGGGCATTCTTGGATTTCTCTGGTTGATCGTCTGGCGATGGCTGTACTACCCGCCGGAGGGGCACAGCCGAATTGGCCAGGCTGAACTCCAAATGATCGTTGCGGACAAGCAGGAATCGGATGCTCCCCAGCAAGGCAAAGCCCGGCTCCGGTGGAGTGACCTGTTGAACCTTCCACAGACCTGGGGCATCATCATTGCGAAAGCGTCCACCGACCCGGTCTTTTTCTTCATCACGGAGTGGTTCCCCATTTACCTGGTTGCGAAGGGCATCGAGCTGAAGAGCGGATTGATCGCCATATGGATCCCGTTCATTGCCGCTGATCTGGGCAGCTTCTTCGCGGGTGGCATTTCCGGCTATTTGATCAAGCGGGGATGGTCGCTGGGCTCGGCGCGCAAAGCGCTGATTGTTTTTGGCGGCACGGGCATGACAATGCTCATCCCCACGATTTTCACGACCAACCTTTACTTGATCGCTCTTCTGTTTGCAGTCGCGACCTTTACTTATGCGGGTTTCACCACGATGGCGAATGTGCTGCCGTCGGACCTGTATAACAGCGAATCGGTGGCGTCGGTTAGCGGGCTGAGCGGTACCGGGGCTGGCATCGGAACGATCGTTGCGTTCAAACTTATCGGCTATTTTTCCGACGCCCGCCAAGCCGCGAGCACCCATTCTTTCGATCCGATTGCGATCATCGCGGGGCTGGTTCCCTTCATCGGCATGATTCTGGTCTTGCTGTTGGTGCGTAACATGCAAGCGACAGATCAAGTGCTGGTGCGGCGAATCTGACGCGTTGGATACACTGGAAGCGGTGGAGGAGACAAGGTGAAGATCACAGATGCCAAGGTGTTGGTCTGTTGCCCGGGCCGGAATTTTCTCACCTTGAAGATTTACACCGACGAGGGGGTATACGGTCTTGGGGATGCGACGCTGAATGGCCGGGAACTGCCGGTTGGCTCGTACTTAACCGACCACGTGATTCCCTGCCTCATAGGGCGCGACCCGTTCCAAACTGAGGATCTGTGGCAGTACCTTTATCGTGGTGCGTACTGGCGGGGCGGGCCGGTGACGATGACCGCAATCGGCGCGGTCGACATGGCGCTTTGGGATATCAAGGGTAAAGCTCTTAACACCCCGGTGTACAACCTGCTCGGAGGTGAGAGCAGAACCGGGGTGCTGGTCTATGGGCACGCCAAAGGACGCGACATCGAGGAGACTGCAGACGAAGTGGCCGAGTACAAGGAGCTGGGTTATCTGGCTGTGCGGGCGCAGGCCGGCGTGCCGGGTCTACCCTCGACCTACGGAGTGGCAAAGGACAAGCTGTTCTACGAGCCTGCGGAGAAAGGGTTGCCGCCGGAGAATGTCTGGTCTAGTGAGAAATATCTTCTGCACGTCCCCAAGCTGTTTGAGGCGCTGCGGTTGAGACACGGGGACGAGATCCACCTGCTTCACGACGTGCATCACCGGTTGACTCCGATTGAGGCCGCCCGACTGGGGAAAAACTTGGAGCCCTATCACTTGTTCTGGCTGGAAGATCCGGTTGCGGCGGAATTGCAGGAGGGATTTCGCATCGTTCGCCAGCATACGACGACGCCACTCGCGGTAGGGGAAGTTTTCAATTCGGTTTGGGATGCACACCTTCTCATTGGCGAACAATTGATTGACTACATCCGAATGACGGTAGTTCACGGAGGAGGAATCACGCCTCTGAAGAAGATCGCTGCCCTGGCTGAGATATATCACGTCCGCACGGGCTGTCACGGCGCGACGGATCTCTCCCCGGTTGCGATGGCGGCGGCGCTCCATTTCGATATCTCGGTGAGTAATTTCGGAATTCAGGAGTATATGCGGCATACTCGCGAAACCGATGATGTATTTCCTCACGCTTACTATTTCAAGGATGGATATCTGCATCCGGGCGAAGCGACGGGATTGGGCGTCGACTATGACGAGAAGCTGGCTGGGAAGTTTCCCTACCAGCGGGCGTACCTGCCCGTGAACCGGAAACTGGACGGAACCATTTTCAACTGGTAGTCACGGTCAGGGAAATAGATTCGTTCTTGAACAACCATGGGATACAAGAAACTGGATCTCAACACCAAAGTGGCGGTCGTGATAGGTGGCAGTTCTGGAATCGGCCGCACCCTCGCGCTCGGACTGGCCGAGGCAGGTGCCGATGTCGTGCCCAGCTCACGGCGCATGGAACTCGTGAACGTGATTGCCGACGAAATTGAGTCTCTGGGCCGCCGATCACTGCGTGTGGGCTGCGACGTGGCCGACCGCGGATCGTTGACCAAATTGCTCCAGGCTTCTGTCCAGACGCTCGGGAAAGTGGATATCCTGGTTAATGCCGCCGGATTCAACCAGCGTGCTCCGACATTGGACTTTCCCGATGCTGACTGGAACCGGCTCATCGATACGAACCTGACCGGTACATTGCGAGCGTGCCAGGTTTTCGGACGTCACATGATCGAGCGGAGTTATGGCCGCATCATCAACATCGCTTCCATGGGCTCGTTCCTGGCGCTTTATGAGGTGGCGGCGTACTGCGCGAGTAAGGCAGGCGTGGCCTCTTTGACGAAATCGCTGGCGATCGAATGGGCGCGGCATGGAGTCTGTGTCAATGCGATTGCACCGGGCTACTTCCGCACACCGCTGTCCGAGAAGTTGGTGATGGGCACGCCGCGGGAACAGGAAGTGCTGACTCGTACCCCGATGAAGCGCTTCGGCGAACTGGAGGAACTGATTGGAGCGGCGATCTTCCTCGCGTCAGACGCTGCCAGCTTCGTAACCGGCACTCTGCTGGCCGTGGATGGTGGTTATCTAGCCAGTGGTGTAAATCAATGACGTCTGCTTAGTTTCGGTCGCGCACCCTAGGCACACTCCCGGACCGCTTCGTCATCGATACGGCACGAAGCCTTGCGTCTTCATCTCGAGGCGATACACCGACGTGGTGGCCGTAATGTAGAGCGCCCTATAGTCCTTATCGCCCCAATTTAGATTTGCCGGCTGCTCTGGCATCACAATTGTGCCAAGATGGTTGCCTTTAGCGTCCCAGACCCAGATGCCTTTCGGCCCGGTGACAAGGAGGTTGCCGTTCTTATCCACTCTTAACCCATCGGGCACGCCATCGCCCTCCCCGCCCGGCTCCTCGCCAAAGACGCGTCCGTTCCTCAGAGTTCCGTCAGCCGCAACATCGTACACGCGGATGTTTCTTTTTTCGCTGTCGTCGACGTAGAAGCGCTTGCCATCGGGCGAAAAAGCGAGACCGTTCGGCTGGGTCAGATCCTTGGTGAGTAACTGCACGTTGCCTTTAGCGTCTAAGCGGTAGACGCCCTGGAATGGGATCTCTTGCCTTTCGCCAGCAACCAGATCCAAGGTCGGATCCGTGAAATACAACGCCCCATCCGGCCCAACGATCACATCGTTTGGACTGTTAAATTTCTTGCGGTCATAGTGATCGGCCAGGACTTTGTATTTTCCATCGGGAGTTACCTCGATGATGGCGCGCAACACGCTGGCGCAGTCGATCAGCCGATGCCGGCGGTCGAAGGTATTACCGTCGGGGTCGCCGAGCGCAATCACTTCCTCCTTCTTGCCATCGAGATGGAGCCGGTAAATCTTGTTGATGGTTTCGTCGCTTACGTAGAGAAATCCCGCCTCGTCCCACACCGGGCCCTCGGTGAATCCGAAGCCCGTGCCGACGACGCTCAGCTTGGCGTTGTGATCCACCAGATTCCAGAACTGCGGCGATTCGGCTTGCAACTGAAACCCTCGAGGCGCGCGTGAGGAAGTTAGAAAACCTGACACTCTAACCGCAAGGAGCACTACGACCATCATGATGAAGGTATGCAGGAGTTTCATGCTGCGATTCATAAGAACGCTTTTCCCTTTGTGTGAGCTCTTCAATTAACTCTCGCGCGGATCGTCACCATGGAGGAAAGCAGTACGCCTACTCCTGTTCGTCCGCTTTGCGGGAGATCCCGGCCCGCTGGCGTTGGCCACACTCATCAGATAACCGATGACATCATTCAATTCATTGGGGCTGGGGGTGGAGGCATAGTCCGTGGGCATCAGCGTTTGTGAGTTGTATTCCAGCGTCTCGAGACCTGATTCCGACAGCAAGTGAAACGTGCCGTCCAGCGTCTGCAACTAGAGAGAGAGATTATCTTCATTGCGAATTCTGCCGACATATTTCTCACCGCCGCGAATGATCGCCGTTACGGTCCGGGCCTGTCGATCTCCACTCGGATTGGGATTGGTAATCGCGCTCCGCGTTTCCTCCACGGAATGAGTGCGCGCGTAACCAGACAGATCAGAGGCGATAAAGCCACCTTTGCCCTCGACCATCAGACACGCTCGGATCAATCAGGAAACTGCAGAGTGCCGCATCAGCGGATTGGCTTCCACAAAAGTCGGGAGCTTCTGTCCCTGGGGTGCCACGTAGCTTGCGGTCACGATCGTGTCTGCACCAATTTTCGCGCTGCAAGGAAAGCTCGTAGTGCTCTCCATCTGGTAGGCTGTAGTTCTTATTGGACGCCACCCAGCTGAGATTGGCTCCACCAGTGACCACGGAAAACCAGTAAAAGGATTCTTGGCCGAAACATTGGTGGGCGGAGCAGAGAACGGGAATCTTTGCGTCGCCAGCCCGTCTACTCGGTCCTTGAATGCGCTCTCAAAAAACGAGGGAACCGGAGACTCCAGACCAGCCCGTACGGCGGATCACCCCCTTCCTGAAATTGGGTCAAATCTTCAATCGCAGTGTAGAACAATCCGAACCCGGCTCGAATGCTGCTCTTGTCCGGCCCGCCTGTCAATCTTGCGACCCAGCCATGTCAACCGACATTAGAAATGTCCCCGTTTCGTAGCAAATGAAATGTCCAGTTTTAGTTAATCTCCCGCAGTCGCCGGGGCTGTGGGAAAGTGGGAATCCCGCGGGTTTGCGGGATTTCCAAGCTGGGTGGGAAAGTCGTTTTT
>Ga0207646_10004868_pt1 | contig 14387 bp, 14 predicted proteins | sample KBSK5502metaG_FD_184343 | JGI IMG/M metagenome (GOLD analysis project Ga0207646, IMG submission 184343) | Corn, switchgrass and miscanthus rhizosphere microbial communities from Kellogg Biological Station, Michigan, USA - KBS K5-50-2 metaG... | ecosystem: Host-associated > Plants > Roots >... | reverse complement strand
GACGAATTTGACGAGTCCGTTCTCAAGCCGCTGCCTCCGGGAAGCTTTTACACCGAGCCGCCGGGTGTGAATCATTTCGGACTCACCAGGGACGAAGTGCTGATTCAGATGACCGGAATCGGACCTTCGAGTACAACATATGTCGATTCCCAAGACGATCCAACCAGACGCAGGGAGCCCTGAGCATGCGTTTTGGCGTGTTCACCAGCCTGACCGGAACAACCTGGTCAGCAGTGCTGGATCTCTGGCAGCATCTCGAGACGACAGGATGGGACATCGCGTGTGTATCCGATCACTTCATGCCGAACACGAGGGATCGAGAGGGTCCCGTGCTCGAATCGTGGAGTACGCTTTCGGCGCTGGCTGCTCTCGTACCTCGCATGCGCGTGGGGACGATTGTTCTTGGGAACACATACCGGCATCCTGCTGTCGTCGCGAAGATGGCGGCACAGGTCGACATCCTTTCCGGTGGCCGGCTTGTGCTCGGCATGGGCGCCGGCTGGCAACAGAACGAACACGAAGCATACGGGATTCCGTTCTACACGGTTCGCGAAAGACTGGAGCGTCTGGATGAAGCCTGCCAGGTGATCCGATCGCTATGGACCCAGCGCCGCAGCAATTTCCAGGGCCGCTACTACCAGCTTTCGGATGCGCCGCTCGATCCGAAACCTGTGCAGAAACCACATCCCGAGTTGATGATCGGCGGAGGTGGCGAGAGGGTCACATTACGCGTTGTCGCGAGGCAGGCGGATCACTGGAACGTCTGGGGCGGACCGAAGGTACTCGCACGTAAGACCGCCATCCTCGAGGAACACTGCTCGCGCGTGGGACGCAACCCGAAAACCATCACGCGCTCCGTGAATATGTCGCTGCTGTTCACTGACAAAAAAACCGACGTCGACCGTTTGGTCGACACCATCACCGCGCGGATGGGCAGCCACGCCGCGGACGCCCGCGACACGTGCCTTGCGGGAACACCCGATCAGATCCGCGAGCAACTGCTGAAGCTCAAAGCCGCCGGAGCGGACACACTCTTCATCCCGACCCTGTTCCGCCCTGCCGACGAAATCCGGCGGGACATGGATCGATTTATCGCCGAGGTTGCGCCGGCGTTTCGGTAGAGGAAGGAACCCCGGTCTTAAGTTCAGTTATCGTGATTTTAGGATTGTCGATTCCCCGATGGGCTCGTCCATCGAGTGTCCATACGAGTTCCTCGCCGGGCTTCCAGACGGAGTGTGTTTTCAATTTGAAGTCGCAGCCTTTCATCCGCCTCTCGGCCTGAACGCACAGAGTCGCCTCCTGTATGGGCTGTTCCGAGTCGTTGCGAGCGTATGCCGTCAGTTCGGCCACCTTCCGTGGAAAGGCGACCAGCTCGTCTTTTTCATTGCGAATTTCGACTTTCACACAAACGGTAATGGGGCCGGCATCGTCTTTGACGAGCTGGGACACATCCGGGCAACCCGGCAATGAACCGATCATTAATAATAAGAGGACTGCACCCATAAACCTCTTATCGTCCTATGTAGCCGCGGGCTTTAGCCCGCGGGCTGAAGCCCGCGACTACAGTTTTCGATCTTGCTGTCCGATAACGGGGTGATGTCGGACAGTAATTGCATGCTGAGCCGCCAGCCCATCTACTCCGCAACAATGGGTGTGGCGGCCTATGAGCTGAGGACACAGGGTCCCGAACCAACGATCTTCGGAATGTTCACCGATGCTGGTCTCGACCTCGTGGTGGGCGAACACCCCGGCCTCGTCAGCCTTGAACTGATGTTTACGGTCTGACTTCCAGAACCACGTGATCGCCGACGATCGTTGTCCAGCGCCGGAAATCGATGCTGGTGGCATTGGATACGCGCGGGAAGAGACATTCCAGCTTGCCCAGATGCGTACCTTCATTGAGGCTGCGCGCTGTCGCGCTTGCGCTTCGCGTGGGCGTGTTGATGTCGAAAGCGATCGATGTGGATGATTGGCCGTCCTGATTGCGCAGCGTGATGCTGTACTCCACCGGCTGATCCGATAGCAGATAGTTCACTGCGCTTGCCGGCCCGGGAAACCAGACGCAGTAATCGGCGCCTTCAGCAGGCTTCGCAGACGCCAGTGCCGTCAGCCGTTTCGCGGAAAGAACCTGGCTGCTGCCGATTCGCCCCGTCCAGGATTGAGGCGCGAAACGAATCCGGAACTCCTCTCGCAATATATCCAGAACTTTCTCTTCGGACTCCGGGGCTTCCCAGCTTGCGGGCGCGGCAGGCGGTGCGGAACCGGCGTCGTTGGGAACACTGATCGTGCTGTCATCGCCGAACGACAGCTTCACGCTCGACGACGCTTCCTTACCATCCGACAGAATGAAATATGCGGCTGCGCCAAACGCGGGCCGGCTCGCATTTCTCTCCGCCGCGCTGCGTGGTAGAGTGAGCGTCCGGCAAATCAGGAATTGATATGTGACGTTCTCTGCCGCCACCGACTTGCAATCCCAATGGTCGATGACATCGGTGGCATATCGATATCGATCCACCAGCCGGGGAGCATCAAGGCTGTAGATCCGTTCCCGATCCTGCTCGCTGATCAAGAACAGATAAGGGAGATCGAAGGTATACGCCTGGGTTTGTGAATCGAAGGAAGCACGAACCGGAACATTCGTATTGACCGCGACTTCATCGAGGCGAATCCGGTCCTGGTTATACGCCTCGACGCTTTCCGTCACCGGAAACTTCGTCGTGAGCTGAACCGGACCGTGCTCCCCGCGGCAAACCCCCTTGAAGATGTATACCGCAAGATCCTTTTTGACTTCGTCGAAGTCGCGGCGATACCAGTCGCCCAGTTCGCGCTTCTCGTTGAAGAATGCAACAGTCCGCCATTCACCTTCGTCATTGACGAGTTCCGAACATTGAATGGGCCGGGCGGTCTCGAAAACACGCTGAAGGTCCGAGTCCCGGAATCTGCCGAAAACCGTCCGAAGCTGGAGAAAAAACTTCCGGTCGTACCGTTCGACCTGGGCGGACGCATTCACCGCTGCGAGGAGGCCAATGAGGCCAATCATAAGGAGAAGACCACGCTTGAACATTCCCCCCATTTTACCGGATGCGGCCTCGGCGTGCCACGTGTGTATCGAGGTTCCACTTCCTGAACGCTGCCTAAAGCTCGCGTTTGCGGCACACCAGTTGCTGGAGTGCCGGTATGGCTTACGCTGGGGTGGCGGAAGACAGGTTTTACTCGCGCTACGACTGGTGTCTGAATCCCATCCTCTCTATCGAGCAGTTGCTCGATCGATTTCAGGAGGAAATCGACGCCTTTCCAGGCCTCGAAGGCTGGCAACGCGAAGAATCCAGGATCAACCTCTATCTCTTCGCCTGCGCGATTGCCTGCACCGCCGACGATTACTTGGGACCGAAACGCCCCCCTTTATCGCGCCGCTATTCGCACTTGCCGCGCTTCCGATTCCTGCTCGCCGCTGCCGACTGGCTGCTGAGCATCGTCGGATTACTTCTGACGATCGTCCGCGATAGGCGCGCACGGCGGTGGAGAAAGCAGTGGAACTCGTGCGTGGAAGATGCGTGCGAAATTCTGCTCGATGAATCAGGCGCTTCGAACCGCATCGCCAAATTAAAAACGACATCCTCGCGGCTGTCGCAGGTCCGATTGCCGCAGCCACTGCTCGAGCGCCGCATGCGGCTGCCTGAAGCATTCCGGGGCCAGGACTTTACGCATTACGATGTCATTTCACTCATTCAACGTTTTTGCGCAGCATCGCGTCCAACGACCGAACCACTAGCCATTGTCGGGCTGCGCACGGCGGGGGCGTACTTTGCTCCGTTGATGGCGGCATATCTCGAGCGAGCAGGCTGGCATCGCGTGTCATGGTTCAGCATCCGTCCGAAGAATGGAACTTCGCTGAGTGAAAAGCTGCGATTGCGCAGGCTGCGGAGCAGCACTCGGGTCCTCGTTGTCGATGATTACCCCGCGACAGGTGCGACGTGGAGAATCACGCTGAGCATTCTGCGGGAGGCGAAAATCAGGCCCGAGCAGATTTCCATTGTGGCGCCCACGCACACCGCGCAGCCGAATTGGGTGAAGCTCGCCGGCATTCCCGATGAAATCGGTGTTTTCACGCTTCATCCTTCGGAGCTGTACAAGACGGCGCTGCTGAAGCCAGAAGCCATCGAGTCGTGGTGCGCGGAATATTTCGAGAGCGGCTTCCGCGTGGTGAGGGATCCCGATATCGATGAAACCAACGCCCGGCTAGCGGAACATTCGAAGGATGGTCATCACGTCCGCGAAAAGCGGGTCTTCGCGATCTCAGGCAAGAAGATTTTCTTCAAAAGTGTCGGATGGGGCTGGCTGGGATACCACGGCTACATTGCAGGCCGCCGTCTCGAAGGGGTTGTGCCGCAGGTTTTCGGATTGCGCAATGGTCTGCTCGTAACGGAGTGGATCGACGGCGTTACGCCGGCAGACAAACCGGTTCCCGCCGAACAAATGGTGAATGTTCTCGCGTCATACGTCGCTGCTCGATGCCGGACATTACGATTGAGCGGTGACTCGTGCCTCGAAACACGTACCTATCGATGGACCGGCCTGGACGACATCGTTACGATCCTCCGATCCGCTTACGGCGCTTATATCAGCCGCCTGAAGACACCGGGTCTGCGAAAGCAGCTCTATAAGTATGTGAGTGCGGTCCCGACAATGCTCGACGGGCGAATGCGACCTGAAGAATGGCTGCACACGCCGGATGGAATCTACAAGATCGATTTCGAACATCATAATTTTGGTGGATCCGAAGTCGATCTTACCGATCCCGCTTATGACCTCGCCGCAGGAATTTTCGAATTCGAGCTGTCCACGGAGTCTGAGAAGGCGCTTGTCGAGACATATCGACGGAAGAGTGGCGACGGAACCATCGCCGGGCGAATCATCCTTTATAAGATCCTCTATGGTTCGATGGCCATGCGCTATGCGCTTGACCGCGTGTCGGCCGGCAGGGAACCTCACCGAAATAACGACCTCATTTACCGTGCCCGCAATTTTCTGATTCGTTCGATGAACGAGTTTTGTGCCGAGTTCATGCGTCTGCCAAAGGCGCCAGCGTGGTCCGACTCACTCTTTCTCATAGACCTCGATGGCGTCTTCGATCAGGAACTCATGGGTTTCCCTCATGCAACTGAGAGCGGGTTGCAGTCGTTGAAGCTTTTACAGTCGAACGGCTATTCCGTTGTGCTGAATACCGGCCGCAGCGTTGAACATGTTCGGGAGTATTGCCGGATTTATGGCCTGCCTGGTGGCGTCGCCGAATTCGGCAGCGTCTTTGTGGATGCCGTCGAGCAGAGAGAATTGCCGCTCATCGCAAATGCAGGCGCCGAACAACTGGCGAAATGCCGCGATGCCGTTCGCGGGATCCCGGGTGTGTTTCTCGATCCGGACTATGAGTACTCCATCCGAGCGTATCGCTATAAAGGCCGTGCCACTGTCTCGCTGGCCCCGGACGAAATCAAAACGCTGCTCGCCAGGCCGGAATTCAGCGAGCTGACGAGCATTTCCAGACAGGCCGACACCTACATCGTTCAGAAAGGAACGAGCAAAGGCGCAGGCTTGAAATTTGTTCGAGATTATTTGAACTCCGCTGCGCCGATTGCTGCCATCGGAGATTCGGCTCAGGATATATCGATGCTCGAGGCCGCGGACTATGCTTATGCGCCGGCGAACTGTTCGGCAGACGTAAAACAGATCGCGAGAAAGTATCACTGGCACATCCTGAATCAGCGCTGCCAGGCGGGACTTCTCGCTGCGGTTCAACATCGACTTGAACGCGATGGCCGACTCACGCCGGACTCCCGCGCCGGATCAACGAAACCCGCCCCCCTCAATGATCTGATGCAAACGCTTCTGCACGCCGCCGATCGCCGCCTAGTATTCCAGCTCCTGGCTGCCATCGCGTGGTGGAGTTTGTAGAAGCCGCTTCGCTCCATACATTGCAAATAACAAAAGGATCAGGCCACCGACTCCATTCGCGAATGCGTCCACATCCATGAGGCCGCGGGCCCCGGAGTATTTGTAGCCGACTCCGTCCAGCCAGGTCATGTAGACGATCGGGAGATCGCCGCTTGCCCCCAGCAACGAATAGGCGGTGCCTGCAGCGTGGGTTCTCTTTCCGAGGACATCGAGCTCGAGCGCCGTGAAAGCCGCATATGCAATTCCTGCTGCCAGTGCATAGCCGATGTATCCGCCCGCGTACGTCGCCGGCGTTGCGGGACCGAGTGCCATCCAGGCCGAGAAAGCCGCAGACAGGAGTCCGGCCAGCGCGTAGGCGGTCATGCGATTCATGCGATCGCAAACGAACCCGCCAAGCACGCAACCCAGTGCAGAAAGCAGACCTCCCGCCAGTCCCGATACAAATGCGACCTGTGCGTCAGAGGCGTGGTAGTCCGGCCCCACACTGGAAATCAGATTCTGCACGGCGGAGCTTCCAACGGGGGAAACGAAGAACACGAGACCGACGAGTGTCGCTCGGGAGCGAAGCACGTCCCACAGATCGCTGCCCAGCGCGCGAAATCGCGGAACGATGGCCATTGGCGGTATGCGCTCCTCCGATATGCGTAAAGCAGCCAGGGCCGGCAGGAAGACCATCGAACCGGCCGCGATGGCGAGCATTGAGAGCGGCATCTTGTCCGCGAGCCAGATCGCAGCACCGGCGCCGAGCGCGCCGCCTCCGAGGCTGCCGGCCTGATACCAGCCACTTGCTCGGCCACGTTTGGTGGGATTCAACGTGGTGAGTATCGCGCCGCACGCCGACGACAACAGCAGCGCGACGATGTTGCCTGCCAGAAGAAGTATCGTGAGCTGCGGCAGCGTCAGTGACCGTTCGGCAATTGCGATTGCGCCGCACATTCCCGCCAGTGCAGCAGCGATCATGACCCACGTCCGCCGCAGCAGACCCGTGTCCACGACGGGAGACCAGAGGAAGTACCAGAAAGTCGGAATCGATGAAATCGCAACGACGTTGGCAATGAGATCCGGAGATATGCCGCGCTTGCGGAGCAGAAACGGCATGAGCGTGATGACGATGCCGTTGAATACTCCATAGGGCATCGAAAGGATTCCAAATAACCACGGCGGATTTTCTCGCGAAGCTGCCATTAGCTGATTTTTGATTTTAACTGGCGGGCACGATCTCATTCGTTTTGAATGATTTTGAATGGACCGCCGGAGTAATCGATTCGTGGAACGCCGGGCGGCATGCAATAGCCGTAGGGATCGTCGACGGGTTCGCGCTTCTCACGCTGTGCCTGGATTGCGGCCGCCCACGGCGTCATCTGCACCTCTTCGGGTTTCAGATCTTTCGCCAGATCGAAGAACAGGCTTTGCACAAAGCATCGATCGCCGCCATAGATACCGCAATCGACAACCCAGATTCCGGACAGGTCCGGTTTCCCATTGGCGCCGCGCGGTGCCGGCGCAGACAGGTTCGGTTTGCCGTCAGACAATCGCGGAATCCCCGGCGTCGGATAGTTCAACCACTGCGCCAATAAAAGTAATCCAAGCCAACTCACGACGAGGATTCGGGATTTGGACAGATTGAAGAAAATGTACGGGAAGGGGCGGTGGCGCAAGCTTAAAGGGATTGCCCGTGTCCGGCTGCGGAGTGGGCGAATTCGTCTAGCAGAATTGCACTGGTATGAGGCCCATGGTATAGGCAAAAGAGACATGAGAAGAAAGCGGTATTTAGACTGATGCAAAATAAGCGAACAAAGAAAGCACAGCCAACTTTTGTCGCGTGCGTGGATAACTCCGGGTATCTGGCTTCCTTGGAGTTGCACAAGATCTATCGCGTCATTCCCGATGAGGATGCCGCTCAGGATGGTGACATCCGTGTCGTCGATGAGAGCGGCGAGGACTACCTGTACTCTGCCGATCGCTTCATTGCTATCGAGGTGCCCAAAGCATTAGAGCGATCGATCCTGAGAGCTACCTGAGTCGAAAGCCGCATAACACTTAGAGGATTCCCCTAGTCAAGAAACAAAAATCCGCCGCGCGCTGAAGAATCGGACACCAGCCAAATCAGCGAACAAGAAGCAGCGCCGTCGGTAACGCTCGCCGCCTTTCGTTTTCCGGTTTGGGTTTTGCTTTAAGACGTTTGCGTTCGAGCAGGCGAACTGCAGGCCGAGACTGACCACCCCGGCAGCCTTCCCCTGAGGCTTCGCCCTGTCGCGCTCGCCGTTCGGGGCGCCACCGGTCCTTTTCAAGGAGGGGAAAAGAATTTACTATTGGCGCAATGCCGAACACCGACTCATTGATGTTTATAACGCGCCGGCCGGACGTGACGTTTGTGCGTGGAGAAGGTTCATATCTGTTCGATGCGGAAGGGCGGCGCTATCTGGATTTCATTCAGGGATGGGCGGTCAATTCGCTCGGGCACTCGCCGCGGATCGTGCGCGAGGCGTTATGCGATCAGGCGTCGCGGGTGGTGAACGTGAGTCCGGCGTATTACAACGAGCCGATGTGCCGGCTTGCAGATCTGCTCACCAATCTTTCCGGATTGGATCGCGTGTTCTTCGCCAACAGCGGCGCCGAAGCCAATGAGGGCGCGATCAAGCTCGCGCGCAAGTGGGGCGCACTCAAGCGTGGCGGCTCGCATGAAATCGTCGTCTTCGAGGGGGCGTTTCACGGACGGACGCTGGCGACAATGTCCGCATCAGGCAAGCCGCAATTCAAAGATCTCTACGAACCGAAGGTCGCCGGTTTCGTCCGTGTGGGTATGAATGATCTCGATGCTGTCCGGCGCGTGATCAATTCGAAAACCGCCGCGGTCATGCTGGAGCCGATCCAGGGCGAATCTGGTGTCTTTCCCTTCTCTCTCGAATTCCTCCGCGATCTGCGAAAGCTCTGCACCGAGCTCAACGTGCTGCTCATCTTCGATGAGATCCAGACCGGAATTGGCCGCACCGGTAAAATGTTTTGCTTCGAACATGCGGAGATACGCCCGGACATCCTTACGCTCGGAAAAGGCATTGGCGCGGGAGTTCCCCTCGCCGCACTCGTCGCGCGCGAAGATATTTGTCTTTTCGAAGCCGGCGATCAAGGCGGCACGTTCAATGGAAATCCCCTCATGACGGCGGTCGGCCACGCCGTCGTTCAGGAGATCGCGAGACCGGAATTCCTGGCGCACGTTCGAGAGACCGGAAAGTACCTCGCATCGCAGCTCGAAGCCTTAGGGGAAGTTCGCGGCATGGGTCTGCTGCTGGCATTGGAACTTGGCCGCGAAGTCGGTTCGCGCATCGTGGATGAATCGCTCGCACGCGGGCTGCTCGTCAATTCGCCGCGTCCCACCAGTTTGCGCTTCATGCCGGCCTTGAATGTCACTCGCGCCGAAATCGACGAAATGATGGGAATCCTCCGTCCGCTGATCCAGTAGCTGATTACCGGTCCCAAACCGCCACTCGCCGATCAGGTCTGTTCCGCCTCCCGGATCTGTTGAAAATGGATTCGCATGGAGGTGACACATGAGGCATTGCGCGCGACGAAGCCTGACTGGTGCACTCGTGCTGCTGACGATAGGGACGGCGTTCCTTCTGAGGAATCTCGGAATCATCGACCCGAGGACTTTCGACATGTGGTGGCCATTACTGCTGATCGCGATCGGCGTGGCCAAGCTCGTCGCGAGCCGAGGGCAGTGGCTTCCGCGAAAGCCCTACACGGATTTCGGACCGGCCTGATGTTAAAATCCCGGCTTCATGGCACGGCGTCGACAAGATCCATCGGAACTCTCGCAGCAGCACCTTGCGGCTATCGTACAAGACGCCGACGACGCGATCATTTCGAAGAATCTCGAAAGTATCGTGACGAGCTGGAATCCGGCTGCAGAACGGATCTTCGGGTATACAGCGGAGGAGATGATCGGCCAATCGATTCTGCGCATCATCCCGCCGGACCTTGCCAGCGAAGAAACCGATTTTATCGATCGCATCCGCAGGGGCGAGCGTGTGGTGCACCACGAAACGCGGCGACTGCGTAAAGACGGCAAGACTATCCATGTTTCGCTAACCGTTTCGCCTGTCCGTGACGCCGATGGCGAGATCATCGGCGCTTCCAAAATCGCGCGGGATATTGCGGATAAGAAGCGCCTGGAGCAACAGACCGCCGACGCACTCGAGGATGCCCGGCGCGCGCGGCAGCAGGCGGAACTGGCAAGCCGGATGAAAGACGAATTCCTGGCGATGGTCAGCCATGAATTGCGCACACCTCTGACATCCGTGGTCGGCTGGGTCCGAATGCTCCGCTCGGGCAACCTGACTCCTGAACGCGTCGAGCAAGCGCTGGAAGTCATCGATCGGAACGTCCGGTCGCAGGCTCAACTTATTGAGGATCTGCTCGACATTTCGCGCATCACGATGGGAAAGCTTCGACTCGACGTCCGGCCCGTCCAGCCTGCCGCCGTCATCAATGCCGCCGTGGAATCGTTGCGATTCGCGGCCGATGCCCGGAGGATTCGAATCCAGACCGTGCTCGATTCTCATGCCGGTCCTGTCGCCGGTGACTTCGAGCGTCTGCAGCAAGTGGTTTGGAACCTGCTGTCGAACGCGATCAAATTCACGCCGAAAGGCGGCCGCGTGCAAGTCGTGCTCGAGCGCGTGAATTCCCACATCGAAATTCGCGTCTCCGATACCGGCCGTGGCGTGAAGCCCGAGTTTCTTCCATTTATCTTTGACCGGTTCAGCCAGTCGGAGCCTTCGACGACGCGAACGCATGGTGGGCTCGGAATGGGCCTTGCGATCTCGAAGGCAATCATGGAACTTCATGGAGGCACGATCACGGCTTACAGCGAAGGCGAAGGAAAAGGATCCACGTTCGCCATCAGCATTCCGATCATGCCGGTCAACAAACAGCAATTGCCGCTCGACCGCGTTCATCCCAGGGCGTGGACGGAGATCTCCGTCGAATGCCCGCCGGAAATTTCGGGATTGAAGATTCTCGTTGTGGATGACGATTCCGATACGTGCGACATGATTCGCGCGGTTCTCGAACAATGCGGCGGACAGGTTCATACTGCAACCGATGCTGATGCGGCATTAGATGCATTCAGCACCTGGAAACCCGCCGTCCTGATTTCTGATATCGGACTGCCCGAAGTCGATGGCTACGAACTGTTACGGCGAATTCGAGAGCACGAGAAGCACTCGGGAAGCAGAGTCCCGGCCGTCGCGTTGACGGCTTTTGCCCGCATCGAGGATCGCGTCAAAGCGCTCGCCGCCGGCTATCAAATGCACGTTGCGAAGCCCGTCGAGCCAGGAGAACTTCTCGCCATCGTCGCCAGCCTCGCCGGCTTCATGGACCGGCATTAGGATTTATGGGGCAAACCCATTCCCCTCCTTGCAAAGGAGGGGTGGCTGCGGCATTAATCAAAAGTTGCGAAGCCACCAAAGCGCCGCAGACGGGTGGTCAGTTCGGCGAAATGTTTAGGCCTCAAGATTTCGTCCACCCCTCCTTCGCAAGGAGGGGAATGAGCCGCTTTATCGGTAAAACAACCCCAGCACGGCGCCGTAAACGATATGAGCAAGGATGGTCGTGATCGGAGTTCCCCGACCGTAATGAAGAGCCAGGTATCCCGGCGGCTCGAGCTGTCTTGTGGGATCGGGGCCGCGGAGTTCGTCGGCCATTCGTGGATGAACGCCCGGAAGAATACGCACACCAACGAGAAGAATGAACATCGCGTGTACAAGGCCGATCGCGGCGCCAAACCACCAGAACCGAAGCCCGGTCAGTTGAAACGCTTCAATGTAAATAAACGCGAACGCCCATCCATTGACGAGGTGGATCAGGATTCCGAGCCACTTCGCGCTGTCGCGATTGGGTGTGAACATGGCTCCCAGCATGAATGGAATATCCATTCGTGTGAGCCCCAGACCGCGGCAACCGCTCATCAGCGTTGTCAAAATGATCGTGCTCGCAAAACCCCAAAATAGTGCATGGCCCAGATTCATGCCGCCTTCACTCCTTCGCTTGCTTTCGATATCGCGATCGCCGCGTTAATCAGTCCGATATGAGTAAACCCTTGCGGATAATTCCCCAGATACTCACCGGTGGCCGTATCGATTTCCTCCGGCCAGAGCCCGACGGTATTTTCCCGCTTCAGAATTTGTTCGAAGTAGTGGCGTGCCTGGTCGAGCTTGCCGGCCCTCGCGAGAACTTCCGCCATCCAGAAATTGCAAATGCCGAAAGAACCCTCCGGCCCTGTCACGCCGTCGTCCACATGGCGATATCGCCAGATCAGGCCGTTGCTCGAAAGGTTTTCGCAAATCACTTTGCATGTCGACCGCATGCGAGGCGAAGAAGCGTCGCAGTAACCGACAATCGGCATCACGAGCACACTGGCGTCGAGCTCCGCGCCATCGAGCGTTCGCGTGTATGCGCCAAGAGCCGGATTGAAGCCACGCGACTCGATCGCTTCTCTGATTTTGTTTTTCGCCGATTCAAATTGTTCGAATGGCGCTTTCCAGGAATATTTCTTTGCCAACCAGATCAATCGATCGAGCCCGACCCAGGCCAGGACTTTGGAATGGGTGTGATGGGCGGGTCCTGAGCGCACCTCCCAGATTCCTTCATCCGGCTGATCCCAGAGTTTGCAGATCGCCTTGCCCAGGCTGAGGATGAAGTCGCGCGTCTCTCTGTCGAACTTCGCCACGTAAGGCGAGAAGCTATAAATGCCATCGAGGACCTCGCCGTAGACGTCCAGTTGAAATTGTTTCTCGGCCGCATTGCCGATACGAACCGGCCTTGAACTCCGGTAGCCGGTCAACCAATCGATGATCTTTTCACGGATGTTCGTATGCCCGTACACCGAGTACAGGACTTGCAGATTGGGCCGCGTTAACCACGTCGTGTAGAGAATCCAGCTTAGAAAGGCGTCGGCTTCGTCGTGAAAGCCAAGTGCGACCATTGTGCGAATTATCCCTGATGCATCTCTCGGCCAGCAAAACCGGTAATCCCAGTTGCGAATACCGCCGATGTGCTCCGGCAACGACGTGGTGGGTGCTGCGACAAGCGCGCCAGACGGAGCGAAGCTCAGAAGTTTAAGCATGAGTACACTTCGCCGAACGTGTTCGGCATACGCGCCGTCATATTTGCATTGCGACATCCACTGCTTCCAATAGCCGATGCTCTCTTCCAGTCGTGCAACAGCAGGCTCTCCAAGTGGAGGAATAACCGCCGGAGCATCTTCCGCATAAACGACCGAGAAGTGTACCTGCGTTCCAGCCTTGATCGTGAATGTTGCCGTCGCCTCGGCCACTTCAAGACCATTGCGGATGTCGACGCTTGAAGCAGGAAGCGTCGTGCGAAGCAGGAGGAGTTTTTCGTCACAGCTGCAGGCGATGCCGATATTGCCGCGATTCTCGAGAGGAAAAATGTTCTTTCCGTAGTCCGGCCGTGGGGCGTATCGCATCACGATGCGTACTTCTCCCTCGAGACCTTCTACAATCCGCAGGATTTCATGATCGGGCCAGAATGCTCTGCGCTTTTGATCTTCAGTGGTGACGCTGAATAGATCGAGGATCCGTACACGCCCGCTGCCGGTTTGAAACGTGGTCTCGAGGACATTCGTGTTTTCGATGTATCGCTGTTCGGAAGAGAATTCGTCCGCTGGACAGAGGGAGAAAAAACCTCCGCGCTCACGATCGAGGATGGCGGCGAATGCGCTTGGTGAGTCGAAGTGTGGGAAGCAGCACCACTCAACCGATCCGTAACGTGAAACCAGAGCGGCGGTTCGGGCATCGCCGATGAGGCCGTATTCCGAGATCCTAGGAAACTCCTCTACAGACACATTTCTCCCCAGAAAGGAAGAACTGCACTTGGAGGGCCGCTACCGTGCCATTTTGCTTTCGCACGTCCGCTATCTGGCGATCCCAAAAACCACGAGGCATGCCCAACCGATTAGAAACAACAGGCCGCCCACCGGAGTCACCGCTCCCCAAATTCCCACACCGGTGAGCGCCACAGCATAAAGGCTTCCGGAAAACAAGAGAATGCCGGCGAAAAAGAACCAGCCGGCCAGGACCAGCAGGCTCGCGTCGCCGATGCGCCCTATCGCGGCGGCCACGATCAGCACGGCGAACGTGTGGTACATCTGATAGCGCACACCGGTCTCGAATACCGCAAGCATCTCCGGTGAAAGCCGGCTTCGAAGGGCGTGGGCGCCAAAAGCTCCAAATGTCACACCCAGAAAGCCCAGCACCGCTCCAATCAACAGAAAAGTTCGATCCACGGGAACCCCATTAAATTTTCCCAAAAAAAATTGCGTGTTCTGACGCCCGGATTACGTCTTATTGTAATAGGTAACAATTTTGCCCGTCACATCAAGGAGGAATTGTGAAAACGTTCATGGAGGACAACATGAC
>Ga0207646_10004867_pt1 | contig 14390 bp, 6 predicted proteins | sample KBSK5502metaG_FD_184343 | JGI IMG/M metagenome (GOLD analysis project Ga0207646, IMG submission 184343) | Corn, switchgrass and miscanthus rhizosphere microbial communities from Kellogg Biological Station, Michigan, USA - KBS K5-50-2 metaG... | ecosystem: Host-associated > Plants > Roots >... | reverse complement strand
GCAAGTATCGCGCTACTTGATTGGCGCGCCGGTTCAAATCACGATAGCTCAACTGATTCTCACGAAAGACGACAGCGGGCACGTCTGGCGTGCGCGCGGCCTGCGCCTCGAAAAGCTCATGGACGCACTCTCCCCTTGGGAACTCGGTCGCGGTGCAGTTCCACTCGACCAGCATGCGCCGGCTCTCGCATTCGCCGAGCACTTCTAATTCGCTGACGAGTGCACGGGGATCACGCCCGATACTCACCAACACCGCGGACAGTCCTTCAGCAAGGCGTGCAACCGTCTCCGTACTGTAGAAGGCCGGGTCGTAGTGCAATTGCAAACGTAGCGTGCCGTCCGCGTCCGTTGCGGTCAGGCGGAGCTTGAAGCGCTCGGTGTAGCTCTCGAGTTGGACGAGGGAGAATTCCAATCCGTCTGCACGAGGCGGAGACTCCCACGACGCGAAATCGAATCCAATGCGCGACGAGTCTTCAACGACCGTCTCGTCCGTTACGGCATCGCCCACGAAGTAGTCCTGCCATTCGCCGACCTCAGACGCGGCCTTCCGTACTCGCTCCAAAACTTCGTGGAACCGCAAATTCTCCGCCAGGCGTGTGTGAACCGGGATATACTTTTGAAAGAGTCCGAAGGCTTGGCCTAGCTCCTCGTAGGTTCTCCCGTCGAAGCAGCGGGCAAGCGCTTCGGCATCGCCGCTCAGCCGCCACAACAGCACTCGCCATCCAGCCTCCACCACGTCGCTCAGTCTAGCCCCCAACCCCGCGGCCACCGCGCGCAACTTGTTCCCTAACTCCGCTTTCACTTCGACTGGAACCTGCACGGGAGCATATTCGCCAGTCTTCTGCACCGCTCGCTCGAGCGGCAACCGCACCACCGGTCCTCCACTCGTTGCGTCCCACCGCGCTCGCGCTCGCTCCGCTTCCTCGCTCTCCAATACCTCGTGCTGCCATTCGGAGTATTGAACGTACTGAACCGGCGCGTCCGAGACTTCCAGGTCGAAAGTATTAGCGTGATAACAACGCGCCCACTCATCCGCTACATTAACTAGCGTCCGCCCATCGGCGCACAACCCGCTCGCGCACGCCATCAACTCCCATCGCTCTGCCGTGCATTGCACCACCCGCACTCGCCACACGGGACCCGCCTCCGCGTCCAGCCCATTGCGCAGCCCGCGCCACTCTTGGTCCGCCGCCGCGCACCTTTCGTCCTCCCGTGTACAAGTTGCGCCGCATTCCACGTCCACGTACTCCATCCTCGCCGCTTGCTCCTCTGCGGAGGCGATGACCTGCAAGGGAAACTCCAACCCCGCCACGCCCCGAAAGATCGTACGCAACGCCTCGTGCCGTCCCACCGTTTGCTGCCACGCACGACGCAACCGCGTGGAGTCGACGACGCCGAGCACAGTCAACACGAATGCGCTCCGAAAGGCGTCGGGACTGGCGTGGTGCATCCACTGCCAAAGGCGGCGCTGCTGCGGGGACAGACGATACCCTTCGATGATCTCTTCAATCATGTCGCCCATTTTTGTAACGGTTACTATTTGAAGACAGCTTGACGAGGGGAAACTGACTTTCGGTGACGAGGCTGAAACTCGTCACGTCCCGATTCCACCGCGGGTGCAGGAGGGATAACGAGAAGCTTGCTTGGGCTTCACCCGATGCCTGCGGTAAGTTCTTGTCGAAGCGGCGAAGCTTCCGAAGGTCCTCCTCGCTCTTCGCCCGCGGATCCGGTCATCCCCGGGACGTGCGTTAACCGGTTTGCTCGTCGGTGAAAAGTTCGGCCATCGCCACCAGAATTCTACGTGGACCGACGAATGGCCTGCGCCCGTGCGAGGCGAGGAAGTTATCGAGCATGAGAAGGTCGCCCTTCTGCCAGGGGAAGACGATTGAGGCCTGACGGTAGACCTCCCGTATCTCATCCAAAATCGACGATTCGATCGGCGAACCATCACCATAAAAAGCGTTTCGGGGCATCTCGTCCTCTTTGAACTCCGCCAACAGCGAGTCACGCACACTGAGGTCAAGGTTCGACGTGTGGAACATGTGCGCATGGTTGAACCAAAGCATTTCACCCGTCTTCGGGTGGGTCACGGTTGCGGGACGTCGCTGCCGAGTCTTCAGACGATTCTCGTCTTTCCACTCGCACTCCATGTGCGCGTTCTTGCAATACGCCTCGACCACAGCGCGGTCGTTGGTCTGGAAAGCCTCCTGCCAGGGGAGGTCAACACCCTCACCGTAGTTTCGGATGTAGAGGATTTTCTTGCGAATGAACTTCTCTTTGATCGCCGGATCAATCATCCGGAAAACTTTCCGGTCGCTGGCTATGGGTGTCTCGCCGCCCTGTTGCGCAGGCTGGTCGCAGTAGAACCAGATTTTTGTCGGCCAGTTATGCGAGTACGACATCTCGTGGTGCAGCGGGATCTGCTGGTCAGCGGGATACTCCGTCGAAGTGTAGACATTTCGGCTGATCTCGGTGCGCGGGGCGGCGCGCTCGTTGTATTGGAGCAGTTCGGTGGTCAGGGCTGTGGCGACTTGTTCGAACTGGGACGCTCCGGCGATGCTGAAATTCCTGAAAAGGAGCGCGCCGTGTTTGAGCAACTGCGCTTCCACCAGCAACCGGTTAGCTCGCGCCCAAGCCGCCAGATTCACTCCCTCGATTTCGGGTTCGCAGACGAGCGGGAACCCGTCGGCGTCGGGCAGATACCCGGTACGCACGACGGCCGTCGTAGAGAGGCGCAGAGCCTTGCGCCGCACGGCCGGGAATCCTATGCTCATTGTCACTTCGTCTTTTCTCCTCATGGTTCTTCTTCTCGGTGATGCTTGGGTCTGTCGCGGCCTTAATATCGCACTTCTTCGCGCGGAGCTTAGCTCACCAGGAGCGGCGGTTCGGTCAGCTCTTCGGGATTCTGATCGGCTCCAGTTTGACGCTCAGGAACTTCTTGTGATTCGACTCCGTCCGAGCCTTTCCTTCAATCGCACGCTGGACTCTCTCTGCTTCCGTATACATTTCCAGAGAACTCAAAGGTGCGTCCGGCGACGCAACGATGCTTCTCAAAAGCGTCTCCCAGTGAGTGGTCATCCGCTTGATCGTCTCGGCGTCGAACAATTCTGTGCGATAGGTCCACGTGCCGTGCAGTTCTTCCGCGTCTTCCGCAACCCACAGTGTCAGGTCGAAGCGTGCCTCTTCGTCCCCGACCGCAACCGCGCTCAACTGTAGCCCCGGCAACTGCAACTCGACTCGCGGCGCGTTGTTGAGACCGAGGGCGACCTGAAAGAGGGGAGAATGGCTGAGACTGCGTTCGGGACGGAGTTCTTCGACCAAGCGTTCGAAGGGCACCTGCTGATGGGCATAGGCGCCCAGGCATACTTCGCGCACCCGCCGCAGCAACTCCGTGAAGCGCGGCTCGCCGGAGAAGTCGGTGCGCAGTACCAGGGTGTTGACAAAGAAGCCGATTAAGTCTTCGGTCTCGCGGCGCAGGCGGTTTGCGATCGCCGTGCCCACTACCACCTCCTCCTGCCCAGCGTACCGGGAGAGCATCACCTGAAAGGCGGCCAGCAAAGTCATGAACAGGGTCACGCCCTCACGCCGCGACAGGGCCCGCAGCTCGGCGGCCAACTCCGCCTCCAACTCGAACTGGTATGACGCGCCTCGATAGGTCTGCACGTGCGGACGGGGGCGGTCTGTCGGCAGGTTCAGCAGGGCGGGCGCGCCGGCCATTTGTTTCCGCCAGTAGTCGAGCTGCCGTTCAAGCACTTCGCCCTGAAGATACTCGCGCTGCCAGACGGCATAGTCGGCGTACTGGATGGGCAACTCCGTCAACGGTGAGGGCCGCCCCTCGGAGAAGGCCGGGTAGAGCGCCGCTACTTCCTTCACCAGCACGCTCATTGACCAGCCGTCCGAGACGATGTGGTGCATGGTGAAGAGCGTCACGTGCTGCTCGGCGCCCAGCCGCAACAGCGTCACCCGCAGCAGCGGGCCCACCGACAGATCGAAGGGGCGGCGGGCCTCCTGGCCGGCCAGCGAGCGCACCGCTCTTTCCCGGTCGTCCTCAGCCAGGGCCGAGAGGTCAACCACCGGCAGCGCTACCCGCAGCCGCGCCTGGATACGTTGCGCGGGCGCTCCCTCGAGGTTGACGAAGGTCGTGCGCAGCGCCTCGTGACGGCCCACTATCTCATGCAGGGTGCGCCGCAGCACCGGCACCTCCAGGCGGCCCTCGAGCCGCAGCGCGATGGGCGAGTTGTAGAAGGGGCTGGTGGGTTCCCACTGGTGCAGAAACCAGAGCCGTTGTTGCGCGAACGACAGCGGTAACTCCCCCTCCCGCGCAGCTGGGAGCAGGGGCGGCGCGCTCACGCCCATGTCGGAGCGCAGGGCGGCGTCAATATTGGCCGCCAGACCCGCGGCCGTCGGCTCGCGGAAGAAAGTGCGCAACGGCAACTCGATGCCGAAGGCCTCGCGCAAGCGCGAGACTACCTGCGTAGCCATCAGCGAGTGGCCCCCAAGCTCGAAGAAGTTGTCGTTGATGCCAATCTCGTTGACACCCAGCACCTCCGCCCAGACGGCCACCACCATCTCCTCGGCGGGTGTGCCCGGCTTAGCCAACTCCGCCTGGCTCCGCGTCGGCACATCTTCCGGCGCCGGCAGCGCCTGGCGGTCAATCTTGCCGTGGCGTGTCAAAGGCAATTTGTCCAGCATCACCCAGGCCGCCGGCACCATGTATTCCGGTATTCTCTTTCGCAAAAACTGCTGTAGCTCATTGTAGGTCAGCTCTGCTTCGCGCGGCGGCGCAAAGTCGAGATTGCGATTTGCTTCCCCACCGTTGCCACTCGCATTGCCACTCGCCGGCGCCTCTCGGTGCAGGCCCTGCCGGGCCGCGTAGAGGTTGTACCGGTCAGTACCCACCAGATATTCGTCCTGTTCGACCAGCACCTCGAAACCGCGCTCTTCAAGCATCCCGGTGATCTCTCCGATCCTCCCGCCCGTGGCTTTCTGCTGCCCGTCATGCACCTCCATCACTAACTGCTGAATCTTCGGCCAGTCGGCTGCCTCAAGTCCCTTCAGCACGTCCAACTCGGCGCGCTGCACATCCACCTTCAGCAGATCAATCTGCTCTATTCCCTCTTCGCGAATCACATCCGACAGTCTTCTCAGCGAACACTCGTGACTTTCGCTCTCGAAGAGATGGCTTAAAAGTTCGTCCTCGACCTCGATCAGGCTGCCGGCCTCGCGCACCCCATGTTGCTGCTGGTTGCGCAGGAACGTCTTGACCACCTCAACCTCGTCCGCGGCGTCGGCGTAGGCGCTCACCCCGGACTTGGCTGTGTAGCGTGGATAGTAGGCAAAGGTCTCGATCTTCTCCCGATCAGACAGGCCATAGGCGAAGACCTTCGTCGCGGCGCTGTAGCGCGCGGCGTTGATCGCCAACTTATCGTAGACCGGCTGCAGTGGCTCGAAGGCGTAGATGCGCGCGTCCGGACAGTACTGGGTGACGAAGAGCGTGAATAGGCCGATGTTGGCCCCGACATCCAGGACGCACGCCCCGGGAGCCAGACGAATGCCGTACTTGAGGTATATCCGATCCTTGAAGATCTCCTGATACAGGTTGTCCGTCTCGTTCCGGTTCTGCTGCGCCACCACCATCCCGTTGGGCAGCCGGTATCCCGACCTCCCAGCCCCGTTGGAACCCTGCCCCTCGGGCCGCACCACGTAGGCCACCAGGCGGCGCTCCCCTCTCTCGCTCTCCCGTACCTCGACCGCGCACTCCTTGACCCCCTCATGTTCTTCCAGCGCACTCTCGATCTCTCCCAACTCGATCCGGTAGCCGCGCACCTTCACCTGCCGGTCTAGCCGTCCCCGGTACTCCACGCTGCCGTCTTCCAGGTGACTCCCCAGGTCCCCCGTCCGGTACAGCCTCGCCCCAGGCTCACTGGAAAACGGATCCGGCACGAACCGTTCCGCCGTCAACTCTGCCCTTTTCACATACCCTCGCCCTACCCCCTCGCCCCCTATGTATATCTCCCCCACTACCCCTGTCGGCGACAAGCGTCCGCCCGCGTCCAGCACGTAGAGGCGCGCATTCGCAATCGGACGACCGATGTTCGGAGTCTCCGGCACGCCCGCGCCGCCCACCTCGCACACCGCTGCATCAACCGTACACTCCGTCGGCCCGTAAACGTTGTAGTAGTGCGTCCTCGTGCTGAAACTGAGTTGTGCCCAGAGCGTCTCATTAACCGCTTCGCCGCCCACCAACACTGCGCGCAAAGTGTTCTCCGCCGGCGTTGCGGCGTCCAGCCCCGCATCGAGCAACAGACGCAACTGCATCGGCGTAGTGTCGAAGACCGTCACCCTCTGCTTCCGCAACCAGTCGAGCAGTTGTTCGCCATCTGAACGAAACTCATCGGGTACGATATGAAGGGTGTGGCCGGCAAGCAGTTGAACCAGCTGCTTGACCGAAGCGTCAAAGGCCAACGGTGCGTTCAGACTGACGCGGAGCGACCCGCCCAGCCCAGCGTAGACCGTGTGAGACAATGCGCGCGCGAGATTGACGACCGAGTGGTGTTCGATCATCACCCCTTTCGGCAATCCCGTCGAGCCGGAGGTGTAGATCACGTATGCGAGGTTGTCGGCCCGCACCTTGCTCTCGAGATTCTCGGCGCTCTCTCTGGCGACAGCCTCTTCGTCCGCGTCTAGGCAGACGACCCGCGCCGGGGCGGCATCCGCGAGCCGCGCCGCCAAACTCTGCTGCGTCAAAAGCACAGACGCGCCTGCATCCGTAATCATGCGCGACAGACGCAACGGCGGTTGTTCCGAGTCTAAAGGCACATACGCGCCCCCCGCCTTGAGCACGCCGAGCAACGCCACTATTGCCTGCGCGGAACGTTCCAGGCATACGCCGACCAGCACCTCCGGCCCGACGCCCTGCCGCCGCAAGTATCGCGCTACTTGATTGGCGCGCCGGTTCAAATCACGATAGCTCAACTGATTCTCACGAAAGACGACAGCGGGCACGTCTGGCGTGCGCGCGGCCTGCGCCTCGAAAAGCTCATGGACGCAACGGTCGGAGGCAGAGGTGTCCCCCGTGTTATTCCACTCGACCAGCAACCGGCGGCGCTCCCCCTCCCCGATCACCTCTAACTCACCAACTAGCGCGTGCGGATCCTGCGCCGCGCTCTCTAACAATGTAACGAACGACGCGGCCCAACGCGCTACAGTCGCAGCCGCATAAATCTCCGTGTCATAGTGCAGTTCACAGCGTAAGGCACCTTCAGTTTCGAGCGCGGACAGTCTCAGCTTGAAGCGTTCCGTGCAACTGTAGAGTCTCGAGATAGTGAAACTGTGTCCGTCTGGCTGCGCTGCGCCAGGCAGCGACTCGTAATCGAATCCGTACCACGACGCATAAGAGTTCCCGTCAACAGCGTCTGCCCTGAGCGCGTTTTCAGGTGTCAGGTAGTCTTGCAGCGCGGCAGTGGTCGCGGCAACGTCTCTCACCTGTCTTACGATTTCGGAGAATTGATAACCCGCCCCGAAGTGACAATGGACTGGTAGATATTTAGCGAAGAGTCCGAAGGCACCTTGCAGATGTTTAATTCTTCTCCCGTCGAAGCAGCGTGCGAGCGTCACCTCGGCCCCTCCACTCAGCCGCCACAACAGCACTCGCCATCCAGCCTCCAGCACGTCGCTCAACCCCCACTCCCCGGCCAACACTCCCAGCCTGCTCGCCAACTCGTGGCTCATTGCCACCTCGACCTGCGCCGGAGCATACTGGCCAACCACCTGCACCGCTCGCTCGTGCGGCAGCCGCATCGCCGCCACTCCGCGCGCTGCCTCCCAGCGCGCCCGCGCTTGCTCCGCCTCTTCGCTCTCCAAGACATCGTTCTGCCATTCGGAGAAGTCGGCGTATTGCACCACGTCGTCTGCCATTTCTGCTGCAGCGTCCGAGATTTCATCATCACGGGCATCGGCCCCATAACACCGCGCCACCTCCTCCGCTACGTTACGCAAAGTTCGCCCATCCGCGCACAAACCGATCGCGCTCACCATCAAGTCCCACCGTTCGCCTCCGCACCGCACCGCCCGCGCGCGCCATTCAGACCCCGCCTCCAACCTCTCGCTCCGCAGCGTCTGCCACTCTCGCTCTACACTCGCACACCAATCATCACTACACCCCGCATCGCCGCACTCCACCTCGTCATACTCGACCTGCACCCACGGCCCGTCCCCCCCTTCCACTTCCTTGATGACCTGCATCGGTAGCTCCATTCCGGCCACCACCCGAAAGCTCGTGCGCATCGCTTCGTGACGCCTCACCGCTTGCTGCCACGCCCGGCGCAACCGCTCGGACTCGATGTGCCCACGCAGCTTCAACACCAGCACGCAGCGGAAAGCCGACGGGCCGACATGACACATCCACTGCCACAGGCGACGTTGCTGCGGAGAGAGGCGATAGCCTTCGATGATCTCTTCAATGATTTCGCTCATCTAGCCTTCGATCGATATGTCTTCCCAGTTGATTGGCTCGGCCATTCCGACAAGGACTTTGCGCGGGCTGACGTAGGGATCGCGCCCGTGCGACGCGAGCATGTTATCCAACATCAGGATGTCGCCCTTTTGCCAGGGGAAGGTGATTTTTTCCTGAAGGTAGGCCGTGCGTAATTCCTCAAGCACTTCTGGCTCGATCGTTGAGCCGTCCCCGTAGTATGTGTTGTTCGGCAGGTCTTCCTCGCCGAACAGCGACGACAGAGTCTCCTGTATCGGCGCGCTCAAGGTTGAGAAGTGGAAGAAGGTGAGGTGGTTGAACCATGCCCTCTCGTTCGTACGCGGATGACGGGCCACGGCGCGGCGCACCTGCTGCGTGCGTAGACTATCGCCATCTTTCCATACAAACTTGATGTCGTTCCGACGGCAATAGTCTTCGGCCTCGCGTCGGTCCGTGGTTTGGAAGGCCGTCTGCCAGGAGAGGCCGAACCCTTGCTCGAAGTTGCGGACGTACATATAGTTCCCTTCGACGAAGAGTTTTCTAACCTCGGGGCTGATGCGGTCGAAGATTTTACGCGTGTCCGCAATCGGCGTGGCCCCGCCCTCCTGCGCTGGTTGTGTACAGAAAAAGAAAATTCTCAGCGGGAAGGTCGCGTTATACGACTGTTCGTTATGGAGAAAGATGCTCTCGTCAGATGGGTAATCGGTCGAAGTATAGATGTTGCCGCTCACCTGGCTGCGTGGCGAGGAGCGTTCGTGGTATTCCAGCGGCTCGCCGCACGTGGCGCGAATGAATTGATCGAGGTGGTTGGCGGTGCTTACGTCGAAACTCCTGAATAGCAGCGCGCCGTGTTTGAGCAATTTGGCTTCCACTTGCGATCGGTTGGCCTGCGCCCAGGCCGCCAGATTCACTCCCTCGATTTCGGGTTCGTAGACGAGCGGGAACCCTTCGGCGCCGGGCAGCGAGCTGGTACGCACGACTGCGGCCGTCGAGAGGCGCAGAGCCTTGCGCCGCACGGCCGGGAATCCAACACTCGTTGTCGCCTCGCCCTTTTTCGTGTTCATTGGCTGCGGGGCCTCCCGCTCGATGAGCAGCATCTCAACCAATCAGTTGCTATAGGCTGGCAGCGCCGAGGTGCGGAAGAGAGCGCGCAGTTTCTCTTCCTGGCGCGCGGGGTTCGGGGCTGCGTCGTCGAAACCCTGAACCAATAGCTCCTGGGCCGTGGCGGTGAACCCGGTGATCTGTTCGATAGTGAAGCCCTTGCCCATGAGGTATGGGATAGACCAAAAGTCGAACATGTAGCCCGGCAGGATATGCGGCCCTTTGATAGTCTTGTACATCCTCTGCAAGTGCGCGCTGGCTTGCTTCCAGTCCATCGTATTGTGCTTCCAGCTATAGCCGGTGCCGCTGATCCCGTATTTATCCGCATCCTGGTGAATCGGGACATTCGTGTAGTGGTAGTAGAGTTCCAGGCGGTAAAACATGGGGGAGGTCTCTTGAAGAAAGTTCGTAGTGTTGCGGATAGACTCTTCGTTTTCGCCGGGGAAGCCGACGATGATGGTGGCGAAGGTGATGATGTCGCGCTCCTTCAGCTTGCTGATGCCGTACCTGTACCTGTCTGCGTCCGCAAACTTCTTCATGTTCTTCAAAATTCTGGGGTCGCCTGACTCGATGCCGAGGAAGACGCCCTTGCAGCCGCTATCCTTCATCAGGTCGAAAGCCTCGTCGTCGGCGTTAGAGCAACGGAAGAAGGAGAACCAGTTGAAGTCGAACCGGTTCTTAATCATCATCCGGCAGATGTCTTTGAACCTCGGGAGGGGCACGTTGAAGGTATCGTCAATGAATACGACATTCTTCACGCCGGAAGAATGGAGCAGCCGCAATTCGCGTTCGATCACTTCGAGGCTCGTCAAGCTGAGCGACCCGGCGAACGCCGGGTAGCGGCAGAAGGCGCACTTGAAGGCGCAGCTACGCGCTGTGCGCATCTGCACGGTGGGGACGAAATAGTCGGCGTTGAAGTAACTCCAGTCAACGGCGTTCTCGTCCATGTTGTTGTCTTCGACAGCTCTCGGCGTCCGCTGAAACAAGGCGTTGTCAAGGGTATAAGTGAGATTTGGGACACCGCTCAGATCTGCGGCCCCCTTCTGGTCGCGCAGTTCGGCGAGAACCTTAGACAGCGTCAGCTCTCCCTGCGAGTCAAAAACGTAGATGTCGGCGCCGATCTCCCGAAAGATGTAATCCTGCGTCTGCAGGTCACTGTCCGAGCAGATGTTAAAAACGTGCGGACCGCCGACGATGATCTTGGTTTGCCGGTTGCGCCGCCTCACGAAGTCGACGATCTCTACAATCGGACTGTAGTCCACGTAGAGCGTCGTGGTGATCGCCACCGCGTTCGGCGAAAGCGCAAGTAACTTTTCAAGCCGCGCCTGATCGTAATTAAATGAGTTCACGATCTCGACATTGAAATGGCGCTTGCGCAAGAAACTCTTGAGGTAGGCCGCCCCCAGGTTAGGCAGTTCGCAAGCCTGGAGGCGGTGATCTCTGCCGGTCGCTGCCTCCAGCATTCGGTTCAGCAGACTCATGTAGGTGATTCTCTCGCCGTGGAAGGGGACTGAATTGGCCTTGAGGTCCGTGTAGGCCGCGGAGAACTTCTGGATTTTTTTCATCTCCTCCTGCACAGCCAGGAAGTCCATATCGTTGTGGCCGATAATGACGCAGTCAAGATTTTCTTTACCTAACATAGTGAAAGCCCTCCTCGCGAGCTGGTTATTTGTTTCGGGACGTTTTGCTCCAGGGCCGACAATGCATCACGGCTGATTTCACGTCCGGGGCAGCCTGTTCGGGTAGCGAATTAACGGATAGCTGGCTTTAGAAGATTATCTGCGAAGTGCCCGTCAGGCGCGCGCTGCGAGATTTCCTCAGATCGCGGGTGACGTTGATCCTTTTAAGCCAACGGTCGAAACCATCGTATCTGGCCTTGAAAGGCTTCCTGCCATGCACCACCCGGTAGTTGTCAATGAAGATGAAATCACCGGGCTTTAAGACTACGCCGGTCAACTTCTCATCAATGTTTTCAACCAGTGCGTCCAGCGCGTGCTGCGCCTCCTCGTCGTCCTGCAGTTGATCCATGAAATACGGATCAATCCGCACGTAGGGTGTTCGCGGGTCGCCGAACAACACCGAGAGTTTGTCAGGGCTATTCTGCATCTGGTTCACCTTCTGGTAGGCGGCTTTCAGCAACTCCTGTTCGCAGCCGGGCCGACTATTGGCTTTCGCCTTGTTCTTCTCCAGATGAGACTCGTCAGGGCGGATGGTGAAGCGAGGCTCGAACAAAACTTCGACGTGCTTTTCATCGAGATTCACCCAATCCACGTTAGCCATAGTGGTTTCAACTTGATCGGGGTTTCGGAGGCACAGCATGACGAGGTAGTCGCAACGGTACGGGTGGAAGGCGTCCTCGGTGTGCCACCATAACAACTCCTCGCTGCCCGAACCGAGTTGCTCGTGCTCGTGTCCTTCAATCGGCAGCACGTCGTGGATGATGTGGCCGTCCTGCTGCGTCGCCCAGCCCAGAAGGTCACCCAGCAACGAACCGAATAGGATGAGAAGAGTCTCCTCTTCGAGCGACGGCGAGATGGCAAACTTCGACTGCCAGTGAGTCGGCGTGCGCCCGATCTTCACGTCGTCAACCGGGTAGCCGCTTAGTACGCACATCCCCGGTGGCTGTTCGAGCGCCTTGAAATCGTTGAGGAACTGACGCACGCGTCGCGGAAGCTCGTGGGCGTAGACACACGCCTCTTTCAGCAGGGCCGAGTCTTCCGCCGAATTGTACTTGCCGACAATTTCCTTCAGCAGCGATTTTATTTCCGCCAACTCCCCTCCGGTGAAGACAAGTTGATTCATGGTCTGATCCTTTCGGTTCTCTTTCCGAGTCAAATACTTTCGATGATGGGTCGCATACCGAGCCGCAGTTCGCCAATCTTTCCCGTCTCTAAGTAGCGCAGGTGTGTGTCGAATTCTTAAGAAGGCGAGGCCTCTGCCTGCTCAGCAGGCTGCCTCGGCAGCGGTGACGTTCAGCAGCGCGGAGAGGCGAGACAGCCCTTCATTTACTCTTGTTGTCCCACCACCGAAACCCAGTCGCACATGAGAAGGATGCTTGAAACAAATCCCGGGGACGAGCAGGACTCCGTAAGTGCGGGCCAGGCGGCGGCAGAAAGCCTCTACGTCTTTGACCCTGCGCAGTCGCAGGAAGGAGCACACCCCGCCGCGCGGCGGAACCCACTCCACCAAATCTCCGTGCTCGTCGCACCACGCGCTGAGAATACCCAGGTTGACGCGGGCCTGTTGCAAGCGTTTATCGACGAGCACCTGCGAATGCTCTATCGCTCTCTGCGCGATCAGCTCGACCAGCGGCGAGAGGTGTAGGTTGGTGTAGTCGCGCAGCGTCACGAACCGCGCCAGCACGGATGGCGACGCCAGACACCAACCGACTCTCAGGCCGGGTAGGCCGAAGGCTTTCGAGAGCGTGCCGATCGAGATCGCGTGCTCGAATTGCACGGGTTCGGGTAATGGCGGGCCATTGTAAGTAAGTTCGGCGAAGGCCGCGTCCCAGACCAGGTACGCGTTGACGCTAGCAGCGGCCTCTACGAGTTCTTTCTGTTCTTCGGGTGACAGCGAGGCTCCGGTCGGGTTGTGCGGAAAGTTAACTACTACCATTCGCGTTCGTGGGTTGATCAGCCGCTTAGCCTCCTCCAGGTCTGGGGCGAAGCGGTTTGCGAAACGGAGCGGCCACGCCTTTACCCGGCATCCGATCGCCTCGGCAATTGCGAACAGTTGCTGATAGCAAGGGTCTAACACCACGATCTCGTCGCCGGGACGAAGCAGCGCAGTCATGATGAGAAAAATCGCTTCGCTCGATCCGTGAGTGGCTATGACGCGCTCCGGGTCTCCATCCCCATAGCGTTCGGCGACAGCCTTTCGCAGTCCGAAGCCGCCGAGCGTCTGACCATCGTTAAAGACGATGCCGTCGAGTTCGGCATAGGTGATACCGAGTAGCTCCCGAATCTCACCAAGAGAGTAGCTTTCGACCCCGCTGCTCCCGATGTCAATCTCGGTTTCGAAGTAGTAGTCCCTCATCCATTCTTCCAGAAGAGCTGGGGCAATTCCCATCATGGCGTTCATCTCAGGTTACGTTCCCGATCACGTTGATGGTTTTGCGTCTGGCCGTAAGTAATTTCTCGGCGCTCACTGTTTCCCTCACTCTCTGCTCGATCTCCCTCTGCTTCCTTTCCTCCTCCGTTAACAATTCCAGACTCTGAAGGCGCGCCTCCGGCGAGGCGACGATGCTTCTTAAAAGCGTCTCCCAGTGCGCGGTCATCCGCTTGATCGTCTCGGCGTCGAACAACGCTGTGTGGTAAGTCCACCTGCCGCGAAGCCCCGTCGAGTCCTCCTCAATCCACAACGTCAGGTCAAAACGCGCCGACTCGTCCTCGATCTCCAATGCTCCTAGTTCTAGACGCGGCAATTCGAATGCGTCTTGCGGCGTGTTGTTAAGACCGAACGTCACCTGGAAGAGGGGAGAATGGCTGAGACTGCGTTCGGGACGGAGTTCTTCGACCAACCGTTCGAAGGGCACGTCCTGATGGGCATAGGCGCCCAGGCATACTTCCCGCACCCGCCGCAGCAACTCCGTGAAGCGCGGATTACCGGAGAGGTCTGTGCGCAGTACCAGCGTGTTGATGAAGAAGCCGATCAACTCCTCGGTCTCGCGGCGCAGGCGGTTCGCGACTACCGTGCCCACTACCACCTCCTCCTGCCCAGCGTACCGGGAGAGCATCACCTGAAAGGCGGCCAGCAAAGTCATGAACAGGGTCACGCCCTCACGCCGCGACAGGGCCCGCAGCTCGGCGGCCAACTC
>Ga0207646_10004865_pt1 | contig 14393 bp, 9 predicted proteins | sample KBSK5502metaG_FD_184343 | JGI IMG/M metagenome (GOLD analysis project Ga0207646, IMG submission 184343) | Corn, switchgrass and miscanthus rhizosphere microbial communities from Kellogg Biological Station, Michigan, USA - KBS K5-50-2 metaG... | ecosystem: Host-associated > Plants > Roots >... | reverse complement strand
GCCCCTGGAAGAAATGTCGGAAGAACTGTGGGATCGGGTTATCGAAACAAATCTGAAAGGCACGTGGACTGTCTGTCGCGCGGCCGTGCCGCTTATGAAAAGAGCCGGTGGCGGCTCGATCATCGTTGTTAGCTCGACGGCAGGGCAGCGCGGGGAGGCGAGTTACTCGAACTATGCGGCTTCCAAAGGTGGTCAGATCAGTTTCGCCAAATCTCTCGCGGTCGAACTGGCTCCGGAAATCAGGATTAATTGCGTCGCTCCGGGTTGGGTTGACACTGATCTAAACGAAGGCGTGTTCGGCGAAAACGGGTTTAAGAAGAAGCTTACCGAGGCTATTCCTTTACGCCGGATTGCTGCCGCTGATGACGTCGCGCTGTCGATTGTCTTTCTCGCTTCTGAGTGGGCGCAGCACATCACGGGCGAGGTCCTTAACGTGAACGGCGGGGCCGTACTGTGCGGTTGATAATTTGGAATCTCTGGTAAGAATTCGGAACCGGCTAAAAAATTTATCAAGCCACGGCTAAACGGCGAACGAAGTTGTCCTTTAAGTCCCGCTCTCCGACAAGATGGTAAGATCAAGTTTGGAGGCCGCCTTTATTTGTTCCTGACGAAGGACACAGTTGTCCACTGCGGGATCAAAGGTGACCCGGTCCTACAATTTTCAACAACCCTCGATGGCTTTATTGTCTCCTCCACCCGGACAGCGGCCCCCATTAGGTTAGGTTCAACGACAAACCCTACGGTCTCTTCGTTCGGCTGAAGCATGCATGCTCTGGCATGGCCAACACGAACCCTTCGAGGTTACATTTGTGTCGTTGGCATTTGAGCTACCGACAAAGACGTCGGGCACAGACTGCGAACAGCCCACCTTGGCTTCATCAGCCGAGACGCCTCCGATTCGTCTTAAGTCAATATCCATCGCTATTACTTGCACGATCGAGAATTTGCGGCAATCTACTGCTGACTGGCACGGAGATTGTTAGTTGCGAGCCTCGAAATTGCGTGAACCTTCGCAAGTTTGATCCAAGCGAACAAAAATTGGTTTCGACCTAACGGTCACGCTCAGGCAACTCGGCTGCGAAAACGCCAAGGGAGCGACCGGGGGTAGGGGGATGAAACCGCAGCGCTGCATTCGATGACAACACTTTTAATTCCTGGATGTAGTGACGACCGGCAGATTTTAGTGGCTCTTATTGGCAGCGGGAGGTCACAACAAACAGGGCACTAGTTTGAGGAGGCACTCGCAGATGCTTATGAAGAAGAGACTGACACTTTCACAAAAAATGTCGCGGTTGGGCGTTCGGCTCCGCGATCCCGAATGGCGGCGGTACGGCGGGTTACTTTTGATTGGGAAAGGGCTGGGCGTGGCTTTGCTAATCGCGGCCGTCGCTCTTCTTCCGGACTTGATCGGCCTCAATGCATTTGCCGCCGACGGCGACGTCAAGGCTGCTGATGTTGTCAATCCGCTTAACACCGTGTGGACGCTCCTGGCCGCCTTTCTGGTTTTTGGCATGCAGGTAGGTTTCACCATGCTGGAGGCCGGCTTCTGCCGCTCGCGCGAGACGGTGAACGTGCTAATGGAATGCATCGTTGACACTTGCCTTTGCGGTGTGCTCTTTTTCGCTTTCGGATTTGCCTTCATGTTCAGCCATGGCAACGGCCTTATTGGTTACCACTGGTTCTTTTTACAGGGCGTGCCGGCCACCTATGAGTCTACCGGAGTAGCGTTCCTGGCCTTTTGGCTCTTCCAGTTTGCCTTTGCCGACACGTGCTCGACGATCACCTCGGGCGCGATGATCGGGCGCACGAGTTTCGTCGGCGACCTGCTTTATAGCGTCGCCGTTTCTGGCTTCATATATCCAATCATCGGCCACTGGGCCTGGGGCCCGGACGGATTCCTGGCAACGATGGGAAGCGAAGGGAAATTCTTGTCCTCGTTGGGGACGGGCTTCCACGACTTCGCTGGTTCCACGGTCGTACATACGATCGGTGGTTTTATTGCGCTCGCTGGCGCGATAGCCCTCGGCCCTCGTCTCGGTCGCAAGTTCAAGCGCGATGGAGGTGGCCCGATGCTGCCTCACGATTTAACGATTGCCGCTGTGGGTGGCCTGATCCTCTGGTTCGGCTGGTACGGTTTTAATCCCGGCAGCACGCTTTCGGCGATGGACTTCGAAGGGATTGGACGGGTTGCCGCCAACACGACCCTCGCGGCATGCGCGGCCGGTCTGACTGCTCTGGCGTACTCTTTTGTTCTTAGCAAGAAGTGGGATGTGAGTTTTACGGTGAACGGTTTTCTGGCCGGGCTGGTAGCCATCACCTGTCCCTGTTATTGGGTCAGTCCGGTCGGAGCCATCCTGCTCGGTGGCGTGGCCGGAGTATTAGTCGTTGTTGGCGTGGAGGTCCTTGAATGGTTGCGCATTGACGATCCTATCGGCGCGGTGCCGGTACACGGGTTCGCCGGCATCTGGGGAACGCTTTCGCTGGGCCTCTTCGCTTGCGGTAAGTATGGGGCGACGGGTCCGTTAGCGGCCGACAATTCGGCGCCTTTGGCGGGACTTTTCTATGGTGGAGGATTGACCGTCCTCAAGGCGCAAGCTATCGGAAGTTTGATCATCACTGCCGCCACTTTCGGGGTCTCACTCGCGGTCATGTACGCAATTAAAGGCGTTGGATTGCTGCGTGTCTCGGCGGAGGGCGAATCACATGGGCTCGATCTGCACGAGCACGGCATCTCCGCTTACCCGGAATATTTAATTTCGCCGGCGGGCAGACCCGCGGGAATGACTTTCGCAGAACCACCCAGCCTGGACAGCTCGCCTGTGGTTCAGTTAAACGCTAGTGAGACGTTAACGTGATTTAGTACGGGCTTGAAACGATGGTAAGAGCGAACGCCGGGATTTCCGCAGTTGTGGAGGAAATTGCCAACGAATTGCGGAGATCACCCGGCGCGCGATACGCGAGACGCTGCTGTTTGCTCGCTCTGTCGGTTCGCGAGTGATTGAGGAGACTAATATAAATGAAGAAGATTGAAGCAATCATCAGACCGCACCTTTTGGACGCGGTCAGAAACGCTCTCCAGGAAGTCGGTGTTGCCGGGATGACCATCAGCGAGGTTCAGGGTTATGGTCGTCAGAAGGGACATACCGAAACCTATCGCGGCACGGAATATCAGATCGAGTTCATCCCAAAGATCAAAATCGAAGTCATCATCCCCGAAGGCATTGAAGATTCCGTCATCGAGGCAATCACGAAGACCGCCAGGACAGGAAAGTTTGGCGATGGCAAAATCTTCGTTGTTCCGATGGACGATGTCATCCGGATCCGCACCGGCGAACGCGGCGAGACGGCGCTGTAAGCGAGCCTTTTCAGGTTGCCAGAAGGGCTGTCGAAAAACATCAGGCGCACGAAACCGCCGGAATTTCCCTCTCTTCGCCAAAACTGCCAGGTTAGTTCAGAGACCCGCTGGGGCCAATGTCGCCCGCAGCCTTGATGGCTTGGAATTGCTCGATGCGTTTGGTCCCGAGGAGTCTTTCAAGCGTCGCTAACTCAAGTGCTTGCATTGCTGTAGCTGAGAGCCTCATGCCTTCAGTGTCGGTAACATAGAAGACATCAAAGGAATCACTTTTTTCCGTGGTAATCTTGGCGTAAACGATTTCAAAACCCAGTGCTGTAGCCGCGCTGGCGATCTTGTAGGCCAATCCTGCTTCATCAGCAGCGCGAACCTCAACGACTGTGGCAGACTGCGCCGCTTTGTTGTCACAAACAACAGTTGGCAATGCTTGCCGGCGCCCGTTTGCGACTCTGACGCGACGACGAGGGGCATGCAGCGTCTGCCATTTCTCGACGAGCGCGGCCACATCGCTCTCACCTTTGATTGCCGCGCGCAAAGCACGTTCGACGGCAATCCACCTGCGCTCCTCGATGGCCTGATGAGTGGCCGCTGTGCGCAACATGAAAACGTCGATAGCCACACCGTCCTCGCGGGTGTTGATTTCAGCGCTCAAGATTTCAATGCCCTGCGCGGTTAGAGTTCCGGCAATATCGGCAAAGAGACCGTGACGATCGCGGGTGCAGACTGTCAGCTCAGTGATCGTGCGACCACGTGGGACCCATTGCCATTTGAGCTCGTCTGATTCGAGCCCTTCAATTAAGCGGAGATGGTTGGCAACCGCTTCCGGACTGGTGGTGCGGATGTAGCGATCCGGGAGCAGCGCGAGATGGCGGTCCACGTCGCTCAGCAGCAAATGACCTTCGAGGGAGGCCATAATCCTTTCTCTAAGTTGGGCAATTCTGGCGGGTCCATGCGGGGGCGCCTCACTGCCCGTCATCTGCAGCCGGGCACGTTCATAAAGATCCCACAAAAGACTGCCTTTCCACTCGCTCCAAACGCCCGGACCAACGCCTTTCATGTCCGAATAACTCAGCAATAACAGCATGTTCAGTGCGTCCAACGTTTCCATCTGCGCTGCGAATGCGGTCGCGACATGGGGCTCAGTCAAATCGCGGCGTTGAGAGATGTGAGCCATCGTGATGTGGTGCCTTACTATCAACACTACCTTGGCGGCATCCTTCGCATCGAGCTGTAAACGCCGGCAAATACGTTCGGCAATCTGAACGCCACGGGCCACGTGTCCACTGCCCTGGCCTTTGCCAATGTCGTGAAGCAGGAGCGAGAGATAGAGCAGCGCCGGATCTTCAATTTCATCGAAGACGGCGCGCAAATGCGCGCGGCGGCTGTCTTCGCTGCGATCCAACTCATCGAGCGCCTCGACGACTTTTAGCGTATGTTCGTCAATCGTGTAGTGATGATAGAGATCGTGTTGGATCAACAGACTGATCCGGCCAAACTCCGGCAGGTAACGACCCAGAAACCCGACTTCATGCATCAGCCGCAGGACATGTCCCACGCGGCTGCGCCGGCGCAGCAGCTTGAGAAACGCGTTGGCGGCTGCGACTGAGCCGCGGAAGTCGCGGTTAACTGCGGCCAGGTTATGACGCATCGCTTCGTGCACGCCATGACTGAAAGGAACGTTAGCCGCTTGGGCAAGAGCAAAAGCGTCAAACATGCGTAACGGGCTCTTCGTAAAGAACTCCGCGCCACCTTCCAGTTGTAGCTTTCCATCTTTAATCGCGAATGGCTCGCCCAGGAACACTGCGCGCGGCCTCCCGAACCAACGTGAAGGACTCTTATCCTTTTCGCTCGTTCGCGCGAGCACAGATTCGCCGAATCGGTAGATGTCCTGCGCGCGGCGATAGTAATCGCGCATGAACTTCTCCGACGCGAGCAGGCGTGAATCTGATAGGTACCCGAACTCAGCGGCCAATGCCGGTTGCAGTTCAAGCGAGATGTGCTCGACTTTACGGCCAGTGAGTAAGTGGGTGTGATAGCGGACGCGCAGCAGGAAATCGTAAGCTCGTTCCGCAATCCTTTCTTCCTGTTCCGAAATAAGGTCGTGCTCCCTTAAGTCGGCAAGCGTCTTGCAACCATATTTTGCGTTGGCCACCCAGAGCGCAGTCTGGAAGTCCCGGATACCGCCCGCGCTCTCTTTCAGATTAGGTTCCTGCAGGCACACGGCATCGCCGAACTTGCCATAACGCTCGGCGCGTTCCTTTTGCACGGCGGCGATGTGGGCGCCAGTTCGCTTGCGGCGCTCTCGTTCCAGCGCCGCGGACAGCGAGTCGAAAAGAGGCTTATTGCCTGTCAATAACCGCCTGCTGGTCAGAGCAGTTTGCAGGTGCGGATCGCTACGAGCTGCCGATAGGCATTCCTTCACCGTGCGGAAACTGTGACCGACAATGAGTCCCGAATCCCAGAGCAGAGGCAGAATGCGCTCAACCAACTGCCGCGTGCGACCTGAGCCCCGGCCGGCGTGTAGAAATAGCAGATCGAGATCGGAAAACGGCGCCAGTTCGCGACGGCCGTACCCACCGAGAGCGATAATTGACCAGGTATTGTCCGCCTTATCAGAAATCCCACCGGCCACCGCCAGGTTATTCGCGACGCGAAAGGCACGCTCGACAATGAGGTCGAGCACCGCGCTACGGGCGTGGGCAATCCAGTAGCCAGAAGCGCCGCAGCGATCCGCTATTCTCAGCCGCTGGTCCTCGATTTTGAGAAAGCGCCGGAATTCCCGGGCAACGTCGGCGGGATCTGAAACTTGGCTCAACGCCGGCGAGGCTGGCCGCAGCGTGTGCGAGAACCTTCTCTCGGTGGGTTCGCATAACTATCGAGGACTGCATTCCGGATGCGTTTCTAACCTCTTGCTCGACTGATTGCTCACACGATTGCGACAGTCATCGCCCTCACAGAAATGACCTGGCGAAATAGCGATGAGTGCCTAGCTGTGACAGCAATCAATATACCGTTGCGGCAACTCAAGACCCGGCGTCCAGTTGACGAAGGTCCGCGAACTCCTCGCAGCTAAGAGGTGCGATTGACCACTCCAGCCCATCCAGCCACAGTTTTGTCGGCTCGCGCTTTTGAATGCACGCAAAAGTGTAGCTTGAATACAGCCGTTCTTCGTGTCGCTAACCCGGTACTTGCCTCGTTAATCATTTAGCAGGGCCCAAAGTCACCTCGAAGACTGACGTTGATCACGTTGCGCCTTTAAAGCCTGGCTTTTTGAATCAAATCATATTTCGACCTCTGCGACTCTTTAGTCTCTTCACCAGCCAATCGACATCGGGCGACAATTTTGCCCCTTATTATTCCGAATGCAACAGAATTGTGGTTTGCCAGGCGACCACTTTGAAGTCAAGGTTCGGCTCTTTTGCTTTCTAAAGCATTCAAAACTAGAGACGTATCCGGCGGAAGGCACATCTGAATTGCCGTTGGCACGATATTTGTGAAAGCGAATTGCCAACTGCCACCCGGATTTAGCTGAGCGATCAGTTTTTGTCCTGGGGCGTGGAAGATCGAGCATTGCGATTCAGATCGCACGGTCTGCGCGATGGTCGAAGAATAAAAACATGGCCCACCGGTCCTGGCTTTGAAGGGCGCGAGACGGATGAGCCACTAACATCGTCCCCTGGGAGACGATATGGAGCAACATACAACATGCTCAAAACTAAATCAATCGGGGGAGCGCTTGGCGTTCTCTTCACGGTCATGCTCAGTAGTCACATCGTCACTGCACAATCAACCGCGCCGAACATCTCTCTTGCCAAGCGGCCGGCTACGGAACCGACCAGTATTTCAAGAGTAGGAGCGAGGGACGCAGTAACTCCTACGGAGGCCGAAACGCAAGAACTTCGCCGACAGATAGGTGAGTTAAAGCAGCGACTGGACAAGCTCGAGGCCCAACAACAGACGAGTCAAGCTGCCGCATCAAACATGAACGCAAAGTCTCCACCAGGAGCTGAGATGAGTGGTCAGGATCAATCTGCCCAGCAAAACCCAGCGAAGCCCACGCAAGCCGAAGTCATGGACAAGGAGAAGGACAAAGGCATGCTCGACTTTTTTAGAACCGTTGAAATAAGCGGGTTCGTTGACGGATATTACGGTTACAACTTTAACAGGCCCTTCAACCGCCGAAATCAGTTGCGTAACTTCGACTTCAAGAACAACGAGTTCGCGCTCAACCTGGCAAAGCTCGTAGTGGAGCGAAAGCCATCAGAGGATTCTCGCTTCGGTTTTCGAATGGACCTTGCCTTCGGCCCAGCTACCGACTGGGTCCACTCGGCCGAACCAGGCGGAGGCGACATTTACAAGCACGTACAACAGGCGTACGGGAGTTACCTCGCGGCAGTTGGCAAGGGGCTGCAAATCGATGTGGGTAAGTTCGTCACCTGGAATGGGGCCGAAGTCATTGAGACGAAGGACAACTGGAATTACAGTCGCGGTTTACTTTTCGCTTGGGCGATTCCTTACTATCACATGGGCGTCCGCGCTACCTACACAGTAAACAACAAGATCACCGTAATGGGTGCAATCGTCAACGGGTGGAATAACGTCGAGGACAACAATGGTGGCAAAACGGTTGGGGTCTCGCTGACAGTGAAGCCGACAAAGAGACTCACCATCATTCAAAACTATACCGGCGGGCCTGAGCAGGATGATTCCGTGCCGGTACCCGCAGGTATCAAAGGCAAGAATTTCTTCCGGCACCTGAGTGATACGGTGGTGACTTATAACGTCAACCGGAAAGTGTTCCTGATGGGGAATTACGATTACGCGATCGAAAGGGAAAGGACAGCGGGGAACAAAGTGCACTGGCAAGGACTAGCCGCCTACTTGCATTTTATGCCGTCTGAAAAATGGGCTTTCACCCCGCGGTTTGAATGGTTCCAGGACCACGACGGCTTCGCGACCTGCACCGAAGACCCGCTAGCGCGGTGCAGCTCGCGTAAGACGTTCAAAGAGATCACTCTAACCGGAGAATACAAATTCGCCGCGAACGTGCTCGGACGCCTGGAGTTCAGGAATGATTGGGCAGATACACCATTCTTTCGAAAAGGCATGGAGCTTCCATTCTTGAATCCGGTGTCGGTCCTTTCTAAGCGTCAGGCGACGATCACTGCTGGTCTGGTCTTTTCGTTCAGCACTCGGGGGCAGTAGCTGTCGAAGCCATAAAAAGCTTCGCACGCGCAAAAAGCTATCACAGTAGGAGACAGACATAAGGAAAGGAGGAATCCCAGCGAAGCTTAGAGGAACGAGATTTCAAGTTGCCATAGTGTGATCCGTGCGCTGCCGTGGTCGGTTGCCGACGATCGTTCCTGTCTTCGGCAACCGCTCAAGGCTTTGTGATGAGGGGCTGGCAATCTACTGTGCCCTTGTCGTTTATCAATTTCTTATCACCGAAAAGGATGAATAGTTATGAGTGTCAAAGATGTGCTGAAGTTTGCGGCCGATGAAAAAGCAACCTACGTAAATGTTCGTTTCACGGATCTGGTTGGATCCTGGCATCACCTGACGTTCCCGATCGAGGAGCTTTCAGAAAAATCGTTCGAAGAAGGATTCGGCTTTGACGGTTCCAGTTTGCGCGGCTGGGCCTCAATCCACGAATCCGACATGCTGCTGGTGCCTGATCCGTACCGCTACTGGATCGACCCTTTCATGGAGGACAAGACTTTGTGCCTGGTTGCCGACGTCATTGATCCGATCACCAAGGAAGGCTACTGGCTCGATCCCCGCGGCGTAGGGCGTCGGGCTGAGAGCTATCTCAAGTCCACGGGCATCGCCGACACGGTCTATTTCGGACCTGAAGCCGAGTTCTTCGTTTTCAGCGATGTGCGTTTTCAAAACGAAGGGCATTCGGCCGGGTTTTCGATAGACACTCCGGAAGCGATCTGGAACACGAACGGCCAGAACGGCAATTCCAATCTTGGCTATCATATTCGCAACAAAGAAGGCTATGTCCCACTCCCTCCGCTCGATACGCTACAGGACTTTCGCTCTGAAGTCGCCAACGAGCTCAAGAAGGCCGGCATTCAGGTTGAGTGTCATCACCACGAAGTTGCGACCGGCGGACAGTGCGAGATTGATTTTCGCTACTCAACTTTGATTGGCACGGCCGACAACCTTCAAATCTTCAAATACACAGTACGCAATGTCGCCAACCGTCAGCACAAAGGCGCGACGTTCATGCCTAAACCCCTCTACGGCGACAACGGCTCAGGCATGCACTGTCACCAATCGTTGTGGAAAGCCGATCAGCCGCTGTTTAGCGGCGACGGCTATGCCGGACTGTCAGACATGGCGCTCTTCTATATTGGCGGCCTGTTAAAGCACGCTCCGGCCATTGTCGCTTTTGCGGCGCCGACCACCAACAGCTACAAGCGGCTGGTTCCCGGATTCGAAGCTCCAGTTAACCTGGCCTATTCGGCACGCAACCGCTCGGCGGCGATTCGCATTCCAATGTTCTCCACGAACCCGAAACTCAAACGTCTAGAATTTCGGCCGCCCGATCCGTCGTGTAATCCTTATCTGGCATTTTCGGCGATGCTGCTTGCGGGATTGGATGGTATTCAAAACCGGATTGAGCCCGGCGCACCGCTCGACAAAGATATTTACGATCTGGCGCCTGAGCAGTTGAAGGAGATCCCAAGCCTGCCGGGTTCCCTCGACGAATCGCTTAGTGCGCTCGAGGACGATAATGAGTTCTTATTAAAAGGAGATGTCTTCACCCCACAACTGATCGACCGCTGGATCGGTTATAAGCGCGAGCGGGAAATTCAGCCGCTCAGACTGCGTCCCCACCCGCTCGAGTTCAGCATGTATTACGACATCTGAAGCGGGTGCAAACCCAGGCGAGAGGAGAGTGCGTGTCAGAAGCCCGACCGTTAGGGAGGGCCACGCTCGCGAGCACGCTGGTTGTGTTGATGCCATCGGAGAGTGTCTCGAAGCGTCGCCCTTGCTTACGCGGGCTTCTGACACCCTGCTCCTGTTGCTCGAATTTATAGAGGGCTAAGAAAAATCAATTATACAATCCGCTAGCAAAGCTGTAGATTAACCGAGGAATGAAGGAAGGAAGCTGAGGGTGCTAGTCACGCGCGGCTTGTTTAGTGAATGACTTTAGCCATTTTTTCAAGAAGGTCAGCGGCCACTCGGTACTTGCGCGTGTCGCCGGCAACGACTTCCATGCGTGTCGGTATTCGTCCGTCGATTATCACAACGAGGCGCCCTACCTGATGGCCCGTTGACAATCTTGAGCGTGGTTTATCAGGCCATCAACGAAGAGTTGATGGCCGTTTGCGTATTTGAGGCTTGGTTGGAGGAACAAATGGGTTTTTACGATTGGGACAGAATGAACCCCGAGGAGGTAACGGATCTTTATCTCAGGAAAGTAGTCGCGGGCAAGAGCATTGCCGTCGCCAGAATTGAAGTAAAGGAAGGCGCAGTGACCTTGCCGCACAATCACGAGAGCGAAGAGGTGATCATTGTGTTGAGTGGTGCATGGCGCTTTCAACTGCCGGGCCGCGATGTAACGCTTTTAACGAACCAGATGCTTTGCATACCTCCGGGAGTTGAGCATTCATCCGAGGCCCTGGAGGACACCGTGGCGCTCGATATATGTGCACCCACGCGGCCCGACTGGATCAGCGGAGAAGACCGGCCTCTTCATAGCGATCCCGACCAATCGCTCTGGGCAGTTTAATAGCGATGGCCTAAAGCAGCAGATGATGGACGTTGATCTTAAAAATGCTGCAGCCGAACAATTGCGTGCGGCGCGCCGGGTAGTAATCAAGCTGGGAACGAGCGTAGTTACCGGGCCCGACGGTCAGATATGCAGCGAACAAGTTCAGCCGATCGTGCGCTCGATTGCCGCACTCAAAAGTGCCGGGCGCCAGGTCGTGCTGGTCTCTTCCGGGGCAGTCGGTCTGGGCGCCGGACGGCTGAATTTACCGCACGCACGTTTGAATGATTTGGTTGTCCGGCAGGCGTGCGCGGCGGTCGGCCAGAACCTGCTGATGAATGCTTACGAGCGATTGTTTAGCGCTCTTGATGTAGAGATCGCCCAAGTTCTGTTGACCGAAAGAGATTTCGCCGATCGACGCAGCTATAAAAATTTGCGCAGCACGATGGAGAAGCTGCTCAAGCTCGGCGTGCTGCCCATTGCCAACGAGAACGATACGGTCTCAACCGCCGAACTCGAGTATCAGAGCGACCGTACCGAGCGCATCTTTGGCGACAACGATCGACTGGCCGCCCTGCTGATGAGTAAGCTGGAAGCCGGCGCGCTCATTTTGCTAACCGATGTGGACGGCCTTCTCTCTCGCAAAACGAAGAATGGGCCGTCTACTCGTGCGCTGGAGTTGGAAGCCATTCCTCTTGTCGAGAAGATTACCGCGGAGTTAAGAGCATTGGCGGCTGGACCGTCGGCCAGCGGCCGCGGCGGCATGCTGAGCAAATTAGGTGCGGTGCAGATCGCTATGCGCGCCGGCGGAGTCGCCGTAATCGCCAACGGCACGACGTCAAACACGCTCGATCGCATTTTCGCCGGCCTGGGTGTCGGTACGACTTTCGTCTCATCGTCGCGCATGCGCGGGAAGAGACGATGGATAGCTTATGCCGCCAATGTTCGCGGACGCGTTGTAGTAAACGCGGGCGCTCGTGAAGCCATCCTGGATGGCAAGGGCAGTCTCCTGGCGTCTGGCGTCATTCGGGTTGAGCGCGATTTTGGTTCGCTCGATGTGGTCAGTATCGCGGGCCCTGAGGGTCGCGAGTTCGCTCGCGGAATAGCGAACTGCGCCAGCGGGGAAGCGGCTGTCCAAATTGGCCGCAGCGGACAATCGACGAATCGACCAGAGAGCTCGCACAACAGGGGTGTGTTGGTGACGCGTGACAACATCGTCATTCTGGGAGACGTCCCCGGTTTCACGGGATAACTCCAGCGGTGAGGTCGTGTCAGAAGCCCGACCGTGAGGGAGGGCGACGCTCGGGAGAGTCGCCTATCGACATCAACACAATCTCTTTAATCAATCGTGGTAGCGAATGTGGGCCCTCCCTAACGGTCGGGCTTCTGACAATGACCAATCTGGAACGGAACCGCTTGCGATAGCAGGCGGGTAACTCTCGTGAAAACGATCCGGTCGCTAGCGCGAGCGGTTCCGTACCGAACTCGTCAGGTCGACTTTTTGAGCAAGGCAATGGGTAGCGAATCCAAGCTAACGGGAAGTGATACTTGCGTTGAAGAAATAGCTCGGCGGGCCAGGGCGGCGTCGCGCCTGCTTGGGTTGCTGCCTGGAAATCGCCGCGCCGCAGCTTTGCAGGCCGCTGCCTATGCGATTGAGCAGCGCAAGTTGGAAATCCTGGTCGCCAATCAGCGCGACTGCCATGACGCCGCGCGCGCGGTCGAAACAGGACAAATGTCGCCGGCCCTGTTCAAGCGGTTGCAGATCAACGAGCACTCGATTGCCGCGATGTCACGTTGCGTGCTTGACGTGGCTCGGCTGCCGGATCCCCTGGGCCGGCAGCTGGCCGCAACTGAGCTGGACGATGGTTTGACCTTATATAAGGAGTCATGCCCGATCGGCGTGATCGGCATCATTTTTGAGGCCCGCCCGGAAGTTGTGCCGCAGGTAGCCGCGCTCGCCCTGAAGTCGGGCAACGCCGTCATCCTCAAAGGGGGCGCGGAAGCTGCGCACACGAATCAGGCTCTCGTAACTATTTGGCGTGATGCGCTCAGTCATTTTCTTGATGTTCCGCCGGCTGCGATCAACCTGTTGCGCACCCGCGAAGATGTCGCCCAGATGCTGACGCTCGATCACGAGATCGATTTGATCATCCCGCGGGGGTCGCAGCGTTTTGTGCGTTACATCGCCGAGCACAGTCGCGTTCCGGTACTTGGTCATGGCGAGGGGATCTGTCATGTCTACGTCGACCGCGCGGCGGATTTGCGCAAGGCGCTCGCTATCGCCCTCGATTCGAAGGTGCAATACCCGGCCGCCTGCAATGCGATGGAAACCTTGCTGGTTCACGAGCAGGTTGCCGAGCGTTTCTTACCGGAGATGATTGCGTGCTTCAGGAGCGAGGGCGTCGAGGTGCGCGGCTGCCCGCGGACCGTAGCGTTGACCCAGGCACACGACGTTACCGGCGTCAGCGAAGAGGATTGGGCTACCGAGTATTCGGATCTCATCATCTCCATCAAGATCGTTTCGAGCACAGAGGAAGCGCTGGCACATATTGATCGCTACGGTTCCGGCCATACGGAGACGATCGTCACTGAAGACGACGACACAGCGGCGCATTTCATGGCCAGAGTCGATGCCGCAGGGGTCTATCAGAATGCCTCGACGCGTTTTGCTGATGGCTTTCGTTATGGTCTGGGCGCGGAGTTGGGAATCAGCACCGGCAAGTTGCACGCGCGGGGGCCAGTTGGTCTCGAGGGACTAACAACTTACAAGTATAAACTTTTCGGTGACGGCCATGTCGTTGCCGGCTACAGCAATGGCGAACAATCTTTCCGGCATAGAAATCTGGCGGACACGTGCGCGATAAATGAACGAGGGACGTTCCGGTCGGTTCGTTCGTCTCTCGAGGTAAAGCTAAGCATTCATGACTAATCGAATCGAAATCTACGACACGACTTTACGTGACGGAACCCAGGGCGAGGGCATCAGTTTTTCGGTGGCGGACAAGTGCCGCGTCGCTGAAGAACTGGACGCGCTCGGCGTGGATGTCATCGAGGGAGGGTGGCCCGGCTCTAATCCTCGCGATGTGGCGTTCTTCGAGAGGGTGCGCACTCTTAAACTGAAGCACTCGGCGATCGCTGCCTTCGGGGCGACGCGCCGGAAAAATGTATCGTGCCCGCAGGACCGAAGTATTCAGTCATTGCTTCAGGCGGACACGCCCGTAGTTACTGTCTTCGGTAAATCATGGGTCCTGCACGTAACTGACGCCTTGCGAATAAGCTGCGAAGAAAATCTTGAGATTATCGAGGATACCGTACGTT
>Ga0207646_10004861_pt1 | contig 14396 bp, 15 predicted proteins | sample KBSK5502metaG_FD_184343 | JGI IMG/M metagenome (GOLD analysis project Ga0207646, IMG submission 184343) | Corn, switchgrass and miscanthus rhizosphere microbial communities from Kellogg Biological Station, Michigan, USA - KBS K5-50-2 metaG... | ecosystem: Host-associated > Plants > Roots >... | reverse complement strand
TGTTTGAGATCCTCGGTGAAGTCGGTTTCCGAAAATGCCTTGATACAGTCGTACTGCGCTTTAATCCCGCCCATCATGGCCTGCCGCCACCAGTTATCTCTGACGCCTTGCTTGATGTCGGCGCCTGGCCGGTTGTAACCATAAAACGCCAGCGTAAAATCCTGGTAGTACTGGGGGCGGTTTTTAGCCGTAGCCTCGCGAATCTGATCGAATACTTCGATTGGAGTGCCGCCTGGATTCTGGTCGGACTTGACCATGATTGGTGGGACGGCGCTGATCAGCACTGCCTGAGCGACCCTTCCTTTGCCATATCGAGCGACATAGCGCGCGACTTCTCCGCCGCCCGTAGAATGGCCGATGTGAATGACGTCGCGCAGGTCGAGCTTTTCAACCAACTCGTTAACATCAGCCGCGTACGTATCCATCTCGTTGCCGGTCACCGTTTGAGTTGAGCGCCCATGTCCACGCCGGTCATGAGCGATGACGCGATAACCCCGCTCAAAAAAGGACATCATCTGGGCATCCCAGTCATCAGCCGATAAAGGCCAGCCATGATGAAAGAACAGCGGCTGTCCGTCGCCCCAGTCCTTGTAGTAAATCTGCGTTCCGTCTTTCGTTGTGATCGTACTCATGACACTCTCCTTCTTTTGCAGTTTTCGTAAACTTCCGAATTCAAAACGACGGGGGATGGTTGCGACGCTTCTTTGCCTCTGTCTCACGCGGTCTGCGAAGCAATCTTCGCGGGCACAGTCGAGCGGCTAAGCCAATCTTCGAAGCGTGTCGCGCCAAGCTGGGCGTTATCGCCGGGCACAATACTCCGCTCGCTCAACTCGGCGCCGAAGTACCGCGCCTGTGGATCGGCAACGACCTCGCGCGCGTCATTGAGCGCCCTCAGTTGCAGCCCGATAAGCTCGTCGAAACGAAACGGTTTGGGGCCGGCGATTTCGATTGCGCCATTCAATGGTGAACTCGTGGCCACTTCAAACAGCGCACTCACGACATCGTCTGAGGCGATTGGCTGGAACAGTACTGGCGGCAGGTGAACGCTATTCCCCACGGTGGCCTCGTCGGCGATGCGCTTGACGAATTCGAAGAATTGAGTCGAGTGGATGATCGAATAAGGGATCGAACCTTCCTTAATCAGTTTCTCCTGCGCGACTTTCGCCCGCATGTAGCCACTCTCAGGCAAGCTCTCACTTCCAACGATCGAGAGCGCGACGTGATGACCCACGCCGGCCACGGCCTCGTAAGAGAGAAGATTGCGAGTCGACGTCTGAAAGAAATTCATGACTGCCGCATCTTCAAATGACGGTGAATTCGAGACGTCGACAACGATTTGGGCGCCCTTAAGTATTTCGGCCAATCCTTCGCCGGTGAGAGTGTTGACCCCCGTATTAGGTGCCGCCGCCACTGCCTCATATCCGCTGGCTTTGAGTTTTGTGATGAGCTTTGATCCGATAAGACCAGTGCCCCCGATAACTACGATCTTCATATCGTTCCCCCTTCAGTTTTCGCGGCCAAAGTCTTCGCAACCGCCAGTTATTGTTTCGGTAATCGCTAAGACTGAACAGCCCTTACCTTTGTGACATTAATTTTTTGTTAACTGACTTTCGTCATCTTTCACACTGATCTGAGTTTGAGATCCGGATTGAAGACCACGTTTTGCGTCAGCTGATCGCGAGATTGCGGCGAGCTTGCTGGGTCTCATCATCAACAAGATTCTGAAAATTCCTTCTGCTGACGCTTCGATGGTCGCGACGGCTGTGACTACTCCATTCCGTAATACCAGCGCGCTAGCCTGCCCGTTTGTTTCTACCCACTCAATCGTGACGCCGTTACCCATGAACGCGCCTACTGAAGCGAAGTAGTTCGCTACGCGATCGCGACCTGAAACAGGAAGCCGGGCTACGTGTAAGGCGCCGCCACCATCGGCGTAGGAAACAACGTCAGACGCAAAAAGCTTTTCCAGAGCCGGAAGATCGCCTTTCTGTGAGGCCACGATGAAGGCGCTAAGCAGGCGCTTTTGTTCGATCGAGCTAACCGCTCTTCGACGCCCGTCGCTAATATGTTTGCGCGCGCGGGTTACAAGTTGCCGAGCATTCGCTTCGGTCGATCGAATGGTGTGGGCAATCTGATCGTAGGAACACTCAAACGCTTCTCGCAGCACGTATGCAGCGCGTTCTGTCGGAGAGAGTCTCTCGAGTAACAACAGGACGGCAAACTCTAAAGCTTCGGCCCGTTCGGCGCCGAGGCGCGGATCACCCGAGGTGTCTACTGGCTCCGGGAGCCATGGCCCGATATAGGTTTCGCGTCGAGATCGTGCGGACTGTGCGAAGGTAATTGCTAATCGCGTCGTCGTAGTCGCAAGGAATGCCGGCGGATCTACTACTGCACTGCGATCTGTGCCCTGCCAACGCAACCAGGCATCCTGGACGATATCCTCCGCCTCAGCCGCGCTTCCGAGCATCCGATACGCGATCCCAAACAAGCGGGGCCTAACACTCTCAAATACTGAGACTCCATCGTCACTTGCCATCATCTGCACCCCCAGCATGATATTGACAATTACTTGGTTTGGGAATTCTCGTTTACGGATTCTAAGCTTTGCGCCAAAAGACGTCGATTCCGCGCGTTATCGAGGAGAAGCTCAGACGCTGACGAATTCTAAGCGCATATCGCTTCCAGCAGAATTGTTTTTGGTTGGCTCAAGGCTGCACTTCTGCGGAACGTGTCCTCCCTCATGAACGGTTGTTTGCCCCTTGCGGTAAGTTCAAAACGTCCCCTCGCGCGAAGAGCTCAGCCCAACGACGAGAGACAAATCGCCATCCTTCTTCGGTGCGAACGAAGCGATCGTGATCCTCGCCGACGCTGAAGGGTTGAGTGGTCGCCGGCCCAGATCCCGCAACCATGAAGACGGTCAGCACCGTGGTACCGATAGCCGCATTGTCGCCGTCGTAAACGAACCGCATGTTTCCGCAGACGTGACGGATGACTCGCCATGGAGGATTTGCAACGAGCTGCCTGCCCCAATCGAGAATGGCTTCGCGTCCACGCAAAGCTGACGGGCCTAGACTGAGTTCGCCGTCATCTGTGTATAGCTCGTGGATTGTGTCGGCCCGACCGTTATCAGCCCGCCATGCGTGTTCGTTGACGAGACGACTCAGCTGGACATGGTCGGATTCACTGACAAGCTGTTCCACGGTTGGGCCAGTTTTTGTTTGCGACATCGTGTCCCTCCCGGTTCAGGCCGACCGTAGGGTCTTGAAACTCGCGCGCATTTCACCGACGAACAGGTCCGGTTGTTCCCAAGCCGCGAAGTGCGTGCCTTTGGGGAGTCTTCCGTAGTGGATGAGTTTTGGATACGCCTTCTCAGCCCAACTCTTTGGTGCTTGATAAATTTCTTCCGCAAACGCGCTTACAGCGACCGGAATCTTGATGCCACGCACATCGAAGAAGCCCCCTGGCGGCAAATTGTGCGCCGTGTCCCAGTAAAGACGCGCGGAAGAGATCGCAGTATTGGTCAACCAATAGAGCGTGATGTTGTCGAGAACGTCGTCGCGGCTCAGCCCTTCAGGCGTGCCGTCAAAAACGCGGGCGATCATCTGGTAGCTGCGAATGTCGTGATCGAGTATCCAACCCGCCAGACCAACCGGCGAATCGACGATTCCGTAGAGCGTCTGTGGGCGGTTGTTCATCTCGAGGGCGTAGCCTAATCCGTTCTTGAAGAAGTCATCCAGTTGATCCCACGCGTGTTTTTCATCAGCCGAGAGGCCGGCGGGCGGCGGCCCACCCGCGGAGAGCGCCCTCGAAATGTCCGGAGGAACTGTGGCTGCCATGTTGGTGTGTATGCCCAACAGTCCGGGTGGCTGTTGCAAAGCCATCACCTCAGAAACCGCATTGCCCCAATCGCCGCCCTGCGCCACGTATTTTTTGTAGCCAAGGCGTTGCATAAGCGTCGCCCACGCCTTCGCGATGCTGACGGGATTCCATCCGGGCTTGGTTGGCTTGCCTGAAAACCCGTAACCCGGCAGAGACGGAATCACGAGATGAAAAGCATCGGCCGCGGTCCCGCCATGGACGGTCGGATTGGTCAGCGGCTCGATGATCTTCATCTGCTCGATGATCGAGCCGGGCCAGCCGTGCGTGACAATCATCGGCAGCGCATTTTCATGCTTTGAACGAACGTGAATGAAATGAATGTCGAGGCCATCTATCTCGGTAACGAAGTGCGGTACGGCTTTCAACTTGGCCTCACCCTTGCGCCAGTCGTAATCTGTTCCCCAATAGCGCGCCAGCTTCTGCATCGTCGCGAGCTGCACTCCCTGCGACGCGTCCGTGACCTGCTCTCGATCTGGCCACTTCGTTGCGTTGATGCGCCTGCGCAAGTCGGCAAGTTCCGCGTCGGGAAAATTGAATTGAAACGGACGAATCGGAGTTTTGTCCGTTGCCTGCTCAGTGCCTGTAGCGGTAGGTCGCGTCATTATGTTCTCCTTCTTGGTAGTTCGGGGTTTCGAATCTGCAAATGTTTCGGCGATTGTCCCTGGGCTGAACGCGACTGCCAGACCCAACATCGAACTGAGCTTGAGAAAATGGCGGCGCGACTCCTCGTCTGCTTGTTTCATCTCATTCTCCATTTCAGTAGTTTGGATCTGATGGCGTCATCGGCTTGACGTTTCAATGATAATTCTCCGGATCAAGGTGCGTAACGGGTGAACACCAGATCGCGCTCTTTGATTTTCTGGTGACATGGAAAACAGGTTTTCATGAACGCGTCGTCAACTTTCTTCCCGTCGTTGTTGAAATGTCCGAACCCCCAACCGCCGGTCGCGGCATACTTCTTTGAGTCCTTAATCATGAACTGATTGTTCGTCGGAGCCCCGGCCACGAAAGATTGATCACGGCCAAAGGCTTTGTTGTTCTCCGCAGACGGAACGAATTTGTAATGCAACGCAGCAATGATGGCGCCGTCCGGGAATGGCAGCGTTCCTTCCCGGTAGGCCTTGATCGCGATGTCGTTACCCAAAACGGAAGCAAAACTGTTGAGGTTGCCTTCCTCATGTGCCACTGAGATAAACGTCCATTCACGGTATCCGTCGGGAATTTGGGTGACGAAGATCGGCGCGGCTTCTTGAGTTGCACTGTGGCGAGATGCCCGCACCGTCAAGGCAACAACGCCGGCCAATGCACCAATCGCAATTATCAATAGCGTGATCCGTTTCATAATGATTGCTCCTTCCGGTTTCAGACGTCGTCGTATCAAGGTGCGTAACGGGTGAAGACGAAGTCACGCGCTCTGATGGCCTGGTGGCACGGGAAGCACTTTTTCAAATCCGACTGAGAACCAGGCTTGCCGTCCTTATCGAATTGCGCGTAACCCCAGCCACCCGTCGCTGCCTATTTCTTTGTGTCCTTTACCATAAACTGGAGATACCAGGGTGGCTGTTCTCCCGGAACGAAGGACTGCTTACGCCCAAAGATTCTATTGTTCTCGTCAGAGGGCACATAGCGCCACGCTATGCGGGCAATGATTGTGCCCTCAGGGAACGGAATCGTTCCTTCCCGATAGGCCTTGATCGCGGGATCGTTACCCAGAATGGTTCGAATATCGTTGAGTTCGCCTGCTTCGTGAGCCACTGAGATGAACCCCCAGTCGCGATACCCGTCCGGAATTCTGATTGCAGAGATTGGGGCCGCCCCTTGAGCACTGACATTGCGAGATGTGGTAGTCGTGAACACTACAATTTCAGCCAATGTTGCAACTCCAACCAGCAGCAGAGTGATCCTTTTCATAATGGTGCCTTCCCTAAACATGCTATAGAAACGCTTCTACTGCCTTCGTCCGATTCACTGGGGGTCACAGAGCGAGCGGGAGTAAATCACAAGTACAAACGGGAATCTATTACACCAAAGTATCGATCGATACTTTGGTATTGGTGAGGGTATTGATCTCGGTGGGTACCGATACCAAAGTACGATAGACATCCAGCTTTTATAGGAGCATTCTCGCTAACTATAGTTCGATGGATAATAAAAACGAGTTGCGAGTCATAGCTGATGGTTACACGTGCCCTAATAACAGTGGTTGATGATGACGAATCCGTGCGCGAGTCTTTGCCTGATTTGCTGAAGGAATTTGGTTTCGAGGCGCAAACGTTTTCGTCCGCTGAGGAGTTCCTGGCTTCTAAATCGATCGCGGAGACGAGATGTCTGCTTCTCGATGTGGCCATGCCCGGCATGACCGGGCCTGATCTACAAAAAGAGCTAAGGCGCCGCGATCAATCAATCCCGATCGTCTTCATCACGGCGCAGCGAGACGAGGCGATTCGTCCACGTTTGATCGCTCAGGGCGCTGTGGACTGTCTGTTCAAGCCGTTTGAGCCCACGGATCTCTTGCAGGCACTCAACACCGCGCTTCGAGCAAGTTGATTATTTCAGTAACTGTACCGACACGATGGCAGCAGCACCAAAGTCGCAGCCGAAGCCGATCGTCTTTGTGGTTGACGACGACATTTCGGTACGCGAATCGCTGGTGTTGCTGATCACATTTGCCGGTTGGCAGCCAGAGACATTTGCATCCGCAGGTGAATTCCTGGCGCGACCGCGCGCAGCAACCCCAAACTGTTTGGTGCTCGATATTTCTCTCCCGGATCTAAACGGTCTTGAGTTGCAGAAGCTGATCGCATCGGAGCGAACTGACATGCCAATCATCTTCATCACCGGTCACGGCGACGTCCCAATGACAGTCCAGGCCATGAAGGCCGGGGCTGTTGAATTCCTAACCAAGCCATTCGACGATGAGCTGCTATTGAGTGCCATTCGTCACGCCATTAAGCGCAGCGAGTCAGTACTCGATAATCAAGCTGAATTAACAATGCTGTGCGGCAGTTACGAATCACTTACCCCTCGTGAGCAGGACGTCATGCGATTGGTGGTCTCCGGCATGTTGAATAAGCAGATCGGCATGAAACTCGGCATCAGTGAAATCACTGTAAAGGCTCACCGGGGAAAAATGATGCAGAAGATGAAGGCCGAATCGCTCGCCGATTTGGTAAAGACGGCAGTGAGACTGGGGCTCACACCAGCGACGAATCCATGGCACATGACTGAGAGCTAAGGAAAGGAAAGATCATGACACCAACAAAGAATATCGTTCTAGTTCACGGCGGCTTCGTTGACGGTTCCGGCTGGGAAGGCGTTTACAGCCTGCTCCGGAAGAATGGCTACAATGTCGCGATAGTCCAGAATCCGACCATTTCACTGGCTGGCGATGTTTCGGCAACCAACCTCGTTATCAATGCACAGGATGGGCCGGTAATTCTGGTGGGCCACTCATACGGCGGCGCGGTCATCACCGAAGCGGGTAACAATCCAAAGGTTGTCGGGCTCGTTTACATTACTGCCTTCGCCCCCGACAAAGGTGAGTCGGTGAATTCGTTAATCAAAGATCCGCCGCCGGATGCGCCCGTACCGCCAATCCTGCCGCCGACGGACGGCTTTCTCTTCCTTGATAAGACGAAGTTCGCAGCGTCGTTCGCGGGCGACGTTGAGGCGGAAAAAGCCGCGTTCATGGCGGACTCTCAAGTTCCCTGGGGTGTTCAGGCACTCGCTGGTGAGATCAACGAGCCGGCCTGGAAGAGCAAGCCAAGCTGGTACCTACTGGTGACCGAAGACAGAATGATTCCGCCACCGGCCCAACGCTTCATGTCTGAGCGAGCTGGATCGACAGTCGTTGAAGTGGCCGGCAGTCACGCAATCTACGTGTCGCGACCGGATGCGGTTGCAGCGCTGATCAAACAAGCTGCTCAGGGAATTGTTGCGGCGACCGCGGCGAGCTGAATCGTGAAGCTGTTACGAAGGGTAGACTGCTCGCGTTTATTAAGGTGAGCAGGCTGCACCAGTATAAGCATTGGTCGGCTGCGACCTTGCGATGCACAGTGAAGCTCAAAGCGTACGAGTAGTTGGCAGATGCAGAACAACGACCCAAAAGCGGAAACAACTGAATTCAAGGGCAGGCGAATTCTGGTTACAGGTGGTACCAGAGGCATTGGCGAGGCCATCGTCGACCGGCTGATTCGAGGTGGTGGAGAACTAATCGCTACCGCCCGAAATGTTTCGCCGGAAACTTCCGCTGATCGTTTTGTTCAGGCAGATGTCAGTACTCGAGAGGGAATAGAGACAGTTGTAAAAGCGGTAACTGATCGGTTCAATGGTCTGGATATCCTGATTCACAACGTGGGTGGTTCGGCGGCCCGCGGCGGGGGCGCATTAGCGCTGTCTGATGACGATTGGCAACATGCGTTTGATACGAACCTGTTCGCTGCTGTTCGTCTCGATCGCGCGTTTCTGCCATCGATGCTGGAACGGGGCTCAGGCGTGATCATCCACATCTCTTCGATTCAACGAACTCTTCCGCTTTTCGACGCTACACTTGCTTACGCAGCAGCCAAGGCCGCTCTAACCAACTACAGCAAAGGCCTTTCAAAAGAGGTCCGTCCGAAAGGCATTCGCGTGAACTCAGTTGCGCCTGGCTACACTGAGACAGACGCGGCCGTGGGAATGGTCAACGAGATCGCGGAGCGAACGGGCATCAGCCAGGAAGCTGCAAGGCAAAGCATTATGGATTCACTCGGCGGCATCCCGCTCGGCCGACCGAATCGACCTGACGAAGTCGCCGAGCTGGTGGCGTTTCTGGCATCGGACCGTGCTTCCTCGATCACCGGAAGCGAATACGTCATTGACGGCGGAACAATCCCGACGGTGTAAGTTGAGGGCGATCAAACGTGCTCTTCTCCAGCACAGATTGCTGACCTAGCGATCTCATTAATGATTAGGATTAACAGATGAGCACCCCTGAAAAAGTCAAACTCAATAATCCCGTAACGGAACTAGATCATACGTCCGGACCGGCGACTGCACCCGTGACGCTTGTCGAGTATGGAAATTTCGAGTGCATCCACTGCGGACGCGCTTATCCGGTCATCAAGCAGGTACGAAAACTACTCGGCGACGATTTACGTTTTGTCTTTCGTCATTTCCCTACTGTTCAGACGCACCCTCACTCTTTGCGGGCTGCAGAAGCCGCTCAATCGGCAGCCGCGCAAGAGAAGTTCTGGCAGATGTACGACGAATTATTTACGCACCAAACAGCGCTGGAGGATCGTGATCTCTCACGCTATGCCAAACGCATAGGTCTAAACCTGGAGAGGTTCACGAGCGATATGACAAGAAATTCATTTCTTAAAGAGATCGAGGCTGACTATCAGCGCAGTCTGTTTGACGAGCACATAACAGGGACGCCCACTATTTATCTCAATGACATCCGCTACACCGGGGCAACAGATCTTGAGGGTCTTCTCCAGGCAATCAAACTGTCGGATACCGAAGGTCGGATTCAGCTGCCTGAGAGTCCCCACAGGTTGCGGAGTGTGCTAAGCCGTTTGCGGCGAGGCGCGAGCCACTAGTCGACGTGGCGCTTCGCCATCTCAAAGTGAAACAGTTCATACCGTCGCAGAGTTAGGAGCCTAATGAAAAGATTAGTACGCGTTCTACTTAGTGCCACCGCAATTCTCATCGTTAACTTAACTATCACCACAGCGGTTCTGCCCCAAGCGCGATCGGCGATTCAGCATCGCTTCGTATCGGTTGGCGAAGTCAGACTTCACTATCTGATCGCTGGTAAGGGGGACCCAGTGATTCTGCTGCATGGCTATGCCGAGAACAGTCACATGTGGCGGCCCTTGATGGTTGAACTGGCAAAGAATCATACGGTGATCGCGCCGGACCTTCGCGGCTTCGGCCAATCCTCCAAGCCGATGACAGGTTACGACAAGAAGACAATGGCCCAGGACATTCACGCCCTGGCCCAATCGCTCGGTTATCAGCATGAGATTGTTGTCGGGCACGACATTGGATTGATGGTCGCTTACGCTTATGCCGCACAATACCCAAACGAAGTCGATCGAATCGTCTTGATGGACGCATTCCTTCCCGGCGTGGGTGATTGGAAGACTGTATGGCTGTTACGAGATCTTTGGCACTTTCACTTCTACGGCGAAACTCCGCTCAAACTGGTCGCCGGCCGGGAGAGGATCTACTTCGAGCATTTCTGGAATGATTTTGCCGCCGACCCAAAGCACTCGGTGCCGGAAGCGGACCGGCAGTTTTATGCCCGATCGTATGCGCAACCCGGCGCGATGCGTGCAGGTTTCGAAGTCTTCCGGAACTTCGAACAGGACGCCAAAGACTTCGCGCAATTTGCCGAAACGAAACTGACGATGCCAATGCTGGTGCTGGCCGGCGAAAAGGCTTCGGGAGAATTTTTGATCGAGCAGGGTCGGCTGGTTGATACAAACGTAAATGGAGTTGTCATCAAAGGCTCCGGCCATTGGCTGATGGAGGAAGCGCCGCAACAGGTCATTCCGCGGCTAGTGGCCTTCATAAACAAATCACAATAGGACATGTTGACATACTTTTTTTGAGCTGCTGGGATGACGCTAAGATGACGACATTGTGTCGCGAGACGTAACCGGACGAAGCATGACTTTGACGGCTTGCAAGTCCGGTAAATACTGGTTCATCTCATTTCATAAGATCAGGTAAGATGCCTTCGAACGGGCTTAAAATCCGTTGACCGTAAGGTCGTGTGGGTTCGACTCCCGCCCCCGGCACCAATCGTTTCAATAATTTACAAAGACTCATCATTCTAGTCTGATTCACACAACGGAGTTAACTCCGTCGCGAAGCTCATTTCGGTTGAAATCATTGAGGAAGATCGCGTCGCCACCTAACCGCTGGCTCCGTCATCAATCAGGGCTCACAATAGAACTCTTGTTTGAATCACGAGTACGAACAAAGTCTGCTCCACCAGAACCTTCTGTTTTCCGTATTTACGAGATGACTTATATGCTCCCTGAATTTCCATATGGCCAATATATAACCAACTTTTTCCGCCCGGGGTCGCTTTCGCGTTTGCTGGCGCTGTCGGGAACAACCGAGCCCTTGCTCTTATATCCAGCATTCTCGTTATATATAAAGGACTTGCTAACAGGCGAAACGTGATGGTTTCGTCCACAAGCGCAGCGGAGATCTCCGCATAATAAGAGCTCCGCATTACTCGGCGTGCCGGTTATTGACGCGGCGCGGTGTTCGGATGTATAAACTACCTACCGGACGGTCGGTAAGATAGCACTGTGGCGGTGCGCACACAATACTTGCGTGCAGCTCACAAGCCTTCAAGGCGGACAAGAATGAAAGCGCAAAAAAATTTGGCTTCGAATGACGAGCGCTTGGCTGAAATTTACCGCACGGCAGCTCAGATAATTCTACGGAAGGGCTATGATGCCACTTCCGTGAACGACATCGCTACCGCGGTCGGTATGACGAAAGCCGGACTCTATCACTATATAAACGGCAAGAAAGAGCTGCTTTTCGACATCATGAATTTCGGTTTGGACGAGCTTTGTGAGGAGGTGGTGACACCCGCGCAGGCCATCGCCGACACGGGCGCACGGCTCCGCTTTATCATTGCCAGCCACGCGCGATTAGTGACGAGAGGGCAGGGCGCCATCACCATCCTTGTTGATGAAGTCATGGCGCTCACGCCCGCCCAAAATAGAAAAATCACGCGCCGGAAGCGCGAGTACTTTGATCGCCTGCGGGAAGTCCTGAATCAACTTAAGGCAGAAGGGAGGCTGCACGATGTGGATACGACAGCAGCGACTTTCAGCCTCCTCGGAATGATTAATTGGTTGTCGCGCTGGTTTAGACAGGACGGCGCTCTAACAGAGGAGCAGGTTGCGGAACAGATCGCCAAGATCGCTCTTCACGGGTTATTGCGCCCCGAATCAAGCGGGGCACAGCGAGGGTTGCAGGTGGTTAGAGACTGAAGCGTTGCATTCTCTGCGCAGATGCGCCTTACCTCTTGCCGAACTCTCTCAGCGCCGCAAATGAGCGCTAAAAGCTTCGCCGCCTTAACTCTGGTTTCAAATTAAGCAGCACTACCTGTTTATGAACATCCTCGTTTGTCTCAAGCAGATTCTCGACCCGGAGATACCGGCGCGCGACTTCCGCGTTGATCCGGCCAGACGCGAAGCGGAGCGCGGCTCGGCCGATCTCGTCACCAGCATCTTTTGCGAGAACGCGCTCGAAACGGCGCTGCAACTTCGCGAGCGCGCTGGCAGCGCGAAGATCACAGTGCTCTCTTACGGTCAGCCTTCCGCCGAAGAGTCTCTGCGCAAAGCGCTGGCGATGAAGGCAGACGCCGCCGCGCTGATCGTCAACGATGGCAACGCGAATCCCGACCCGCTCACGACGGCGCGCGTCCTCGCCGCCGCGATCCGCAAGCTTGGCACGTTTGATCTGATTATGGTCGGGCGCGAAGCAGGCGACTGGGGCGCGGGGCAGACGGGCGGGCTGATCGCGGAGGAGTTGGGAATGCCATGCGTCTCGTTCGTTGATCGGATAGAGTCGGAAGGCGGCCAGCTGAGACTCAAGCGACAGACGGACACCGGCTGGGAGGTGCTCGAAGCCGAGCCGCCCATCGTCGTCACCGTCACCAACGATGAACACAACCTGCCGCGCATCCCGAAAGTGCGCGATGTGATGATGTCGTATCGCCAGCCGCTGACCAAATGGACGCTCGATGACCTCGGTATTGAGGCGAACGAAGCGCGCGCCGGAAACACCTACTACCAGGTGGCCGAACTTTTCATCCCGCAGAAAGAGACGCGCTGTGAGTTCGTCACGGGCGAAACGCTGGATCAAAAGGTAGAGTCTTTCGCCAAGCGCATAGTCGAAGTAACGAGCGCGCTTTAGGCAAATTCAAAGTTGACGAGACGCTTCTTGGCTCTTCATACCCTGAAATAAATAGCTCGCAGACGGGAAAGCGTCTGCAACCCGATCAATGAACGACGTTGTTATCTGTCTCTTCGCCTCCGCCGGTTTTGACAAAGCCGCGCAGGGACTCGCGGGCGCCGGGCGACGCTTCGCCGACGAGATGGGCGGACGGTTGCGCGCCGTCGTCATCGGCGCTGGTGCGGACACGTTCGCATTGGAGGTCGCGCGCCTCTGCGATACGGTGATCGTCGCCGATCAAGCCGAGTTGGCTGAGTACCAGCCGGAGACTTGCTTGACTGCGCTGGCGCGTTTGTGCGCCGACCTCTCGCCGCGCGCCGTGCTACTCGCGGGGGACACTTACAGTCAGGAAATTGCGCCGCGCCTCGCTTACCGGCTTGGCGGCAGTGCCGTAGGCGATGGCGTAGAAGTGCGGGTTGAAGGGGAAGCGTTGCGCGTCAGCCGTCAGGTCTATGGCGGTAAGGCGCAGGCCGTGATCGAACTGAAGCGCATGCCTGCGGTCGTGTGGCTGCGCGCCCGCTCGTTCGCCCCCGCCCCGACCCGAACCGAAGCCGGTAAGGTCAATCGCGCCGCGTTGGACCTTCAAGCGGACACGCGGACGCGCGTCGTCGAGCGCAAGCGCGAGGAGCAGGGCGAGGCGCGGCTCGAGGAGGCGCGCGTGATCGTCTCCGGCGGGCGCGGCATCGGCGGGCCTGAACCGTTCGAGACCGAATTGCAGCCGCTCGCCGATCTGTTGGGGGCGCAGATGGCCGCCTCGCGCGCGGCGTGCGACGCGGGTTGGGTGCCGCCGACGTGGCAGGTCGGGCAGACGGGCAAGAAGGTCACGCCGGAACTGTACCTCGCCATCGCCATCACGGGTGCGAGTCAGCACATGGCCGGCATCTCAGAGGCGAAGATTATCTCAGCGATCAACACAGACCCGGACGCGCCGATCTTCAAGCACTGCCAGTTCGGCATCGTCGAAGACTATCGCAAGGTCGTGCCGCTGCTCCGCGAGAAGCTCGCCGCATTACAGAAATGAACACTGCCGAAGCCACGCGACAGATTTACTGGAACATCTCCCACATCTGGGTGATGTACCTCTTGCTTCTGCCGACAGCGGCGGTCGCCGGCTACGGCCTCTATCGCCATTTCGGTCGCTGGCGGCGCGGTCTGCCTGCAGCGCGCTTCGACCGCCCCGCGGAGCGCGTTCAGCTGGTCGCTAGCCACGCGCTCGCGCAGAGGCGCACGGCGCGCAACCGTTACGCGGGTCTCTTCCACCGGCTCATCACTTACGGCTTTATCATTCTCGCGATCGCAACCACGGTCGTGGCGCTCGATGCGGACTTCGGCACCACGATCATGCGCGGGTGGTTTTATCTCTACTTCCAGTCCTTCACCGTTGACGTCTTCGGCGCGCTCGTTATGGTCGGCACGATGATGGCCGCCGCGCGGCGTTACCTCAAGCGCCCGAAGAAGCTGTTTTACACGAACGAGGCGACATTGATTCTCGCTGCGATCTTCCTGATGTGTCTGCAAGGATTTCTGATCGAAGGCTGGCGCAT
>Ga0207646_10004860_pt1 | contig 14396 bp, 13 predicted proteins | sample KBSK5502metaG_FD_184343 | JGI IMG/M metagenome (GOLD analysis project Ga0207646, IMG submission 184343) | Corn, switchgrass and miscanthus rhizosphere microbial communities from Kellogg Biological Station, Michigan, USA - KBS K5-50-2 metaG... | ecosystem: Host-associated > Plants > Roots >... | reverse complement strand
GGGTAGTTCGGCACCCCCTCGAACATGACTGTCGTCGCGCCATTGGCGAGCGGGCCATAGACGATATAGCTGTGGCCGGTGACCCAGCCGACATCGGCGGTGCACCAGTAGATCTCGCCGTCGCGGTAATCGAAGACGTATTCGTGCGTCATCGCGGTGTAGACGAGATAGCCGCCGGTGGTGTGCAGCACACCCTTCGGCTTCCCGGTCGAGCCCGAGGTGTAGAGGATGAAGAGCGGGTCTTCGGCCGACATCTCCGCCGGCGGGCAGTCGGGCGACGCGGCGGCGCAGACCTCGTGGTACCAGTGGTCGCGGCCGGCGCTCCAATCGATGGCGCCGCCGGTGCGCTTGACGACGATGACGGTCCTCACCTCGGGGCATTGCCGGAGCGCGGTGTCGGCGTTGCGCTTCAGCGGCACCTTGCGGCCGCCGCGCAGCCCTTCATCGGCGGTGATCAGCACCGTCGAGCGGCAATCCTCGATGCGGCCGGCGAGGCTGTCCGGCGAAAAGCCGCCGAATACGACGGAATGGATCGCGCCGATGCGGGCGCAGGCGAGGATCGCCACCGCCGCCTCGGGGATCATCGGCAGATAGATCGTGACCCGGTCGCCTTTCTTGACGCCCCTCGCCTTCAGCGCATTGGCGAGGCGGCAGACGCTCTCGTGCAATTCGCGGTAGGTGACGCGGCGGTCTTCCGACGGGTCGTCGCCTTCCCACAGGATCGCGGTCTGATCGGCGCGCTTCGCCAGATGGCGGTCGATGCAGTTGTAGGAGGCGTTCAGCGTGCCGTCCTCATACCAGCGGATCGACACATCGCCGGCGAAGGAGGCGTTGCAGACCTTGCGATAGGGCTTGATCCAAGTGATGCGCTTGCCCTGCTCGCCCCAGAACCCGTCCGGGTCGGCGAGGGATTGCTCGTAAAGCCGGAAATACTCGGCCTCGTCGATCTTGCCGATCTTGGGGTGCGCCGAGATCGGGATCAGGGTCCGCTCGGACATGCTCTATCCTCCCATGCGCGTCATCGCGCCTGCTGGCGGGGCTGACGGCCAGATATGGCGCAGCCGCGCCGACCCTGTAAACCTCCCTGTTGGCGCCAATAGGATGGCTGGATGTCCCTCTCCGCCCTTCAGGGCGGAGAGGGAGGGACCCGGCGCGAAGCGCTGGGAGGGTGAGGTGGGTGTTGGCGGCCGCTCTGGAATCCCCCACCTCACCCCAGCCCTCTCCGCCCCGCCCTTCAGATTCGAGGGGGGCGGAGAGGGAGTGGGTCGGGCACTAAGGATCTAGACCGGGATTCCGGCCATCCGGCAGATCACCGCCCATTCCGGGTCGCTGACCGGGCAGACCGAGAGGCGCGACTGGCGCAACAGCGAAAACCCGGAAAGCTCCGGCACCTGCTTCATTTCCGTCAGCGATACCGGGTTTTTCACCGGCATGACCGGGGTGACATCGACCATGCCGAACTTGCCGGAGGGGTCGCCCGGATCGGGGTAAAACGGGCGGACGATCTCGACCACCCCGACGATGTCCTTGCCTTCGTTCGAATGATAGAAAAAGGCGCGATCGCCCGGCTTCATCGCCCGCAGATTGTTGGCCGCCTGGAAGTTGCGCACCCCGTCCCAATTCGTGCGCTTGTCCTTGACCAGCTGGTCCCAGGAATATTTCGCCGGTTCCGATTTCAACAGCCAATGCGCCATGGCTACAGCTTTCCTCGGTTCGCGTCCCGGCGGAAGCCGGGACCCACTCGTCAGAGGCACGAGCAGCGGAGGGGTGGGTCCCGGCTTTCGCCGGGACGCCAGTTTTAGTGTTGTGCACGCCACCCGTCCAGAAGTGGCCCGTTCACGCAGTTATCAGGCCGACAGCGGGTAGTCGGCCTGATCCTCATAGATCGAGCCGGCCTTGGTCGGAAAGCTGGCGATCAGGCTGAATTGCTCGACCGGCAATGGCGCTGCGCGGAATTGCGCATGCGCCGCCAGGAACTCCCCGAGCTGCCCGAGCGCCGGGTCGCGCAACCGTGCTAAGGTCACGTGGGGCGCGAATTTGCGCGGCTCGGGTTCGAGACCGGTGCGGATCAGCGCCTGCTCGATCTTGTCATGCAACGCGACGAGCTCGGGATGGCGCTCGACCCCGACCCACAGGGCGCGCGGCTTGCCGCCGCCGAATACGCCGGTGCCGGCCAATTGCAAGGTGAAGCGGCGCGCCTTCACGCGGGCCAGCGCCTCGTTGATGTCGGCGGCGATGCCCTCATCGACCTCGCCGATAAAGCGCAAGGTCAGGTGAAAATTGCCGGCATCGACCCATTTCGCGCCGGGGATGCCGGTTTCGAGCATCGACAAGCGGAGTTTCAGCTCCGGCGGAAATTCGATGCCGACGAAAAGGCGCAGCATTTCATCCCATCCGCGTCATTGCCAAGCGAGAAGGGAGGCAATCTCCACGCCGCCAGCGACTCATCCGGAAGGAGATTGCTTCGTCGCTTCGCTCCTCGCAATGACGCTGTAACTGTCGCTTCGCTCCTCGCAATGACAGTATGGTTCAGGTGAAGAGGGTCAGCACGCCGGTGTGGCCGTAGAGCCGGTCGCGCGAGATCTCGCCATTGGCGAAGAACCCGATCAGCGGGATGTCGCCGAACTTTTCGCGGATCAGCCCGGTCTCGATGCCCGGCTCGCCGAACAGGGCGGCGCCGCGCGCGATGCAGCTGACATAGATCCCGGCCTTGGGCGGCCCTGGCAGGCGGCCGGCCAATTGCTTCAGCATGCGGTCGAGATCGGCCTTCGCGCTCTCGGGGTCGCGCCGGCAGAACAGGATCTGATCGCCCGGCGCGACCTCGGCCCCGAGCACGATCCAGCCCTGCCGCGGATCGATCGCCATCAGGTTGCGGACGAGGTAGTCGCCGGTGTCCGAACCCTGCACCGGCAGGCCGGCGAAGATGACCCCGCCGAGACCCCGCGGGTCGCGGGCGAGATCGGGGCCGATATCGTCGAGAAAGACAGCGAGCGCCGGCCTTCCGTCGATCGCTATCACGACATTGTCGCGCACCTCGTCGATGCGGCGCACCGGCCCAATCGGGATGCAACCCTGGGTCAGCGCGGTGGCGACCGACACTTCCGGGGTCAGGAGCATGCCGGAGATGCCGGCCTTGCCGAGGGCCTCGGCCCCGCCACCGGCCAGCAATGGCGTATCGCACCGATGCGAGACGAGCCCACCGACCAGGAAGGCGCCGCTCGCATTCGCGGTATCGACCGCGACCTGGATCAGATCGTTGCAGCGCGGGTCGGCATGCACCAGCGCGAGCGTCGGCTGCGCCTGCTCGATCCAGGCCTGGTGCTGGCGCGGCAGATCGGCGGCGGGATCGTCGGTCGCCCCGAACAGGCGGAAGCTGTCGGGCGGCAACGGCGCCACCATGACCGCGGCGGCCGGCTGGTCGTAGACCTCCTCCCCGCCGCCGCAGATGCCGAGGCCAACCCCGCCGACCCAGGCGGCAATGCCGGTGCCGGCGGCCAGATCGCGCACCAGCTGCGGCAAGGCCGGTGCGGCCGGCTCGCTGACATAGAGAATGCCGAGCGTCGCGTCCGTATCGGTGCGCGGAAGCTGCGCCAGGCAACGTTGCGCGAGGGTGGCCGTATCGCCAGCGGCGAAAGCGGCAGCAAACGGCGTACTCATCAGGAGCCTCCAATCAGCCGCGCGACATAAGGGGCGATATTATCGACCATGACAGCGACCCCCCGCTCGTTGGGGTGCAGCCCGTCCGGCTGGTTGAATTGCGGATCGAGCGCCACGCCGTCGAGCAGGAACGGATAAAGCGGCACGTCATGCGCCTGCGCAAGCTCGGGGTAGATGCGGTCGAAATCGCGCTGATACTCTTCGCCGAAATTCGGCGATGCCCGCATCCCGGTCAGCAGCAGCTTGGCGCCGCTCGCCTGGATCTTGGCGATCATCGCATCGAGGTTGGCGCGCACCGTCGCAGGATCGAGGCCGCGCAGCATATCGTTGGCGCCGAATTCCAAGATCACGAGGTCGGGCTTTTCGGCGAGCGCCCAGTCGAGGCGGGCGAGACCAGCCGCGGTCGTATCGCCGGCGTTCCCGGAATTGACGACATGCACGGCCAAGCCGTCGGCGCGCAATTTTGCCTCGAGACGGGCGGGGAACGCGTGGTCTTGCGGCAGGCCGAAGCCGGAGGTGAGGCTGTCGCCGAAGGCGAGGATCTCGGTGGTTTTCGCGGTCGCCGACGCTCCGCCGAAGGCCATGCCGACCAGCGCGCCCAAAAACACGACGGCAGTGCAACCCGTCACCCGCCGAAGGCGCGACATCGGACCGGGGCTCATCGCGATCGCCTGCTCCTTGAAGGCCAGCTTCTTACACTGGGGAGTGGCGCCGGACCCGTCAACAGCGCCACGGCGCCGCGTTGTAAACCGCGGGGGCTGGGCCATATCGTGGCCTTCGTGTGCCCGGGGTCCTTCCGATCAACGATGACAAGCTCCTCCGTACCGGCCGGCCCTCTCGTCGTGCTGGATGACATCCGCCTGACCTTGGCGAGCGCCGCCGGGCCGGTGGACATCCTGCGCGGCATCTCGCTGACGATCGCGGCCGGCGAGACGGTGGCATTGCTCGGGCCGTCGGGTTCGGGCAAATCGAGCCTGCTGATGGTGCTGGCCGGGCTCGAGCGGCCAAGCGCCGGCGCGGTGCGGCTTGCCGGCCACGCTCTGGCGGGGCTCGACGAGGATGGATTGGCGCGGCTGCGCCGCCGCCATGTCGGGATCGTCTTCCAGTCGTTTCACCTGATCCCGACGATGAATGCGCTGGAAAACGTCGCGATCCCGCTCGAACTGGCCGGCGACGGCGACGCGATGAGCGCGGCCGGCGCGGCCCTGGCGCGGGTCGGACTTGACCACCGCCTTTCCCATTATCCCGGGCAGCTGTCGGGCGGCGAGCAGCAGCGCGTCGCGATCGCGCGCGCCTTTGCCGCCGGACCGCAATTGCTGCTGGCCGACGAGCCGACCGGCAATCTCGACGGCGAGACCGGGCGGGCGGTCATGGATTGCCTGTTCGCCGAGCATGCCCGGCTCGGCACCGCGCTGCTCTTGATCACGCATGATGCCGAGCTGGCGGCGCGCTGCGAGCGCGAGATCGTCCTCGCCGACGGCCGCGTCGTCGCGGAGCGGCAGGCGCTGCCGCGCCGGCGCGCGCTGTGAGCGTCCCATCGCAGCTGGACCGCCGGCCCCAGGCCTTAGATCCACTGGCCAGCCTGCCGGCGGGACGCCGGCGCTCCCTATTTCCCTACCCCTTCCGGCTGGCGCGGCGTGAGCTGCGCGGCGGCCTTCGCGGCTTCCGGATTTTTCTCGCCTGCCTAGTGCTCGGGGTCACCGCGATCGCCGGGATCGGCTCGCTGACCGCAGCGGTGGTGACCGGGATTCGCGGCGACGCGCGCCTCTTGCTCGGCGGCGATGTCAGCGCACGCCTGGTCTACCGTGCTGCAAGCGAAGCGGAGCATCGGTTTCTCGCCGATAGCGGCACCCTGTCGGAGGTTGCCAAATTGCGCGCGATGGCGCGCTCGCTCGACGGCAGCAAGCGCAGCCTGATCGAATTGCAGGCGGTGGACGGCGCCTACCCGCTTTACGGCGGGATTGCACTGGGGCCGGCATTGCCGCTGGCGACGGCTCTGAACCGCGATGGCGGAATCTTCGGCGCGGCGGCAGAGGCCGCGATAGCCGACCGGCTCGGGCTGAAGCTCGGCCAGCGGTTCCGCATCGGCGATGCCGAACTCGAATTGCGTGCGATCATCGAGCGCCAGCCCGATGCCGCGTTCGGCGGCCTCGCCTTCGGCCCGCGGATCATCGTGTCGCAGGCGGCGCTGGCGGCCACCGGGCTGATCCGGCCCGGTGCGCTGGTCAATTACGAGTACCGGCTGAAACTGCCGCCCGGCGCCGATCCCGGGAGCTGGACGAGCCGCGCCCACGCCGCCTTCCCGGAGGCCGGCTGGCAGATCCGCGGCGCCACCGACGCCTCGCCGGCGTTGCAGCGCTTTATCGAGCGGGTCGGCTTCTTCCTCGACCTGGTCGGGATCAGCGCCCTGCTGATCGGCGGGATCGGCATCGGCAACGCGGTCGCCGGATATGTCGCAAGCAAGACCGAGGCGATCGCGACCTTGAAATGTCTCGGCGCCTCGACGCGGGTGATCTTCGCCGCTTATCTGATCCAGATCCTGACGCTCGCCTTCGCCGGCATCGCCGCCGGGCTACTGTTCGGCGGCCTGGTTCCGGCGGCGATCGCGCCGCTGTTGACGGGGCTGCTGCCCGCCGAGTTGCGGCTTGGCGTCTATCCGCTGCCGCTCGCCATCGCGGCGCTGAGCGGGCTGTTGACCGTGCTGGTGTTCTCGCTGTGGCCGCTCGCCACAATCGGACGGATACCCGCCGGCGCGCTGTTTCGCGACAGCATCGCACCGGCGCGGCGGCGCGTGCCGGCGCCGGTCGCGGCCACGACGATCGCGGCGGCGCTCGCCCTGGCGGCGCTGGTCATGGCGACCGCCCCCGACCGCCGCGTCGCGCTGTGGTATGCCGGCGGCGCGGTCGCCGCCTTTGCGCTGTTCCGCCTCGCCGGCACGCTGATCGTAACGGTGGCGCGGCGCTTGCCGCGGCCGTCGCGGCCGGTGCTGCGGCTGGCGATCGCCAATCTGCACCGTCCCGGTGCGCCGACCGCGCGGGTCGTGCTGTCGCTGGGGCTCGGCCTCAGCGTGCTGGCGGCGGTGGCGCTGGTGCAAGGCAATCTCGCCGTCGAGGTCGAGAGCCGGCTCGCCGAGCACGCGCCGGCCGATTTCTTTATCGACATCCAGCCGGACCAGCTCGCCGGTTTCGCCGCGATCGTGCGGGCGGTGCCGGAGGCGAGCTTTTCCGAAGTTCCGATGCTGCGCGGGCGGATCACCCGCCTCAACGGCAGGCCGGTCGAGACGGCCGAGGTTGCCGCCGAGGCGCAATGGGCCTTGCGCAGCGACCGCGGGCTGACCTACGCCGCCGAACCACCGGCCGGGTCGCGTGTCGTCGCCGGCAGCTGGTGGCCGGCCGGCTACCACGGCCCGCCGCTCGTCTCGTTCGATGCCGAGCTGGCGCACGGCATGGGGCTGAAGATCGGCGACACGCTGAGCGTCAACCTGCTCGGCCGCGAGATCACTGCGACGATCGCCAATTTGCGCCAGATCGACTGGGCGCGGCTTGGGATCAATTTCGCGATCGTGTTCGCGCCCGGCACGCTCGAAGGCGCGCCGCAGACCCATCTCGCCGCGGTCTATGTCCCGCCGGGGGCGGCGGAGGAGGCGCTGGTGCGGCAGGTGACCGAGCGCTTCCCGAATGTCTCGGCGATCCCGGTGCGGGAAGGGCTGGCCGCGGTGGCGCGGGTGATCGGGACGATCGCCACGGCGCTGCATCTGGTGGCGCTGCTCACCCTTGCCGCCGGCATACTGGTGCTCGGCGGCGCGGTCGCCGCCGGCCATCGCCGCCGCGTCTACGACGCCGTCGTGCTGAAGGTATTGGGCGCGACGCGGGGCACGATCGCCGCGGCGTTTTTGCTGGAGCACGGGCTGCTCGGCCTGGTGACGGCGATTGTTGCCGCCGGGATCGGCACCGTCGCGGCCTATGCGCTGGTCACAGGGCCGATGCGCAGCGAATGGCTGTTTCTGCCGGCGCCGCTCGCGGTCATCCTGGGGCTCGCCGTGCTGCTGACCGTGGTGCTGGGTTTTGCCGGCACCTGGCATGCGCTTGGCGCCAAACCCGCCGCGTATCTGCGCAACGAATAAAAACTGCCCTCCTCCATCACGCGCCGGACTCCCTCCCCCCAGGCTGTGCAGAAACTCATCCCACGCGTGCTTCTGGCTAAGCCAGTCTGGTAATCCTCAACTGGTTGCAGTTCACGATCAGATGGAGACCCCCATGGGCAAGGTGCGCGTAGCGGGTTTTGGAGTGTCCATCGACGGCTTCGGGGCCGGCCCGGACCAGAGCCTGGAGCATCCGCTCGGCAAACGGGGCCAGGAGTTGCACAGTTGGTTCTACCCGACCCGGACCTTTCGATCGATGGTCGGGGAAGACGGCGGGACTGACGATCGCTTCGCCCGCGCCACGGCGGAAGGCTTCGGCGCCTTCATCCTCGGCCGCAATATGTTCGGCCCGATCCGCGGCGAATGGCCGGACGACGCGTGGAAGGGCTGGTGGGGCGACAATCCCCCGTATCACGCGCCGACCTTCATCCTCACCCACCACGCCCGGGCGCCAATCGTGATGGAGGGCGGGACGACCTTCCATTTCGTCACCGACGGGATCGAGGCGGCGCTCGCCCAGGCCGAGGCCGCCGCGGGCGACCTGGACGTGAAGATCGGCGGCGGAGTTTCGACGATCCGCCAATACCTGCTCGCAGGAGCGATCGACGAGTTGCACCTGGCGCTGTCGCCCGTCGTTCTGGGCCGCGGTGAATCCCTGTTCTCAGGCGTTGATCTGCCAGGCCTTGGGTATCGGGTGACGGAGGCGGTCCCAACGGAGCTGGCGACCCACCTCGTGCTGACGCGCTGACCGTCGGGAGCGGACCGGGCGCCGCGGCCATTTGATGGCCGAGGCGAAGCCGAAACTTGCTTCGCACGGGCAAGCGATGCTGGCTTTAGGCACGTTGCGGCCTACGCACACGCGCAACCGCGCGGTCCGCCACCGGACGCCCGCCTGCAAGGACTGTCGGCTGAAGGCGCAATGCACGCCCGGCGCTCAGCGAACCATCCATCGGCTGATCGACCAAGGCGCCCTCGATCGGATGGAGCGCCCCATCTACGCCGATCCCAGCCTGATGAGGATCAGGCGATGCACCGTCGAGCACCCGTTCGGCACGATAAAGCGGCGCAACGGCGGCTGTTGATCCCGGTTTCCACCCGCCCTCCCCACCCTTGGAGTATTATTGAAATGCCTTAGGGTTATGCCAATATCGGGCGCACGAGGAATTAGCCTCGCTGCTTCTCTGTGAAGGGGGTTCTATGGCTCTCGGTTCGCAGCCCCGCTGGACGGTGCGGCCGGCGGCAGGTGTCCAGGTCGACATCGATGTCGGCCTGCGGGACTATATGCTTCGCATCTACAACTACATGGCGTCGGGGCTAGCGCTTACCGGCATCGTCGCCTACGTCTTCGCCCAATACCTGTCGGCTCACCCGGCACTGGCACATTCGCCGTTAATGTTCGTGCTGATGCTGGCGCCGATCGGTCTCGTCATGTGGCTCAGCTTCGGCATCAACCGGATGCAGGCGGGCACGGCGCAGGCCCTCTTCTGGATCTATTCCGGAGTCATGGGGCTGTCGCTTGCCTCGGTCTTTCTCGTCTTTACCGGGGAAAGCATCGCGCGCGTGTTCTTTATCACCGCCGGCACCTTCGCGGCGATGAGCTTCTACGGCTACACGACAAAGCGCGACCTGTCGCAGTTCGGCTCGTTCCTGTTCATGGGCCTGATCGGCATAATCATCGCCGGCCTGGTGAACATCTTCCTGCAGTCGTCGGCGCTGCAGTTCGCGATCTCCGTAATCGGCGTCATCGTGTTCGTCGGGCTGACCGCCTGGGACACGCAGCAGATCAAGGAGACGTATTACGAATACCAGTACGCTGATGGTCAGACCGCCAGCAAGCAGGCGATCATGGGCGCGCTCAGGCTCTATCTCGACTTCATCAACCTGTTCATGATGCTGCTGCAGCTGCTGGGAACGCGCCGCGACTAAAGCAGCCAACCGGACGAACCCTCGATACGGCCGGGCCCAGCGCCCGGCCGTTTTTGTTTGAAGGGTGGCGGGCCCAGCGCCCGGCCGTTTTGTGTTGAGCCGATGGCCGGGTCCTTGTCCCCGGCCGTTTTTGTTTGAAACTCCAGCGGGCTGGCTTATTGTTGGGCCGACGGCCGCGAAAGCGGCCGTCACAACAACAGAGCGGAAAAACGCCGCCACAGATTAAGGATTGAACAGAGAGGGTCCGGCGCCCGGTCGGCACCGGCACAGCGCGAGGCTTCATACCGAGATTTCCCTCACCCAGAAAACAGCTCACAAGAAACCACCCAGGACGTTGGCCGCATCGCGCCTGTGCTTACCCGATCGACGTCGCCCCCGCCGGCGAACGGGAGCGCGTGGATGATTGAGCGGCTGGAAGCACAGAAAAAGCTGACGTCGAATCAGTGGAAGCTGATCTGCACCGCAAACATCGCGGATCTGTTGGACTTTTTTGACTTCTTCCTGATCGGCTACGTCACCGCGGCGCTGACCAAGGAATGGCAGCTGCCCTATTGGCAGGGCGGCGCGATCCTGTTGGCTTCCGGCCTTGGCGCGGTTCCCGGCGCCTTCATCTGGGGTTGGCTCGGCGACAAGATCGGCCGGCGCACCGTATTCATCTGGTCGGCGGTCACGATCTCGGTGGCCACCGGCGTCATGGTGTTCACGCCGGAACCAAACGCGTTGATCCCGGGTTGGCTGTTCCTGGTGGTCTTCCGGGTGTTTGTCGGCGTTGGCAATGCCGGCATCTTCACGATCGATCTGCCGCTGGTGCAGGAGTTCATCCCCGCCTACAAGCGAGGCTGGGTCAGCGCCCTGGTCACGACGCTGTTGCCGGGCGGCGGCATGTTGGCCGGGTTGGTGTCCGCGTGGCTGCTGCCGCTGATCGGCTGGCGCTACCTGTTCCTGGTCGGGCTGTCGCCGCTCGTGCTGGTGTTCATGATCCGCTACTGGGTGCCGGAATCGCCGCGCTGGCTGATGCGGATGGGCCGCATGGAGGAGGCGCGGAAGTCGCTCGCCTGGGCATTGATGATCGACCCCAGAGAGATAACGCTGCCCGCCGCGGTGCCGGCCGCCGAGAAGACGCGTTGGCTTGACCTCTTCAAGTATCCCCGGCTGGTCGCCGCCGGCTGTTTGACCGGCATGACCCAGACCGGCGGCGCCTCGTTCGGGTTGTGGGGCGCGACGTTGCTGGTGATCGTGCTGAACACAACCCCGGCGCACGCCGCGTACCTGATGGTATTCACCGGCCTGTCCGGTATCATCGGCCGGTTCTTCATCACCGCGCTAATCGAGCCGATGGGGCGGCGCGGCGCTGGCACGCTCGCCTGCGGGATGGCGGCGCTGTTGCTGGTGTCCGCGGGGTACCTCTACGACGTCTATATCGGCACCTGGTCGCTGTTCTACATCCTGATGGTCGCCGGGACCTTCTTCAGCAGCGCGATCTACACGGTCGTCGGACCCTATATGTCGGAGATCTGGCCGGCCCGCTTGCGCTCCAGCGGCATGGGCATGAGCTATGGCGTCGGCAATCTCGGCGGCAAGGTGCTGGGGCCGGCCGGCCTGGCGGTGATCATGGGCGCCGGCGACATCATCAAGCCGGCCGCGCCAAATCTCAAAATGCTCGGCCCGGCCTTTGTCTATTTCGCCGCCTGGTACATCCTCGGCATCATTGGCTTCTGGGTGTTCGGCCCCGAGACCAAGGGGCGCACCTTCGAGGAAATGGACATCGCCCACGACGCTCCGGCGGAGGCTGCAGCACCGGCGCGAGCCCCGGCTGTGTAGCGCCACGCCTCTCGGCAGCCGATATCGGCTGGGCCTCGTGCCCGGCCGTTTTTTTGCGCGTTCCTCCAGCCATTCCCACCGTGATTTGACACTTCCCACAGGCCTCGCTTAGCGTGGCGGCAATCCAGGGAGAACGGCACAAGCCGCCCCGAAACGAACAGAGGAGGTAACAGGCAGCCAACCCGGCAGAGCCAAAAAGCGCCGGGCGTAGCGGGAGGAGTTGATGCTCGAGCGCTTGGAGCAACAAAAGAAGCTTACCTCTAATCAATGGAAGCTGATCTGCACCGCAAACGTCGCGGATCTGCTCGATTTCTTCGATTTCTTCCTGATCGGCTACGTCACCGCGGCGCTGACCAAGGAATGGCAGCTGCCCTACTGGCAAGGCGGCGCAATCCTGCTGGCCTCCGGCCTCGGCGCGGTACCCGGCGCGTTTGTGTGGGGCTGGCTCGGCGACAAGATCGGCCGGCGCACCGTATTCATCTGGTCGGCGGTCACGATCTCGCTGGCGACCGGGGTCATGGTGTTCACGCCGGGTCCGGACGGCCTTATCCCCGGCTGGCTGTTCCTGATGTTCTTCCGTTTTTTTGTCGGCATCGGCAATGCCGGCATTTTCACCATCGACCTGCCGCTCGTGCAGGAATTCATGCCCGCCTACAAGCGCGGCTGGGTCAGCGCGCTGATCACCACCTTGCTGCCGGCAGGCAGCATGCTGGCCGGCATCATCGCCGCGTCGCTGCTGCCGGTCATCGGCTGGCGCGGCCTGTTCCTGATCGGCCTGTCGCCGCTCGTACTGGTGTTCATGATCCGCTACTGGGTCCCGGAATCGCCGCGCTGGCTGATGCGGATGGGCCGCATGGAAGAGGCCCGCAAGTCGCTTGCCTGGGCGCTGATGATCGATCCCAAGGAGATCACGCTGCCCGCCGCGGTGCCGGCTGCCGAGAAGACGCGTTGGCTCGACCTGTTCAAGTATCCCCGGCTGGTCGCCGCCGGCTGTCTAACCGGACTGACGCAGACCGGCGGTTCTTCGCTCGGCCTGTGGGGCGCAACCTTGCTCGTCATTGTCCTCAACACGAGCCCCGCGCACGCCGCCTTCCTGATGATTTTCGTCAATCTGGCCGCGATTCTCGGCCGGTTCAGCATCACCGCGTTGATCGAACCCCTCGGGCGGCGCGGCTCGGGCACCCTGTATTGCGTGATGTCGGCGATCCTGATCGTGCTCGCCGGCTATCTTTACGACGCTTACATCGGCAGCTGGTCCGTATTCTACATGCTGATTGTGGCCCAGGGCTTTTTCAGCAGCGCGATCTACACGGTCGTCGGACCCTATATGTCGGAGATCTGGCCGGCCCGGCTGCGCTCCAGCGGCATGGGGTTCTGCTACGGTGTCGGTAACATCGGCGGCAAAGTCCTGGGCCCGTTCGGCCTCGCACTGATCATGGGCGCCGGCGACATCATAAAACCTGCGGCGCCCAACCTGGTGATGCTCGGCCCGGCCTTCCTCTACTTTGCCTCGTGGTACATCCTCGGCGTGATCGGGTTTTATGCATTCGGGCCCGAAACCAAGGGCCGCACCTTGGAGGAGATGGACGACGAACTCGCCGCCCCGGCCGCCAGGCCGGCGCCGGTGCGGGCGCCGGCCGAATAGACCGCCGGAAGCGCGAACGCGCCGGGCTCAGTTTCTGAGCCCGGCGAGCGCCGCCTCGATATCGGCGGAACTCAACTCCCAGGAATTGTCGAGCTCGGCGACGACCCGGATCATAAAAGCTTTGTAGAGAGCAAGGGCCTGCGCGTCGTCGCCGAGGTGATCAGCCAGCAGCGCCAACGCCAGCTGCGCCGGGCCGGCGCCCTCATAGGTCCATTCGAAGCCGGTCGCCGACAGCCGCTTCAGATCGTGACGCGGCGGCAGCGGCTTTCCGTCAACCGTGACGACCGCGCCGTCGAGGCTGCGCCCGCCGCGATAGATTTTCATCCGATCTCCCCTCGCATCGCGGCCGTCAGAGAGATTACAGCTCCAGCGCGGTCAGCAACGCCTCCCGCTGCGCCGTACTCGCCGGCGCGCGCTTGCAGGCAACCGCCGCGAGCTCGTGATTGGAACGGCGGCGCAGAACGATCTCGGCGAACCGGACCTCCTTCAATTTTTGCAGCATGACGCCCGCTGTGAAGCCGCATTTGTGCGCCATGTGGGTATGGCCGAGCGCCAGATCGTGGCCAAAGCCGAAAATCATGTCGTGCGCGGTAACGGGACCGGCAGCCGATTCGTAGACGACATCGAGCAAGCGATCGTTGACCAGATAGCCCGCGATCGCCTGCAAATCGGGCACGATCAGGCAGAGGAACCCGTCGTCGGCGAGGATGCGGTGGGCCTCTTCGAGCGCTCTCTTCACCTGGTGAAGATAGAGATGCTCGATGGCGTGGGCCGACCAGACGGCGTCGACCGTGCCGCTTTTGATCGCCGACAGGTCGGTGATGTCGGCTACCAGATCGGGCTCCGCACCCGGGTCGACATCGACGCGAAACTCGCGCCACTCGGCGAACATCGCCGGCAGCCGCGTCAGCCTTCTCGGACCGCTGCCCAAATTGACCAGCAATTTGCGGCGGGTCTGCAGGGGCTCCTCGGCCGCTCCTCTCATGGCATGCAGCCCTCGCCTTCGAGCGGCCGGCTCTAGCGGCTGCCGGAGCCGGCGCGGCGCGGCCCGCTCGGTTCACTCGCGGCTGAACCGCCAGCGCCGAGGCGCGCCGGCAGGATGCGAAGCTCGATGCCTTCGAGCGGATCATCCCCCGTCCCCGACCGGCACAACTCGCCATTGCTGACCGGCTCGCTGATCGCGCCTGAACGGAAGTAGCCGCGGTA
>Ga0207646_10004858_pt1 | contig 14400 bp, 9 predicted proteins | sample KBSK5502metaG_FD_184343 | JGI IMG/M metagenome (GOLD analysis project Ga0207646, IMG submission 184343) | Corn, switchgrass and miscanthus rhizosphere microbial communities from Kellogg Biological Station, Michigan, USA - KBS K5-50-2 metaG... | ecosystem: Host-associated > Plants > Roots >... | reverse complement strand
CGTGCGGCTCGTCTTCGGTCTGTACACGCAGGACCGGCTCGGTGCCCGTGCCATAGCGAACACGCTCAATGAGCGCGGCCACCGCACCACGAGCGGCGGGCGCTGGTCAGCCCACCAGGTGCTGCGCGTCCTGGCCAACCGTGTCTACCTGGGTGACCTGTCGTTCCGGGGCATCATCACGACAGGCTGCCACCCGCCGGTCATCGAGCAGATCACGTTCGAGCAGGCGCAGCGGCTCATGTCAGCCCGGGGCGAGGATCATGCCAAGCGTGCGGCCAGCGGCTCGGACTACCTGCTCACCGGGCTGATCCGCTGCCCCTCGTGCGGTAGCGCCATGCTCGGCACCCGCGCCCACGGCAAGACCCGCATCTACCGGTACTACTCCTGCTACCGGCGCACCAGATACGACACCACCGCGTGCGGCGGCCAGCGAATCGACGCCGATGCCATCGAGCACGCCGTCACCCTCGCGCTGGCTGGCTTCTACCGGCACCAGCACCACCTGATCGCTGATGCCATCGCCGCTGCCCAGGCATCGCATACAGCCGACCAGGACGCCCGCCGTGGGGAACTGGCCGCGACTGAGCGCGATCTGGTCAAGACCGGCGCGGCGATCGACCGGTACCTGGCAGCGTTCGAGAACGGCACACTCGACCCCGAAGACCTCGCCGGGCGGCTCGCCCAGCTCAAGGCCAGGTCCCGGCAACTCATTGCCCGTCGGGATGAACTCGCCAATCAGCTCGATGCAGAACCTGCGATGCCGCCGGCCGCCACGCTGCGCGAGGTCGCCGAGCACATCGACCAGGTCATCGGCTCCGGCAGCCACAACCAGCGCAAAGCACTTATCGAAGCATTCGTCGCCCAGGTCAAGATCACCGGCCCCGGCCGGATCGTCCCGTGTTCCGCGTCCCGCAGGCCACAGGCGCTGGACGTGCTAACAGCGGCGGCGAAATGTCCGGTGTTCGTGCAATGACCAATTTGGTGGAGGTGGCGGGAATTGAACCCGCGTCCTTCCGTACCTCACCAGGGCTTCTCCGGGCGCAGCCTACTGTGCTTTTCTCAGCCCCGGCGGTCACACAGGCAAGCCGCCGACGGGCTCAGTCGCTGTTAGATGTCCCGATTAGTCCCGCGACCGGGCTAACCGGTGGATCCTCCTAGCTGACGCCAGACACCGGGTCGGAGGAACTCCCGGACTGACGGCCTCGATGCTCGCTTAGGCAGCGAGGGCGAGACTAGTGCGCGTTGACTTGGCACTTATCGTTTGCGGCAACGGGATTTGCGAGGTCATCACCGCAACCCTCGGCCCGCTTCCCCTGGATCAACTACCGAAGTCGAAACCAGTCACCCCCTATGCAGTTTTCACCGATGATACTGCCTGGCGGCGCACCGGCAAACGGCGGCCGCATAGCACATATCGGCACATGGCCTACAACATGTGCTGGCTCGTCGACATTCCGCCCGCGCACGCCCGCTTGCGCCCGGGCCCAGGCACGAGAAAACCCCTGCGGGCGCTGGCGGTGGCCGAAGACGCGCCCGCAGGGGTTCGACCGGCAGGGTCGGGGCCGGTCCCAATGGCGCCGGGCCTCCCCCGAGATGAGACCCGGTTCTCATCACGACGGCTGGGCCGCAACCCCCCAAGCGGCAGACCAGCCTCACTAGGTAAGACGCCGCCACGTAACCGTTCAGTTGCTCCGCGTGACGAATTTCTCGCGCAACCTCGTCTGCACCCCGCCAGACACGCCAAGCCGAGCCCTGAGTTAACCTGCTCAACCCCTGAGATTGCTCACCCGGCGATCCAGCGGCCGTCCAGCTCATTGTGAGCCAGGGGGCAGCAACTGGGCGAAGCGGCGGGCGATCGTCACCGCCGGGTCGAACGAAGCCGACCGCGAGAAGGCCAGCACTGCGAACGCGACGTTGCCGCGGAACCCGACGAACCAGATTGCCTTCATGCCCCTGTGCCCGGGCAGCGGTGCGGTGCCGACCTGGCCGAAGAGGGCGGTGCCCGGCAGGCGGGCTGCCTTCGCCGCCCCGGAGTTGACCGTATCGGCCATCAGCTGACGCAGCTCGCTGATGACCCCGCTCTTCAGGCCTTTCAACTTAACTCGCGCGGTCAGTGTCGCGCCGGACGAGCCGGTGACGATCGATGGCCGGTGCCAGGACCCCGACTCGACGACGCCGGCCGCCAGTGCCATGTTCAGCGGGCTGACGAGAACAGTTCCCGTTCCGATCGCGTCGGCCGCCTGCTCGCCCTGGCTGACCGGCCTGCGGATGCTGCCAACGAACGGAGTCGGCCGAAGCGGCAGCTTCCATGGGACTCCGATGCCGAACTGCCCGGCAGCGGCGTAGAACTCGGCGGGCTTCAGCAACTCGGACAAGACGGCGAAGGCAGTGCTGCACGGGTGCGCGAAATCCATGCTGAACATGGGCTTGCCGAGCCTGGGGACGGCCGGGACATTGGTGTAGATCTGCCCGCCTACCTGGGTCCGGTGCGGGCACGGGACGGCGTGGTCGACGCCGAGCCACGGCGTCGTCGACAGCAGTGCGGCGGTCGGCACGATCGTGAAGGACTGCCCTGGCTGGTAGCGCCCGCCGAGAGGGTCGACGGCCGGCATGCCAGCGGCCTGGCGCTCGGAGACCGCCAGGATCTGGCCGGTGCCGGCCCGGACAGCAACGACTGAGGCCGAGTATCCGAGCCCGGCCAGGGCGCGCTGCGCGGCGCGCTGCACGCCGAGCTCAATCGTCGTGCTGACGGGGGTTCCTTGCCGGCCCGGCCAGCGCTTCAGCACCTTGACGAGGTGGCCAGCGGCGTTCTGGACGATGACCTGGGTCGTCGGCGTCCCGGCGAGCGTCGCCTGGTACGCCTGCTCAAGGCCAGACAGGCCAACGGTGGTGCCAGGCCGGTAGGGATCGCCCTCCTGTACGAGTACCTTGGCGACCTCTGTGCCGACCTGGCCGGTGACGACCGGCGCGGCGCTGCGGAACAGCCGCCTGCTCACCCACTTGTGCGTCAGGTGCGGAACCTTGCCGAGCGCCGCGCTGAGCCGCTCGAACTTGCGGGGAGCCAATTGGACGAGCTCGAGGAAGGAGTCGGGCGGAGCGGCGAGGATCTGGCCCACCATCTGATCGGCCTCCGACGTCGGCAGCCCAGTGACCTTGGCGAGCAACCGGGCAGTCGCGACCGGATCGGGATCCCTGTCCGGCCTAACTCCGACCTCCACCACCGGCGAGGACGGGATCAGCGACGCACCCGAGGCGTCGAGCAGCGGGGCGCGCCTTGGCACCGTCGTGAGGACGGCGAGCCGGTCGCCGGCTCCCAGGCCGGGGACTATGACCGAGGGCGTCCACACGACCAGCCAGCTAGCGCCGCGCCGGCGGAGCGTGAACACGCCGCGGTACGTCCACGGCGGACCGCCGCGGGCGAGATCGATCGCGGCGAAGAAATGAGCGGTGGCGGTGGCGCCGTGGACGCTGATCGGGCCCATGCCGAGCGAAAGATCCTCGGCGCCTAGCTGGCTGTAGGCGTCCTTCAGGCTGCGCGCCACCTGGACTGACTGGCCCGTGGTCATCGCCGCCGCGACCGCGTAATCGCCGGCCTGCCAGGCCAGCAAGAAGTTCTTGACGCTGATGGCAACCGAGGGGTCAGACTGACCGACCCCGGTCAGGCCAATGACGATCACCACCAGCGCCGCGCTCGCCAGCGCGACAGCCTTGATCGTCGTCGACCGCGACCGGCGCGGCAACTTCCTCGGCGCTTCAGGCGCCGCCGGCCGACCGCGCGCCTTGAGATTCGGCGGCCTGGGCGTGCGTGGCGGCGCGAAACCCGGCGGGACTCTCCCGCGAGCCGGACCTGAGAATCCAGCGACACTCGGCGAGGCAGGCCGGAACGCCGGCCGGCTGTGCGGCCCTGGCCACAAGTCCGGCTGACCTTCGGGCCTCGGTCCGACGCGTGGCTGGCCCTGCGGCGGCGGGCGAATGCCAGGCCGGCTCTGCTCCCGTGGCCCGAATCTCGGCTGACTCGGCCGCGCACCAGGCGCGGGCCGGAATCGTGGCTGACGGCGCGGCGCTGGCTGACCTGGCAATTCCGGCCGGAGTCCGGGTCCGGGCTGGCCGGCGGGCCCAGGCTGGCCGGCGGGCCCAGGCTGGCCGGCGGCCCGAGGCTGGCCGGCGGGCCCAGGCTGGCCGTGCGCTCCAGGTTGGGAACCGGGCTGCGCCCTCCATTCCGGCGCGAAGCGAGTGGGGCGCGTAGGCTCCGGCTGGGAGGTCCCCTCGGATCCGGCCACGAACTCGGCCTGCTCATCCCGGCGCCTGGCGAAACCTGGCTGGCCAGGGGGCCTGCGGCCAAGTTCGGCGGCCGCACCAGAGCCAGGACTCCGTGCGCCAGCCGACGGCGCATCGGAACTCGCCGCACCGGGCCGGGATCTGCCCGTCCGATGCCTGGCTGAGTGCGCGCCCCGCCTAGCCATGCCGGCCATCAGTCGCCATTGTGCTACCTTCGGCGCCGCAGGGCACGTTCGACCTCGCGCGTTGCGTCCCTGCGCGCCAATTCCTGCCGCTTATCGTATGTGCGCCGACCCCGTGCGAGCGCCAACTCGACCTTGACCTTTCCGTCGGAGAAGTACAGCGACAGCGGCACGAGCGTCAGGCCGCCCTCGGCCGTCGATCGCGCCAGCCTGTCGATTTCCTTGCGATGCAGCAACAGCTTGCGAACACGGCGCGGCTCATGATTGGTCCAAGTCGCCTGGGTGTATTCGGGAATATGCACCCCGTGCAGCCATACCTCGCCGTCGGTGATCATGCCGTATCCGTCTGCGAGCGTCGCTCGCCCGGCCCTGAGCGACTTGACCTCGGTCCCGGTCAGCATGATTCCGGCCTCAACCACATCTTCGATGGAGTAGTCATGCCTGGCCCGCCGGTTGCTCGCGATGAGCTTCCTGCCCTGCTGTGACTTGCCCGACTGCTGCGCTTTCTTGCCCTGCGTTGGCGCCACGGTCTAAGTCTGACCCCTCAGACCCGTAGGAAGCGCCTGAGCGTGAGGAACGACGTGCCGCCGCACAGCAGCAGGCCGAGGACCATCGTCACCAGGACGACCTCGACGAGATCGCTCACGGAGAGCTGGGCGCGGAACGGGAAGTAACTCTGGAAGCCGTCAAGGCCTGCCTTGGCCCCCACGAGCAAGCCGACCGCGACCAGCCAGCCGAACAGGCCGGCGATCATCCCCTCGACGAGGAACGGGAGCTGGACGTAGAAGTTCGACGCCCCGACCAGCCGCATGATCGCGGTCTCCCTGCGTCTGTTGAACGCCGATAGCCTGATCGTGTTGGCGACAAGCAGGATCGCCGCCACGATCAGGATGATCGCTACCACGATGACGGCGTTCCTGGCCCCGTCCAGCAACCGGTAGAAGTTGGTCAGGATGGTCGAGTCATTACCAACCGAGTCCACGCCGGCCATGCCGGTGACCGCCGCCGTCACAGGGCCGGCATCGGCCTGGGCGTTTCTCAGCTTGACCTGGAACGAGGCAGGAATGTCGCCGGGCTGCACCGAGTTCACGAAGATCGGGTCGTAGGCGAATTCCTTCCTGAACTGCGCGAGGTTCTCCGCCTGAGTCTTGTAGGTGACGCTGACCACCTGAGGAAGCTTCTTCAGCGTCGCTTGGATCTGGGCGGTCTGAACGTTCGTGGCCGGCCCGCTCTTCGTGCACTGGGTGCTGAGCGGGTTGTTGTCGCACAGGAAGATCGACAGCTCGACCTTGCTCTGCCAGAGCGACCTGGTGTGGTTGACCTGCTTGACCACGAGCAGGCCGGTGCCGAGCAGGGACAGGCTGATCGCGACGACCACGATCAACGCGACCGTCATCGTCAGGTTTCGCCTCAGGCCGACCCACACCTCGCCGAAAATGAACTGCGCGCGCATGTAGCTGATCCCTCAGTTGTCCTCGCCCGCGCGGCAGGTGCCGGCCGGCTCGTAGACCTCGTCCTAGTACGCCTGGCCGTAAACGCCGCGCGACTGGTCGCGCACGACCTTGCCGTACTCAAGCTCGATAACCCGCTTGCGCATGGAGTCCACGATCGCGGCGTCATGCGTCGCCATCATGACCGTGGTGCCGGTCCTGTTGATTCGGTCGAGAACCTTCATGATCCCGATAGACGTCGCCGGGTCGATGTTGCCGGTCGGCTCGTCGGCGAGCAGGATCATCGGGCGGTTCACGAACGCCCTGGCCATCGCGACGCGCTGCTGCTCGCCGCCTGACAGCTCGTCGGGCATGCGATCGCCCTTGCCCTCCAATCCGACCAGGTCGATGACCTCTGGGACGACCTTGCGTATGAATCGGCGCGGCTTGCCGATGACCTCGAGCGCGAACGCGACGTTCTGATAGACATTCTTGCCAGGAAGCAGCCTGAAGTCCTGGAAAACGCAGCCGATCCTTCTCCGAAGCTGCGGAACCTTCCATGTCGTCAGCCGGGCCAGATCCCGCCCGGCGACGTAGATCCTCCCGTCGGTGGGCCGCTCTTCCCTGAGGATCAGCCTGAGGAAGGTCGACTTGCCCGACCCCGACGGCCCGACCAGGAAGACGAACTCGCCCTTCTCCACGTCCAGGTCGACGCTCTCCAGGGCAGGCCGACTCTGATTCGGGTACGTCTTGGTGACGCTCTCGAAATGAATCACAGGCCCATCACTACACTCGATAATGTCGAGGTACCGAAGCACGCCGGCGCCCCGGTTTGATCACGGGACAGTCTAGGGGGGAAACTGGGCTGGAACGTCCAACATTGTCGAAGTGGGCGGGCAGCACCGTCCCCGGAGGGACTTCATGAGCTGCGAGCACCTGATCTGCGCCCGTTGCGCCGGCCCGGTCGCTGAGGCGCGGTGCCCGGTGTGCCGCGCGGCCAAGTCTGACCTGCACCACCATAGCCACGGCATCAGCATCCCGTACGCGGTCGCGCTGCTACTGCTTGCGCTCGCCGTGCTTCTGGCGATACAGCACCTCGGCCACTAAGCCGCCGAGCGGCGGCTGGCCCGACGCGGGCGCTCCAGCCAGCATCGACGGCCGCCACCGGGGTGCCGCGACGGCGCTACAGGCCCTGCTGGCGCAGCCAGCGGATCTCGGCCTCGATGAAACCGTCGATCTCGCCGTCCATCACCGCCGCCGTGTTCCCCGTCTCGTAGCCGGTCCGATGGTCCTTGATGTTCTGGTACGGGTGCAGCACGTAGCTGCGGATCTGGGTACCCCAGCTCCGGCCGCCCTCCCCACGCAGCTCATTGAGCTTGGCCGCCTGCTCCTCGCGCTTGCGCTCGAGCAGCTTGGCCGACAGCACTGCCATCGCGCTGGCACGGTTCTGGATCTGGCTGCGCTCGTTCTGGCAAGACACCACGATTCCGGTCGGTAGGTGGGTGATCCGGACAGCGGAGTCCGTCGTGTTCACGCCCTGACCGCCGGGCCCGCTTGACCGGTACACGTCCACCCTGATCTCGTCGTCAGGGATGTCGATGTGGTCGGCCTGCTGCACCACGGGAAGCACGTCCACGCCGGCGAACGAGGTCTGCCTGCGGCCCTGGTTGTCGTACTTGGAGATCCGGACCATCCGGTGCGTGCCGTGCTCGCCGCGCAGCGTTCCGTAGGCGTACGGCGCCTTGATCGCGAACGTGGTCGACTTGATCCCGGCCTCCTCGGCGTAGGACGTGTCGTAGATCTCCGTCGGATACCCGTGCCGCTCGGCCCAGCGCAGGTAGATCCGCTGCAGGCCCTCTGCCCAGTCGGCCGCGTCGGCGCCTCCCGCCTGTGCGTTGATGGTGATCAGCGCCTCGCGCGAGTCGTACTCGCCTGACAGCAGCGTCCTGATTTCGAGCTGGTCAATCTGGCCGCGGATCGCGGCGAGATCGCGCAGCGCCTCCTGCATGGTCGGCTCGTCGTTCTCGCTCTCCGCGAGCTCGAACATCACCGACAGGTCTTCCAGCCTGCCGCGCAGGCCCTCCAGCCTCGACAGCTCGGCGTCGAGGTAGGACAGCCGCCTGGTCACGGCCTGAGCGTTCTCCTGGTCTTCCCACAGGGACGGGTCAGCCGACCGCACGCGCAGCTCGTCGGCCTCCTTCCGCATGCGATCTGGGTCAAGGACGGCCTCGATGCTGGCGAGCTTCGACGACAGATCCGCGACCTCGCTCGCATGGTCGATTGCCATGGCCGAAGCCTACGCGAAAACCGCTGCTGCCCCCGATTCCGAGACCGTGTTGGCTCCAGGGGGGACGACCCCCCTGACCCCCCGCCGCGGCCACCCGGGCCGCGGGACCGTGTTGGCTCCAGGGGGGACGACCCCCCTGACCCCCCGCCGCGGCCACCTGGGCCGCGAGTTTGGACCGGCTCGGGCGGGTCAAGCGGGCAGCGCGCTCGCCGCCACGAGGGTGCGGATTGCGCGCACGGCGACCGACAGGGTCGCCACCGTGAACGCGTCACTCTGCCAGATCTCGACCAGCGTCTGCGCGGCCCTGGTGACGGCCGAGTTGTTTCTCGCGACCCAGGCGGCCAGCCGCTGCTCGGGCGTTCCCGCCTCTGTCACGGTCAGCACGTCCCTGGCCAGCTCGGCGTGGGCCGTGTAGAGGTCGTCCCGCAACGCGCCCCTGGCCATGGTGTTCCACCGGTCATCACGCGGCAGCGCGGTGATCCGGTCGCGCAGCCTGGTGATCTGCAGCCGGTCGGCCAGGTCGAAGTAGACCTCGCTGGTCTCCTCCACCGAACGGCCGGTGGTCGCCGCGATGTCCACGATGTCAAACGCGGAGTACGCGGGGACCATCGCCGCCAACCTGTCGGCCAGGTCGTCGGGGAACCCGCGGCTCACGAACGCGTCGCGGCGCTCCTCGAAACTGGACATGTCGAGCCCGGCGAGGAGCTTCGGCAGCCCGCCCGCCACCGTCAGGACGTCGGCCGCGAAATAGTCGATCGTGGCCTGGATATCGAATGGCGGCCGCCTGAAGTGCAGCAGCCACCGGGTGGCCCGCTCGGTCAGCTTGCGCCCCTCGAGCAGCGCAAGTATCTGAGCCGAGGTGTCGACCCGGCCGTCGAGCGCCTTCAGCTGGCGCCAGAAGCCCGGCATGTCGAAGACCTCGCGCGCGACCAGCCACGCCTCGGTGATGTGCGGCACTGAGGCGCCGGTCTCCTCGTTCAGGCGGAACGCGAAGGTTATCCCCGACCTGTCCACCATGTCGTTGACGACCTCGGTCGTGATGATCTCGCGATGCAGCCGGTGGGCGGGCATTCGGTCGGCGAAGCGCCCGCGCAGGGCAGCGGGAAAATAGCCGCTGAGCGCGCGCCGCAGGTACGGATCGTCGGGAACCTCCGACGCGAGAATCTCCTGAGCTGCGGCGATCTTGGTTTGCGCGAGCAGTACGGAGAATTCCGGCAGGGTCAACCCGACGCTCCGCGACCGGCGTTCCGCGATGTCCTTGTCGGCGGGCAGCACGTCCAGGCGGCGCCTGACCCGGCCTTCGCGCTCAAGCTTCCTGATGTACCTGGCGTGCACGTGCAGCATCTGACCCGCTTGCGCGTGCGCCGCCGCGAGCGCCCGGTTCTGGTGATAATTGTGACTCAGAACCAGGTTCGCGACTTCGCTGGTCATCTCGTGGAGCAGCGCGTCGCGGTCGGCGGTGGTCAGCTCGCGGTCGCGGACGACCTCGTCGAGCAGGATCTTGATGTTCACCTCGTGGTCGGAGGTATCAACGCCGGCCGAGTTGTCGATGAAGTCCGTGTTGACCAGGCCGTCGGCCAGCGCGTACTCGATTCTGGCCTCCTGGGTGAGGCCGAGATTCCCGCCCTCGCCGACGACCCGCGCCCGCAGTTGCGACGCGTCGATCCTGACGACGTCGTTTGACCGGTCACCGACGTCGGCGTGCGACTGGCTGGTGGCCTTCACGTAGGTGCCGATGCCGCCGTTCCATAGCAGGTCCACGGGCGCCGCGAGGATCGCGGAGATCAGGTCGTCCGGCGCGAGCGCGGCCGTTCCGCCTTCAAGCCCGAGCGCCGCGCGGGCCTGGGGCGAGATCGGCACCGACTTGGCAGACCGCGGCCAGATCCCGCCGCCGGCCGAGATGAGCCGCCTGTCGTAGTCGTCCCAGGATGACCTTGGCAGGCCGAACAGGCGCCGGCGTTCGGCGAAGCCCGCCGCGGGATCGGGATCGGGGTCCACGAACACGTGCCGGTGGTCGAACGCCGCCACCAGCTTGATGTGCTCGGACAGCAGCATCCCGTTGCCGAACACGTCGCCCGACATGTCGCCGATGCCGGCCACGGTGAATTCGGCCTTGCCGATGTCCAGGCCAAGCGTCCTGAAGTGGAACTTGACCGACTCCCACGCTCCGCGGGCGGTAATGCCCATCTTCTTGTGGTCGTAGCCTGCCGACCCGCCGGAGGCGAACGCGTCGCCGAGCCAGAAGCCGTGCCGAAGGGCGATGGCGTTGGCGGTGTCGGAGAACGTGGCGGTGCCCTTGTCGGCCGCGACGACTAGGTACGGGTCATCGCCGTCGTGCCTGACCACACCGTCGGGCGGGATGACCTCGCCGGCCTTCAGGTTGTCGGTGACGTCCAGCATGGCGCTGATGAACATCTGGTAGCACGCGAGCACCTCGGCGAGGTAGGCGTCGCGATCGGCCGGATCGGGCAGTTGCTTGCAGACGAAGCCGCCCTTCGCGCCGGACGGGACGATGACGGAGTTCTTGACCTCCTGCGCCTTGGCCAGCCCGAGTATCTCTGTGCGGAAGTCCTCGCGCCGGTCGGACCAGCGCAGCCCGCCGCGCGCGACGTTAGCGAACCGCAGGTGCACACCCTCGAACCTGGGCGAGTACACGAAGAGCTCGAATTTCGGGCGCGGCGCGGGAAGATCGGGAACCAGGACGTCGTCGAGCTTGAACACCAGGTAGGGAACACGCCCATCCGCTCCAGGCAGGGTGCGGAAATAGTTGGTGCGCTGAGTCGCGAGGATCAGCCCGAGGTAGGCGCGCAGGATGCGGTCTTCGTCCAGGCTGGCGACCTCGTCAAGCTCGCCGCGGATCTCCTCGACCAGCGCCTCGCTCCGCTCGGCCTGCCCGGCCAGCCGGTCGGGGTCGAACCGGGACTCGAACAGCCGGACAAGCTGGCGGGCGATCACCGGGTTGGACCGTAGCACCCGCGCGATGTAGCCGGCGCTGAACGTCGTCCCTGCCTGCCGCAGGTACGTGGCGTAGGCGCGGAGCACCACCGCCTGGCGCCAGGTCAGGCCGGCGTCGAGGACCAGGGTGTTGAAGTCGTCGTTGTCGATCTCGCCGTTCCACAGCGCAGCGAGCGCCCCCTCGAGCTGCCCGGCTACCGAGGCCAGCGAGACGTGCGGCGCCTGGGTGCTGCGGCCGCCGGAGCCCGACGTCGCGCGCGACTCCCTCCGCAGGCCGAAGTCGTAGATCCAGAACGGCTCGGCGCCAGCGAACTCGTACGGGTGCTCGTCGACCACCTCGACGCCCATGTGCTGCAGCCGCGGCAGGACGTCGGTCAGCGTGATCGGCGAGCCGGTCCTGTGGATGGTCAGCCGCCAGACCCGTCGCTTGCCCGCCGAGCCCTCGCCGTCAGCTGGCTGGCTCTCGCCCGCGCCCGCCAGGCCCGCCGCGGACAGCGGCGACTGCTCGTGCTCGACCGGCACCCCGCCGACGTAACCCGCGGATTCCCACATCTCGAAGGCGATGGCCAGCCCGTACTCGCGCATCTGCTGGAACTTCGCCAGGTCGGAGATGGCCGCGGCGGCGGGCACGTCGGCCTTGTACGTGTCGGAGATCGAATCGGCGAACTCGGCGAGCAGCGCGCGCCCCGCTTCCTCGCCGAGCTGGGCGACCGCCTCGCGTGCCAGGTCGTCGTCCCACGAGCGGACGGCGGCGGCGATCGCCTGCTCGAGCGCCGCCACGTCGGCGTCCGCGAGGTTCTTGCCGCGCTCCGCGCGCACCACGATGTGCAGCCTGGCGATCGGGCCCTCGTCGACGACCGCGCTGTAGTCGATCTGAGCACCGCCGAGTACCCGTCGCAGGATGTCCTGCACGGCCAGCCTGACCTTCGTGTTGTACCTGTCCCTCGACAGGTACACCAGGCAGGACACGTACCGCCCGTAGATGTCCTTGCGCACGAACAACCTGGTCTGCATCCGCTCGCGGAGCTTCAGCACCTCGCTCGCCACCTCGGCGAGCTCGCTCGTGGGCGTCTGGAACATCTCCTCGCGCGGGTAGTTCTCCATGAACTCCGCGACGTCCCTGCCGTCGTGGCTGGCGGCCGAGATGCCGCTCGCCTCGTACACCTCCGTCAGCTTCCTGCGCAGGATCGGGATCCTCATGATGCTGTCCGTGTAGGCCATGTGCGTGAACAGCCCAAGGAAGCGCCACTCGCCGACCACCTTGCCGGTCGATGACAGCCGCTTGATCCCGACGTAGTCCAGGTAGCTCGGCCGGTGCACGGTCGCACGGGAGTTCGCCTTGGTCATGATCAGGCGGTGGCGCGGATCGGTCGCGAGTATCTGCGCCTGCTGCGAGAGCACGGCGAGCGGCGTGTCATCGGTCTTGTCATGCCGCAGGATGCCGAGCCCGCTGCCAGGGACGCCGTGCAGCGCGAGCTCGCCGCGCTCGTCGGCCAGGTCATATTCGCGGAAGCCGAGGAACGTGAAATGGGCGTCAACGAGCCAGCGCAGCAGCAGTTCGATTTCAGAGTCCGACTCAGCCGGGCTCGCGGGGATCACCCAGCCCGCCGACTTGGGGCCACCGCCCGCCGGCGAGCCGGCGACCGCCGATCCCGGCGTTCCTGTGGCGCCCGTCATGGCGCTGGTTGCGCCCGCCGCGAGCTCGTCGGCGATCCGCAGGGCCATCGCCCGCATCTTCGAGTAGTCCTCCACGGCCATCCGCACGTCGGCGAGGGCGTGCTCCAGCGCGGTGGCGATCTCCTCGGCCCTGCCCTCAGGCAACTTGGCCGCTTCGATGTGCGACCACGACTCGGCGATCTGCTCGGGCGTGCCGTTGCCGGCGGGTATCGATGCACGGTCGGCGATGCGGCCGGCCTCGATCGGCCTGACGACCTCGCGCAGCGAGCCCGCAACGTCCCGCCGCACGTTGAGCTGCGGATGGACGACCAGTTCGGCCGCCACGTCGTGGGATGCGAGCGTCATCGTGATCGTGTCGACGAGGAAGGGCATGTCGTCGGTGACCACGTCGATGACGTCCCTGCCAGTGATGAGCGTCGCCTCGGCGCCCGACCTGACCCGCACGACCGCGCGGCCCTGCGGGCGTTCCGCGGCGAGGTCGGCATGCTCGGCGGCGACCGCGGCCACCCGCTGTGCGCCGGCGGCTATCAGGTCGGACGAGTCGACGTGCCGGTAGTAGCAGTGCAGGTAATTCTCGCGGTCGCCAACCCTGGCACCGTCGTCTAGCTGGGCCGCCGCCTCGGTCAGCAGCTTCTGCCTCGCCGCGCGCTGGTGCTCCGACATCTCGTTCCACTCCCTTGTGGTGTAGGGGGTGCTTCCTACAGCCTGTCCCGTAGCTCCCAGAGCAGCGGGTAGAAACGCAATGGCACCCGGCGATGCAGGTAGGGAGCGCCGGTCGAGCCGCCCGTGCCCGACTTCGTGCCGATCTGGCGCTCGACCATCTGCACATGGCGCGCTCGCCACAGCGCACAGACCTCGTCGTGGCTGAGCAGGCTCTCGGCGAGCTGCCACAAGTCGTCGTAGCCCGCCCGATCCCTCGCGATCGTCAGCAGGGACTCCGTGACCCGCCCTTCGGAGCCCACGTCCAGGCCCCTGCGGCCCACCAGGCCGAGATAGGCGTCCCACAGCGACGGCTCGGTCAGCCGGCGCGTCAGCCGATCCCGCTCGGCGGGCGTCAGATTCCGAAATCGCGCCACAAACCGATGGTCCTTGGCTCCGGACAAGAACTCAAGCTCTCTGAACTGGACGGACTGCAGACCGCTGGCCGGAGCGAGGGCGTACCTGAACTGCAGGAAGTCCTGCGGCGTCATCGTCTCGATCACGTCGATCTGGCTCACGAGCAGCCGTTCAATGACCTGGGCACGCTGCATCAGGTGCCTGGCCCGCCAGGTCTGGTCCTCCCCCATCGCGTCGCGGGCCGCGACAAGCTCGTGCAGCAGCTGCTTGAACCACAGCTCATAGACCTGGTGGACGGTGATGAACAGCAGCTCGTCGTGCGCGGGAGGGTCGGTGAGCGGTACCTGCTGCGAGAGCAGCTCGGGCAGGCGCAGGTAGGTGCCGTAGGTAAGCCGGCCACCCTCCTCGCCGAAGCTCCGCCCCCCGTGAGCGGCCACTACGCGCCGCCTCCACCGCGGGGAGGTCGTCCCCCCGAGCCAGCACCGCGAGGGGTTCCGGGGGGTCGTCCCCCCGAGCCAGCACCGCGAGGGGTTCC
>Ga0207646_10004857_pt1 | contig 14401 bp, 13 predicted proteins | sample KBSK5502metaG_FD_184343 | JGI IMG/M metagenome (GOLD analysis project Ga0207646, IMG submission 184343) | Corn, switchgrass and miscanthus rhizosphere microbial communities from Kellogg Biological Station, Michigan, USA - KBS K5-50-2 metaG... | ecosystem: Host-associated > Plants > Roots >... | reverse complement strand
TGCCTGCCGGGCCGGCTGGGTGCTGGGGCGGAACCGTGGTTGCCCGTTGAAGGAGTGCCTGCGCGGACCAGCGGGTGAGGTTGACCACCGGCCTGGGTGACCGGCGGGGCGGGTGCGCCCGGTTACTGCCGGCCGTTGGCCGCGGCCACGGCGGCGGTGATCGCCTGGGCGTCGGGCCGGACGGCGGCGCCGTTGACCAGGACGGCCGGGGTCGCGTCCACCCCCAGTGCGGTGGCACGTGCGGTGACATAGGCGGGCCAGTCCAGGTAGCGCGCCTCGGCCAGGCAGGCGGTGAACGCCGCGCCGCCCAGCCCCACGGCACGGCCGAGGCCGGCCAGTTCGGTGTCGCTGAGCCCAGGGCCGCCTTCGGGTGGCTGGCTGGCAAACAGCGCGTGCGCATACGGGACGAACCGTCCCCCGTCCGCGGCGCAGCCCGAGGCCGCGGCCGCCCGCGTGGAGTAGTTCGTCGTCGACGCGGCGTCGAGGAAGTTCATCGGGTGATAGGCGAGACTGACCAGCCCGCCGGCGACCAGGCGGGCCAGCGCCGGCCCCGCGGACAGCTCAAACCGCCGGCAAAACGGGCACAGGAAGTCGATGAACGCATCCACGCGGACCGGGCCATGCCCGACGACGACCCCGTCGCCTTCAGGCGTCGCACCCGCGGGAACGTGGCCCGGGACGGCAGGGCCGGTCACCGGCTCCTCCCGGCAGACCCCGACGGCAACGGCAGCCACGCCATCGAGATCACCTGCTCTTCGCGGCCGGGAGAGATGCCGCCGGTTACGGGGTATCTGGTAGTCAGCCGCCGCAACGTGGCGGGCGGGCGAGCCGGGATGGGGATCATTATGCCGACCAGGATAGGGCGCGATGAGCTGCGGGAGCTGACCGGCCAGGGGGCTCAGCTGGTCGAGGTGCTACCCGCAGAAGACTATGACTGGGCCCATCTGCCGGGCGCGGTCAATCTCCCGCTCAAGGAGCTGGACGCCAGGGCCGGGCAGCTGGACCGGTCCCGGCCGGTCATCGTGTACTGTCATGACTCCCTTTGAGACATGAGTCCGCGAGCCGCGTGGCGGCTCGAAGCGGCCGGGTTCGGCCCGGTGTACGACTATGCCGCGGGCAAGACCGACTGGCTGGCTGCCGACCTGCCGTTCGAGGGCACGGCCAAGCTGGCGGGAATGTTCACCCGCCGCGGCGTGGCTACGGCGGAAGAGAGTACCCCGGCGGTGGAGGCCTTGCGCCTGCTGGACGCCCAGGGGTTCGGGCCACTCGTGGTGCTCAACCCGGCCGGGGTGGTCATGGGCGCCGCCCACCGGGATGCCTTGAAATCCGCCCCGGCCCAGGCTGAGGCAGGGTCGGTGATGCGCTTCGGCGTGTCCACGGTGCGGCCCAGCGAAGACGCCGCGGCGCTGGTACACCGGATGGGCCACGCCGAGGTGACCCGGGTAGTGGTGACCCGGTCCGATGGCACACTGGTCGGGTTGTTCTTCGCCGCCGACATGACCTCCTAGCGCCTGGGCGCCGCCAATCATAGGAATCACGCACAAGCGGCTGCAGGCCGCGAGTACGCGGCCAAGCCGCGTGGCATCGACCTGTCGGTGCCGCGGGGGACCGTGCTCGGTGTCCTCGGGCCGAACGGCGCGGGCAAGACGACCGCTGTCCGCATCCTGACCACGCTGCTGCTGCCGGACGCGGGGCGGGCCGTGGTGGACGGGCACGACGTGGTGCGGGAAGCGGCCGCGGTGCGCCGGTCGATCGGGCTGGCCGGGCAGTCGGCGGCCATCCAGGAGGAGCTCACCGGGCGGGAAAACCTCGAGCTCATCGGGCGGCTCTACCACCTGAGCAAGTCCTACGCCCGGAGCTCCGACGCGCTCATCGAGGCGGTGCGCATTCTGGACGACGCCGCCGTCGAGACCCGCGGCCTGGCGCTGCGGCGGCCCTCGCTCGACGACGTGTTCCTCGCCCTGACCGGGCATGCGGCCGAGGAGGACGGCCAGCCCAGCGGGCGGAGACGGGGCCGCCGCAGAGCGGGCGGCCAGCGGGGCGGCAAGGACACCGCGAAGGCGGCGTCATGAGCGCCGCCGCCGCGGCACCGGCACCGGCGCCTGCCGCGCCCAGCGTGTTCACCCAGGCCCGCTGGGCGGCCAGCGACTCGCTCGTGATCGCCAAGCGGAACCTGCTGGTCTGGACGCGCGTGCCCGCCTACCTTGTGTTCACCGTGATCCAGCCGGTCATGTTCGTGCTGCTGTTCGTCTACGTTTTCGGCGGCGCGATCCCCGTCAGAACGCCCGGCGGCTACGTCAACTACCTGATGCCCGGGATCATCGCGCAGACCGCCGCGTTCGCGTCGTTCGCCACGGCCATCGCGCTCGCGCAGGAGCTGAAGAAGGGCGTTATCGACCGGCTGCGGTCGATGCCGATGGCCCGCTCGGCGGTGCTCACCGGCCGACTCGGCGCCGACACCGTGCGGATGCTGGTGACGATCCTGATCATCGTGGGCGTGGGGTACGCGGTCGGGTTCCGGTTCCTGAACGGCTTTGGCCCGGGGGTGGCCATGGTCGTGCTGGCCACCGTGTTCGGGCTGGCGATCTGCCTCATCGCCGCCTTCACCGGGCTGGCCATCGGGGACGAGGAGTCGGTGCAGGCGTTCGGGCTGATCTGGCTGTTCCCGCTCACGTTCGTCAGCTCGGCGTTCGTGCCGATCCAAAGCATGCCCGGCTGGCTCCAGGCGTTCGCCAGCCACCAGCCGGTCACCTACGTGATCGACACGATGCGCTCGCTGGCGCTCGGCGGCCCGGTCGCGGCCAACCTGTGGAAGAGCATCGCTTGGCTGGCCGGGATCTTCATCGTCTTCGTGCCGCTCGCCGTCCGCGCCTACCGGCGCGCCAACTGACCGGTTGCCCGCGCTCGTCGCATCCCGGACCCTACGGGTGAGCCGGGGGTGATGTGGGCCGCGGGGCAGCGCCGGGCCTCGGCCTAGAATGGGGCGCGGGGGGTATGGAGACGTGGCAGCATGCCGGGGAACAGGTGGCCGCTGGCCGGCCGGGACAAAGAGCCTTCGCAGCTAGTTGCCGCCGTGGCCGTCTGGCGGGGCCCAGTGAAGGCCCCGTTCCACTGCTGGTTTTCCCGGTGCCAGGTACCGGCTGGTCCACGCCTGGCCACCGGACCCGCAGCTGATGACGCGCCGGCAAAACACGGGATCGTCGCCCCTTTTCCAAGAGATCTGAACGGAGCGTCGCCGTGGGATTCTTGATCGCTGTCGTCGTCGTTGTCGTGGTGCTGGCGCTGCTGGGGTTCGGACTGTCGGCGCGGATCGTCAAGCAGTACGAGCAGGGCGTGCTGTTTCGGCTGGGGCGGCTGCGCGGCTCACGGACGCCGGGGCTCAAGCTGATCATCCCGGTGGTCGACGTGCTGCACCGGGTGTCGCTGCGGATCGTCACGCTGCCGATCCAGTCCCAGGGCATCATCACCAAGGACAACGTCAGCGTCGATGTCTCCGCGGTCGCCTACTACAAGGTGGTCGACGCGGTGAAGTCGGTGGTGGCGATCGAGAACGTCCGCGCCGCCATCGACCAGATCGCCCAGACCACACTGCGGAAGGTCGTCGGCCAGCACACCCTCGACCAGACCCTGTCGGAAACCGACACGATCAACCTGGACATCCGCAAGATCCTCGACGTCACCACGGTCGCCTGGGGCGTGGAGGTGACGCTGGTGGAGCTGAAGGACATCCAGCTGCCCGACAGCATGAAGCGCGCCATGGCCCGCCAGGCCGAGGCCGAGCGGGAGAAGCGCGCCAAGATCATCAATGCCGAGGGCGAGTCGCTGGCCGCCGCCGCGCTGGGCGAGGCCTCCGACACCATGATGGCCCACCCGCTCGCCCTGCAACTGCGCAACCTGCAGAGCCTGGTCGAGATCGGCGTGGACAAGAACACCACCGTGGTCTTCCCCGCCCCGCTGATGAGCACCATCGCTGAGCTCGGCTCGTTCCTCACCAGCGAGCAGGCCGCCGCGGCCCGCGCCCTGCCGCCCAGCAGCGAAAAGAACAGCCCGCCGGCGGCACCCAACGGAGCCGCCGATGCGGGGCGATGAGCGCTTCGGCAGCGTAGGCACAGAAGGTCGAGTTCGGTCGCGGCACGGGACGCCAAGCTGAGGACCGGACTAGCCACGGCGCGCGCATAGGCCGGATGGCGGCCGCTGCCCGCGGCGTTCGGTCCATGCCAGTTCGGGGCCACGACCGCGCCCGCATCCCCTCCGCCGCCGGTCGGCGCAAGGCCGGGCATCAGCCCGGGCGGCACCGGCGTTGCCGTTTGGGTCGCGTGGCTTGTTCCTAGGATGGCCAGGTGGCCCAGGACGGCGTGAGGACGGAGACCGATTCGCTGCGCTCGGCGCGCGGACCGCTACTGCCGTCGGCGGCCCGGCCAGTGGTGGTAGCAGTCGTGGGCGTCTCTGCGGCGGTCACGGCAATTCTGGGCGCTTTGTTCGCGCATCGGGCGCGGGCGGGATGGCTGGATGCGGCGATCGATGCCCAGGTTCGGGCCAGCCTCGGCGGGCACCGGTGGCTGCTGAACCGGGTCGCGGCGCTGGGAACTCCGATCCCGGTGATCGCGATGACCGCAGCGCTGGTGCTGGCCTGCCTTGTCACGCGCAGATGGCGCGGAGCGGTGCTGGTTGCCGTGGCGGTGCCCGCGGCAGAGGCGGTCACCGAACTCCTGCTCAAACCCCTGATCGGCCGGACTCTCGGAGGCGGCCTTAGCTTCCCCAGCGGGCACGCCACCAGTGTGTTCGCCCTGGCGACTGCCGTAGCGATCCTGCTGGCCGGCCCGCTTCGGCCGCCGATGCCCGCGACAGCGCGCCTGCTGCTGGCGCTCGCGGCGGTGTTGGCGGCGGGCGCCGTCGCCATTGCGGTGGTGGCCTTGGGCTACCACTACTTCACCGACACCGTGGGCGGGGCCACCGTCGCCATCGGGATGGTGCTGGCTATCGCACTCATGATCGACATGCTCAGCCCACCGCGGCAACGGCCGCCCAGATCACCAGGCGCCTTAATCCGGGTGAGCATGCGGTGCGGCGACGCCGCCGGGCGGGGCAGGCCGGAGGCCTTGCTGGCGGAGCCTGCCGTTGCGGCGCACGTGCCAGGCCAGCACGCTCCCCAGCAGGGCAGAACTCAGGATCGCAACCGCGTGGCCGACCGCCGCCACCTGCAATGTGCTGAGGCCGTAGAAGATATGACCGGCGAAAATGAGCACGCCCAAGCCGATCGTGGCCGCGACGCGGGCAAGTAGCGAACCGTACAGGACTACCACTGTGAGGGCGGAGACGACGATGTAGGACGGGCCTACATCCAGGATGTGGGCAGCTGAGACCGGCAGCAGACCGTGCGCGATCCGGTAAGCGACGATGCCTTCGCTCACCAGCGTGCCGATCACATGCCCGGCGCCGCAGACCAGCACCGTGCGCCAGTTCCCCAGCACCTGATTGGCGCCGAACACAGCCAGGACGATCAGGGCGATCCAGGCAACCGCGGACCCCGGCGTGACGAACGCCGAGGCAACCAGCGATCCGACCGGGTCATGGCGCAGATTCGCCACGTTGGTGCTCGCCCAGCTCAGCACCGCCGACTGTTGGCGCGAGGACAAGGTAGCGAATACCAACCCGGCGGCGGTGAAGCCGGCTGGATACAGCCAGGTGACGGCGTACCGGACCAACAACGAACGGCTGGAGGCGGGGCTCACTTGTGACTCGGGGCGTCTGCCACCTGGAGCCACAGCAGGCGACCAGGTCACGGCGGCTCCGGCACAGCTGACTCGGCCTGCTCCCCGAAAGCCAGGTAGGCGGGGCGCAGGAGTTCGGTCAACGGCTCGCCGCGCGCCGCGATGGTCACCACGGGAAGCTGGTCCAGCAGGGCGGCGCTGGAGGTGGCGGCCGGGCTCGTGACGGGCAGCGGAGCCCGCACAGCGAAGTACGCGTCGAGGCAGTCCGCCAGCGGCACCACGGCGCCCACGCCAGCCACGGCGGGTTGGCGGGCCGCTGTCGGTGCCGGGGCTGATCCGGGTGGCGCGTCTGGCCCGCCTTCCGGGGCGGGGGCCGGCCCTCGTGCCGTGGCCGGGCCAGCCTCGGAAGCGGCCCGGGCCGCGTGCAGCCCGGCCAGCAGTTCCTCCCGGTCCCGGCCCCGCCACGCCAGGATGCGGAACGGGTCATCGTCGAAGGCCTCGGCCAGCAGGTAGAACACGGCGGCAATGTGCTTGCAGGGAACTTCCCAGTCCGGGCACGAGCAGCGCATCCCCAGCTCAGCCGATGAAGCGGGGAACAGCGCCAGCCCCAGCATCCCGAATACGTCCTCGATGTCCTCGGGCATCTCCCCGGCCAGCAGCTTGGCCGAATACCAGGCGCTGTCCGCGAGGGCGCGCTCCAGCTGTGCCCACTCCCGCTTGGTGAACGCCTTGAGGCCGATCCGTACCCGGTAGGGCTGGACCCTGCTGCCCTGGACCAGCGCGCTGACCATCCCCGCAGCCACATCCAGCGAGATCACCTGGCCGCGGCGGGCGTAGTTGCGGCCCCGCTCCAGCCGCCCGCCCACGATGATGGACTCCAGCACCGCGATGAACCGGCCCGACCACCAGGTGTGCCCGATCGCGCCGCGCGTGCTACGTGCCTTCAGCCCGCCCTCCACCGGCAGCGGCCGCGACGACTCCCCGAATGGGAACCAGGGCCTACTCACCGACGGCCTCCTCGGTCAGCGCGAACACCGCGCGCAGGTCAGCCGTGGACAGCTCGGTCAGCCAGCCCTCGCCGTCGCTGATGACGAGGTCCGCGAGCGCCTTCTTCTCCTCGATCATCTCGTCGATCTTCTCTTCGAGGGTCCCGGTGCAGATGAACTTGCGCACCTGCACGTTCCGCTTCTGCCCGATCCGGAACGCGCGGTCGGTGGCCTGGTTCTCCACGGCCGGGTTCCACCACCGGTCGAGGTGGATCACGTGGTTGGCGGCGGTGAGGTTCAGCCCGGTGCCGCCGGCCCGCAGCGACAGCAGGAACAGCGGCGGCCCGGCATCCGACTGGAACCGGGTCACCATCTCGTCCCGGCGCTTCCTCGTGGTCCCGCCGTGCAGGTAGGCGATGTCCGTGCCAAACCGCGCCGACAGGTGCGGCAGCAGCATCTCCGCGAACTCGGTGAACTGCGTGAAGCACAGCGCCTTGTCGCCCTCGGCCAGGATCTCCTCAAGGATCTCCTCCAGCCGGATCACCTTGCCGGACCGGGTTCCCACGGCGGACCGGTCGTGCAGGAGCAGCGCCGGGTGATTGCAGACCTGCTTGAGCTTCGCCATCGCGGCCAGCACGTTGCCGCGGCGCTCGATCCCCTCGGTGCTGGAGATCTTCTCCATCATGTCGTCGACCACGGACTGATAGAGCGACGCCTGCTCGACGGTGAGCCGGCAGTACTGCTTGATCTCGATCTTCTCCGGCAGGTCGCTGATGATGGCCGGATCGGTCTTGAGCCTGCGCAGCACGTACGGGCGGGTGACGGCGCGCAGCCGCTCGGCCGGCTCTGCCATGCCGTGCCGCTCGACGGGGATCGCGTACCGGGTGCGGAACGCCTCGGCCGTCCCGAGCATGCCCGGGTTGAGGAAATCCATGATCGACCAGAGCTCGGCAAGCCGGTTCTCCACCGGCGTCCCGGTCAGCGCGATCCGCTGCCCGGCGCGCAGCCGCCGCACTGCCCTGGCGGCCTGCGACAGGCTGTTCTTGACCGCCTGCGCCTCGTCGAGCACAACGCGCCGCCATTCGTAGCCCGCCAGCTCGTCGATGTCACGGGTCGCGGTGGCGTACGTGGTGACCATCAGGTCGGCCTGCTCCAGCCGCTCCCGCAACGGCTCCTCGCGCAGCCGCTCCCGCCCGTGGTGGGCGTAAACCCGCAGGCCGGGCGTGAACCGCGCGGCCTCGCGCTGCCAGTTGCCGACCAACGACATCGGGCACAGCAACAGGGTGGGGGGCTCGCCCGGGCTGTCGGCGCGGTGGACCGCCTCCAGTGCCAGCAGCTGCACCGTCTTGCCCAGGCCCATGTCGTCGGCGAGGCACGCACCCAGGCCAACCGACGACAGGAAATCGAGCCAAGACAGCCCCCGCTCCTGGTAGGGGCGCAGCTTGGCCTGGAAATCATCCGGCACGGGCACGAACCGCGAATAGTCCAGAACGGAACCGTCGAGCAACTCTCCTACCCAGCCGTCAGCCTGGATCGCGGTGAGAGGGAGCGGGGTACCCGCGTCGTCAGGATGAGCGGCCGCCAGGCGGAGGATCTCGGCGGCGGTTGCCGTGCCGGCCTTGTTCCGCGCGAGGAACTCCAGACCGCGCCGGAGCTGGTCCCGGTCGACCGCGACCCACTGGCCGCGCAGCCGGACCAGCGGGGCCTTGGTCTGCGCGAGCGCGGCGATCTCCTCCTCGCTCAGGGTGTCGTCGCCGACGGCGAGCTGCCAGCGGAAGTCGATCAGCTGGTCCTTGCCGAACCTGCCGGGCTTCTCCACCACCCCGTCGACCTGTGTGTGCGCCGACATGGTGAGCCCGAGCCTGCGGCGGCGGTTCCACCAGCCCGGAAGCAGGACCCCGAACCCGGCCTCGTCCAGGGCCGGGGCGGCCGAGTCGAGGAACCGGTGGGCGCCGTCGGCATCCAGGTCGAGGGCGCACGGCCGGGGCTGCCGCAGGCCCCCCACCAGTTCGGGGTAGATCCGGCTGGCCCGGCCGAGCTCGGCGAGCAACAGCTCCTGCGGACGTGGCAGCCAGCGGCTCAAACTGCCGTCGTCGGTCCAGGTGTGCTCGGCGGGAACCAGCAGACTGGGATCGGCGATGGACTGAAGCAGGAACTCCAGCCGCCAGCCCGCGCCGGGCTGACCCGGCGCGGGCTGGCCCGCACGCCCACCGGGCTCCGCGTCATCCTCGTCGTCCGGAACTTCGGCCAGCCGGAACGTCGCCCGCGCCGGCCCGGTCTGCCCGGTGCCCACGTCCTCCCAGGGGGCGAGCTTCGCGGCGAGCGCGCTGAGCTCACCGGCATCGGCGTCGAACCGCCCGTCCGGCCCGGCCAGCGCCTCCACCCAGGCCTCGACCGCGGGCGGCCGGGCAGGCCTGCGGCCCCGGCGCGCCGGGAGGAGCTGCGTGCCAGCGGGCAGCGCCGCCCGCGCGGCCGCGTCCACGAGCGCCGCCAGGGCCGCCATCACCAGGTCGTACGGGTCGTCGTGGCCAGGTACCGCCCGGCAGACCGGGGGCATCGCGGCGGCCAGGGCGCGCAGGGTAACGGCGTCGGGCCCCTGGATGACCGGGCGCCACCGCGCGACCGCGCCCGCGCCGTCATGGTCGAGCGTCGGCAGGACCCGTCCCCGGGACACGAGTTCGGTGCCGAACGCGGCCACGCCCGCCAAGTAGTCCATCGAGGCGCCGTACCGGATTCCACGTACCCGTTCGGCGACGGTGGCCAGCGCCGACGTTCCGTTAAGCATGATTATGGGGACGGTCCAGGGCAGGAGCGCCGGCGCGGTGCGCGCGCCCGGGCGCGGGGCGACCCTCGTGAGTTCGGGGGAATCCAGCGGCGCCGTGCGCGCGGACGGCAGCAGCAGAGCCGTCTCGGCCGGGGTGCCCGGGTGGATCGCGGCCAGGGTGCTGGCAGGCGCGGCGAAGGGGTGCGGCCTAGGCTCCGGCGCCTGGCCCGGGCTGGTGACCGGCCGCTCGGAATCCTCGGCCCACAGGCACAGCCCATCGCGGGGGGCCCAGAGCCCGTGCAGCACCAGCATGCGGAAACGCTCCAGCGACAGGGTGTGCGCAGCAGCCTACCGGCCCGGACCGACAGCCGCTCCGCGGCGCCGCGCACACCGCCCGCAGTCTTAGCCTGGGCCGTCGCCGCTGCGCTGTGCGGGTTCCCGGCCCGGCGGCTGGCTGGACCGCGCGACGGTCGGCGCCTTGGGGATCGGCCGCTCTTCTGGCTTTCCACCAGACAGCTTCACCGGCTTGCCATGGTGGGTGATCTCCAGTGACCCGCCGTCATCGAGGAGGTAGCGGGCGCGGTCGTGAGTGACCTCCACCCGCAGGGGCTGCCCCCGGACAAGAACGGTGAACATCAGCTTGGAGATGTCGTCAGGCAACCACGGCGCGAAGGTCACCTTCCCGCCACGGTGCCGCAGGCCGGCGAAGCCGTGGACAAGGGCGATCCAGGTGCCGGCAAGCGACGCGATGTGCACGCCGTCCATGGTGTTGTGCTGGAGGTTCTGGAGGTCTATGAGGGCGGCCTCGCCCAGGTAGTCATAGGCCAGGCTGAGCTGCCCCACCTCGGCGGCGATGACCGCCTGCGTGGACGCGGACAGCGACGAGTCCCGGACCGTGATCCGCTCGTAGTAGTCGAAGTTCCGGGCCTTCTGCGCCGCGGTGAAGTCTTCGCCGGACGCGTGCATCGCCAGCACCAGGTCGGCCTGCTTGACCACCTGCTTCCGGTACAGATCGAAGTAGGGGTAGTGCAGGAACAGCGGGTAGTGGTCCGCCGGGGTGCTGGCGAAGTCCCAGACCTGATACCGGGTGAAGCCCTCGTCCTGGGGGTGCACACCCAGTGTCTCGTCGTAGGGGACGGACATGGCCTCCCCCGCGTCGCGCCAGCTGGCGGCCTCCTCCGCGTCGATACCGAGGTCGCGGGCGCGGTCGGGGTACCGTTTGGCGGCGTCGGCGGCGGCCAGCAGGTTCCGCCGGGCCAGCAGGTTGGTGTAGACGTTGTCGTCGCCGAGGGCGCTGTACTCGTCCGGCCCGGTGACACCGTCGATGTGGAACCCGCCCTGGGCATCGTGGTGGCCCAGTGAACGCCACAGCCGTGCGGTCTCCGCGAGCAGTTCGATCCCGGTCTGCTGGGCGAACGCCTCGTCACCGGTGGCCTCGACGTAGCGGATCACGGCGGCGGCGATGTCCGCGTTGATGTGGAACGCGGCGGTCCCGGCCGGCCAGTAGCCCGAGGTTTCCTCGCCGTTGATCGTGCGCCAGGGGAACGCGGCGCCCCTGAACCCGAGCTGCGTGGCCCGCGCCTTGGCGGCGGGAATCGTGCTCTGCCGCCACCGCAGCGCGCTGGCAGCCGCGTCCGGAGCGGTCAGCGTGAGCACCGGCAGCACGTACGTCTCGGTGTCCCAGAAGACGTGCCCGTCGTAGCCAGGCCCGGTCAGCCCCTTCGCCGGGATCGCGCGGTTCTCGCCGCGCGCGCCGGCCTGCAGGACGTGGAATAGCGCGAACCGCACCGCCTGCTGCACCTCGGCGTCGCCCTCGATCTCCACGTCGGCACGGTCCCAGAAGTCGTCGAGGTACGCGCGCTGGTCGGCCAGTAGCCCGTCCCAGCCTGTTTGCCTGGCCGCGCTCAGCGCCGCGAAGACCTGGTCCCGGACTCCGGTCAGGGACCGGGCGCCCGACCATGCGTAGCCGACGAACTTCGTCACGCGCAACCGCTGCCCCGGCTGGAGGACCGCGGTCGCCGTGACCAGGCCGCCGTCCTCGAACGATCTGGCGTCGGTTCGCACGTCGGGGCCCTCGATCAGGTGGTCCATGGCCGCGCCGACCCGCAGCCCGCTGCGTTTGGTCCGGTGAACCAGGATCGCGGCCGTGTCACGCGCGTTGAAGAACTCCGAAGCCAGCGGGCTGTCCAGCGCCGCGCCCAGGCGGGGATCGTCGCCCTGGGACGGGAGCTGCTCGTTCGCCAGGAGCTCGGACTGCACCGCGATGCGCGCCTGGCCGCTCAGCGGCTCCACTTCGTAGCGGATGGCCCCGATCGCGCGCTGGCTGAACGACACCAGCCTCGCCGAGGAGACCCGGACCGAGCCGCCGGCGGGCGACGTCCACTCCGCGCGGCGGGTCAGCACCCCGGTGCGGAAGTCCAGCAGGCGCTCGTGCGCGGTCAGCGTGCCGTAGCGGACGTCGAAGGGCTCGTCGTCCACGAACAGCCTGATCAGTTTCCCGTTGGTCACGTTGATGACCGACTGCCCGGAGGCCGGCTGGCCGTAGGAGGACTCGGCGTACGGCAGCGGCCGGACCTCGTAGACCCCGTTGAGGTAGGTCCCCGGCAGGCCGTGCGGCTCGCCCTCGTCCAGGTTGCCCCGCCAGCCCAGATGACCGTTCGACAGGGCGAACAGCGACTCCGTCTGGGCCAGAAGGTCAAGGTCGAGCGCGGTCTCCCGCAGCGACCATGGGTCGACGGTGAACGCAGGCTGCTTGATCACGAGCGGTCCAGCAGTTCTGCGAGGTCGGTGACCACGACGTCCGCACCGTGCTCCCGCAGCGCGTCCGCCTGGCCGACCCGGTCCACCCCGATGACACAGCCGAAATGCCCCGCGCGCCCGGCGGCCACACCCGCCAGCGCGTCCTCGTAGACGGCGGCCTGGACGGGTTCCAGCCCAAGGGCGCGCGCCCCGGCCAGGAACGTGTCCGGGGCCGGCTTTCCGCGCAGGTGATCCCGCTCCGCGACGATCCCATCGATCCGGGCCTCGAAGAGGTCCTCGATGTGCGCGGCGGCCAGCACGTCGCGGCAGTTGGCGCTGGACGACACGACGGCGCGGCGCAGGCCAGCGTCCCTGGCCGCGCGCACGTACCGGACGGAGCCCTCGTAGGCCTCCACCCCGTCCTCGCGGATCCGCCGCAGCACGATCCGGTTCTTGCGGTTGGACAGTCCGTGCACAGTTTCCGCGTCCGGCGGATCGTCCTCGGCGCCCTCGGGAAGCTCGATGCCACGAGAGGCGAGGAACGAGCGCGTGCCGTCGGCCCGGGGCTTGCCATCGACGTACTCGTCGTAGTCCGTGACCGGGTCGAACGGCACGAACGGCTGGCCCGTCAGCCGGGACCGGTCGCGCAGGTAGCCGTCGAACATCTCCTTCCAGGCGGCGTCGTGCACCTTCGCGGTCTTGGTCAGGACGCCGTCCAGATCGAACAGGCAGCCGCGGGTGCCATCCGGAAGACCGAGCACCGGTCTCACCAGCCGTAGATCCGGGGCGGGAGCTCGTGCAGCGGCACCTCGTCCGGGCCCGGGTAGGCGACGATCAGCACAATGTCATCCGGATCCCGGCCCTCCACCACGACCACCTCGCCGAAGTCCCGGGTCTCCCGGTGCGCCGCGCGCTCCCGCAGCACCCGCTCGCACCGGGCGAGGTCGTCCTTCCCCGCGGCGGTCCAGGTCACGTACTGCACGCCAACCGACCCCAGCGCGCGGTCGGCCCCCCGGCCCATGGCGCGCAGCACCAGCTGCGTGCCCATGGCGTTGCTGAGCAGCGCCGCGGTCGGGCTGCGGTCTGCGACCTGGAGCCCGAGGAGGTCCACATAGAAGTCCACCGACCTGTCCAGGTCACGCACGAACATGACCACCGTGCCGAGCCGGGCACCCTGCGCCATCTGCTGACCCTCCAATTCCCGGTGGCCCGCAACGCCGGACCGAACGGGCCAGTACCAGTCTGGCGCGTTCGCAGGCCCGGCGGGGCTATCCGGGGCGGTCATCCCGGTCGGCGGTCCCGGGCATCGTGATCCGGCGGCCCGCGGCATCGGGCACCGGCAGCTCCGCATGCTGGGCGGCGAGCGCCATCACCGCCTGGCGATGTTGCCCCGGGATCTGAGTGACGCGCTCGATAGCGGTATCGACGTGCAGGAACATGAGCTCGATGGTCGCCACCTCCGCGCCCGCCACGGTCATCCGGTGGAACACCCGCAGCCGCTTGCCGTCGCAGCCGAGCACCTGTGAGGAGTACTCCAGGTCGTCGCCGGCCAGCACGCTCGCGCGGAAGCACAGGTGGCCCTCCACCGTGTACATCCCGCAGCCCGTGTCGGCCCGGTAGGCGGCGCCGAGGCCCACGTGATCCAGCAGGGCCTCCGTCGCCTCGGTGAACGCCAGGAAGTAGTAGGCGTCCATCATGTGGCCGAGGTAGTCGATCCAGTCCGGCGGCACGGTCCGGGCCCCGGTGCGCAGTGGGGCCGTGGCAGCGCTCACCGGCCGCCCCAGACGGGCTTTCGCCGCTCGCTGAACGCGCGGGCGCCCTCCCTGGCGTCCTCGGAATCCAGCATCGCCCGGTACGCGGGCAGGCCGCCGCCGGCCAGAACCCGGTAGCCGTCGCGCACGCTCAGTCCCTCGGTCTCGCGCAGGATCTCCAGGACGGCGGCGACCGCCAGCGGGGCGGCGGCGCAGATCGCGGCGGCAAGCTCGCGCGCGGCCGCCATCAGCTGGGTACCCGGCACAACGCGGTTGACCAGCCCCCAGCGCGCGGCCTCGGCCGCGCCGAACCGGCGCCCGGTGAGCAGGTACTCCAGCGCGATCGCGCGCGGTACCCGGGCCGGGAGCCGCAGCAGCCCGCCGGCGTCGGCGACGAGGCCGAGCGTGACCTCGGTTAGCGCGAAGTCAGCCTGCTCCGCGGCCACCACC
>Ga0207646_10004856_pt1 | contig 14403 bp, 15 predicted proteins | sample KBSK5502metaG_FD_184343 | JGI IMG/M metagenome (GOLD analysis project Ga0207646, IMG submission 184343) | Corn, switchgrass and miscanthus rhizosphere microbial communities from Kellogg Biological Station, Michigan, USA - KBS K5-50-2 metaG... | ecosystem: Host-associated > Plants > Roots >... | reverse complement strand
CGTCTTCAGGGCGATGGAGGCCGTCATGTACATGTTGGGCGCCGTGAGCATGCTTTCCCTGCTCAAGGTGGCTCAGCAGTTCACGCAAGCAGCCGGCAGCGACCGGGCGTCGTTCCAGGCGATTGGCGATTCGCTGCTCGCTGTCCGCGAGGAGGCCATCCTGGCCGGCGTGTTTTCCTTTGCCCTGGGCGCCCTCATGTACTACTACGTTTTCTATCGGTCGGGGCTGGTTCCGCGTTGGCTGTCGGGCTGGGGCATTGCGGGCGAGCTCCTCATGCTCGTGGCTTGCCTGTCGGCCCTCTTCAGCCGCAACCCCCGTGACCTCCTACATCGTTCTAATACTTCCGATAGCCGTGCAGGAGATGGTCATGGCGGTTTGGCTGATAGCCAGGGGATTCCGTTCGCCTGCTCGTGAGGCTGGAACCGTCGCCAGGGTCACTGCTGCCTAGCGGCACCGACCCCATCGACAGGGCCTAGGCCCGACGCTCCCGAGATGCCCGTAGCCCAGCACGCCGCTGTAGGTTCACGTCTTGTTGGCCGGTTCAAATAAGGGAACTTTGGTCGGGGGCCCGGGATTTGAACCCGGGGCCTCACGGTCCCGAACTATGCGAACTCCCGTCCAGAAACCGCAGAAACGATCGGTTCCAGTTCGAAACTCCTAACGGAGCGAACCGCTCCGTCCAGATTTGAAGTGTCTTCCGCTGGATTACTACATGAACCACTACACCCGACCGCAGGCGCCTTCTCGGTCTGGTTACGGTTTATCGCGGGCGTTCCGGTACGCAAGTGCCACAGCCGCGACCATTCAGAGAGTTGCTGATCTTGTTACGCCGGACCTGGTACGTACTAGTCATGGCGGTGTCAACACAATCGCGCAGGGTGGTGGAGCTGACAAACGCTCCCGCCTTCGTGGTTCACGCCTCCAGCGACCAGGCTCCTGGCGAGGAGACGGTCCAGGTCAACGACCGGTACGTGGGCGGGGGGCCGCCACCCGACTTGGACTCTGAGCACGACCAGCACCAGACCGGCGGGTAGATTGCGCGGACGGTGGGGATCATAGGCCAGCATCTTTTGTGAAATATTGCTTGCCGTCCAGTCAAGTTTTCCTTCTCGTCTAGTGCACTCGGCGTGGCAACGTCAGCAATTCGCGACCACTACTCCCTACCAGTCGGCGGATCGGTGCATTGCAGCCGACCTTGCGTCCGGGTCGTAGACGACGTGGTAGACGGGCTCAGCCCACATCTTCGTCGCGCGCGAAAGGTGGACCCGTGGGTGCGGCCTCACTCGCCCTAGAGGACGATCGCCACGCTGGCCGTCGAGGTGCCACCGGTCAAGGGCCAGCGCCGACTCCCGGAACTTGGCAACTGCCTCGACGGGGTCCAGCAAATCCTGAACGTCAGCATCGGCTCGGCCGAGGTGCTCACGCCACAGCTGCAAGCGTAGGTCGCGGGCGAATACGCGAGCTCCATCGCCGAGACCGGCCGGATCCCTTGGGGCTCGGGGGTCGCGCTCATCGTCGAGCACCGCGCATGCGATTTCGGAGTCGTGGCTCCAGGACCTTCGGTTGAAGTTGTCTGAGCCGACTGAGGCCCAGACGTCGTCGATCACGCTGATCTTGGCGTGCACGTAGACCGGAATGCCGGCGGGATTTTCGATGTCGTAAATACCGACGCGATCGCCCGCCGCATCGAGCAAGACCTGTACAGCCTGCTCTCGACCCACCTGGTTCGGCCGCAGGGTAAGAGCTCCCGCCTGATCGAAAAATCTCGGAACGAGGGCGACGAGGTGCAGCGACGGATGGTCCACGAGTGAGGTGGCAAAGATCTTCGCGATCTCGGTTGACCACAGAAACTGATCCTCGATGTAAATAAGGCGGCGTGCTCTGGCGATCGCCTTGCGGAATCCGCGCGCGATGCTTCGCTCCCCATCAGGAGCGAAGGGATAGCCGCCTCGGCGCCGCGCGTAAGTACGCAGCACCTGGACAGAGTGCGTCCCGCATGGCGGCGGGTCGGCTGGCATCGGCGCCAGCGGGCCCGGTTTGCGATCGGCGTGCCGCAGCAGGTCATGCAGGATGCCGAGGGGATCGCGGCTGAGCGGACTCTGGTCGGCCCATCGTTCGCGGAAGCAGAATTCAAGGTCCCCGACCGCAGGACCCTGGACGGCGAGCTGGGCGTCATGCCAGGGAGGTCGTTGCCCATAGACCGGTGCCATCGCCTGGCGTTGTGGATCGCCGGCATGATCTCCGTCATCTCGCCGGCTGTGGCAAAGATCGATGCCTCCGACGAAGGCTGTGTCGCGATCAGTGCCTGCCGCGTGGCGGATGACCACGAGCTTCTGGTGATGAGAGCCCCCGAGTCGCACTCGCTGGTCGAGGACGACCTCTCCCCCCGCCGCGTTTACCTGTTGGCCGAGGTGGCGGTTCTCCCTGGCGCTGAAACCGAGTCGGTCCAGGTGAGACCGCCAGAGCAACCCCTTGACCATCACACCTCTCCGGGCGGCCTCGGCCAGGACGGTACCCACTTCGGACTCGAGGTCGTTGTTTAGTCGCTGGTCGGGATCGCCGCGCCAGTCGGTGAAGTACAGCCGATCACCAGGGCCCAATCCTCGAATCGCTTCCAGCAACCGTCGAAAGTAAATGGCCCCGTGGACCAGCGTTTCGACCCTGTTGCCGGTGCTCCAGGCCGAATTGTCTGCACGCCGTCGATCAAGCGCGCTGAAATCATTGCCGCGCTCGGCGGACGTGAGAAACCAATCCTCCTCTGCTGGCACCGCACGAAGATATCAACAGCGCCTCGGTTGACCGTGAGGAGAGTGTTACTGCGATTGTTACCACTCCAGGCCCATCCTCAGTTGATCCCATGCCTCGCACAAGGAAAGGTACACATCGCAAGTCTGTCCGCGATCTCCTAGGCGTGCGGCCCCGTCGAGACGGTATTGACCTGTCACCGATCGATCCGTCGGAGACCAGTGGCGTCAAGCGTCACCAGGCCGATGACGTGACGCTAGCAGACGAGGAGCACGTCGGATCGCTCCAGGAATGTCTCCACGCAGAGGGCAAGCGTTCGGTGCTGATCGTGCTGCAGGGCATGGATACGAGCGGCAAGGATGGCACGGTACGGCATGCGCTTCGAGGCCTGAACCCACTAGGCGTGAGGATCGTTTCGTTCAAAGCGCCCACCGCCAACGAACGCCGGCATGACTTCCTCTGGCGAATCAGGCGTCAATTGCCTGGGCCGGGTGAGATCGTCATCTTCAACCGCTCTCACTACGAGGACGTGTTGATTGCGAAGGTCCGAAAACTAGCATCGCAACAAGTCATCGATAGGCGCTATGGCCTGATCAACCGCTTCGAGGCCGACATTGTCAAGCGCGGTACCGCGATCGTCAAATTGTTCCTCCACATCTCAGCCGATGAGCAGGAAGCGCGGCTTCTCGCCCGCTTGAGCGAACCGGACAAACACTGGAAGTTCAGCGGTGGGGACGTCAGCGAGCGAGCGTATTGGGATGACTACCAGACGGCATACGGCACGGCAATCGGGCGCTGTTCCACGGCGACTGCACCCTGGTACGTCATTCCGGCCAATCGCAAGTGGTACCGGGACTGGGCGGTCTCGCAGCTTCTCATCGAGACCATGGAGGAGATGAAGTTGATCTATCCCAACCCGCAGCTCGACATCCGCGCACTAAAGAAGCGAATCAAGGCGGTGGCCTGAAATGGCAACCGTCCAGGCCGGTCGGAAAGCCGTCAAGCGAGCTGCCGCCAACCCGCTCCTCGAGCTTCTGGAGCGCCTGGGCTACCTGGTCCGCGGCGCCCTTTATGCCGTCATGGGACTGCTCGCACTCGGCATAGCACTCAGAGTCGCGGGCGGCCAGACAACCGATCTGTCCGGAAGCCTTGTGTTCCTGGTCAGTAACCCCTTCGGGCAGTTGGTGTTGATCGTCGTCACCGTGGGCCTGGCGGCATACTCGCTGTGGGGTTTCACCCGAGCGATCTACGACCCCTTGCGCCGGGGCTCGGACGCCGGGGGCTACGCCGCGCGGCTTGGCTTTGTCTCGAGTGCGGTCTCCTACGCAGCGATCGTTTTCTTCGCTCTCCAGGTCCTCGTGGGCTCAGGCAGAGCTACCGGCGACAGCACGCAGAAGACGATAGCTGCGATCCTCACTCACCCTGGGGGCGGCTGGTTGACAGCGATCATCGGTCTCGTGGCGATTGTGGTCGGCCTTGGCCAATTCCTCGAAGCCTACCGAGCCACGTTCAAAGAAGACCTGAAGGGCGCCGATATGAGCGCCTCTGAGCGGAACGTTGTTATCGGGCTGGGCCGCTTCGGAATGTTCGCCCGCGGCGTCATCTTCCTGGTGATCGGTTGGTTCCTGGTTCAGGCCGGCCTCCACCACGACGCGGGGCGAGTCCAAGGCTTCGGCGGCGCGTTCGTTTTCCTGCTGGGCCAGCCGTTCGGTCGCATCGTATTGGGCATCATCGCGCTGGGGTTTGTGGCGTTGGGCCTCCACTCCCTTGCATGCGCCCGCTGGATCCGGCTGATGGGCAGCTCTGGATGAGCGCGGTCATCGCTAGAGTGGCAAAGGGCGCAGCCAACGCTAAGACCAAACGGGCGACGAGCCTGCTGATCCTTAGCTCCAAGGCGGGCTCGATGACGCCCGAGATCGAAGCCAAGCTCCGGAAAGCCTTCGATGGCAGCCTCGCCGTCGAATTCGATCCGAAGATGGACCTGGAGAAGCTGGTCACTCCGACGGCCATGGTGATCGTCGCGGGCGGTGACGGCACCATCGGATGGGTCGTTCGCGAGCTGGCCGACACCAAGCACCCCGTCGGCATCCTGTCGTTGGGTACTTTCAACAACTTCGCGAAGTCTCTTCACCTGCCCACCACAGTCGATGCGGCACTCCGCGTGATCAAGACTGGAAAACCCCGTCCGATAACGCTGGGCCGGGTCAATGGGAAGATCTTTTTGGAGGCGGCCGCAATCGGCCTCTTCGGTGAAACCATCGCCGCCGGCGAATCGGCCAAGGACCGAGCTTTCGGTGCTTTCGCCGACGACTTGAAGCATGTGATGGAAGCGAGACCGTTCACCTATGAGCTGACTGGCGACATCAGGGGCAGCGGTTCCTGCATGTCGCTCGTATTCACCAACACCACGTCGATCGGCTCGCAGATGCCGGTGAGCGACAAAACGCCCGAGGACCCATACCTCGAGCTGTCCGTGCATGCAGGCGCGAGCCGGACGGACATCGTCAAGCGTGTGCTCGCGCGCGTCGTGCTTTCCAAGCACAAGGAAGGCGGCCTGGGCCAGGTGTTCAAATTCCGCCAGCTCAAGGTGACCACCAAGCCAAACGTGAGGATCTACGCTGATAATGCCCAGCTCGGCCGCACGCCGGCCACGATCACCGCCGAGTTGAGCGCGCTGCAAGTAATCCTGGCTCGGTGAGCGCTCTAGCCAAGGACACCTCGGGTCCGCTCGCCGAACCCAAAAAGGCCGCGGCGGAGGTCCTTGCAGGGCGACCCGGACCCACCGCAAGGCGCTGGCTTGGGCCGACCGCCCTGTTCGTCTTTGCCCTGTTCGCGATCGACACATACCTGGTCATCCAGAACGACGTGCTTCCGTTCGACGTGCCGATCGCCAGGTTCATCCAGCAGGTCAATTGGGGCCCGCTCGTCTATCCGATGGACCTGATCAACGCGAGCGCAGGCATCTGGCAGGTCCTGATCGGAGCCCTTGGGGTCGTTGCACTCTTCATCCTCGAGCGCCGCGCCGGCTGGCTGATGTTGATCGGCAGCATCTCCAGCGGGCTCGACAACCTGATCAAGCTCGTCATCTCAAGGCAGCGGCCGCCCGCCGACCTGGTCCATATCCTGTCGCCGACGACCGGCTTCAGCTACCCCAGCGGGCACGCGGTCTTCTTTACCTGGATGAGCTTCATGATCGCGGTGTCGATCGCCCCCAAGATCACACCTGCCTACCGACCAGCCCTGTGGATCCTCGCCACGCTGGTGATCGTGCTCACCTGCATTTCCCGGGTGTGGGCGGGCGCCCACTGGCCCAGCGACGTCATAGGCGGCGTCCTTCTAGGCATTGGCTGGTCGGCCTTCGTTCTGTGGCTGCCGGAACGCTGGCTGCCGTCCCCAAGCTTCAAATGGTTTCGTAGGAGGCCCAGTACAGCGTGATGGCCGAAATTGATCGCAGCCTGCACAGAAATGCCTTGATGAGCAATTCGCCAGAGGCCCACAAATCGGTTCGGCAGAAGCTCTTTCCACCGTGGCCGTGGGCGGTCAATGGTCCGCTGCTCGCCGTGGCCATCGTCGCTGCGGCGGCGGCCGGAGGCATTGCCGCTGTCGTTGTCATTCATCCCTACCAGCCTCTGGACGCCACGCTGGACCGCGACATCCAGGCGACCAACTGGGGCCCGCTCACGCTGGCGTTCCCCTTCCTCACGTGGCTGGGTGGACCCGGCGGACTCTACATGCAGGTTGTCGTGGTCCTGCTCGTGCTCTTGCTGAATCGAAGCGCATGGAGGCTGGCTTTTGCTGCCCTTATCGGCGGCTTGTGGTACGAAGTGGTCGTCCACCTGGTCAACCGGCCGCGGCCCCTCGCCGCCCAGATCCTTCGCGTGACCGAGCATCCCGGCTCCACCAGCTTTCCCAGCGGACACCTCATCTTCATCACGATCAGCGCTGCCGTGCTGATGCTGTGCGTTGGCCATAGATATCTGCCGCGGTGGGCGAGACCGATTGGTTGGGCCGTCGTGGTAGGGCTTGTTTTCGCGGTGGGCCTGGACAGGATCTACGGCGGGGCGCACTGGCCGAGCGATGTCCTTGCGGGGATACTGATCGCGACCGCGTGGCTGACCTTCGTGGCGTCGGTGCGCTGGATCTCAGATCGGGCGCTTCGCGTCTAACGTTTCTTGAATAACCAGGCGATCAGCGTGCCAATGCCGATGCCAATCACTCCGCCGACCGCTGCGTCACTTGGAAAGTGCACTCCGAGGTGCACCCTGGACACGCCCACCCCGATAGCCAGCGTGTAGGCGACCGGAGCCGCCTTCGGATAGAAGAACGCAAGGGCGGTGGCGGCGGCGAAGGATGATGCAGTGTGGCCAGATGGAAAAGAGTGGTCGGGCGGCCGGATCCCAACGACGCGTGCCTCGCGGTTGACGAAAGGCCGCTCTCGGCGGAACAGCGGTTTGACCCGCTGCTGGACGACGTACGTCGCCGCCAGCGAGGCCACAGCTGTGGCCACACCCGCGCGCTGACCCTTTGGACCGCCAAGCAGGGCAAGGACCACTCCCCCCGTCACCCACCCCAGACCCTCGCCCAAGTCTGACAGGACACTGACATAGCGGTCGCTGGTGGCCGAATGAGGCAGGCCGTTTATCAGCTTGAACAGCCGCCGGTCGATGCCGGCCCGAGCGGGCGGCGCGACCACCACTGCAAGCGCACCGGAGTCCACCTGAACCGCCACCGGACCTGCCTCGATGACGGTCTTCGTCGCTTCTGGGGTGGCTGGTTTCGCTTTACTCGGCGATTTCTCTGCCATCAGACAGCTCAACCATCTTGCGACACGATCAGAGCGGCGTACGCGCCGATGCCGATCTGGATTGAGAATGGAAGTCCGTCGTACGGCATCCCTCCAGCGACGCTGTCCAGGCTGAGTTGGTTGCCATACGCCTGGTCGTAGCCGGACCAGTCGGTGTTCAGCCGGATCCGCCACAGTCCCTCGCGCGGCACCCCGATCGTGTAGCGGTCGAAGGCGCGATTCGCGAAGTTGAGCAGAACCACAGTCTCATCGAGTGGTCCACCGTTGGCCCACCTGCGGTAGCCGATCAGCCTGTCGGCGTTGTTGACATGGTGAATCTCAAGGCCCTGGCCCTGAAGACCCTTCGTGGTGTTCAACACGTTCCGGCGCAGCCGGATTAGGTCGCGGTACACGTTGAGGATGCCGGGATACCGGCTGGCATTGGACCAGTCGACGGGAAAGCCGGAGTCGAACCAGTGGGCCTCGAGAAACTCCTGGCCCTGGAAGATCATCGGGACACCCGGTGCGGTGAATGCAAGCACAGCGCCGAGAACCGAGCGCTTCTTCGCGAAGACGCTGTCGGGTTGAGCCGGATCGATCTCGGCCGGAACCCTCGTGCCTCCGTTCGAGTCAGCATCGTGTGACTCGGTAAAGACGACCCGGCCGAAGGCGTCGTCGCCATAACGCCGCTCGAGCACATCGCGGATCGTATTCATGTCGCGATCCTCATCCCGCACCTGAACCAGCACGCCTCGGACAACGTGTACGAAGTCTGGATCCCACTGGCTGTTGAAACCAGCGCCGCCATCGGCTGTGGATGTGACGATCTGGACGTTGTTGCGCATGTCTTCGGCGATGCGGATCTTCTCCGGGTGCCGGCTGTTCACCTCGTTGTTAATGCTCTGCAGCAGCGACCACCCATCGGACAAGTTCTGAGCGCCGACAGCTGAACCGTCAACACTCCTGATCCATGCGGTTCCGTCAAGGCGTAGGCCGTCAGCGCGGTAGTCCTCGAGCCAGGCCAGCGCGTTGTCGACAAAGTACTGCCGCACCTCGGGACGACCGTAGTCGGGGCGCGAACCCCAAGGGGTGGCACCGCGCTCGCCCGGATAGAACCAGATTCCGCCCGGCGGCGGAATCGTTCCGTCGAAGGCCCAGAGGTCGTTATCCACGGTGCCCATGTGGTTGTAGACGACGTCGATGATCACGCCGATCCCCAGTTCGTGAGCGGAACGGACGAATCGTTTTAGTGCGTTGGGGCCGCCGTACGAGGTTTCCACGGCGAAAGGATCGGTTGGGTTGTAGCCCCACGACAGCTTGCCACCGAATTCGGAAGGCGGCAGCAGCTCGACCGCATTGCATCCCAGGTGGGCCAGGTAGGGGAGCTTTGCGACTGCGTCGTCCAGGTTGCCGACCTGCTGGCCGGGGAGTTCGTTGAAGGTGCCGACATGCATCTCGTAGATGACCAGATCGCTTAGGCTCGAATGTGAGTGATCGCTTGCGCCCCAATCAAATGCGCCTTCGTCATAAACGACCGCTTGCCGGTCGCCGTGCGGGCCGTTTATCTCCCGTGCGTACGGGTCGACCCTCGGATTCAACAACACACCGGCCGTCCGGATCGAGTACTGGTAGTGCTCGCCCGGACCTACTCCCGGAACATCGGCATGCCAATAGCCTCCAGGCAGGCCTGTCATGGCCACACTGTTGAACGATGTGCGAAGGCTCACGCTTACGGCGGTGGCGTTCGGTGCCCAGACTCGGAAGGTCGCGCCGCCGGGACGGCACCAGGATCCCAGCCGCTCAGCGGGTCGCATACCCGCTCAGCCTAGAACTGTGCTGTAACGCGTGGAAGCGGAAATCCGCAACACATTGTCGGCGGTTGGGTTGCCGGGACACTGTTGCTTGTGTTGTTGCGGCACCCAGGCGATCCTCTGATCGTGGCTGAGCGTCAATCGGACGCATTGGTGTTGTTCGGCGCGACCGGTGATCTCGCCTATGAGCAGATCTTCCCCGCTCTACAGGCCATGACCCGCCATGGCCATCTTGACATTCCGGTCGTCGGCGTCGCGAAGCCAGAATGGACCGTCGAACAACTGCGTGCTCGGGCACAAGAGAGTATCGCCGCTCAAGGAGACCTAGACCAGGAAGCGTTCGACAGGCTGGCGGCGCGGCTGTCCTACGTGGCCGGTGACTACCAGGATCCTGCCACCTTCGGCAAATTGGTACGGGCACTCGGCTCGGCCAGGCGGCCGCTGTTCTATCTCGCGATCCCGCCGAATTTGTTTGGTACCGTCGCGTCCGGTCTTTCTCAGGCCGGCATTGCCGCACACGGCCGTGTGATCGTGGAAAAGCCCTTCGGTCGAGACCTTGCCTCGGCAAAGACCCTCAACTCGGTGCTCCATAAATCGTTTCCGGAGCCCGCGGTCTACCGAATCGACCATTTCCTTGGCAAGGAGCCCGTGCAGAACGTCCTGTACTTCCGATTCGCCAACTCGTTTCTGGAGCCGATCTGGAACGCAGAGCACATCGAGGACTTGCAGATCACGATGGCGGAGAAGTTTGGCGTGCGCGGCCGCGGCGGTTTCTATGAGGAAGTCGGCGCTGTTCGGGATGTCTTCCAGAATCATCTGCTGCAGGTCATCTCGCTGCTCGGGATGAAAGCACCAACGGCCGATGAGAGAGACGCGATCGACGCCGGCAAAGTAGCGCTGCTCGAGTCGGTGCGCCCCCTTCGTCCGGTCGATGTTGTGCGGGGCCAGTATCGCGGTTACCTGACCGAGAAAGGGGTAGCTGCGAATTCGCGAGTCGAAACCTACGTAGCCGCGCGGCTCGCGATCGAGAACGAGCGATGGGCCGGGGTGCCAGTCCTGGTCCGCACCGGGAAATGCCTTGCCGCTACCTTCACCGAAGTGCACGCCACGTTCAAGAAGCCTGCACACGGCCTGTTCGATTCGAACGTAGCCGGACGCGCTACCGGGCTCTCCTTTCGGTTGAGTCCGGACGTATCCATCACTTTAGCCGCCCGAATCAAGAAGCCTGGAGAAGGGATGGTCGGCGAAGACGTACGTCTGGTCGAAAATGTCAACACTGGCGACGAGATGGAACCATACGAGCGCCTGCTCGGCGACGCGCTGCGCGGGGACCGGACCCTCTTCGGGAGTGAAGCCGGCGTCGAGGCCGCGTGGCGGATCGTGGACCCGGTGCTCAACAGCGACCAGGCGCTGTACGAGTACGACCGTGGAACCTGGGGGCCGGCCGCAGCTGAACGGATCGCGGCAAACATTGGCGGCTGGATCAAGCCACATCCAAGCACGGTCAAATGAACCCGGGACGCCGAGACCGTACGAGGCGTGCGTCTCGGCGGCCCATGCGCACTTGAATCAGGGGGTCCGCGCCATACCCGGCAGAAACTGCTCCTCTGCCTCGAACAGGACGTCGAGCACCCGCAAGACCTCGAGTTTGCGGCCCTTCCTTAGCCTGCGGTACAGGAGCGGATCCTCTCTCCAGAGAAACGCCGCGATCTGGCCAAGAAGTGGCTCGGGGACGATCGGCTCATTGCGCTCCACAAGCGTTTCCACCTGGCTCAACCAGGCGTCAAGCAACCGCACTGGGCGACGGTGCTCGAGCAGCGCGTCGCGGCGGCAAAGCGCTGCATCGTCTGCACGCCGGATGCTGATGTTGGCTTCCTCGATCAGTGGGGTCCCTCTCGCAATTCGGCACAGGATTCGGTCCTGAGTGCTCCGGCCGCCACGTAGCCTCGTGAGGCACACGAAACAAGATCAGCAACAAAGCCCCCTCGACCCTCGCTCGCCGAACAGTTGTGAGCGCGGGCTGTGCCGATGTCCCAACCGATCTTCATAGGTCTGTCTGGCCTTATCGGGCAGGTGTGCCAGCTCCATCGGTTCAACCACGCCGTCGACGATGAGTGCCGAGCCGAGCCCTGTGCCCAGCCCGAGTGAAGAGCATCCGACCGCCAAGTTGCTTGGGGCTTACCCGCGAGTCGGCACGTATCGATTGGCTATCCCGGGCCGGTGCTTCACGGCAAGCCGATGAGCGAACCGAGCAATCTGGGAGGCGGATGGGTCGCGTTCGACTTCACAAAAGCGTCTGGCTGTCCCGTGCGTCCGATCAACGACGCCGCCATGTCTCTTTGACGAAGCGCGAGTAGCAGCTCCTCTCGTTCTTTCTCACCAACCCGAACCAGTTCTTCTCTGCCGAGGAGGTGGTTCTGCCTGCTTGGGGTCCGGACGCATCGATCGAGCAGTTCCGGACGTACGTAACCCGGCTTCGACAAAACTTGTTGCCCTGCAGGGCGTTTGCGAAGTGGTCAACGAGAAGGGCAGGGGTCCGGTTGCAGCTCCAACAGCCAAAGCTTCCACCAAACTAGACAGGCGGCCAGCCCACCGATCGCTACTGGGGCTAAGCGTGGTCGGTTTCTCACTGGCCGGCAGGTAGCGAGGCACGATTCGAGGGATTGCTGACTTTGTTACGCCGGTCTACAGATCCTCTCGGGGATGACTTCTGCACCAATTCACGGCTTTCTTGCCCCGGTCAATGGAGTCGCAAGGGGCAGGCACCAGGGTTGAGCACGGTTCTGGTTGTGGATGATGACGCGGCGACGCGCGTGGTGCTAAGGATGGTCCTCGAGAGAGCCGGTCATGAGGTCGTCGAGGCCGCGCACGGTGCTGCCGCGCTTGACATCATTAGCCCAGACCTCCTTCCGGACATCGTAATGACTGATTTGACCATGCCGATCCTGAACGGCAAAGAATTGATCGAGCGCCTTCGGTCAGCGCCAAGAACCGCGTCGATTCCAATCGTCGTTGTGTCAGGCAATTACGATTCTGCCCGATCTCTTCAAGCGTCAGGTCTGGTTGAAGCGGTCATTGATAAGCCATTCGACGCGGCCGATCTCACGGAATGCATTCGAGCGGTCGCAGGTACCAGGATGAGATCAAGACAGACTGCACCATCTGAGACGTGCTGACGCGGGGCGCCATACACCTCAGGCTCCTTGACCGGACGTCGCGCACATCCACATCGGCACTAGATCCGAAGCGTCACAAACCTCGCGGATGTGAACCTACCCAATATGGACTTGAGTGATCAGGATCGAAAGAACCCAGAGCGCGAGCCCTATGCCGAGCAAGTTCGTCTTCTTGTAACCCCAACCAATCGCCGCAAGCACGAAAGCGATAAACGCGAGGATTAATAGGATGGTGCTCAAGCTCACGCTTCACCTCTCGGAACCAGGTCGCGGTTCCCATCGCAACTGCAGGCGGATCAAGCGCAATCGCGTTCGGGAGCTCCACAGCTGCCACCGCAGCGCAAAACGCAGGGTTGCCCGCATTGCGACTCAGGATCGTCTGGCTGGCATAACAGAAGCAGCAACGAAGTTCGAGCAATTCAGCCGAGCAAGAAGCTCCTAGCTCAGACCACGAGCATCGTCAACCAGCGTTCGAGAAAACACTACGCTCTCGTAGTGGAGCGGCGAGGTACTCATATCACGTGGAACAAGAAGTGGAGCACCAAATAAACGACGATAAGAAACACAACGACTCCGACGATGTTTCTGGCATTCAAGGCTTCGCCTCCTGGACATTAGTCTTGGTAGTCCCTACATCGATGCCGACGGTGGAGCCGCCATTGTGAAGCGGGCGGCTCCGCCTTGCGCCTCTAAGGTGCTCGGTGGCCACCCAGCGACCCGAACAACTCTCGATAACTCAACATCGCCACCCTGAGCTGCTCCGTGTCGGCCTCAGTCTTGACGTTGCTATGGATGCGTTGAAGCTCATCGTGGAGCGCGTTCATCAAGCCGTCAATCAGCGCCTCGGCTTTCTCAACGGCGGCGCGCGGCGCGCCTATGAACTCGGCCTGAATCTCTTCGAAGCTTTGTCGGAACTTGGTGAGCTCAGACGAGAACGCTGCCTCGCTGGCTGGCTCGGTCGCTGCTGGCAGTGGTTTCGCAGTCGCTGCGGACTGCTTGGCCGTGGCTTGTGCCGTTGGCGCCGGTTCGGTCATGGGTGTCAGGGTCTGTGGATGCGTATCGGGATTAGAGAGGGAAGGTTGGGTTGCCTGCGCGTCGGGTTCGGCGACGACAGTAGCCGTCTGAAAGCCTCGCGCAGAATCGACCTCCGTGTCTCGCATCTCGGGGTTGTGGCCATTCTCGGGTTTGTCGATCATGACGCGACCTCCTTACGCTGGGAATCCAGGGACTTGCGCATCGAATCGCCTACGGCGGCGTCGACGACGGTCTGGTACTGCAGCATGGCCTTGCGGAGACCCTCGGTTCCGGAGTCCCCTTCATTGGTGCGAGCTACCTCTCGCGCGCGACGCATATCAGCAGGCAGTCGCCGGTCATCGTCCATCCTGGCGCCCCGGTCCCGCAGGATCGAGACTGCCAACTTGTCAGCTTCCTGAACCGCCACCGCCGGCTCCGCTAGGAACCGAGCCTGGATCGCACTCCAGGATTGAGCGTAACGAGCCTTGTTTTCGGGAGACAGCGATCGAAGCCTTCCGCGCCGCGCCATGCTGACGCCATACGCAATCACAATCACGACGACAGCAACGACCAGGATCAGCAACGCTGTAGTTCCGTCCATTCGCAGCACCTCCTTGTGTTCGAAAGCGCGGGTCAGCCCATTCCGCTTCTTGGAGTCAGGGTGTGCCCACGGCCATAACAAAGTCAGCAACGGTCGGAGCCTAGACCGAGGTGGTGGAGCGACTGCGAACGCATTGCTTTCGCTGAAATCTAATCGACTCCCGACTCTCAGTACGTCAGCACCCCGACAGGCTAATTCCGCAAATACACGCCGACGACTGGGGGTGCCGACGAGTATGAACGCGGCCCCGCGGCGGGGTAGTGCCGCGAGGC
>Ga0207646_10004854_pt1 | contig 14404 bp, 12 predicted proteins | sample KBSK5502metaG_FD_184343 | JGI IMG/M metagenome (GOLD analysis project Ga0207646, IMG submission 184343) | Corn, switchgrass and miscanthus rhizosphere microbial communities from Kellogg Biological Station, Michigan, USA - KBS K5-50-2 metaG... | ecosystem: Host-associated > Plants > Roots >... | reverse complement strand
ACATCTGGAAATAATTCCCGTCCAGATTATCTGCGAAAAGTATGAATGCCTTTCCTCGGCTGGCCTCGCGGCGGCTGAGAGAAAGACGCTCAGGCCACCGCCTCCGTGATCTGGAACCTGTAGAGCATGTCGTGCCCTTCGTTCCAAGTGTAAAGCATACTTGACAGGCAGCGGTCTTCGATCTAGGCTGACGGCGAACCTGCGCCCAGCGTCAGGCATCTAGCCCCGCAACATTGGCATGGGAGGCGAGCTCATGACACGCCCGCGTTTCACCGGTTCGTGGACGGACGCCCGGTTCTGGCTGGGAATGGCCCTCTACGCCATCGTCCTCATCGGTTCGGTGAGGTTTCTGAAGACCCATCCGCAATCCGGGTGGCGCGTCGCTATCGCCCTGGCTCCGGTTGCCCCGATCGCTTTCGTAGTGGCCAACGGCATCCGCCGAGTTCGCGAGCTGGACGAGCTGCAGAGGCGGCAATACCTCGAAGCGGCCGCCTTCGCCTACCCGACGATGGTCGTCGGCAGCATCGCCTATGGCTTCCTCCAGAACGTCGGCTTCCCGCACGTCAACTGGATGTTTGTCGGCGTTTTCCTGATGGCGCTCTTCGGCGTAGGCCGGGTGCTGTCCTGGTGGAAATACCGTTGAAATCCCGCCTCAAGGCCCTCAGGGCGGAGAGGGAGTGGTCGCAAGGCGATCTGGCCAGCCGCTTGGGCGTGTCCCGGCAGACGGTAAATGCCATCGAAACCGAAAAGTACGAGCCAAGCTTGTCGCTCGCGTTTCGAATCGCACGACTGTTTCGTATGCGCATCGAGGACGTGTTCGAGTCGCCGGCGACTTGACCGAGAGGGCTAGTGACTGATCCGGGGGCTCGGCCGTCCCAGCAGGTACCCCTGCCCGTAGTTCACCCCGAGCTGGAGGAGGCTGCGCAGCTCTTCGGGATGCTCGATCCCCTCCGCCACGATGCTCGATTCGATCTGCCGGCCCAGCGACGCGAGCGCGGTGATGATCTCGCGCTTGATCGTCTCCAGGTGAAGGCTGTGGACGATGGAGTTGGCGACCTTGATGTATTCCGGCCGCATCTGCAGGATCGACTCCAGGCCCGAGTAGCCGGAGCCGGCGTCGTCGATCGCGATCTGCAGCCCCGACGACCGCAGCCGGGCCAGCACCTCGCGGAAGGTCGGGTAGTCCCAGATCCCTTCCTTCTCGGAGATCTCCATCACCACCTGGGGATGGGCTCGCTTGATGTTGGCGAGGTTGCGGTCGTCGAGGAAGACGGAATGGGCGAGGAACCTCGACGATGCGTTGACGAAGAGCTTGGCGTCCTTCACCGCGTGCGGAAGGTGGGCGAAGATCGTCTCGAGGCAGAGGTTCTCCAGCTCCAGCTCGAGCCCGGCCTCCCGGGCGGCGGCGAAGAGCACGTCGGGCGTCTCCAGCTCGCTCCCCAGCGGCCCGCGTATGAGGGCCTCGTAGCCCAGCACCGACTTCCGGCGGATGTCCATGACCGGCTGGAACACCGCGCGCAGCTTCCGCCCCGTGAGCAAAGCGCGGAACTCGGAGAGCAGCTCCTGCTTCTCCTGCGTCTCGCGCGCGCCCAGCTGGCGGGCGGCCTCCTGCAGCCCGCGCAGGATGTGGCGCGAGGGCCGCACGCGGGGATCGTCGGGCACCTTGATGCAGCTCGCATGCACGGTCATGAGATCCACCGCCGTGCGGCCGAGGCTCTGCCGCAGCCGCTTCACGGTCCCGTCGCGGAAGCGCCGCGCCTCGTCCTCCAGGCGCGCCCCGTTCTTGCCCCCGTTCGGCCGCGCGGGCAGATCGAAGAGCAGGTAGAAGCCGTCGGCGCCGTTGAACTGCAGCGACAGCAGCCGCGTCTTCAAGGGCGACGTATCGACGTCCGCCCGCAGGCTGTCGGTGGTGAGGCGCAACACCCGGTCGTAGAGCTCCCATCCGTAGAGGCTCTCGACGCCGGAGAAGCGCCCGAGCTGCAGGTAGACGACGCCGAGCGTTGCGATCCGCTCGTTGTGGAAATCGGCGAGCGGGTGGATCTTCAGGCCCGTGATCCGGTCGGTCAGCAGGCTCTCGAAGCGCAGACGCTCGATGGCGTCGAGCTCGGCCGGCCCCGCCGGGGGCGTGGCCTTCACGCGCGGGCGGCGGCGGGGAACGGTTCGCCGGTTCATGATCCACCCTGGGTCTTCGACTCGCGGATCAGGGACCGGACCTTGTCGCGGAGCGCGGCGAGCCGGAAGGGCTTGGACAGGTGGTCCGAGCCGCCCACCTGCATGGCGGTGATCTGGTCGCGCACCTCGGTGCAGGCGGTGAGGAACAGCACGGGGACGTCGCGGGTGTGCGACTGGCGGCGCACGATCTCGCAGAACTCCCACCCGTTGAGGTTGGGCATGCGGACGTCGAGGACGATGAGGTCGGGGGGCGCCTCGAGCACGCTCTTGAGGGCGGTCGCCCCGTCGGTCGCGGTCTCGACGCGGTAGCCGTCGTCCTGGAGCGCCTCGCCCACCGCGTCGACGACTTCGGGGTCGTCGTCGACCACGAGCACGCGCGGGCTCACAACCGCGCCTCGCGGGCCACGGGGAGGAGGATGGTCACCTCCGAGCCGCGGCCCGGCTCGCTGGCGAGGCTGATCCGTCCCCCCTGCGGCTCGAGCAGATCGCGGGTGAGGCCGAGCCCTACCCCCGATCCCGCGACGCCCGAGGCCCGCGCGGACTGGCCCCGGAAGGAGAACTCGAAGGCCCGCTGCTGCTCACCGGCGCTCATGCCCGCTCCCGTGTCGCTGATGACGACGAAGGCCTGGGTTCCCGACCGGCCGGCCCGGATCCGGACCTGGCCCCCGGTGGGCGTGTACTTCACGGCGTTGTCGAGGACGTTGCGGAACGCGCGCTGCACGGCGAGCGAGTCCGCCAGGACCGGCAGCTCGGGGCTCTCTGCGATGAACTCGATGCGGAGCTTCTCCGTGTGCGCGAGGCGGTAGGTGTTGGCGAGGGTGCCCAGCAGCTTCACGAGGTCGAAGCGCTCCCGCCGCCGGCGGCGCAGCCGGACGACGGCTCGTGACTCGCCGTCCACGTCGAGCAGCGACTCCATCAGCTCGATCTCGGCCCGCAGGTTCTGCACATGGTCGGCCACCGGCGGCTCGCCCTTGCGCGCGTGCTCGGCGAGAAGCTCCGCGTAGAGACGGATGACGGTGAGCGGGGAGCGCAGGTCGTGGAGGATCTCTTGCAGCCCCTGGCGCGGGATGGGGCCGCCCGCGTCCGGCTCGGACGGCTCGGCCCGCGGCGCGAGGCCCGGTGCGGGGGAGGCGTCGGCCGGCGCCGCCGCCGGCTCCCCGGCGTGCCCACCCGCGGTCCCGCTCCACAGCTCCATTGCGGCGAGGAGCGCGGCGGGCCACAGAAGCCGCAGCCCCATCGCCAGCGCCGCGCCCGCGGAAGACGGCAGGCCCGCCCCGGCGGCAAGGCCGCCGAGGCCGAGCAGCGTCGCCACCGCCAGGAAGCGTGAGGCCGCCGGCCCAAGGAAGCCGTGGGCGAGGGCGAGGTCGACGAGCAGCAGCGGGTACAGCTCGCTGCCGAGGCCGCCCGTGAGGCCCACGGCGAGCAGAGCGAGGCCGAGGCCGACCGCGAGGTCGAGGGCGCTCGCGAACCCGCCCAGCGCAGTGCCGAGGCTGCCGGCGGCGAAGAGCCCGCGCCAGAGCAATGCGGCGGCGGCGACGGCGGCCAGCTTCGCCCCGTGATCGGGAGCGGCGCCGGCGGCGGTGAGGGACAAGAGGATCCCGAGGAGGAGCAGGGCGGTCGATGCGAGGCCGCGCAGCGCGGCCGCGCCTAGGCTCCCCGGTCTTCCCAGCGTTCCTCCTCACCCCTCATAAGCACAACCCACCCTCAGCCGTCCCGTGCGGAGGCGCACCACGCTCACCGGGCGCATGGTCACGGGATGCGCCTCCGAGCTGTACCGCTGGACGAGCTCCCCTTGCAGGCGGTCGGGCACGCGATCTCCCACGTAGGCGAACGAAAGGCCTCCGTAGCCGATGTCGCGCACCTCGGTCGACTGCCGGCCCGCGCGTCCTCCGGCCAGGTCGAGGGTCAACCCCTGGACGGCGAACCGAGGCCAGCGCCGCACGCCGCTGGGCTGGTCGGGCTTGGGCTTGGAGGCATAGAGCCGCACGTCGCTCATCTTGAGGATGAAGTTGATCGTTCGCCCGTCGGAGGGGTAGGTCGCGACGCCGTAGTTGAGGTCCACGCTCAGGCCCACGCGTAGCGGGAGACGGATGTGGGAAACGCGGTGCCGGATGCGCTCGGCCACGGTCAAGGTGTGCACGAGGTCGGTGTTGGGCAGCACGGCCACGAACTCGTCGCCGCCGTAGCGGCAGCCGGCGTCCACCACCCTCAGCGACTCGCGGATCCGGCGGGCGGTGCGCACGAGGACCCCGTCTCCGACCGGGTGGCCCAGGTGGTCGTTGATCCCCTTGAACCCCCGCAGGTCCATGAGGAGCACGGACACGACGCTCCCGGAGCGCTCCGCGCGCGAGACCTCGCGTTCGAGATGATCCAGGAGGAAGCGGCGGTTGTAGAGCCCGGTGAGCGGATCGGTGATGGCGTCGCCGCGCAGGGTCACGAGGTCCCGATCCGAGAGAAGCCGCGGCTCCTCCAGCAGCCCCCGCTTGCTGTGGAACTCGTGGAGGAGCGCGGTCTGCAGGGAGACCGGCCCCGTCAAGGCGCGGCCCAGGACCTCGTGCACGCGCTCGACCTCGTCCCACAGCGCGCCGACCTCGTCCTCGGACACGACGATTCCCGTCCAGTCCGCGATCAGCCGGCAGAGTATCTCCGTGCGGGGCATGCCTTCGTGGACGGCCGCCGCCAGGTCGCGGCGGAAACGGGCGGCGGAGAAGTCGCGGGCCCGGCCGATGCGGGCCAGCCGCGCAATCCGACCGTCGGGCGCGTCGTCCACCATGCTCAGAGCCGGCGGCGGCCGCGCTCGCGGCGGGGGGCGGGAGCGTCGAGGTCGAACAGGTCCAGCCGCGGCTCCCGGGCCAGCGTCTCCACCGCCGCCGCTACCCCGCGCACCTCTTCTCCCAGGGGGAACACGAGCATCAGCTGCCCTTCTTGCAGGACGTCCACCAGCTCCCGGTCGGAGCGGGCCCACACCACCCGGGAGCCCACGACGAGCAGCCGCACGTCGGCCATCCCTTCGCGGGAGGGGTCGAGCCGGCGCAGCGTCTGCACGCATTGACGGATCTTGTCGAGCCCGAAGCCCGCCGCGCGGAGCTTGGCCGCCACCCGGAGCCGCACGAGGTCCTCGAAGGAATAGCGGCGGGCGGAGCCGTAGCCGCTCGCCCGGGTCACCGACGGCCGCACGAAACCCTCGCGGTCCCAGTAGTCGAGCTGACGAGGGCTGAGTCCGGTGAGCCGGGCCGTCTGCGCGGTGGAGAAGGATCCTTCCTGTCTTCTCACGATGAATTTCAGGCTTGTATTCTTCCGGGGAGGGTACCACACACGCCCGCGAGGACCAAGGATATTGATTGCCCGTTAATCGTTCAGTCGCTCGCGGGCCGACTTGCGGGCCCGGGCCCGCTCGGTGACCGCCCGGCTCTGGGCCTCGTAGGCGGCGATCACCACCCGGGCCGCCTCCTCGGGATCGTCGGTGAGGAGCATGAGGTCGATGTCGCCAGGCGAGATCTTGCCCTCGCCGAGCACCCGCGCCTGCAGCCACCGGATGAGGCCCGCCCAGTAGTGGCGGCCGAAGAGGATGACGGGGAACTGGTAGATCTTGCCGGTCTGGATCAGCGTGAGCGCGTCGAACGTCTCGTCCAGGGTCCCGAATCCGCCGGGGAAGATGATGAACGCGGTCGAGTACTTGATGAACATCGTCTTGCGGACCATGAAGTAGCGGAAGTGGATGACGGTGTCGACATAGGGGTTCGTGCCCTGCTCGAAGGGCAGCTCGATGTTGCAGCCGATGGAGCGGCCACCCGCGAGGCGTGCGCCCTTGTTGGCCGCCTCCATGATGCCGGGGCCGGCGCCGGTGATGACGGCGAAGCCGGCCTTGGCGAGGAGACCGGCGACCTGCTCCGCCTTCTTGTACTGCGGGTCGTCGGGACCGATGCGCGCGGAGCCGAAGACCGTGACCGCCTTCTGGATCCAGGCGAGGGTGTCGAAGCCCTCGATGAACTCACCCATGATGCGCAGGACGCGCCAGGTGTCGGTGCGGGTGAAGTCGGCGGCGGACGGCCCGGGGAACTGCAGGAGCTTCTCGTCCTCGGTGACCGGGGCCACGTAGACGTTGCGGATCGAGTCGTCGATGACCCGCGTCGCTCCGGCCTGGTGCGAGTCCTGGATCTGGGAGGGGGGCACGCGGCCGGCGGCGAGGTGGCCGACCTCGGTGCGCTCGCGCAATCCGGCCATCGCGTTGGACTCGGCGCTGGCCAGCGCGGCGGGGTCCATCTTCCTGCGGCGCGGGCGGCGCGGCGCGGCCGCCTCACGCTTCCGCCGTCGCCTGGCCGTGCTCGCCATGCCCATTGCCTCCTCAGTCCCGGGCGAAGTCGATGAACCCCCGGGCGGGATCGGTGCCGATCAGGCGCACGCGCACCTTGTCGCCGACGTCGAGGCCCTCCTCGCCGCGTATCACCCGTCCCTCCACCGGGGGCCGGAGGACGCGCACCCACGTGCCCTTGGGGCTGGCGCCGGTGACGAGGGCGTCGAAGCTCGCGCCGACGCGGTCGGCGAGCAGCACCGCCGCCGCCTGCTTGCGCACCTGGCGCTCGACGCGATTCGCCTCGTCCTCGCGCTCGGTGCATCGGAGGGCGATGGCGGAGAGCGCGTTGTCGTCGTAGGGCGGTCCGCCGCCCGCCAGCACCCCCTTGAGCAGGCGCTGGGTGACGAGGTCGGCGTAGCGGCGGTTGGGAGCCGTGGAGTGGGTGTAGTCGTCGACGGCGAGGCCGAAGTGGCCCTCGTTGGGTTGACCGGGCTTCTCGAGCACGTAGTCGCCCGAGCCCAGCAGCTTGACGACCGCCAGCGAGAGGTCGGGGTAGCGCAGCGGGTCCTTCGCGCGCTGCCGCTCGAGGAACTCGGACAGCGCGATCGCGCTCGGTTCGAGGGGCAGATCGTCCCCGAGCTGGTGCGCGAGGTCCACGATGCGGTCCCACCGCTGCGGGACCCGGACGACCCGTCCGATCCACGGCGAGTGGTGATCGGCGAGGAAGGCGGCCATCGCGACGTTGGCCGCCACCATGAAGTCCTCGATGAGCTGTCGGGCGCGGTTCTTGGGCTTGACCACGAGTCCCTTCACCGCCTCCCCGTCCATCTCCGCTCGCGCCTCGATCGTCTCCAGCGGCAACGCCCCCCGTTCGTGCCGCCGCGCCCTCAACGCCTGGGCCACGACGTCCTGGACCCGGAGCTGCGCCGCCAGATCCGCGGAGGCGGCGACCTTCGCCGGCGCGGGGCCCTCTTCCTCGAGCCAGGCGCCGACGGCGTCGTAGTCGAGCTTGGCGTGGTTGCGCACGAGAGCGGGGTAGACGTCGTGGCTCCGCGTGGAGCCGTCGGCGGCCACGACGAGGTCGATCACCATCGCCCGCCGGTCGGCCCCCTCGCCGAGAGACGTCAGGTCGGTGCTGAGGGCCTCCGGGAGCATCGGGAAGATGGCGACCCCCGTGTACACCGAGGTGGTGTTCCACCCGGCGTGGACGTCGATGGCGGATCCGGCGCGGACCAGGCGGTCGACGTCGGCGATCGCCACCCGCACGCGCGTCTCGTCTCCGGAGAGAGCCTCGGCCACCTCGATCTGGTCGAGGTCGCGCGACTCCACCTCGTCGATCGACGACCAGAGAAGGTCGCGCAGGTCGCGGGCCTCGGGCGACGGGCCGGGCGCGGGCGTTCGCTGGAGGACGGCAACCTCGGCCTCCACTTCGGGTCCGAAGTCCGGGCGGAAGCCGCGGTCGATCATCGCCTGGCGGGCGGCCGCGCGCAGGTTGATGGGCGGCTTCACGCCGAGGAGGGTCGGGAGGATCGGAGCACAAAAAAGCGTAGCACACTCCTGTGACGCCGCCGGGAGCGTCACACGGCGAGCGTCCGGCCCCGGCGCCCCGTGGTCCCATGGGCCCGCATGGCGCGAGGCGTCCTCGTCAACGACGTACACTCACGGCTCAACCCCACGCGTGTCCGCGAGGTCGTGTCGGTGGCTTCGCTCGACGCGGTCTCCGAGGTGGTGCGCGCGGCTCGCGGGCAGGGGCTGCCGGTGTGCGTGGGCGGCGGCCGCCACGCGATGGGCGGGCAGGCCTTCGCCGAGGGCGGCGTCCTCATCGACACGCGCGGCCTGGACCGTATCGGGCGGCTCGACCCGGCCGCCTCCACGATCGAGGTGGAAGCGGGGATCCAGTGGCCCGCGCTCATCGACGGCCTGGCCCGGGCGCAAGAGGGAGCCGCCGAGCCTCTGACGATCGCCCAGAAGCAGACCGGCGCCGATCGCCTCACGCTGGGCGGCGCCGTGGCCGCCAACGCGCACGGCCGCGGCCTGGCCATGCGGCCCCTCGTCGGCGACGTCGAGGCGCTCGCGATCGTCGACGCGGAGGGGGAGCTCCACGCCGCGAGCCGGCGGGAGAACCCGGAGCTGTTCCGCCTGGCCGTGGGTGGCTACGGCCTGTTCGGTGTCGTGGCCTCGATCACGCTCCGTCTGGTGCCGCGCCGGAAGCTGGAGCGGGTCGTGAGCCTGGAGCGCGTCGACGAGCTGATGGGGGCGTTCTCCCGCCGGATCGGCGAGGGCTGTCTCTACGGCGATTTCCAGCTCGCCATCGACGAGTCCTCCCGCGACTTCCTCCGCGACGGCATCCTCTCCTGCTATCGCCCGGTAGCCCCGCGCACGCCCCTGCCGGAGCACCCGCGCGAGCTGTCGCGGGAAGACTGGCGGTCCCTCGTGGAGCTGGCTCACACCGACCGCCGCCGGGCCTTCCAGCGCTACGCCGAGCACTATCTGGCCACCGCGGGTCAGGTGTACTGGTCCGACACGCACCAGCTCGGCGTCTATCTCGACGATTACCATCGGGCGCTCGATCGCCGGCTGCGGGCGCGCGTGCCCGCGAGCGAGGTCATCGGCGAGCTGTTCGTGCCCCGCCCGGCCCTGCCCGAGTTCATGGCCGAGGCGGCGGCCGCCCTCCGCCGCCGCGGCGTGGTCGTCATCTATGGCACCGTGCGCCTCATCGAGCGTGACGGCGAGAGCTTTCTCGAGTGGGCGCGCGAGCCCTACGCCTGCGTCGTCTTCAATCTCCACACCGAGCACAGCCGGCAGGGGGTCGCCGCCACCACGGGCGCCTTCCGCGCCCTCATCGACCTCGCCCTGCGGCGGGGCGGCGGCTATTACCTCACCCACCACCGGTGGGCGACGCGGGCCCAGGTGGAAGCGGGCTATCCCCGCATGCCGGAGTTCCTTCGCGCCAAGGCCGAGCGCGACCCCCGCGGCCTGTTCCAGAGCGAGTGGTACCGCCACCACGCGGACATGTTCGGGCCGTCGCGGGCGAGCGGGGTGCAGGAGCGGCGCGCCCGACGCTACGCCTGAGCCAGCACCGTCCAGGCGGCGAGAGTGGCCAGCTTCTCGTCCTGGCGCCAGGGCGGGCCGAGGCTGCGTCCCATCTCGGCCACCCGGCGCTGCAGCTCGGGGGCGGGCCGGCCGGTGGCCTCGGCGGCGCGGGCGAGCAGGTCGCGCTCGCGCACGCCGGTCACGCGCAGCGAGAAGTGCTCGCTGGCCCGCACGAGCACGTCGCGGTACATCTCGCCCTCGGCGGCGTGGATCAGGGCGTGAGAAGCCAGGATCGCGTGCACGTCGCCCGGCAGCGCCCGGCCGGACGCGAGGAGCAGGCCGCATCCCAGCACTTCGTGCGACCGCTGGCGGAGCTCCACGAGCACCGCCCACAAGGCCTCGCGGGCCAGGCGGCGCGAGCTGTCGATGCAGCGGGCGATGATGCGCTCGGCCTCCTTCGGCTTCTTTCCCTCGGCCTCGTGGTACGGCTGCTTCGCGCCCTCGATGGCCGCGTCGGCCAGCTCGATCCGCCGCCGGTCCACCACCGTGGGCGCGGCCGGCGGCCCCGCCAGCGCCACCAGCGCCGCCCATCCCGAGTGGGCGCGGAGGCCGAGGGCGACCCGGCTCACGGCTCTTTCAGAACGTGACCCGCATCCCGAGCTGCACGTTGCGCGGGGGCGCGGCGGTGTTGAGCTGGCCGAAGCCCCCCGCGCTGACGTTCAGCGTCTGGCTGCTGAACCGCAGGTTCGTCTGGTTGAGGACGTTGAAAAGGTCGGCTTGGAGCTGCAGCTTGACGTCGCCTCCGAGCGCGAAGCCCTTGCGCACCGAGATGTCCCATACCTGGAGGCTCGGGCCCCGGAACTGGCCGCGCTTGCCGTTTCCGCGGCGGCTTTCGGGGGCGGCGGCGAACGCCGCCGGATCGAGCCAGTGCACGATGCCCGGAGAAGCGTCGAACATCTGCGCATCGGAAACGTAGGCGTTGCCGCCCAGGAAGTCGGCGCGCCGCGCCCCGCTCGTCGAGTTCCCCTGGATCGTGATCGGAGCGCCCGACTGGTACCGCGTGATGCCGCTGATCTCCCAGCCACCGAGGACACGACCCACGCCCCGTTCGCTCTTGAAGAACGGTAGCTGCCACGTCCAGGTGCCGACGAGGATGTGGGTCCGGTCGAAATCGCTCGGGCCCCAGTTGTAGTCCTTGTTCAGGTAGTCCTCGGGGTTGTCGCCGTTGCCGCTGGCGTTGTCGTAGGCGCGGCTCAGCGTGTAGCTGAGCGTCCACCGCAGGCGTCCCTGGCGGCGGGAGAGGTAGACCTGCAGCGCGCGGTAGCTCGAGTCCCCGTCCGAGAGCCGCATGCGGATGGCGGAGTAGCCGTGGTAGGGACGCAGGAAGTTCGTGCTCGCGCGCTGGGCGGCCGGCAGCGCCGCGTTGGCGGCCAGCACGTCGAACGGGGCCTGGTTGATGTCGGGCTGCCGGAGCAGGTTCTGCCCCTTGCTCCCGACGTAGCCGATCTCGCCGAACACGCCCCAGGGCAGCTCGCGCTGGAGGCTGAGGCTCCAGTTCCACGAGCGCGGGACCTTCAGGTTCGGATCGATGGAGTCGATGTTGCCGAGGGGAGCGGGCGCGGGGACACTACCCCCGCCGGGCGCGGCGATGTTGCCGTTCTCATACTGGCTGCTCCGGGTGTAGGGCGCGTTGTTGAGCGGGCCGTTGTTCGCGCCCCCGAAGAGGAGGTTCCCCTCGGGCCGGTCGTAGAAGAGGCCGACGCCGCCGCGCACGGCCGTGTTCGCGTTGCCGGTCGGTGTCCACGCGAAGCTGAGCCGCGGCGCGAAGAGGTGCTGGCTCTCGTAAAAGCCGCGAAGTCCGCTCGCCGGCACCGCAAGCACCGCGGGGGAGTTGCCGTTCGGCACCCGGATCAGCTCGCTCTCGGGCACGCCGTCACCGGCGCGGACGAGCCCGTCGTAGGGATCGCCCGAATTGGGGACGAGCGTCCCGTTGCGGTTCACGCTGACGGCGCGGGCCGGATCGTAGCGCGCGGGGTTGAAGCTCGCCATATTGTTGGCCTGCGTGTACATCGGCTGGTGCCACGTGTACCGCACGCCGGCCTCGACGCTCAACGTCCGCGACACGCGCCAGTCGTCGGAAACGAACGCCTCGGCCTGCCAGAAGCGGAAGAAGCCCATCGGGTCGAGCTGCGCCTCGCTGTAGGTCCGGAAGTTGCCGAGCAGCGCGTCGGCGAACGCGTTGCCCGTCGTGCGTGGATTCCCGGAGGTGTCGAACCTCAGGTCGCCGGCGTAGAGCGAGCGGCCGTTCTGGTCCTTCCGATTGCGCACCACGAGGCCACCGACCTTCAGGCTGTGCTCGCCCTTGAGCCACGTGAGGTGATCGCTGAACTGGATGTCCGTCGTGGGGGAGAGCAGGGACCGGGCGGCGCCGAAGAAGCTCGCGTAGCCGTTCACCCTCGTGTCCGGGATGCTGTTGTCGAACCTCCCGCCGCCACTGAAGAGCTGCGGATACGTGAAGCCATACGTATCGCGCTTCCAGGCGTCACCCAGGGGCGGTACCCGCTGGCCGTTCCAGGAGGTGTTGGCCTTGAACTCGTTCACGAGGTTCGAGCGCACCGTCCAGGTGTGGGAGAGCTGTATGTTCCGACCGGGGCGCCTCCGTTTGGTCGGGATGGTCAGGAGGGGGTTCGCCGAATCGGTGGGTGATCCGATGAACGTCCCGTAGGGGTCGTCGAGGTCGTAGCTGTCGAGGATCACCCGCGCGCTCAGGCGGTGCGTCTGCGACGCCTGGTAGTCGAGGCGCAGCAGGTCCTGTCGCCAGTCGAACGGGTTCTCGCCCGAGAAGAGGGCGTTGTTGGAGACGGCCCGGTCGGTGTAGGAGTTGGCGATCTGCTCCATCGCCGTATAGACGCTCGCAATGGCGCGGCCGTCCGGGGTGATCCGGCTGGCGGGGATCACGTTGCCGGGGAACGGTTGCCCGGTCAGCGGATCGCGGATGGGTGTCGTGAGTGCGCTGAAGTCTCCCTGCCGCATCGCCCGCGTGGGCAGCGTGCGCAGGGCGGGGGTCGTGAAGCGGCGGATCTTCTTCCACTCCTCGCCCGCGAAGAAGAACAGCTTGTTCCTCTGGATGGGGCCGCCCAGGCTCCAGCCGAAGTCGTTGTAGCGCAGGCGGGCCTTGTCGACGCCGCGCGCGTTGCTGAAGAAGTCGTTGCCGTCCAGGTTGTCGTTGCGGTGGTACTCGTACGCGCTGCCCTTGAAGTCGTTGCTCCCGCTGCGCGTGACGACGTTGATGTTGGCGCCGGAGTTGCGGCCGTACTCGGCCGAGAAGTTGGCGGTCTTGATCGAGACCTCCTCGATGAAGTCGATCCCGACGTTGCTGATCTGGCTGTTGTTGCTGCCGGAGTCCATGTTGAAGCCGCCGTCCACCGTGAGCAGGCTGGTGTTCGTGCGGCTGCCGTTGACCGACGTGTTGATGCCGAGGCCGGTCATGATGTTGAGGGCGTTGTCGTCGAGGAGCGGCGCGCCCGGTACGAGGCTGGCGAGCTGCAGATACTGGCGTCCGTTGAGGGCCAGGTTCTGCACCTGCTCGCGGTCGACGACCCGCGCGATCTCCCCCGAGACCGTGTTCACGGTCTCGCCGTGGACGGAGACCTCCACTACCTCGCTGATGCCGCCCACGTCGAGGCGGAAGTCCGCCGTGACGCGGCCGTCGGCCACGAGCTGGTAGCCGGTCTTGACCGCCTTCTTGAAGCCGGACAGCTCGGCGCTGACGTCGTAGGTTCCGACGGGCAGGCTCACGAAGAGGTAGGCGCCGGCGGCGTCCGTGGAGGCCCTGCGGGTGAGCCCGGTGCCTTGCTGGGTCACCGTCACGGTCACGCCGGGGAGCACTGCCCCCGAGGAGTCGGCGACGGCGCCCGAGATGCGGCCGGTCGTGCTTTGGGCGCGCGACTCGGGCACGACCGTGGCGAGGGCGGCCAGGAGCAAGAGGATCAGGCGGCGGTTCATGGCCATTTCGAGGCCTCCTTCGACATGGTTGTGCGGGTCAATCGATTCTACGCCCGGGGAACGGGCCCGGCGCCCTGCTGGACGTAGGCGGTGTAGGACGACAGCGCACCCTGGTTGTGCTGGCGCACGAGGGCCTCGAGCGACGGCAGGTCCCGCGCCTTCATGGCCGCGAGCAGCGCGTGGTGCTCCTGCTGCGCCTGCTCGGCGCGGTGGACGAGCACCCCGCTGAAGTAGTACCGGCGCACGCGGTCCCAGCGGTCCAGCGCGCGCTCCATCATCTCCTGGAGCATCGGCATGCCCGTCAGGCGGGCAATCGTGGCGTGGAAGCGGTTGTTCATGTCGGCCCACTGCTCGGGCATGCCCGAGGCGAGCGCCCCGTCCATGTCCTCCACGATGGAGCCGAGGGCGTCCAGGTCCGCGGCCCCCGCGCGCTGGGCGGCGCTGCGGGTGGCCACGATCTCCAGCCCCTCCATGACCGTGAACACCTCGACGATCGACTCGCGCGAGATCGGGGCCACGGTGGCGCCGACGTGGGGGACGTTGACGGCGAGCCCCTCGGACTGCAGGAGCTGGAGCGCCTCCCGCACGGGAATGGCGCTCACCGCGAGCCGGCGCGCGAGGTCGTCGATCACCAGCCGCTCGCCGGGGGGCAGCTCGCAGCGGATGATGGCTTCGCGCAGCGTCCGGTAGACGAACTCCTGCTTGGTGCGGTGACGCGTGTCCTTCATTGAGCTGGGGGGTGCTAGCGGCGCACCCCCCAGACCCTCTCCTCGCTGCGCGGGAGTGAATCCCGCTCCGCTCGCACCTTTGGTCATATGCTGAGCCTCGTGGTCTTCTTTTCCACCGCTTCGGCGGCGGCGATGCACGCCTTGGCCGACCCGATCGCGCGGTCGGGCCCGC
>Ga0207646_10004852_pt1 | contig 14410 bp, 11 predicted proteins | sample KBSK5502metaG_FD_184343 | JGI IMG/M metagenome (GOLD analysis project Ga0207646, IMG submission 184343) | Corn, switchgrass and miscanthus rhizosphere microbial communities from Kellogg Biological Station, Michigan, USA - KBS K5-50-2 metaG... | ecosystem: Host-associated > Plants > Roots >... | reverse complement strand
GAGCAAGCCAAGCTTGATAAACGCCTCAAGAAGTCCGAATACATCCCTGATGTGAGCGTGGGGTTCACCGCATTGAGTCTGCGAAACTTCGATGAAGTAGTGCCAAAGAATGTGGCGTCCGTTGGAATGGTGATGAGCTGGGAACCCTTCGACTGGGGACGGAAGAAACGTCAACTCGCTGAGAAGAGCAAGGCAATCGAGCAGGCCGAGAATTCTTTAAAGGAAACCGAGGATCAAATCCTCATCGAGGTCGGCGATAAGTTTCGCCGCTTACAACAAACCCAACAGGCGTTGCGAGTCTCCCGCCTCAATCAGGACGCTGAGCGCGAAGCTCTGCGCGTCACTCAGGGCAGGTACAAATTCGAGGCTGCTCTGTTAACCGAAGTACTGCAATCTCAAGCTAGGTTGGCAGATGCAAACAATCAATATCAACAAGCGCTGCTGTCTTTCTGGACCGCAAAAGCTGAATTGGAAAAAGCGTTGGGCCAAGAGAAGTGAAAAGAGGGATGCCAGTGAAGTCTCTAAATCGGTTTAGGGCGTGCGTGGTCGGCGGAACTCTCTTTTCGCTTGTCCTGCTGTTGGCGTGCCAGTCCAAGCAAGTACAAAAACCCCCAGTACCGGTGAAAGTCGAGACAGTAGAGTTGCATGCCGCCGACAGCGGAGCGCGGTATTCCGCGACGATTATCCCGCGCACACAGGTGGAACTGGCTTTCAAGGTGGACGGCTACGTTGAGACGCTACAAAAGGTGCGTGGCGTGGGCGGCCAAGTGCGCGATATTCAGGAAGGCGATCCGATTGTCGCAGGAGCGGTGCTTGCTCGCGTGCGCCAGAGCGATTATCAGGTCAAAGTAAGAGAAGCCGAATCTCAGGCCTCGGAGGCGAGATCGGCGATTGACGCCAGCAGAGCACAGTATCAGGAAGCGCTCTCCGCCATCGAATCTAGCAAGGCACAACTCGCCGACGCCGAGGCAGCCTATGAAAAATCAAAACTCGATTATGACCGCGCTCAAAATCTGTTCGCCAGCCAGAGCCTGACCAAAGCCAATTATGATGCAGCAAAGGCACAGTTCGAACAGGCGACGGCAAAGGTCGCCGCCGCTCGCTCACAAGTTGCCATGGTCCAAGCCAGAGCCGATTCCGCCAAATCGCAGATCGAAGTAATAAAGGCCAGGTCAACAGGCGCACAAGCCGTGGTGCGCGAGAAGACGATTCCCCTGCAGGACACCGCGCTCAAGGCGCCGTTGAATGGATTTGTACTACAAAAATCGGTCGAGAGAGGGACGTTGGTCTCGCCTGGCAAAACAGGTTTCGTAGTTGCCGACACGTCTTCTGTCAAAGCGGCTTTCGGCGTCGCCGATATCGCAGTGCCGGAAATGAAACTGGGAAGTAAGTTGAGTGTCGAGACTGAAACCTTGCCCGGCATAGAATTCGAGGGACAGATCACTTCCGTTTTTCCCGCCGCCGATCCCAAGAGTCGGGTATTTAATGTCGAAGTCACAATCCCAAATCAGAAGCATTTGCTCCGACCGGGCATGATCGTCTCGCTTAGAGTTGGACGTTCGGAAACTCTGCTAGCGCAGCCGGTCGTGCCGTTGAATGCGATCGTGAAATCCCCGACCGACGCGAATGGCTATGCCGTTTTCGTGGTGACGGAGCAAGGCGGACGCCAGATCGTGAAAGTTCGCAATGTGAAGTTGGGAGAAACATACGGCAACACAATTGCCGTTACTGACGGAGTGAAAGAGGGCGACCGCGTCATCACGACAGGCGTCACTCTGGTTAGAGATGGCGATGTGGTGAAAATAATTCCTTGATGGCAGATCAATGGTCCCGGGGCGCTAGCCCGACCGTCAGGGAGGGCTCATCCAGTTTCGCTTCGTAACAAGTCGGAGCCCTCCCTGACGGTCGGGCTACTGCACCTCGAGCTAGAAAATCATGGCACACGGTAAAAGCGACAATCAGATCATCCAAAGCAAGTTCAACATCTCGCGCTTCTTTGTGGAGCAGCGGCATATCGCCTGGGTCATGTTGATCGCTGTGTGTGTCTGGGGCTTTTACAGCTATCGCAGTATGCCCCAGCGCAAAGACCCTGACACGCCGGTCAAGAGCGCCGTCGCCATCACGGTTTGGCCTGGCGCCAGGGGGGAGCAGATCGAACAACTGGTTACCAGAAAGGTCGAAGAGAAGATCGCCCAGAATGCCCGAGTCGAGAAGATTCGCTCGATTTCGCGTACCAGTTTTTCAGTGGTCTACGTAGATCTCGATGAGAACATGCCCAGCAGTCAGGTCGGCAAGGAACTCGACGACATCGCGCTAAAACTCGGCACTGTCACTGGACTGCCGGACGGGGTCGGCCCCGTCAATTTCATCAAGGACTTTGGCGATACAGCCGCCCTGATGCTCACGGTCGCCAGCCCGAAGATCAGCGAGACTGGAATCGCTCTGCGTGCGAAGTCAGTTAGTGATGCAATCACGCGTCACCGGGCACAGTACGAGACAGCGGGTGGCGGAACGCGCTTCACAATTGTCATCGGTCTCACCCAGGCGGTAAGCCCTCGCATAGTACAGGAACCGCTCAATCTATTTTCCCATTACCTCAAAGACAAGCAAGCAGCTACGGATATGCACGTCATCGTCGAGCCGGATTTTCTCGCAGTTGATGGCTTGTCCTACGCGAGCGATGAAGCTCTGCTTGGTTACACCCGGCAGTTTATCAATGACCGCTTGCAGGCCCCGGATTTTCACCCGGATAGCTGGCAGCCTGTGGTGATCCGAGATCCCCAAGAGACAGGCTCAAAGTTAGCCCCGGTGGCGGGCGACAAATACAGTTACCGTGAGATGGATGATTTCACCGATCTCATCGAGAAGACTCTCAAGAGCGTTCCACAAGCATCGAAAGTTTCGCGCTCTGGCATTCTGCCGGAGAAAGTTTTTCTCCTTTATTCTCAGGAGCGCATCGCTTCATACGGATTGAAGACGTCTGACCTATCCAATATTTTGGGCGCGCGCAACATTACGCTTGCCGGTGGTCAACTGGAAGTTGCCGGAAAGAACCTCTCGATCAATCCTTCGGGCGAGTTCAAGAGTGAAAAAGAGATTGGCGATGTAGCCGTCTCCCAGACGAACCTGGGCGCGCCCGTTTACCTGCGAGACCTGGTGGACATCGCGCGCGGCTATGACAGCCCGCCACGCTTTCTCAACTATTACGAATCGCGCGACGCACAAGACAATTGGCAGCATACGCGCGCCATCACGGTCGCAGTTCAAATGCGCCCGGGTGAATACATCGGCGAATTCGGTAAAGGAATCGACGCAGCGCTGGCCCAAGTTAAGACGCAGTTGCCCGAAGACCTGATCATGGCCCGCACCTCCGACCAGCCTCGGCAAGTCACGGAGAACGTCGACTTGTTTATGGACAGCCTCTGCGAGGCGATTATTCTGGTGGTGATCGTCTCATTGATTGGTTTCTGGGATTGGCGTTCGGCGCTGCTGATGGGGTTGGCGATTCCCATTACGCTCTTTATTACTTTTGGGATGTCGCGCGCTCTGGGGATCGATCTTCAACAGGTTTCCATCGCTACCCTGATCATTGCTCTCGGACTGCTGGTGGATGTACCGGTGGTATCCGGCGATGCGATTAAGAATTCGCTGGCCAGCGGGTTTCCGCCGCTCATCGCCTCATGGCTTGGTCCGACAAAACTAATCACCGCGATCATCTTCGCCACGATCACCAATATCGTTGCGTACTTGCCATTCCTTACTTTGCCGGGGAGCACGGGAGAATTCTTATACAGCCTGCCTATCGTGCTTACCTGTTCGCTGGTCGCAGCGTTGATCGTGGCGATGATGTTCATCCCTTTCCTCGGCTATTTCTTGCTAAAGGCCAAACCTCAGCTGCCGATTGAGCAGCGGCGCAAACAAGGGTTTCCCGCGTTCTATTACCGGGTCGGCGAATGGGGCATCAATCATCGCTGGAGGGTGTTGCTCGGCTCTTTCATCCTGGTGGCCGCTGGCGCGCTCGCCGCGAGTCGCCTCAAAACCGACTTCTTTCCGAAGGACCTTTCGTACCTTTCATACCTTGATGTGTGGCTGCCGGAAGATGCACCACTCTCCGCCACGAATGGAGCGGCTGGGCGCTCTGAAGAGGTCGTGCGCGAGGCGGCGCAGGAATATGGCAAGGCGCATCCCGGAAAAGATGGGAAGCCGCGTGAGATTCTTGAATCACTCACCACTTTTGTCGGTGGCGGCGGGCCACGGTTCTGGTTCTCGGTCGCGCCCGAACTGCAGCAGTTGAACTATGCACAGGTCATCATCCAAGTAAAAGACAAGCACGACACCAACGAACTGATCGGCCTTTTCCAGAAGGCGCTGGACGACGAAGTTCCGGGCGCACGCATTGATGCCCGACAACTCGATACCGGCAAGCCCATCCCAATGCCGGTCGAAGTTCGGATCGCCGGCGCGGATATGGCCACGCTACGCCAGGAAGCCGAGAAGGTAAAAAACATCCTGCGCACCACTTCATACGCTCAGCGCATCCGGGACGACTGGGGCGAGGAGAGATTCGCGGTCAAACTTCAAACCGATCCCGACCGCGCGAATGCCGCGGGGATCACAAACCTCGACGTGGCTGCTTCTTCGGCGACCGGAATCAACGGCGGACAAGTGACCGTATTGCGCGAAGGTGATAAGCAGATCCCCGTCGTGACACGACTGCGGATGGAAGAACGCGCGCAGCTAGCCGACGTGCAAGACCTGTACGTTTATTCAGCACAGGGACCGCAGAAGGCGCCTCTGCGACAGGTCTCATCGGTGGACCACGAGATGCAGACCGAGACGATTCGCCGCCGCAATCAATTTCGCACCATCACAGTTGGCTGTATGCCCGAAGCGGGGCACCTGCCTTCTGAGGTGATGAATGCCATACGCCCTCAGTTAACGGCCTTCGCAAATCAGCTGCCCCCCGGCTACCAAATGCAGATTGGCGGATCGGAAGAAGAGCAGGTCAAGGGCTTCAAGAATCTGGTCGTCGTCCTGCTGATTTCCGTGAGCGCGATATTTCTAAGTCTGGTGTATCAGTTCAAGAATGCGATCAAGCCGTTTGTCGTCTTCGCGGCAGTGCCTTACGGAATTGTGGGTGGACTTACTGCGCTTTGGATCATGGGCACGCCCTTCGGGTTTATGGCTTTCCTGGGAATCATCAGCCTGGTCGGATTGATCGTCAGTCACATCATCGTGCTCTTCGACTTCATTGAAGAGAAGCATGAGGCAGGCGAACCTCTGAAGGAGGCGGTGCTCGATGCCGGCATTATGCGACTGCGGCCGGTGTTGATAACGGTACTCGCTTTAGTGATTGCTCTTGTACCACTAGCCCTTCGCGGCGGGCCGCTGTGGGAGCCGATGTGTTACGCACAGATGGGCGGAATGCTCTGCGCCACTTTCATCACCCTGCTGCTGGTCCCTGTTATTTATTCGGTCTTCGTCCTTGATCTCAAACTCATTAAGTGGGAAGCGGCAGGCGCGCCGAACAGTGAAGATGAGCAACCGCAATCTGACGGCGATGTCGAAGCCGACACAGCACAAGTCACGGTGACAAATGGATAACGAAACTTACAATCTGGCTTTAATAGGCAGATGGTCCTGCAGATCTTTTCTAATCAGGGGAACGCAAGTGGTGCGACGAATGTCTCGCTCCCTGTGCAACTAGGCGTCGTTTCCTTGAAGAAGTCCTCGGTAAATACTACTTGGTAAACCGTTAGTAGAAGAGTAAGTATCCGTTGCGAGTGTTATCTCTGGAGTCTGACAGTTGCGCGGAAGGAGTCTGCGGGTATGCGGAGAGTTATAGAGTTTCTCTAGAATTATTGATGAATGGAGCGTGCGACGGGACTCGAACCCGCAACCTCCAACTTGGGAATTAAAATTTTCGCTCCTTTGTTTTCAATACTTACAAAATCGCTCAGGAAAAATCCATATGCATGCGCTGCATACCGTGCATGCCGTGCCTGATTTGCGTGTCGCTGCGGGACGTTTGCGGGATGGTGTGTCATCAAAGCGACCCTTATTTGATCATGCAAATTCACTCTTCCGTTCCGATCATTACATCGCTCGCCTTTATCACCGCGGAGACTTCTTCGCCTTCGCGAACACTGGTATTTTCATGCAGCGCTGGTCTCTGAACACGATAGCCAGAAACACCGGCTAAGTGCCGAATCAGTTCTGTGAAATATTGAGATATTCTCGGTGGACAAAAGAGAGATAATCTGACCATGACACGTGACGAACTCGTAGCCCGTCTGATAAGGGCGGGTGAACTTGAGGTTTCGGGTGAAGATCAGACAGAGACCGACTCATACTTCGACGGAAGCAAGTACCGCCTCCACGGCCCTGACGGTTTCGAGACGGACTACGCTGGCTCACTGACTATTTCAAGTCGATACGGGCGGCTTTCGATGATCGTTCAATTCGACGAGGCATAATCGTCGCCGAGGGTAATTCGAGGCTCTTTTCTTAGTGAGGCCGAATTCTCATTAATATTCCGCAAATGCATCATCAGGGTAACAATACAGCCAACGCTCTCCTGGCTCGGCTGATGCAATCACCGGATGTCCGCTCGCGCGCGCATGCTTAGTGGCGTGCCGATTCGGCGAGTCGTCGCAACAGAGCGTCACTGCGCATGTTTGACACGTGCGGAGATGTACCCATTGCTCACCGATCTTCGCACACTCTTCGCACACCTGCCGTTTCGGATGTTTGACGGTAGTAATTTCCTTTATGTGTAAGCAACTTTCCTCAGCCATGATCTCTCTATTCGCTCAGCACTCGGTGCACGAAGGATACGACAATCGATCCTTCACCCACGGCTGACGCCACGCGCTTTACGTTGCCTGCCCGAACATCTCCGACTGCGAAGACTCCGGGCAAACTTGTTTCAAGCAAATGAGGCCCTCTTGTGAGGGGCCAGTGTGCATGAGCCAAATCTTCCTTTGACAGATCCGATCCGGTCTTGATGAACCCTCGGGCGTCGCATGCGACACAGCCTTGCAGCCAACTCGAATTCGGCACCGCGCCTGTCATTGAAAAGAGGGCGCTGACATTGTGTGTCTCGACACTCCCGGTTTTGTTATCGCGCCACTGCACGCGCTCTAAGTAGTCGTTACCTCCAAGGGAAATGGCTTCGCTGTTTGTGCGCAAGTCGATTGTCGGACTCTCTTCAATGCGCCGAATCAAATACCGCGACATTTTGTCGGCAAGTCCATTACCGCGGACGAGCATGTGTACGCGCCGGGCCGTTTGCGCGAGAAAGACTGCCGCCTGACCCGCGGAATTTCCGCCACCAACCACTATGACTTCTTCACCGCTACACAACTGTGCCTCAAGATGCGTAGCGCCATAGTAAACACCTGCACCCTCGAAGCGCGATAAATTCTCCAGTGGCAGCTTTCGATATTGCGCCCCGGTAGCAATAATAATGGTGCGAGCCGGCACTGGTTCACCCTCATCAATCTGTACAGCGTATGGCCGGCGATCACAGGCCAGGCCTTTCGCGCTTTTCGCGATCAGGATTTGCGCGCCAAATTTCTGCGCCTGCGTGTAAGCCCGGCCCGCTAGTTCCTTCCCCGAGATGCCTGTCGGAAAGCCAAGGTAGTTTTCAATCTTAGAACTAGTGCCAGCTTGCCCGCCCGGCGAGTCCGATTCCAGGACCAGCGCGTCGAGCCCCTCCGACGCTCCATATACTGCCGCCGCCAGACCAGCCGGGCCGGCGCCGACGACAATCACGTCGCGAACATGCGTTTGATCGATCCCTTCATTGAAACCGAGGCAAGCACTGATTTCCTGGTTGGTTGGGTTTCGCAGGACTACCTTTCCCCGGCAAATCAACACGGGCAAGTCTGCGATCGCCACCTTAAATCGATCGAGTAGTTCCTGAACCTCAGCATCACGTTCCAGATCGATATAAGAATATGGCTGGTAATTACGAGTCAGGAATTCCTTAATGCGGAGAGTGTCGAGAGAGTGACTAGAACCAATCAAAACGAGATCGCTAATTCCACGCGCGATCAGTTCCAACCTTCGGAGGATGAAAGCGCGGAGAAAGATATCGCTGAGTTCGCTGTCAGTTTGGACCAAAGCCAGCAACGGTTCCCGCTCGATCTCAACCAGTTCGCTGGCTTTGGCTGCCTGTATGCGCACCAGTCCACGCCGTCCGGAAAGCACGTTCAGTTCGCCGGTGAACATGCCCGGACGACATACGGCTACAACTTCTTCCCGATCCTGAGACACTCTAAGCAGATTCAGTTGACCGGTAACGACGACGAAGAACTTATTCGGTTCAGCGTTCGCTTCAACCAGCGTTTCGCTTGCCTCAACCTGCCGCACCCGGCCATGCGCAGCAACTCGCGCCTGTTGCTCCGGCGTTAGTGCTGGAAACATGTCATCAGGCTTGGCGCCAGGTAGCGGTGGTGTGGTTTGCTTGTTGTCGCCTCATCGATCTTCTTTTGGCTCTTGCTGCGAGCTTCTTCAGACGGGAATCTCGCACGGAATGAAATTCTAAACGGCAACTTGATTATCGTCACGCCCTGGCCAGCGGAACATCTCTATTTCGAAGGTGAGTTTTTGATTCTGTTAGATTTTTTGACATCTCTAAGCGGTCATCGTTCCGCGCTTCGCTTCTGAAATGAGTCGAGTGACTCGTTCGATCAACTCATCGTTGTCAACGGGTTTGACCAGGTACGCCTGGGCACCGGCACTGAACGCCTGCTGCTTGTCACTTTCGTAGGCCGCGCCAGAATAAAATAGAATAGGCGTCAAGGGATCGAACTCGCGAAGCTTCTTACACAAATCAATTCCTGAGCATCCTGCCATCCAGTTGTCGATCAGATATAAATCGAACTGACTTGATCGCGCCAACATCAATGCCTCGTCACAGTCTTCAGCCGCGACGATCCTGTAATTGTTCATCGTCAGCACGCAAGTCACGAGGTCGCGCGTATCCTGATCGTCTTCCACATATAGGATGTTACCTACAACGCCTTCATACTCGACCTGCTTCACCATGCCCACCTGAACTCAATTCCCAAGTAGTTACCGTCACGACCACCGGCCTGGCGAATTGGTTTTCCAATCGCGTAATGCACAGCTTCCAGCGCCGCGGAATAATGCGGCGTGATCTTCCAGTCAGCTCGAAGCTCGCCGTATGTACCGGTGTAGCGGCCTGGTCTTCCAGCTGTATTAGCGATAGGGAAGCTGGGAAACGTATAGACTGCATCGGCAATGCTCTCACGCCCTTGTAAGGCAAGAGCGACCATCAAATTCACAGCGCGCGTTGGATGGACCGTTATCGCAGGCTTGATGTGAACTAAGTTGGGGTAACCCGTAAAGTCGGCAAGGTAATAGCCGTTGGGAAATAGCGGATTAAATGTGTTGAGTGTATGACCGTTTGCGTTGCGATTCCCGGAGGCAGCGTCAACGCCTAATCCCAAGTGTGGCGTCCACCGAGTTTCGGTGAAGGTGTGGCCGATTAGAGTGCCGAACCCCCAAGCTTTGATTGCATAAGCGCCAATTCGGCCGGTTTGATTCATAGCTTCGAGGTCCCAGTCGAAGCCGTTTATAGTACCCGTAAACCGGACATCGATATTTGCGCGTCGTTCGTTGCCGCTGACGCTAATGAAAGCGGCTGCATCACGAGTGTATCGACTGTAGCCGACCGAAAGCTGGGATGTCTGCCACAAGCGCCGCCGAAACAAAAGGCCGCTAAAGGTCTGATGATGACTGCTGTAATCGTCGAAAGATCGCAGATCCCGCGTTCGGACCGGGTGAGTATACGCACCGGTGATGCGCCACGCGTCACGGCGGTAGTCCAGGTAGACCGCGTCAAAAGCCTGACGCAAGTTCGGCCCCTCGCGGCTTGAAACAAATCTCTGCAAATCGAAATCCATCAGCTGTCTTCCCACCCGCAGAGTCACGGTGCCGCCGCCCAGTCGTTCGGTCAATCGGATGAAGCATTGTTCAAGATCGAGTCGATCTTGATCGACAGGTGCGAGTACTTTCTTGCCCGGAGCGAAGGCGCTCTGGAGTTGAGCAAAAACCTGCACGTGTTTGCCGAGCCGAAGATCGGCGTGCACTTCCAGACGGCTGAGAAGCCACTCACCCTTAAGACCTGACACCGTACCGAAGAGCGGGGAGTGATCCACTTCGAAACGTTCCCGAAGGTTGAAGCCGAGGGATAGATAGGTTTTTGGGTGTCTTCGTGAGAGAGGAATGTATTTAAGACGGTCCAGAGGTTCCCGCTTAACTCGCGGATCAGCCAGCACTGACCAATCCTCTTCCCATCGACGATTGGGAATGATCTTAGGACGCTCCGGCACCGCATCGTCCCGTGTGACTTCTTGCGCCTGCGTAGTTGACGCGCAAACGGTGACTGCGATTGTCAGGAGTGCCGCCGCCAAACCAATCTGCCATTTCCAGTCATGAGCAATCATGACCTTAGCGATGCACGACGGTACCTGGCACGCATTCGATTCCGTCTGTGGTTCAGTAAAACCGGCACGCGTTTTCCGCAGGCGCTGCTTGACTACTCAGTAGGGAGCAATTGGTTATTAACATTCCCTTCGAGAAGATTGGCTTCAGCCTGTTCGAAGATTCGACTGCTGAGGACTCGGAACAGCGCAAACAAACCCGATGGGACCATACTAAAGAGCAAGATGATCACTGCGGTCTATTTGGTTTCATCAAAGCCATCTCTCGTCGTTATGGACTGGATTGTCAGGCGTACCGTCAGGTTAAGTTAGCGCCGCCGTCGACAAGGATCGTTTGGCCGTTAACGAAAGCGCTGTCGTCCGAGAATAAGAATTGCTTCCTTACCCTTGAGTCCTCTCATTGCGCCCTCCTGTTAGAGACGGCCTTCCGGCTGCAACCGCGAACGTATCTCGGCGATGTGTCGCTCTCCGGCTCGAAGCGCAACTTGGCTTGTGTGCACTGAGTACTTTCCGAGGGCCAGTTCGTAAGGGTGGCGGACGGCCGACCCAAGAACGAATTCGGTGTCGGCTTGAGCATAGAAGTCGATCGTCTGGTTCGATGCCTCAAAGATCGCGAGTTCGCCGGCCTCCACTCGTTCGGCAACATCAAGGCTTCCCGTACTGAGTGCGACCCAGCAAACCGTGTGATCGGAAGGTGGCTGGTAGCTCCAGGACTCGCCGCCCTTCAGGTGCACGAACAAGTAAATCATTGAGGAGGGCGGCTCAAGCGGACTCGAAACCCCGCCATATTTCCCAAGCAATACTTTTGCGGGTCCCCGCCGCTGAAGTGCTTCCGATGCCAGATAAATGCTTTCTGTAGGGTCGAGTTCCTGGTCAGGAGGAAGCGCGATCCAGAGCTGGAAGCCGCGAGCGCGATCAGATCCGTTGGGGCCGCCGCCGTGCCACGCGCCGTGACCGGCCTTGAACCACTCGACGCCACCTGCCGAGAAGACTCCAGCAGTCCCGGTCGTATCTTCGTATCGCACGCTGCCTTCGATCATGTAGGTCAGTGTTGCTATGCCCGAATGCGGGTGCAGCCCCATGACGGATAGCTCCGTTCCCTCTGTATCGAAAAGATCGAGGAAGACGAAGGGTTTGAGAATGTGCCCAAGATCAGACGGGTTCATCAGGCGCGTGATGGCCCCGTGACGCAGGCCGCTGGTCCGATGGACGATCTGACGAGAGCGTTCTCGGGTAACTGCAGTTGATTTGCTCATAAAGAAACTCCTTACTACGGCCACGGAAGGCGTCCGTCCTTTATCCAAACGTATCTTGGCCGACGATGTCATCCTTTCGGTTGCTCGCCAGCCACATCGCCAACCGGGAAGCCGCTGCGTAGACCGCGCTCTGTGGCTCTACCACGCGGTCAGTGCAGCACTAAGTTATTCTGCCGCAGCTTTCTTCGCTTCCTGTCTGAGTGCTTCAAACTGCAACTCGATCTGAACGTTGTTATCGACCACTAACGAGCCGTTATCCAATGTCTGACTCCACTTGATGCCGTAATCCAGCCGGTTGATGTTTAGCTGGGCCGAACCGCCTAATCTGGTTTGGCCTTGGGAATCTTTGATGGCGCCGTAAAATTCCACCGGAAGAGAAATCTGTTTGGTTCACGTTCTTGATCTTTAGATCTCCGTAAGCGATGAATGCCTTATCGCTCTTACGTTCGATGCGGGTTGATCGAAAAGTCATTTCCGGGAATTTTTCCACCTCGAAAAAATCGGCGCTGCGCAGATGGTCGTCGCGCTGTTTGACGCCTGTGTCGAGACTGGCGATTTTTGCCGAAAACTGCACCGAAGATTTGGTGATGTCGTTCGGGTCGTAAGAGATCGTCCCGGTGTAATCCGTGAACCTGCCCAGGACGATCGCCAAACCCATGTGGCGCACGCGAAAACCAATGTTGGTGTGCAACGAATCGATTGAATACGTTCCGGCTGTTTCCGCCGCAGTTAACAATTGATTGTTTTTGTCGTCAGTGAAACTGGCAGCACGCGTCGGAAAGTTAAAATTTTGATTGCCGACTAAGAAGGCGAGTCCCGTCACAATCAGCGCTAAAACCAATACCGTCAAAAATAGTTTTGAATTCGTTTTGTAAATCATTTTATTTGTCCTCATGATTTTGAATTGCACACGAAGAATTTCCTTCTGCAATCTTAGTTGTCACTTCGTATTGTAATAACCACCGAAATATTTTATAGGCGACCAGGCCGGAAGCGTCTCAGGTAATTTCGGAGCCAGGTTGCTGTACTCTTGGGCGCCAAAAACTACTCTGCCATCGACGATAGTTAATACGGAGGAAATGGTTCTTATTTCGTCATCCGGAATGGTAAAGTAATCTTTACTTAGCAACACAAAATCTGCGAGGTTGCCCGGAACGATCCTGCCATTTTCATTTTCCTGATACGCAAACCACGCTGGTCCAATTGTATATAATTTGAGAGCTTCTTCCCGGCTCAAACGGTTGTCTTTTGCCAGTATTTCGGAGCCCGATACGGACTTACCAGTAATCATCCAGCTAATGCCTATCCAGGGATTGAATGAGGAGGCTCTGAACCCGTCCGTCGTCATAGCCAAAGGAATACCGCTGTCTACCAGCTGTCGCAGTCTCGGTGTTTGCAATGCTTTTTCCCGGTTGTATGTCTTGATAAAACCATCGCCATGTAAGGCCATTTTATCGTCCAGAGCAATTCCGCCACCGAGCTTTTTTACTCTTTCTATATTTTCCTGAGTTATAGTTTCAGCATGTTCTATGCTCCAGCGCAGTCCGTCAAAGGGCGTCTTTCGATTTATATTTTCCAAAGCATCCAGAAATGGCGTGATATTTTCGTTGTAAGTAATATGCATGCGAAAGGGTATTCTTCTCTTCACGAGCTTGGTAACGTCTTCTTCGATGTATCGACGCATTGATTGCTCATCGATGATGACCGCTGGTCTGTCGAAATTTTCATGATCATGTAATTCCATCCTGAGCGCTTCACCGGCACCTTCATACTCATGACCGTGCGCCATTGTTGGATGAATATTTTCTCGCGGGCTTATGGGGAACTTTTTTGTTATAGCGGTAATCTCTGCATCCACCAAAGAAGCGCTGCTGACATCGCCAAATTGGAGATCGATAAAAGGAAACCGTATGTTCAGGCGATTTTCCCGCACCAATATCTCTAAGGGAGCATGTCCTTGAGGGAATCCACTGGCACTGCCAGCGTCGATAATCGAAGTGATCCCAAAACGATTCAGATCATTGATGACATAAATAAGTGAATTCACCTGCTCTTCAAAAGAAGGTTGAGGGACCATAGTTTCCATAGTGCTAAAGGTAAAAGTTAAGCCACGCACGATTCCGGTATAATGTCCTTGCTTGTCTTTCTCAAGCTCGGTACCAGGCAACATTGGAAACTGAGCGGTTCCCATTCCCAGTGCTTTCATAGCCAACTCATTTAAAAAAGCCTGGTTATATGCATACTGCACTATTAAAGGTCTGTAGTGGACTGCTTTCCTAAGCTCTTCCATGGTCGGGAACCGGTTTTCTTTAAACTGGTAGTGCGACCAGCCACCAATCACTTTGACCCATTGGCCTTCAGGGGTTCGTTTCGCTTGCTCGCTCAGCATTTCCAATGCCCGCTGCAACGTTGGTACCCCGTCCCACCTGACGTTATAGTTGTAACTCCTTTCATTCAGCACATGGATATGCGCATCATTTAGCCCGGGTATCATGCGCCTGTGGCTTGCATCAATCAGTTGGGTGTTGTTGTCTTTCAGACTGAGTATCTCGGCGTCAGTGCCTACAGCATAAATCCTACCTCTTTTTACAGCCAGTGCAGATGCTTCGGGTTGTGAGAGGCTTCCTGTAGTAATTCTTGCATTAAACACAATCAGATCGGCACCGACAAAACGGTCAT
>Ga0207646_10004851_pt1 | contig 14414 bp, 15 predicted proteins | sample KBSK5502metaG_FD_184343 | JGI IMG/M metagenome (GOLD analysis project Ga0207646, IMG submission 184343) | Corn, switchgrass and miscanthus rhizosphere microbial communities from Kellogg Biological Station, Michigan, USA - KBS K5-50-2 metaG... | ecosystem: Host-associated > Plants > Roots >... | reverse complement strand
CCGTCCGGCGTTCACCCTTCCTCATCACGTACTCCTCTACCCAATGACGTGCTCCTCCCACGGGCCCTTGGCACCCGACGCCTGCCATATGCACCTAGCGTACCTCAATGCGCTCGACATAAGCCAAGTCCCGACTTGGGGTTCACAAGTGCCCTCGTCACCCAAGGGCGGTCGAAGTGTCGCCCTTACGCCATCAACCGTTGCGCGTCTGCAGCACTCTGGGGCGCCAGTGAAGCGTAGGGCGTAAACGCCACTCCGCATTAGTCGTTAGGGGCGTCAGGCCGACGCAGCGTGGGCGGGCAAGCTCTTTGCAGAGTCTGAGGGCCACGATTGCTCCCTGCAACGGCTGGGCGGGCCCGCCCCCGGCGACGATGAGCATTCGGAGCCACCACCTCTTCCTTCCTCGTGGAGCATAGGACCGTGAGGGCGTTGATCGTTATTCCCGCTCGCGGAGGATCAAGGCGCCTCCCGCGGAAGAATCTCGCGTCGGTCAGGGGCGTGAGTCTCCTCGCCAGGGCCGTCGTGACGGCCCGCGAGTTCGCGACGAGCATCCCACACTGCCATGTGAGCATCATCGTGGACACCGATTCTCAAGAGATCGCGGAGGAGGGCAGGCGATGGGGCGCCGCCGCGCCGTTTCTCCGTCCCCCGGAGCTGGCGGGCGACGGCATTCCGACGATTGAGAACGTTGTCTACTTGCTCGAGCGGCTCGCAGATCAAGAGCCACCGATCGATGCCGTGGTGCTCCTGCAACCAACATCCCCGCTTCGGAGAGCGGAGGACATCACCCGCTGCTGGGCGGCGTTCGATCCAGCGAAGAGCCCCTCCGTGGTGTCGGTCACCGTGACCGCCCATCGCGGGGAACTGCTCCTACAGCGAGAGCAAGCTGGCACGTTGCAGTGGGCGCGTGAGACCATGCAGCCGACGGGGCGCGAGCAGGCGCTTGCCGCGAGCTACTACGTCAACGGCGCCGTCTACATCGACACCCCGGCCTTTCTGCGGCAACACAGGGCGTTTGTCGTCCCCGGATGCACGCGCGGCGTGCCGATGCTCCCCGAGCGCTCAGTCGACATCGACGCAGCAGGGGACTTGGTGCTGACCGACGCAATCCTCGCGCAGGCCGAGGCGCCTGTGGTGCACGTCGGTGATCGGCAGATCGGAGGGAGTGCGGATTGCTTCATCATCGCGGAGGCCGGGATCAATCACAACGGGGACGTCGACCTCGCGCATCGTTTGGTGGATGTGGCCGCTGAAGCCGGCGCGGACGCGGTCAAGTTCCAGACCTTCGATCCCGAACAGGTAGTATCGCGACGCGACGAGTCCCAGCTGGCGATGGGGCGCAAACTCGCTCTCACACCCGACACGTTCGCGCAACTGCGTGCGCATGCGATTGCACGCCACCTCATGTTCCTCTCCACGCCTTTCGACGCAGGCAGCGCGGACTTGCTCGAGCGTATGGGCGTGCCCGCCTTTAAGATCCCGTCGGGTGAGATCACGAATCCGCCGTTCCTCGCCCACGTGGCGCGCAAGGGCAAGCCGATGCTCATCTCCACCGGTATGGCGAGCCTTTCAGAGGTGGTCGACGCCCTCGATATCGTACGCGCGCATGGCAGTCCACCGGTCGCCCTATTCCACTGCGTCTCGAACTACCCTGCCGCCCCCTCGGAGTGCAACCTCCGCGCGATGGGCACGATGCGATCACTGTTCCACGTCCCGGTGGGGTGGAGTGATCACAGTGAAGGGACCAGGCTGGGCGTCGCCGCCGTCGCCATGGGGGCGGAACTCCTCGAGAAGCACTTCACTCTGGATCGTTCCCTTCCGGGCCCGGACCATCAGGCCTCGTTGGAGCCTGCTGAGCTGCGGGCTTTGGTGGAAGACGTCCGCGCAACGGAGGCCGCGCGCGGGAACGGGTTGAAGCTGCCAGTCGAGTCGGAACGCGCCGTCGCGCTGCGCGCGCGCCGCAGCCTGCATGCGGCGCGGGACATCGAGGCAGGAGAAGTTCTTGAGATGAGCGACCTCGTGCTGCTCCGTCCTGGCACTGGCATTCCCGCGTCTCACGCTGCGTCATTGGTGGGCCGGCGGCTGAAGGCGCCCGCGGCCGCGGGGTCTCTCTTGCACGACGCTGATCTTGAATAGCGCCCGCACGATCGTCGTTCTCACAACCGGCCGGCAGGATTACGGGATCCTGCGAAGCACGTTGGTGCTCCTGCGCGAGCACCCAGTGCTACGTCCCGTGCTATGGGCAGGTGGCATGCACTTGCAGGAACGGTTCGGGCGTTCCGTCGATCACATCCGGCGAGACGGATTCGAGATCGCCCGGGAGTTGTCCTTCGTCGGCGAGCCGCCGCATCCAAGCCACGATGCGGCCGGCGCGCTGGAGCAAGTCGCGGGTGCGCTCGAACGAGACCGGTGCGACGCGTTGCTGCTGGTGGGCGACCGTGCGGAGACGCTGGCAGCTGCTATGGCCGCAACCATCGCCACCGTTCCCATCATCCACGTGTCCGGTGGCGAGGAATCGGAGGGCGCGATCGACAACGCTATGCGGCACGCCATCACGAAACTGAGCCATCTCCACCTCGTGAGCCACCAGGTGCACGCCCGACGTGTCCGCCAGATGGGAGAAGATCCAAGCACGGTGGTCGTAGTGGGCGCTCCGGGGCTGGACAACGTGTACCGGACCGATCTGCCGACCCGGTGTGTCCTTGAACAAGAACTCGGTTGCTCGTTGAGACCGCCGGTCGTGTTAGTCACCTTGCATCCAACCACTCTGGGCGGAGATCCACGATCCGAAGTCGGGGCCGTCGCCGGCGCGATGGAGGCGGTGCCCGCGACCTACATCGTGACGCAAGCGAACGCGGACGCCGGCGGTGTCGTCATTCAGGACTACTGGCGACAGTGGGCCCGCGGCCGGGAAAACGTGGTCCTCACGGACGGGCTGGGTGAGGCACGCTACTGGGGCCTCCTGCGTCTCGCCTCTGCAGTCTTAGGCAACTCGTCCAGTGGCATTGCCGAAGCGCCAGCGGCAGGCGTACCGGTCGTCAATGTCGGCGATCGGCAGCACGGCCGTCTCCGCGGGACCGGCATATCGGATGTCCCCGCGGAGGCGGGGGCCATCGCCGCCGCTTTGGGTCAGGCGATCAAGCTCGCGCTCACGGGAAAGACGGCTGGGACTCCTGCGCCGTATCCCTCAGGACCAGCCGCTCCCCGGATAGTTGCGGCAATCGTGAACTGGGACCCACCACGGCCGCCACGCAAGCGCTTTCACGAGGTCCCATGACCCGGCGCGCTGTGATCCTAATCGGTGGCGGCGAGTACGCGCGCGTGGTGGCGGACGCACTCCGTTCGAAGCCAGACGCGTTCGAGCTGATTGGGTTTGTCGACCCCAGCCCAGATCGCGACATGGCATCACGCTTGCAGGCTCCTCATCTCGGCGCTGATACCGCTCTGGTCCGCTACCCGGACGCGCTGGCTGTCCTGGCGTTCGGGAGTTTGCGGCCCGATTCGGCCCGGTGCGACGCCGTGGGACGATTGACGGCGACCGTCGGCGGATGGGCCACCGTCGTGCACCGCGACGCTCGGGTCGCCCCCGACGTCGTGGTCGGCGAGGGCACCGTGGTGCTGGCCGGGGCGGTGGTGCAGGTCGGAGCGCGCATCGGGGCACACTGTCTGATCAATGCAACAGCCTGTGTGGGGCATGACGTCACGATCGGGGACTATGCGCTGGTGTCAGGGCTCGTCGGCGGTGCGGCTTCGGTCGGCGCGGGCTCGCTTATCGGGATGGGAGCCCTCATACGAGATCACTGCATCGTCGGTGCTGACGCGTTTGTGGGCATGGGGGCGATCGTTGTGCGCGACGTGGCATTAGGAACGCAAGTCCTCCCCCGTGGCATCGGGATTCCAGGACCGCGGCAATGGAAGAGTTCCTGAACGAGCGCCTCGCCAAAGTGGTCGTTCGCCCCGACGGCACACTGCTCGAGGGGCTGCGGGCGATTAATGAGGGTCGTTGCGGCATCGCGTTCGTCTGCGACGCGGCCGGACGCGTGGTAGGCACAGTCGCCGACGGGGATATTCGCCGCGCCCTCCTCGCCGGCAAGACTCTCGACAGCCACTGCCTCAAGTCCACCATGCGTAGCGACTTTGTGGCGGTGGACGAGTCCGCCAGCCGAGTCGAAGTGCTCGACCTCATGCAGGCCCGCGAGATTGCTCAGGTGCCCGTGCTGGACGCCGAGAGACACCTGATCGGGCTCCATCTGATGCGTGAGCTCATCGGAAACGGCGAGCGGCGTAACTGGGCGCTCATCCTGGCGGGCGGGAAAGGAGCACGGTTGCGTCCTCTGACCGAGACGACCCCCAAGCCGATGGTCACGGTGGCCGGCCGGCCGATCCTGGAGCGGTTGGTGCTCCACCTGGTCGGGTGGGGAGTCCGCCGGATCTTCCTGTCCGTGAATCACCTTGCCAACGTTATCGAGAGCCACTTCGGGGACGGCGCGCGGTTTGGGTGCCGCATCGAGTACCTCCGAGAAGACGTCCCTCTGGGCACCGGAGGACCGCTCAGCCTGCTGCCCGACGCTCCTGGCGAGCCGCTTCTGGTCATGAACGGCGACCTGGTCACCCAGGCCAGCGTCGGTCGCCTGCTGGATTTTCACGGGTGCGGCGGGTACAGCGCCACCGTCGGAGTCCGGCCCTACGCGGTAGACATCCCCTTTGGGGTGGCCGAGGTCCACGACGGCGGGCTCGAGCATCTGCGTGAGAAGCCTACGATCCAGATGTTGGTCAACGCCGGCATTTACGTGTTAGGTCCGGAGGTGTTGGCGCTGGTGCCTCGCAACCAGGAGTTTCCGATCACTGAACTGTTCACGCAGTTGCGGGCCCAGGGCTGCCGGCTCGGGGCCTTTCTGATCGAAGACGAGTGGGCGGACATCGGACGGACGGACGAGCTGCGGAAGGCGAGGGGGGCTGTATGAAGTGGTCGGGGCGTCGCGTCCTGGTGACCGGCGCCGACGGCTTCATCGGAAGCCACCTGACTGAAGCACTCGTGCAGGCGGGCGCCGCCGTCCGGCCCCTCTGCTTTTACAACAGCCAGGGCTCCTTGGGGTGGTTGGATACTGTCGCGCCTGACGTGCGTGGTGCCTTGGATGTGCGATTGGGAGACATTCGCGACGCCCGATTCGTCGAGGAAAGTTGTCGGGACATCGAGGTCGTCTTCCACCTGGCGGCGTTGATCTCGATTCCACATAGCTATCAGGCTCCCGAGTCCTTTGTCGATACCAACATCCGCGGCACGCTCAACGTCCTCGAGGCGGTGCGACGCGCGCGGTGCGCCAGACTGGTGCACACCTCCACCAGCGAGGTGTACGGCACGCCGGAGACGATACCGATTCGTGAATCGCATCCTTTGCGAGGGCAGTCACCGTACAGCGCCAGCAAGATCGGCGCAGACAAGCTCTGCGAGGCGTTCCGGTGCACGTATGACGTCCCGGTCGTCATCCTGCGCCCGTTCAACACGTTCGGGCCGCGCCAGTCCGCCCGGGCGGTCATCCCTACCGTCCTGCTGCAGCTCCTCCGGCAGGCTCCACAGATCAAGGTCGGGAACCTGGAGCCACGGCGCGACCTGACGTTCGTGTCCGACACCGTGGCCGGTTTTCTCGCCGCTGGCACGGCAGAGGGAATCGAGGGCGAGACGATCCACCTTGGCACGGGCCGCGCGGAATCCGTGCGGGAGATTATCGTGGCCGCGCAGCGCGTATGTGAGCGGGAAGCCAGCGTCGTGGTGTGCTCAGAGCGGATCCGCCCGAGCCACAGCGAGGTGATGGTGCTGCAGTCGGATCCGTCCCGCGCGGCTGACCTGCTCGGTTGGAAAGCGGGGGTCTCCCTTGACGAGGGGCTGCGGCGCACGGCTGAGTGGCTGTGCGCCAACCTGGACCGGTTTCCGGTCGAGTATGCCATCTAGGGCGCCCGGGTCCGGTGCGGGGCCACTGGCCAGCCCCGTCCCCCTCTGCGTCCCTAACATTGGCGGGAAAGAACGCACCTACGTGGAGCAGTGTCTGACGTCGGGCTGGGTGTCGTCGGTCGGGCCGTTTGTCGAGCGCTTCGAGCGAGAGTTCGCCGCCACCTTAGGAGTGGCGCACGCGGTGGCCACCGCCAGCGGCACGGCTGCGCTGCACACGGCGCTCCTGCTGGCTGGTGTGCGGCCGGGAGACGAGGTCATTCTGCCTTCGCTGACCTTCATCGCCCCCGCCAATGCGGTGCGTTACGTCGGAGCGTGGCCGACGTTCGTGGATGTGGATCAAGACTACTGGCAGTTCGACCCCGGCGAGCTTAGCGCCTTTCTACGAGACGATTGCAAGGTCTCGGCGGGTGAGTTGCACAACCGCCATACTGGACGGCGGGTTGTGGCGGTCCTGCCGGTAGACATTCTCGGGCACCCCTGTGACTTGCCAGCCATCAAGGAGATCGCCGAGCAGCATGGACTAGCCGTGGTGGAGGACGCCACGGAATCGTTGGGTGCCCTGTGCCGCGGCCAGCCACTCGGCCGGTGGAGCCGACTCACGTGCTTCAGCTTCAACGCGAACAAGCTGATGACCACGGGCGGGGGAGGGATGTTGGTCACTGACGATCCGCTACTCGCACGGCGCGCGCGCTACCTCACCACCCAGGCGAAAGACGACCCACTGGAATTCGTGCATCAGGAAATCGGGTACAACTATCGGCTCACGAGTGTGCAGGCGGCGCTCGGCTGTGCTCAGCTCGAGCGCCTTCCTGCCTTTCTCGCCGCGAAGCGCCGTATCGCCACACGGTATGCCGAGGCATTGGAAGGACTGCCCGGTCTCCAGCCGATGAAAGAAGCCCCGTGGGCCACTGCGTCCTACTGGATGTACACGATCCTGGTGGATGCCGAACGGTGCGGTACTGACAGTCGATCCTTGCTGAAGGCGCTTGCCGCGTCCAACATCGAGACCCGGCCCCTGTGGCAGCCGCTGCATCTCAGTCCGGCACACCGCGACAGCTTCGCCCGCTCCTGTCCGGTGGCCACCCGAGTCAACCGACTGGCGCTAAGCGTGCCCTGCTCCACGAGTCTGACCGAAGAGGAGCAGTGCCGCGTCATTAGGGCGCTGCAACGCGAACTCGTCGCGGATCGCCGGAATGCTGAAATGCAGCCCGCGACAGGCGACCCGTTGCACTGAAGGCCCACGCTTCCATATGTCGCCGCTGCCACCACACGTTGCACGCACGCGACAGTCGCGATCGAGGGACCGATCGGGACCCTAATGTGAACTCACTCCAGTCGTTCCGCGCGACGCGGCGCAGCCGGCAAGGTACTTGCACGGTTCGCGGGTGAATGACTTGAAGGTGTCACCACCCCCGGGGGTTGCCCCATGACAGCCTCTTCGCTCGTCGACGGCTATCCGCCCGCTCCGGCAGACCAAGGTGCGCGAGGGAGCCGGTCGCTGGATTTCAGCCTGTTCTACTTCGCCAGCGGCGGGAGTGAACAGAGTGCGGATCAGTACCGCTTGTTGTTGGACGGGGCGCGGTTCGCGGATAGTCACGGCTTCGCCGCCGTGTGGACGCCTGAGCGCCACTTCCACCGCTTCGGCGGTTTGTACCCCAACCCGTCGGTCAGCTCGGCAGCCATTGCGGCGATCACGGAGCGGATTCAGATCCGAGCTGGGAGCGTCGTGCTGCCCCTCCATCATCCCATCCGGGTGACGGAAGAATGGGCGGTTGTCGATAACCTCTCCAACGGTCGGGTGGGTGTGTCCTTCGCCTCAGGATGGCAGCCCGATGATTTCGTGCTCGCGCCCGGTAACTATGCCGAGCGCAAGGAGGTCATGTATCAGCACATCGAGACGGTGCGCAAGCTGTGGCGCGGGGACACCGTCACCTTTCCGGACGCCACCGGGGCGCCCGTGGCCGTCCGGACGCTGCCCCGGCCGGTGCAGCGGGAGCTCCCGATCTGGGTGACGAGCGCCGGCAGCACCGAGACCTACGAAGCGGCCGGTCGCATTGGCGCGAACCTACTCACGCACCTCCTCGGGCAAACGGTCGACGAACTCGGGGACCGAATCGCAGCGTATCGGCGGAGCTGGGAGCAGCACGGACACGGCCCTAGACGCGGACAGGTCACGCTGATGCTGCACACGTTCGTCGGAGAAGACGACGATAGCGTCCGGGAGATCGTGCGGAAGCCGATGATCGAGTATCTGCGAAGCTCGGTCAGCCTGATCAAGAACTTCGCCGGAGCATGGGCGGCGCACCGCCGGAAGGGGGCTGGTGCGACGCCGCCGTCGGGGGATGAATTCCAGAACTTGAGCCGGGAGCACATGGAGGCACTGCTCGCCTTCGCGTTCGAGCGCTACTTCGAGACCAGCGGCCTCTTTGGCGGCACGGACACTTGCCGCCGGATGCTCGAGGGGCTCAAGGCAATCGATGTGGATGAGGTAGCGTGTCTGATCGACTTCGGAGTAGACCCGCAGATCGTCCTGGCGCACTTGCCCCATCTGAACCAACTGAGGCAACGCGTCAATGCCCCACACCCCGATGCACCGGGCATGCCTCACTGATCCGTCACCATCTGGTGACGCACTTGCGATGCACGCCCTCCATGGCGCGAGAGCAGCCGGGGGAGGCGCCCGCCCGCAACGCCTTGAGCACCTTGCGCACTCCTCGACCAGGGCAGAGGGCCCGGGCGACCCCGCAGAAGGCCGTCCAGTCGCCTAGGGGGAGGGTACGTCAATGCTCACCGTCGTGATGTACCACTATGTGCGCGATCTGCCGCGCACGCGGTTCCCAGCGATCCATGGAATGCGTCTCGAGCATTTCGAGGGCCAGCTCGATTACCTGACGAAGCACTATACCATCCTCGATGTGTGGGAGATTCTCGCCGCGATCCGCGGCGAAACCACGCTGCCGAGCAATGCTTGTCTGCTGACGTTCGACGACGGCTTCCTGGACCACTACACCGTGGTCTTCCCGTGCCTCGATTACCGCCGGCTGCCGGCCGTGTTCTTCGTGCCGGGGCGACCGATCGAGGAACGAGAGATTCTGGACGTGCACGGGATTCACTTCGTGCTGGCGGCGGTATCCGATCCGCGCCAGCTCATCGAGGAGGTGTTCGGTCTGCTGCGGGAGTACCGCCCACGTCACGATGTCCCCGACGACCGTACCCTCTACCAGCGATATGCAACGGCGACCCGGCTCGACGCGCCGGAGGTGGCTTTCATCAAGCGCCTGTTGCAGCGCGAGCTGCCGAAGGACGTGCGCAGCGCGATTGTCCGGGCGCTCTTCGTTCGTCACGTCAGCACGGACCCAGCGTCGTTCGCAAACGAGCTGTATATGGATCTGGAGCAGGTTCGGTGCTTGGTGCGTCACGGCATGGCGGTCGGGGGACATGCCTACGATCACCCGTGGCTTGACACGCTCTCGGCGCCGGAGCAGGCGGACGAGGTTCGGCGGACGGTCGCCTTCCTAGGGCTCTTCGGTCCTGTTCGCCCAGGCGAGTGGGTGATGAGCTACCCGTACGGCAGCCACACGCCGACCACCGTCGACCTGTTGCGACAAGCCGGATGCGCCATGGCGGTCACGACGCAGGTGGCGCTAGCGGAGGACTTGTCGGCTCCCTTGGAAATCCCCCGCCTTGACGCAGTCGATCTCCCAACCTCGATCAACGCCGCGCAATCGAAATGGACGGCGCTGGTCCGTGGTGACCTGGCCGGCACCAGGTAGGGTAGGGTCGCGCCGCTGTGACAGGACCAATTCGCGTTCCCTGCCGAGATCCTGATGCTTCTGGAAGCCGCTCCTACGCAAGTACAGGAACCGTTGCCGCAGTCAGGCCGTTGGTCTGGATGGCCTCATGGCGCATCAACGCGTCCGCAAAGAACTTCGTCGCCCAGTTCAGGACCTCGTAGGCTCCGTAGTTGCCACCCACCGGCCACGCGCCCTTGATCCCGCCCCGCACCCCCGGCTCCGCGCTGTGCCGGTTCTGCGTACGCTTGAGGAAGCCCAACACCGCCGGCACTGGCTCGACCCACTGCGGGTTGCCCGTGATTTCCGCGAGGCGGATCCAGTTGTTCGCCATCTGCGCCTGACCCGTGAGGCACGACCAGCGGACAGCAGCGGACCAATCGGAGCGGTAGCGGCCGGGCATCCAACCGTCCCCGCGGACCGCCGCAACCAAGGGTCTTGCTGCTCGCTCGGCAGCGTGGACGAGGCGCGCATCGTTGAGCACGCGTCCGCCTTCCAGCAATCCGCGAATGGCATACGCGAGCGTGTGCAGCAGCGGCCGCTCAGGATCAGTCAGGCAGCAATAAGGCAGCCAGCCGTTCGGCGCCTGCAGCGCGGCGGCAGCCCGCAGGTTACGCGCGGCAGCATCGCTGAACGACGCATCTGCCAGTCGAAGCCCTGCCTCGGCCAGCGCCCAGGCAGTACGGGTATTGTAGAGCGTCGCGTCCGCGCGGGCGAAGCGCGAGTTCCCATTGCGCCAGTGTCCATCCCCCTCTAGCATCGCTACCAGGTAGCGGGCGGCGCGGCGGGCAGCGTCGGCGAAGCTGCTTTGCGCGGTCTTCTCGAACGCCGCGAGCAAGCCCAGCAGCACCTGCCCGGTGTTGAACACGGCCGGCGATTCCGGCTCGCCCAGGACGCCGCCCCGGACGGCGCCCGTTGGCAACTGAATGTCGATCTCCCAGCGCGCCGCGCGCTCAGCGCGGATACTGAGCCCGGGACATCCCAAGCGTCGGGCGGCGGCATAGAACGTCGGGATGATGTAGCCCGTCGTTTCCGGGTAAGGCGGCTGCCAGCCCCGACGTCCGAAATGCGGGTGCCATGCGAGGGTGAACGCGCGCGAGATGCCCCCATCCGGTGTCGCGTCCTGAGCCCGCGCCAGCCAGGCGATTGCAGCCACGAGGTGTGGCTCGTGCTCCGGATCTGCGGGATAGCCCTCGAGCGACTCGCGCCATCCTTCCGCCAGAGCTATCGGGTTGAGGAGCGGACGGATTGCGCGCAACCGCCCCTCAACCCAGGCGCGGAGGCGCGCAATTGACGATGGCTGAAATGCCGGATGTGCGTATGTCATCGAGCCCGAGGGCGTTGCCGGCTGTAGTCACGAAGCAAGGCGTGTACCGCCGTCGTGCTCGCTGACGGAACGACGACCGCTGTCTGAGGGCGTGCATCAACATTGAACGGCACGGGGCTTCCCGCCCCGGAAGCGGCGCGTCGAGGCGAAGCAGCACGATCTGTTGCACCAGCGCAACACGGACGTTCCCGTTCAAGGCGAAGCACGCGACATGCAGCGCGCTTGCCACGCCGTCCTCGAGGCGATCGGGACGCACCCCGTGGCACCGCCTATGCACCAGCCGGTCCGGGAGGCGGGACCGATGTTCCGCAGCGTGGTCATGGCGGCGTCCACTGGAGCCTATCACTTTTTTTGCTATCCACTTAGTCGCGAGGTGAGATGACCTCCCTGCTTCAGCAATGGGTGATGCAGCAGGCGGAGCGCCGCCCGGAGGCGACCGCCCTCATGATGGGTGGTGACCGCCTGACCTACGGGCAGCTGGACGCTTTGAGCAACCAGCTGGCGCGCACCTTGAGGGCCGCCGGGTGCGAGCGCGGCGACCGCGTCTGTTTCCTGCTCCCCAAGTCACCCCTGGCCATCGTCACCATGCTTGGGATCCTGAAGGCGGACTGCAGCTATATCCCGGTCGATCCGTCGAGCCCCGCCCCGCGGGCCGCGAAGATCGTGCAGTCGGGAGCCCCGCGCGTGATTCTGGCGGGCTCTCGTACGACCCAGCTGCTCGACGAGCTGCTCGCGGACGCCTCGCTGCGGGTCGCAACCGCGGTCGGCTGGCTCGAGGCGGGGCACGCGGGAGCAGACGGAGAACACGTGTCGCCCGCGTTCTCGCTCGAGGACGTGCGGCGCGCTCCCAGCGGTCCGGTGGACTGCCGCAACACGTCAGCCGATGCCGCGCATATCCTCTTCACCTCGGGCTCGACGGGCACGCCGAAAGGAGTGGTCATCACGCACGGCAGTGTCATCCACTTCGTGGAGTGGGCCCGACGCTACTTCGGGATCGGGCCCACGGACCGATTGTCCGGGCATCCGCCGTTGCACTTCGATTTGTCGACGTTCGACGTGTTCGGGACGTTCGCCGCCGGCGCCCAGCTCCACCTCGTGCCGCCCGACCTCAACTTGCTCCCCACGGCCTTGGCGCAGTTCATCCGCGCCGCGGAGCTGACGCAGTGGTTCTCGGTGCCCTCGCTGCTGAGTTATCTCGCCAAGTTCGACGTGGTGAAGGTCAACGACTTCCCCACCCTGCGACGGCTGCTGTGGTGCGGAGAGGTCTTTCCGACGCCGGCGCTGCAGTACTGGATGACGCGGTTGCCTCACGTGACGTTCACGAACCTGTACGGGCCCACCGAGACCACCATCGCCAGCAGCTACTACACCGTGCCGCGCTGCCCGGAGGACGACCGGGCAGCCATCCCGATCGGGTCCCCCTGCGGGGGCGAGGAGCTGCTCGTGCTGAACGAACGGTTGGAGCGCGTGCCGCCGGGCGAGGTCGGAGATCTGTACATCAGGGGTGTGGGCCTGAGCCCGGGATATTGGCGAGACCCGGAGAAGACGCGCGCAGCCTTCCTGCCCAGTCCGTTCGCATCCGCTCCTGCCGATCGCATCTATCGGACCGGCGACCTCGCCAGGATTGGCGACGACGGGCTGGTCTATTTTCTCGGGCGCGCCGACTCCCAGATCAAGAGTCGCGGCTATCGCATCGAGCTGGGCGAGATCGAGACCGCGTTGAGCGCCCTGACCTGCCTCCGGGAATGCGCCGTCGTCGCTGTGTCGACGGACGATTTCGCGGGTACGGCGATCTGCTGCGCTTATGTCCCGTCGCCCGGCGTCGCGGTCACCCCCGGGGAGTTGCGGAACGCGCTGGGCAAGGTGCTGCCCGCCGGGATGCTGCCGTCGAGGTGGATGGCGTTCGACCGGCTTCCCAGGAATGCCAACGGCAAGGTCGACCGGCGCCAATTACAGGAGGCGTTCGCCAAGCATGAAACTCTTGCCGCTAGACCGGCCTGATCTAATCGAGCTGGTCGCCGGATGGCTGTGTGAATATGACAACCACAAGTGGCTCGACTTCGGCGGCGGCCGGCCACCGACACCGGTGCTGCTGAAGACCATGACGCAGCGGGACACGCACGTGCTCCGCGTGTTCACCGCGGACGATGACACCACGCCCGTCGGAGTTGTGGGCCTAAGTGATGTCGACCGGCATCACAAGACCGCTATGGTCTGGGCGGTGGTGGGCGACAAATCCCACGTTCGCCGCGGTCTTACGACTCGGGCGGTATCGCGAGTGCTCACGCTGGGCTTCCGCGAGTTGGGACTCGGGGCCATCCAAAGCTGGTCCGTCGAGCCCAACCAGTCGGGGCTCGAAGTCACGAAGCGTCTCAATTTTCGCTATATCGGGCGGCAGCGGCAGTGTCACTATGTCGACGGCCACGCCCTGGATCGTCTCCTGTTCGACCTGCTGGCAAGCGAGCACAGGGAAGTCTAATATGCCCGATGCGAGGACTCTCGAGCCCCTGATCTCCCGGCTGTTCGCCGAGAAGTTGAATGTCGACGTCCCCTCGGTGGAGACCGACTTGATCGAAACGGGCCTCGTCGACTCCCTGATCTTCGTGGAATTCCTAGCTGAGCTTGAAGAGGGGTTCGGCATTCACCTGTCCCTAGAGGATCTTGAAATCGACCGCTTTCGGACGATCGCGCGTATCGCCAGCTTCGTGGCGACCAAGAACGGCAAGTCGGGGAACGGCGCCGGGGTCAGCCTTCGAGAATGACGACGGCCGCGGCCAGGCCGGCCTGATGACTGAGGCTGAGGTGAATGTGTCGCACCCCCAGGCGACGGGCCTCGGCCGCCGCCGACCCTGTCAGCATCATCGCCGCCTGGCCACCGTCGCGCCGCAGTACTTCCACCTGCGGAAATGAGATGCCGCGCGCCGAGCCCGTGCCCAGTGCCTTGAGCAGGGCCTCCTTGGCGGCGAACCGTCCGGCCAGCGCCTGGGCCCGGTTGACTCGTGCGGCGCTCTCCGCCAGCTCCGCGGCAGTGTAGACCCGCGTCTCGAAGCGCCGGCCGTGCCGGGCGAGCGCCTGCGCGATTCGTTCCGTCTCCACGACGTCGAGGCCTACCCCGAGGATCATCGGCCGCTCCTGACGACACCAAGCTAACCGATGAACCGCTCCAGTTCACGCACACACCGATGCGGGCGTAGGAGGCTTCGAACGCGGCCAGCGGCTGGTTCACGGGATCACGGACGGTGCGGCTTGCCACGGAGTCCGGGTCGAGAGCGCCCAGGACGAGGACGTCGTGCTCGGAGCGCCCGACGCGGTCGCAGACCCGGCGGCGCTGCCCGGAGTCCATCAC
>Ga0207646_10004849_pt1 | contig 14417 bp, 11 predicted proteins | sample KBSK5502metaG_FD_184343 | JGI IMG/M metagenome (GOLD analysis project Ga0207646, IMG submission 184343) | Corn, switchgrass and miscanthus rhizosphere microbial communities from Kellogg Biological Station, Michigan, USA - KBS K5-50-2 metaG... | ecosystem: Host-associated > Plants > Roots >... | reverse complement strand
CACGCGCCAAACCCCCGGACAGGGTGTCACCAAAAACCAACGAACCCGACGTAACCGAATACGTCAAGGACGGATCCGCATGCCCATACACCTTGGTCTGCGCATCAGCCGTCACCGTGATCGGACGGGCATTGATCGTGAAGGCTCGCGGGACAGCCGTAGCCGGGTTGTAGTTCGCGTCTCCGGCCTGGCTCGCGGTGATGGTGCAAGTTCCGGCTCCGGTGAGATGAGCCTGTCCAAGGTTGAACGTGCACTGGCCCATCGCCGAGAAGCTGACCGAAAGCCCAGACGTGGAGGTCGCGCCAACCGAGAAGTCGCTGTCGCCGTATGTCTTGTCAGAGAGCGCGGCGAAACTGATCGTCTGATTGGCCTTCGCAGCGGTCACAGACTCGGTCACCTGAGGCGCCGCGTTGTAGTTGTTATCGCCGGCCTCGTCGTAGTTGACTGTACAACTGCCCGTGCCACTGGTCATCGTGAAGGTAGCGCCCAGATTCGAGCAAACCCCTGCGCTGCTGAACGCGATCGGATTACCAGACGCACCGCCCGTCGCGGCGACCGTGAAGCTCGTGCCGTAAGTCTGGCTGTTAGGAGCATGAGTCGTCACCGTGATGGCCTGGCCCGCCTTCGCCGCCTGTACGAGCCGAATCACATCCGTGGCCGCGCTGTAGTTCGAGTCACCAGTCTGTGACGCGGTGAGGGTGCACGTGCCCGTCCCGCTTGTCATCGTCACGGTGCTGCCGGAGATCGAGCAAGCACCCGACGCCGCAACCCCGACGGTCAGTCCGGAATCCGCGGTCGGATTCACGGTGAACGTGGTGCTGTAGACCGCCGGAGTTCCCGGCTGCGCGAACGCGATGGCCTGGTTCGCCTTTGCGGCCGTTACCGACTCGGTGACCTGCGACGCCGCGTTGTAATTGCTGTCGCCGGCCTGGTCATACTTGACCGTGCAAGTGCCGGTGCCGCTCGTCATCGAGAACGTCGCACCGGAGTTCGAGCACACACCACCGCTAGTGAGGCTCAACGGGCTGCTCGACCCACCGCCAGTCGCTGCAACAGTGAAACTCGAGTTGTAAACCGCGCTCGAAGGCGCATGCGTTATCACCGTAATCGTCTGGTCCGCCTTCGCGGCCGTTACCGACTCGGTCACCTGCGACGCTGCGTTGTAATTGCTGTCGCCGGCCTGGTCGTACTTGACCGTACAGGTGCCTGTCCCGCTCGTCATCGTGAACGTTGCACCGAGGTTCGAACACGCACCGCCGCTGGTGAAGATCAACGAGCTGCTGGACCCACCGCCGGTCGCTGCAACAGTGAAGCTCGAGTTGTAAACCGCGCTCGAAGGCGCGTGCGTCGTCACCGTGATCGTCTGGTTCGCCTTCGCGGCCGTTACCGACTCGGTGACCTGCGACGCCGCGTTGTAATTGCTGTCGCCGGCCTGGTCGTACTTGACCGTGCAGGTACCCGTGCCGCTCGTCATCGTGAACGTCGCACCAGCGTTCGTGCAGGAGCCGCTACTGCTGTACGTCAACGGGCTGCTCGACCCACCGCCGGTCGCTGCGACGGTGAAGCTCGAGTTGTAGACCGCGCTTGCCGGCGCATGGGTTGACACCGTGATCGCCTGGTTCGCCTTCGTCGCGGTCACCGACTCCGCCACCTGTGGCGCCGCGTTGTAGTTGGCGTTACCAGCCTGGTCGTAAGTCACCGTGCAGGTGCCCGACCCACTCGTCATCGTGAACGTCGCGCCCGAGTTCGAGCAGGAGCCGCTGCTGCCGAAGTTCAGCGGACTACCTGAGCCGCCACCCGTCGCAGCAGCCGTGAAGGTCGAGTTGTAGACCGCGCTCGCCGGCGCATGCGTCGTGATCGTGATCGCCTGGTTCGCCTTCGCCGCGGTCACGGTCCGAACAACGTTCGTGGCCGCGTTGTAGTTCGCGTTCCCTGCCTGCGAGGCAGTCAGGGTGCAATCCGTCGTGCCGCTCGTCATGGTCACGGTATTCCCGGAGATCGAGCACCCACCCGACGCCGCGACGCTGACCGTCAGCCCAGAATCAGAGGTAGGAGCGACAGTGAACGTCGTGTTGTAGGCCGCCGGCGTGGCTGGCTGCGCGAACACGATCGACTGGCTCGCCTTGGTTGCCGTCACCAATTCCGTCACAGTGGGCGCTGCGAGGTAGTTCGTGTTACCGGACTGGTCGAACGTGACCGTGCAGGTGCCCGAACCGCTCGTCATCGTGAACGTCGCTCCGGTACGCGAACAGACACCGCTATTGCCGAATGTCACAGGCATCCCCGAGCCGCCTCCGGTCGCAGCGACCGTGAAGCTCGAGTTATAGGCAGCGCTCGAGGGCGCATCGGTCGTGACTGTGATCGTCTGACTCGCCTTGTTGGCGTTGACCGACTCGGTCACCTGTGTGGCCGCGTTGTAATTGCTGTCACCAGCTTGGTCGTACTTGACCGTGCAGGTGCCTGTTCCGCTCGTGATCGTGAACGTCGCACCCGAGTTTGAGCAGGAGCCGCTGCTGCTGAACGTCACCGGATTGCCCGAAGCGCCCCCGGTCGCAGCGACAGTGAAGGTCGAGTTGTAGACCGCGCTCGAGGGCGCGTGCGTCGTGACCGTGATCGTCTGACTACCTTTAGTCGCGTTGACCGACTCGGTCACCTGGGTCGCCGCGTTGTAGTTCGAGTTACCCGTCTGGTCGTACTTGACCGTGCAGGTGCCCGAGCCGCTCGTCATCGTGAACGTCGCGCCAACGTTCGAGCACACGCCGGCATTGCTGAACGTCACTGGATTACCGGACCCGCCACCCGTCGCAGCCACGGTGAAAGTCGAGTTGTAGCCAGCGCTCGAAGGCGCATGCGTCGTCACCGTGATCGTCTGACTCGCCTTCGCCGCGGCCACCGTGCGAGCGACGCTTGTGGCTGCGTTGTAGTTCGAACTGCCTCCCTGCGAGGCGATCAGGACGCAATCGGTCGTCCCGCTCGTCATTGTCACGGTGTTTCCGGAGATCGAGCACCCACCCGAAGGTGCAACGCTGACCGCCAGGCCCGAGTCAGACGTCGGATTGACGGTGAACGTCGTGTCGTAGACCGCTGGGGTGGCCGGCTGCGCAAACGCGATCGTCTGGTTTGCCTTGGAGGCCGCTACGGTCCGCACTACGTTCGTGGCGGCGTTGTAGTTCGCGTTGCCCGCCTGCGAGGCGGTCAGGGTGCAGTCGGTCGCCCCGCTCGTCATTGTCACGGTGCTCCCGGAGATCGAGCACCCACCCGAAGGAGTTACGGTGACCGTCAGGCCGGAGTCAGACGTCGGGTTGACCGTGAAGCTCGAGTTGTATGCAGCCGGAGTCGCCGGCTGAGCGAACACGATCGACTGGTTCGCCTTGTTCACCGTCAACGACGCCGTCCCGCTGCTGCCGCCGAACGAGCCGTCGCCGGCAAAGGACGCACCTACGCCCGTCGGATATGTTGCGGCGCCGATTGTCCCTAGGCTCGCATTGGAGAGAGTCGCGACGCCTGAGGAGTTCGTTGGTCCTGCGGTGCCTACAGAGATGCCGTTGAGCGTGAAGCTAATGGTCTTACCACTGACGCCGGAGCCACCCGAGGTAAGCGTCGCCGAGAGATTGACGGTCCCGCCGTACGTGCCCGTCGCGGGGTTGACCGCAAGAGACGTTCCAGGCGCGCCTACCGTGACTATCGGGGAGGAGTTGTTCGTGAGAGTTGTGAGCGTCCCAGGGGGGGCGCCTTGCTTCGACTTGGTCGTGAACGTGTAACTCCCCGCGCTCGGCGCGGTGACGCCCGAGTAGGTGATCGTGAACTGGGCCTTCGCGGCGCAGGTCATGTCGACCAAGATCGTCCACGGGCCGGTTCCACTGATCGAGTTCAACGTCGTAGCCGCGCAGGCAGGCGACGGCCCTAGAGCGACTGCAATGTGCCCCGCACCGGCTGCCGTCGTCGGGGCCGTCCAGCCGGCGGGAACCTGAAGCGACAACTGAGACAAGGCGTTGAAGTTCTTGCCTGTGTCGGAGGTGAAGGCAAAGGTGAAGGTGTTGCCGGTGGTTCCCGCAGTGACGGTCGTCGGGCTCACAGCCATCGACCCGTCGCCGTTGCTCGCATCCGTGGCGTCGGTGAACGTGGTCGTCGCTGTCCCGGAGGTAAGACCGGTGGCCGTGACGCTGTAGGTCGCGATGAACGAGCTCGGAAGCGAGAACTGGTTCGTAAACGCGCCGCTCATGTCAGCGATGACGTCGGCGCTGTAGGACCACGTCTGGCCGATGTTGTCGTTGACGAAGATGTGGACCGATTCGGCCGGCGCCCACCCTATGCCGGTCAGTGTCACGGTGGATCCCGGCGCATAATCTGCTTGATCGCTTGTGATCTGCGGCGGGCCCGTGGGGACCGGCGTTGTGGTTGTGGTCGTAGTGGTTGTGGTCGTAGTCGTTGTGTCCGTGGGCGTTGTCGTTGTCGGAGTCGTGCCGGTCGTCGTGGGTGTCGTATTCGTCGTCGTCGAAGTCGAACTGGTGGGCGGCAGTGTCGTGTCCGTCGTCGCAGACGACGAGACCGTCGACGTAGTGGTCGACGAGGTGCCCGTATCCGTTATGGCTCGGACCGCACCGAAACCTCCGGCCGTGAGAAACCCCGCGATGAACAGGGCGAGCAAGATTGCGCTAGCCCACGCTTTCCTCTTAGGTCCTCCGTCCTTCGCAAACGGTGCCATCCGACGCTCCCCTAGGTCTTCGGTTCAGGAGCAGCGCTCCGGGTAGTCGAACGGGACCAGACTGGCGTGCACAACTTCTCCCCGTACGCCGCCGTCATGTCCCTCGCCCTCCCAATCGCCGCAGAACTTCCCCACTCCCGCAAACAGATCGTGCTCCGACGGACAAAGCGAGTGACTAAACGCCCGTCGGGTTGAGCCCCCTCGAAAAGCCTGGTTGTCCCTCACCCTCATTCGCCGCAAAAACCGGGCCGCCGCAGCGCCCGGTATCTCCAGTCTTGTCTCGTTCAACACAGGCGACAAGGGCCGCGAGACCTATCTTGCGTTCACACGCTTGAACGCACGAGAGGCGCTTTCGTCCTGCCCCCTCGCACGTCTCACACGCCTACTGAGGTCCGGTACACATCGGCGCGCTGAGCTTCGTCAACGCTCGAGCAATTCGATCGCAGCCTCGCGCGTCGGCACCTGCAGCTTGCGCAGAATCGCCGACACGTGAGTGCGGACCGTCACCGGTGAGATGAACAGGCGTGACGCGATCTCCTCGGTCGACGCTCCCTGTCGCATCAGCTCGAGCACCTCCCACTCGCGATCGGTGAGCTCGGCGCTTCGCCGACCGCGCAGCGCGATCCGCCGCCGGCGCCGTCGTTCGCGAAACTCCTCGATCAGGAGCGCGACGAGCTGTCGTGGGAGCGCCGCCTCGCCCTCGAGCACACCGTGCAACGCGAGGGGAAGCCTGGCCGGATCGATGTCCTTGAGGAGATAGCCGGAGGCTCCGGCACGCAGCGCATCGAAGAGATCCGAATCCGTGCGCGAGACCGTGAGCATCACCACTGCCGTCTGGGGCAGCTCGCGCGAGATCCTTTCGGCTGCGTGAATTCCGTCACCGGGCATGTTGATGTCGAGGAGACACACGTCCGGCGCTTCACGCCGCGCCGCCTCGATTGCCGACGGCGCGTCTGCAGCCTCCGCACAAACCTCGAACCCCCCGCGCTCGAGCGCCAGGCGCACGCCGGCTCGCGTCGGTGGATGATCGTCGGCAACGAGTACGCGCATGACGCGGGTCACGGGATCACCACTTCGATCTGCGTTCCCTTGTCGGGCGCGGAGCTGAGGAAGAGCTCGCCGCCCACCGCGGCCGCACGCTCACGCATCGTGACGAGGCCGAAGCCGGACGAGTCGGTGGCGGTCGGATCGAAGCCGACTCCGTCGTCCTCGATCTTGAGCACGAGGCCCTGGCCGTTCGTGAACTGAACCCGGACGACGTCCGCAGCACTGTGCCGGGCGGCGTTCGTCACGGCCTCACGGACGATGCGTAGCAGCTGCTCCTGCCGCTCCTGCGGAATCCCCGCGGCGGGCTCTGCGTCGATGACGACGCGCGTGCCCAGTCGTTGCGCGACCTCTTCGACAGTCTGGATGAGCGCGAGGTCGAAAGCTTCCTCGCCGCGGTAATCGGAGAGGCTTGCGATCGCCCGGCGCGATTCGCCGAGTCCACGCTCGGCGGCCGATGCGAGTTGCCTGAAGTTCGGATTGTTGATGTCACTATCTGCGATTCCCCGTGCCGTCGATGCGATGAACGCGAGCTCCTGGGCGAGGCCGTCGTGCAAGTCCCGCGCGATCCTTCGGCGTTCCTCCAGCACGCGTCTGCCGGCGTAGGCGCGCTGATAGAGCTGGATCTCGCGTGCGACGCCGACGAAGAGCAGAACGTGCCACGCTAGTCGGAACACATCTCCCGAGTACACCCACTGCGAGTACAGAGACGGGTAGAGCACATAGTTCACGCGCGCAAAGGCTGCGAACATCGCGCTCGCCCCGAGCCAGAGCAGAAGCTCGTCGCCCGAATGATCGGCGCGCGCTGTGAATCCGAACGCCGCGACGAAGAAGAGGGCGGCGATGACGATCTGCGAGGCGACGATGAGGTGATTGCCCGCGAACATTCCGACGGCTGTGGGGTTGCGCGCAGGATCGAGACCGACCGGCAACCGGTCGACGAACACGCCGATGACGGTTCCCGCTGCCACGAGCCCGAGGGCCATGAGGATGATCGCCGCCCGCGCCGACTTCTCGTAGTCCACCAATCTGGTGGAAGGGGCAAATGCCGCCGCAGCAAGCAGCGCCGCAGCGGCTGCGCTGCCGGTGACAGTCGTCCAGATCGAAAATGGATGCGGATTCGTCCAGATCGCCGCGGGAATCACGGCGAAGAGAAGATTCGTGGTCGTCAACAGCGCCAGCGCGACGAAGAGCAGCAGATCGTCCAGCCGTTGCCGTTGACGAAGGCGTCCCCATAGCAGGATGGTCGTGAGGAGAGAGATGATCGTCGCGGTCGTCTCGAGCATCGCGTGCAGCGGAACGCTCCGATATGCGTAGTGAACACTTGGCACGACGATGACCAGGTCCGTGGCCGTGCCTGCGATCAGAGCCGCGAGCAGCGTGACCGAACGGGGCTTCAGCCTCACCGGCTAATCGTCCCTCTAGTGGCGGGATCGTTGACCTAGCGGATGGGCTAGTCGTGCCCTTCGCGCGGTCAGGCGCTGCGCAGGAGCTCGAGCGCTTCGCGGCGGCTCTGCACGTGGAGCTTCTTCAGCACGGCCCCGATATGGCGCCGGACGGTGACGTCTGCGATCAGGAGCTTCGTGGCGATCTCACGGGTTGACAGCCCCTCGCGCATGCAGTCGAGGACCTCCCACTCGCGGCTCGTCAGATCGACGCCCCGCCCATCCGGAACCACCAGATGGCGCTTGGCGCCGCCGCCGCGGAGCCGATTCATCAGCACGGCCACCAGCGGGCGCGGGATGGCGGGTTCCCCGAGGAGCACCGCGCGCACGACCGCCGGGAGACGTTTTGCGGAGATGCTCTTCGGGAGGTACCCGATCGCGCCGACCGCCATCGCCTTGAGAAAGTCTTCCTCGTTGAGGTCCGGCGCGAGCATGATCACCGCGACGTTCGATCTCCAGGCACGCATCTCCGCGGCTGCAACGAGCCCGCCGCCCGGAATGTCGACGTCGACGAGACAGACGTCCGGCTCGAGCCGGCCGACGGCCTCGATCAGCTCGGGGGTGCTGGCGACGCGCCCACACAGGACGATCCCCTCCTCCTCGAGGGCGATCCTGATGCCGTTGATCGTCGCCGAGTCGTGGCCCGCGACCAGAACACGCGGTCCGGGCTGCCGGTCGACGGTCACGTCTTCAGCCGTGGGGCTCGTGGCTACCAGGTCCGATCCGGCGGAGGTCACGCAGCGGCCCGCCTGGGACCCGGCCGCAGACTCAGGACCTCCGATGGGAATGGTGGCCGCACCATTAAGTAGACCGCAAGAAGCTGGAATTCTTGCGCTAAACCTTTCTTCCTGCAATCCCCCGGCAGAGTGAGCGAGCTGGAGCGGCTGCTATACCGTTTAGATGAGCAGGCGGTGAGCGGGCCGCAGACAGCTGAAAGGAGCGGCGGATCGTGCGGGTGTTGATTGCAGACGACCACAGGTTGATGGTCGAAGGGACGAAGCAAGCCCTGGCCAAGGCCGGCGGCTTTGAGGTCGTGGGCGAGGCCTCGAACGGTGCCCAGGTGCTGCCGCTCGTGAGGCGCCTCAAGCCCGACCTCGTGCTGCTCGATCTCCGCATGCCACAGATGGACGGCCTGACCTGCCTCGCGAAGATCCGCAAGGAATTTCCGGAGATGAAGGTCGCGATCCTGTCGGTTTCGCAAGAGCAGGATCTGATCCAGACCGCCCTCAAACGTGGCGCCAACGCCTACATCGTCAAGACCGTGGATCCCGACGATCTCGCTGCCGCACTGCGGCAGACCGTCGAGGGGACCGTCTTCACGACGGCCGGTGTCTCAGACGACCCCGGCGAGCGGGCCGCGAAGCAAGCAGGTCTGACGGAGCGGGAGCTCGTGATCGTGCGCGCGGTGGCGCGAGGTCTGTCGAATGAGGCGATCGCCAAGGAGCTCTGGGTGGCCGAGCAGACCGTCAAGTTCCATCTGACGAACATCTATCGCAAGCTCGAAGTCTCGAACCGAACCGAGGCGGCCCGCTACGCGTTCGAACAGGGCCTCGTCGAGCACGGCCCGGCCTAGGCGAGCGCCGGCTCCTCAGACGCGATCGGCTCGGGCCCGCGGGTGAGCAGATACATGCTGCACGCCAAGATCCCGACGAACATCAGCGCGACGAGCACGCGGTAGTCGAGGACGGTCACGAGGACCGCGCCGAGCGCGATCCCGACGGTCTGCGGTGTGCCCACCATCGTGTTGGCCGCCGACGCGACGCGGCCTTGCAGCCGCTGCGGGGTCCGCAGCTGGATCGAAGTGGAGAAGCCGACGATGAACCACGAGACGGCGAAGCCGGCGACGATGATGCCGGCGCACACGACCGCAAGGCTCGAGGACGCGAAGCTCGCATCGGCGACCGCAAAGAGGGCCATGCCCCAGCCGACCAGGCGCACGTCGCCGAAGCGGCGAAGAGCACGGCCGGCGGTGACGCCGCCGACGATTGCTCCCAGTCCCTGCAGCGACTCGAGCACGCCGAGAAACGAGGGCTGGCGGTGCAATCCGAACTCGACGACGGCGAAGAAGAGCGTCTCGGAGAACCCGACGACCAGCAGGCACGCTGCGGTCGCGAGGATGATCTGCTTCAAAGCCACCGTCGCGAAGACATGCCTCACGCCTGCCGAGAGCTCGGTGAGGAAGTGCTGCTCCTCGCGCTCGAGTCGCGTCTCGGGGGTGCGTACGAAGAGAAGAGCGACCGCAAGGCCGACGAATGTCAGTGCATCCGCGATCGCAACGGTCCTGCCGCTGGACGCGGCGTAGAGGCCGGCGCCGAGTAGCGGGGCAAGCAAGCGCAGCCCTTCGCGGACGGTCGAGAAGACCGCGTTCGCATCGCCCAGCAGCTCGCGCGGCAACATCACGGTGAGGAACGCCGAGCGCGCAGAGCCGAGGATTGCTCCCGCCGAGCCGTAAAGACCCGCGACGACATAGATCAACCACAGGTCACTGCGGTCATGCACGAAGAGGAGCAGCAGCACCGCCGCGGCCATGGCGCAGTTGACGGCAATGAGCAGAGGCCTCTTGCGCACGCGGTCGACGACGAGCCCTGCGAGCGGGGCGAACAAGGAAGGAAGCACCAGTACGAAGAACACGAGCCCCGCAGCCGCGTTGCTGTGCGTGAGGTCCTTCGCCCAGATCCCGAGGACCAGGAACATCGCTGAGTCGCCGAGCATCGACAGACCCGAGCCAAGGAGAAAGACGCGCGCGTCCCGGATCGCGAAGAGCCGCCGCATCAGGCGGCGACCAGCTCAGGCATCTCGCGGACGGAGCGAACGGGCGAGAACACGACGGGTAGGAAGGCGAGGCAGGCGCCCAGGCCGCCGGCGACAAGCGTCTCCTTGAGGCCGATCCGGGAGGCGAGCACTCCACCCGTGAACGCTCCGAGCGGAATCGTCCCCCAGACGATGAAGCGCATGACCGAGTTCATCCGCCCCTGGATGCGCTCCGGCGTGATCGCCTGGCGCAGGCTGAGCTGCGCGACGTTGTAGACGACGTTCGCGAAACCGCCGACGAGAATTGCCGGGACGAGCACCAGGAGAGCCGCGTTGCCGTGGGGGGCAAACGGGATCAGGAGGAACATCGGCCCGCCGACGACCGAGCTGGCGATGATCGTCCTGCCGACCCCGAAGCGTGCAGAGATCCTGCTGGCCGAGAGTGCTGCCAGCAGGGGCCCGACGTTCCCCAGCGTGAAGGCGAGTCCGATCACCTGCGGGCTCAGATGCAACTCGCGGCGGGCGAAGACGAGCAGGACGGCAAAGGCGAGCGAACCGAAGAAGTTGAAGAGCGCGGTGCAGGCGGCGATGTTCTTCAGGTACGGGTGGGTCAGGACGTAGCTGAGCCCTTCCCTGAGCTCCGTGCGCATCTTCCGGCGGGGTGCGCGGTCAGCCTGTGCGATCTCGGTCTTGCGAATCGTGAGGATGAAGAGCGCCGAGCCGAGGAAGCTGACCGCGTCGATGAGGATCGCCGCGGGCGCCGTGAGCCAGCCGACGAGCAGCCCGGCCACACCGGGCCCTCCGAGCTGTGCTCCGGATCGGCTGATCTCGAGCTTGGCGTTGCCGTCGACTATCTGCCGGCGCTCAACGAGCGAGGGAAGGTACGACTGATAGGCCACGTCGAAGAACACCGTCGAGATCCCGACGAAGAAGCCGACGCCGTAGAGCTGCCAGATCGTCAGGGCATCCAGGAAGTAGACGATCGGAATGGAGGCGAGGAGCCCGGCGCGCGCGAGGTCGCCGGCGATGAGGATCGGCCGTCGCGGTAGGCGATCCACCCAGACGCCGGCGGGCAGGCTCACGAGCAGGAACGGGAGGAACTCGACGGTCGTCAGCGCGGCGACTTTGAACGCGCTCACGTGCAGGACGTCGATGGCGACGAGCGGCAGTGCGAGCAGGCTGACCTGCGTGCCGAGCTGACTGACGGTCTCGGCAGACCAGAGCTTCAGGAAATCGGAGTGCCGCCAGAGACCCCCTTCTGGCCAGAGCCTCACGACTGCTCGGTCAGCTCCGCTGCCGCAAGGGCCCGTTCGATCCGCACGTCGCCGCTGACGGTCTTCACGAACAGCTCGACTAGGGGCGCGTCGTCGCCGAGCGCCTCGGGCACCGGGGAGTCGGACAGGTCGAGCTCCGAGCTGGTTGTGCCGCTAACAGTGTTTGCGTCCACGTAGACGCGAGAGCCGCGGCGGACGCCGACGAGGACGTCGCCGGAGATTGCCTTCAGCTCGATGCGTCCCCGTTGCACCGCCTCGAAACGCTGGTCGCCCGAGACAGTGCTGGCGCCGATCGATCCACCGGCGTCGCGAACATGCACGTCGCCGGACACGAGCTGCGCGCGAATGTCGCCGCTGACCGCGCCGGCATGCAGGTCGCCGGAGACCGACTGGACCTCGAGGGTCGAGGCCGCTTCGCCGATGTGCACGTCCCCGCTCGCAGTCTTGATCCGGGTGGCGCCCTTCGTCGTGTCCAGCTGGAGGTCGCCGGAGGCGGTCTTGACGTCGACGTCGCCGTACTCGCCGCGGGCACGGAGGTCGGCGGACTTCGTCCGGATGTCGAGGTCGGCACCGTGGGGACAGGTGACGCGCAGGCGAACGTCCGGGCCGCCGAAGCGGATGTCAGGGCCGCGGCTGAGCGAGATGAAGATGCCGTGTCGCGCTTTCGCTTCGACGACGACCTCGTGTCCGTCGCCGCGCCGGATCAGCTCGATGCGCGAGTTCTCGACGAGGTCGCGGATCGCGTCGTTGTTCGCGATCGCGTCGAGCTGAACGTGCGTCTCGTCCGTGTTGCCGGTCTCGATCTCGATCTCCCCGGAGGGAATCTCGAGGTTGAGGCGCAGTGGGCCGGGGGTGGAATAGGTCTCGATGCGCATCAGATGATCGAGCGACCCGCGTTGAGGTACTTGACGTCGCCGAGGATCTGTTCCCGGGCGTGGACGGTCTTCTCGTACTGGATGCGCACGGGCTCGTCGGTGCGAAGCTTGTCGGCTTCGCGGCGCGGGACGAGTGCGAGTGCCAGTCCGAACGGGAGTGGAAGGACGTGCATCGTCGCTCCTTTCAACTTTGGCCGTAGCCGGTCATGCGGCGGCCGCCGGGTTGGTTGCGCCGCTTGGGGTCCGCACTGCGGTGGATCTGCTGCAGCAGCCACGTGTTCGCCGAGACGCCCGCCTCCTGGGCGGCCGCGTCGACGATCGTCTTGAGGGTCTCGGGCAGCCGCAGCGTGATCCGCGCGGTGAGGTCTTCGATGCCCGACGGTGGAGGTGCGCCCGGATCCGGGACGTAGACGAGCTCGGGCTCGCCGGCGGAGACGCGCACTTCCACGTGTCCGTCGGGCAGCTGATTCGTGAGCTCCGCGGCGGCCTCGCCGAGGGCGTCCGTCAACCGGAGTCGGAGGGATGACTCCAGGGCAGTGGCGATGCGGCGGGCAGCTTCCGCCACCGCTTCGTCGCCGATCCCGGCGACGTTCGCCAGATCCTGCTGGAGCGCCTCGACATAGGCCGCCACGTTCATGGACGGCACTGTGACATCAAGATGATGTCATGTCAAGTCATTTGTGGTGTCAGACCAGAGTCATTTTGACGCAAAATCTGCAAATTGCAGGAGTTTCAGCGCCAAACAGCAGATTGGAAGCCGAGAAGTCCCACTTCCGGCACGAATTCCCCGTCCGAAACTGACGACCCCTGGGGTCAGACCCGATTACGAAGTCGTCACGGTTGCAGGAAGCCACCGATTAGCAGGCATTTCTGGTTCTCGTCGCAAAGCGGCGCAAAACCGTTCCAGGTTCGACGCCGTTTCCCCGTCCGCAACGGCCACGTACCGGTGCCAGGAACGGGTACGAAACTGTGACGCATGTCCCTAGAGCGGCGCGTCGAAGACGCCGAACCAGCGGCTCAGGTCCGGCTCCACCGGTAGCTCCTTCTCCAGCTTGGCCTTCAGCTCGAGTTCCTCTGCGTTGTCGCGCTTCTGGTCCTCGCCCGTTGGGACAAAGGGCCAGAACGCGCCCCGCTTGTAGCCGTAGATCCAGTAGACAGGATGCTTGCCGCCCTCGAACTTGAACACAGCGGCGAGGAGCTGCGACCCGAATCCCTGCTCTTCGAGGCCCTGGGCCACGGCGTGGATCGTCGTCACCTGATCCTCGAGCTCAGGGTCACGGATGATGATCCACGTGTAACCGAACGAATCCTCGCGCCGCTCGAGCTTCGAGCCGGAATCGCCCGCAACTCCGTCCAGCAGCTGCTGCAGGTCGTTCTCAGCTCGGACGAACTCCCCGGCGGAGAGCGGCTTGAAGACGATCCCGGCCGCGCCGGCGCTCCGTAGACCGAGCCCGGTGTCCAGCGTCACCGCCGCTGTCGTCAGCGCGAAGAGCCGCTCGCGCGCAGGCCCAGCGAGCTTCTTCTTGCCGAACAGAACGTCGCGAAGGCCCACGCCGGGGCGCTACGCGACCGGTCGACCCATTTCTCGGGCGATCTCGGCCAGCGCCTCGAGGCGCTTCTCGAGCGGCGGATGGGTCATGAAGAGCGTCTGCGCCCCCTTCTTCACCGACGTCGGGATGATGAAGAACGCGTTCATCGTCTCGACCTGGCGCAGGTCACGCTCGGGAATCCTGAAGATGTCGCTGGTGATCTTCTGCAGCGCGCTCATCAGATGCTCGGGCGCGCCGGTGATCAGCGCCGATCCGCGATCTGCCGCGAATTCGCGGTAGCGCGAGATCGCCAGGATGAGGATATGGCTGATGAAATACGTGACGACCGAGACGAGCAGGACGATCAGCCAGACGGGAAGTCCGCCCTGGTCTCGGTTCCGTCCGCCGCCTCCGAACATGCCGCCGTAGAGGCCGAAGCGGGTGAGGAGGCCGGCGAGCATTGCGAAGAAGCTGGCGACGGTCATGATCAAGACGTCGCGGTTCGCGACGTGCGAGAGCTCGTGCGCGAGGACGCCCTCCACCTCCTGCGGCTCCAGGCGCTGCCACAGGCCGCGCGTGACCGCGACGGCAGCGTGCTTCGGGCTTCGGCCCGTCGCGAACGCATTCGGCACGTCCGTGTCGATGATCGCGACACGCGGCTTGGGCAGGTCGGCCATCGCACAGAGCCGCTCGATCATGTCGTGCAGCTCGGGCGCCTGATCGCGCTCGACCACCTTCGCGCCCGAGGCGGCGAGAGCGAGCTTGTCCGAGGGGAAGTACTGGAAGAAGGCGAT
>Ga0207646_10004848_pt1 | contig 14417 bp, 21 predicted proteins | sample KBSK5502metaG_FD_184343 | JGI IMG/M metagenome (GOLD analysis project Ga0207646, IMG submission 184343) | Corn, switchgrass and miscanthus rhizosphere microbial communities from Kellogg Biological Station, Michigan, USA - KBS K5-50-2 metaG... | ecosystem: Host-associated > Plants > Roots >... | reverse complement strand
ATCCTCCTTGCATTCATAATTTATACATCATCTAGCAATGCCTATAAACTCTATATAAGTTACTATTTTATATGCAGTCACTGGTGAATAAAGTAGCGGTAGTTACCGGATCTACTAAAGGTATCGGTTTTTCAATATCAAAAGAGTTTGCAGAAAATAATGGTGCAACTGTTATTGTTTGTTCTAGAAGGGAGGAGCAAGCATGCCGTGCGATAAAACAGATTGGTGGTAAAGTATTTGCTGCTGAGCTTGACGTAACAGATAACTCTAGCGTACAAAAATTCATGCAGCAGATTTTATCTGCCCATAATAGAATTGATATTTTGGTAAATAATGCGGGTTATCCTTTTGACAGAGAAATTTGGTATAAAAGGTTTCATGAAGTTACAGATGAAGAACAAGAAAAAATTATAGAAGTTGATCTTAAGGGATCTATACGCTTATCCAAGGCAGTTATTCATTCCATGCTTCAAAACGTTCTCGACAGAAATGGCGGAGTCATAATAAACATCTCTTCAACTCCTGCATTTGCGGGACACATAGAAGGTTCTCCTTACACCATAGCCAAAGCCGGGAACATCGCACTGACAAAATGTATTGCAATGGAATATGGCAGCTACAACATTCGCGCCTATACTTTGGCTCTTGGTAATATAGCAACATTGGCAACATATGGATCAATGACTGAATATGATAGAGATAAGGCCGCTGCTGAACCATCAATGAAAAGATGGGGCAATCCAGAAGAAGTAGCCAAAGTTGCTGCATGCGTGGCAAGTGATAATTTCTCTTTTGCTACAGGAAATACGATTATAATCGATGGAGGAACTGTATTATTGTGATAGCACCCACAGGAACAGTTCGCGGAGCGTCCATACCTGAATATTCATAAGATGCGTTGTAAATCAAAGCATACTGAAACACGAATAGTGATGATTCAGATCTAAATCCTTTGGTTTTTTTAAGTATCTTCTTTATTGACATAATTAGTGATTCCATACGCTTTTCTATGGGCACACGAAAAATAATAATCACTCCAACTCCCAAGAAAATACCGCCTATTGCATGATCCACGACTACCTTTGTAGGCATTTCATCTTATATGTTATTCGTGAGATATACTATTCTTCGATTTCAGTTTACATGATTACTGAATAAAGAAAGTCTATCGAGAACTCTGTGGAGCAGGATCTATAAAGTGTCTCTAAAATAGGAAGATCTCAGATTGAGGATGAGATAGAAAGTAGAGTTAAGGGAATAACGAAAAGATCGGCTAAAATATTGGAAGAAAATAGCTGCGTCGAAGCAGCCGTAGAAAATAAGGATATAGAGGAATACATAAACTGGGTGAAGAAAAAGAAAAGAGGTTGAATAGAAGTGATCCCGAGGACGACGGTATATCCCATCAAGAGCATTACTCTGTTATTTATCAAGATAAGCAATTCATATTTCAGTTGACATAGAATGTTCTAGTCCTCATACTCTTCTCTGTATTGAGCAATAGCGAATTAGAAGAGGGCGATCGAATATGGGAAGAAAAGGAGTATACCATAAAAGTTCCTGATCGGGAGAGTCACAAACCCCAGAACAAGGCAGAATCCAATTAGAAAAAGCTTCAATTAAATGAAATGAACTTATTTCCTCACACATCTGATTTTGGAAAGCTCATCACACATCTGATAAAAGGGCTATTGTCGGCACCATCAAATTGACCATCGCTACCGGAGTTCAAATTCGAATGTCTATACTACCTATCTCTTTTGGGCTATTTCAATCATACTGTTATAAGGATATCGAACAGTTACTTATGCTGCTCAAAGTCCCAAATCCTGAAAGAATCAAATTCCTTCAGCTATTTCGTCACAATATATCCTCAATTATTATCTTGCCAACAATTATTGATACTACCGGTGACAAAACTCTTTTTTATTAGTTAAGGTTTCTCAATAGAGGGTACAATTGTCATTCAAATGCAAGACGTGTGGTTTGCAGTTTGATGAGAAGAGACGTCTAGAGATCCACAAACAAGTACACGGTCGGAAATCCAAAGTAAGCGAATACGGTAGCCCAGAATTCAGTCAGGATAGGTTAAGAGGATGATTCGATTTAACTCAAAAGAACAACTTGTCGATACACAGATTTGTATCTCAACATGTGTCCGTGCAGATCTCTGATATCTGTAACTCTTCCTCTATATTTTCCGTAAAATACCGCTTTGTCCATATTTCCAACATTCATAACGAGTCCTTGCTCTGATCTAGGCGAAAAAGATGAGCTGGAAAGAAGTAGGCTACCAACAATCTAGAATATTCCTTATCAATTTCTATTCCATAGATTTACTCAAGTGCATCTCATTTAATTGCCTAGTGATCCAACGTAATTCGTTTCAATAATAAATTCCATGAAGTCTAAAACTCATTGTGTGAAAGACTCAAGAGTAGGAGACGATTCGAGTCGGCATCGTTTGAAATTTGGGTACAAGATCTGCGTATTTTACTATCTCAAAACCTTCTTCTTTTAGCTGAAAAATCATTTTTATTTGATCGTTTAATGCATGTGCAGGATCCCTTGGATGTAATGCAATTCTTATCATGTTGACTTTGTTCTCAATTAGTTGTTTAAAACGTCGCCTGTTTTTACCTATGTTTACAATATTTCTTTTCGGATCAGCATATGAATCCCAATCTAAGGCTTTCGGTATCTTTACTTTTTTAAATTTCTTTTTCGGAGAGAATAGTATAAACTTCTCAAGTATTTCAACCAGCTTGAAAAGTAGCTTTTACAAAACTTTGGTTGAATAAGCGAGATTTCTAATGGTAGTTTAACTCTTCCTTTCCTAGATCATCAACTTAATCGTTTATGGCTTAATGGTATTGCAGAATGGAATTAGAAGAGCAAACAAGATCTAGTCCCTTAAACAGGGTCCAGTCACATGACCATAGTAGAAAAAAACTTGGAAATAGAAATTTAGATTCCTCCGCACTCCGCACCTTAGGTTTTAATTTGTTTATTTTAGTAACTATTTGTTCTTTGTGATGGGAACAAACAGACAATTCATTTTAGAATCAGCTTAAATAAGTTGGGGTAGGTTCTGTAGAATGACACGTGATAAATTATAAGCCTCCTAGCTGGTTTCGATCCTTACAAATCGGAATTGGCATAATAGCCCTCGTATTATCATTTTTGATGATTTCCCTTGGGTATCCGACTCTATCTCTAAATATAATAAACATATTTGTTTCGATCACCTTATTGACCATAGGCATTGAAAGGGTCGTCTCTGGTCTAATGCTACCAGCCATAGCAAGACAGTCAATGGGTATCACAAAAATTGGCCGTTTTACAAGTATAGGGATGGGAACTATAGCAACGATATTTGCAATTATCGCTCTAAGTTCCCCTCAATTCGCGTCCACAAAGAATTTCACGTTATTATCACTTTCTATAAGTGTGATCTTTAATGGTTTCGGTAAGATTGTACAAGGTGTATTAGATAGACGTGACACGTTACCGGTAAAGGTATTCCAAATATCGCTAGGCATTCTTAGCCTAGCTATAGCATTTCTTGTTGGACATGCAGACCAATTTGGCACGATTTTTCTTACTCGCATTCTATCCATAGTTCTCATTCTCTACGGAATGCAAATGATTTTTTTCGGAATTACCGGGAAGCCAGCATTGCAAAGAATGTTGAAAAAATAGTTTCCTGCGAGTGAACTAATACCAATGAGTACTACCTTCTCCAACTCGTCCTTTGATTGCATCTCCTAATTCTCTAAACCCTACTGATGTGCTCCTACTGACTGAAGATAAAACTGCTCTTTATCGATTTTCGCAGGTCTTATTCCTTCTATGTCCATTAGATTCTGCATTACTCCCCTACTTCTCTCGACCTTTCCATCTGGATGCTTAACAATTCCATTGATAAAACCTCTACATCCGCACATTGGATTGAATGATTTGTCACTTTCACCGTGATATATTTCGAAAGAGTTCTTTCCTGGGTTCCATCAGGATTTGAGAAGAACCTCCCATACCTATGGACGACTCTAGGGTGATCAGCGACTCGATCATTTTCTTTCCGTTACGGTTTCGGAAATCTTCGGTGTGATGCATTACCTACATCCTTGGAAGAATTCCAAAATAAGTAAAAAAAATTGCTTTCTATTAGGCGTAAATTCCGTCAAAAACACCAACTCGTCGGTACTTCTAAGTTGGTATTATCTTCTTTCTTTTTCTTTCCGACGTTCTAGTTTCATACGCATTCCATATTTTGGGCTTAATGTGACAAGGGGTTTTATTGTACTTCAACTGGTTTTCTAATGAAACATCCCAAATCATCCGTAGCAATAGCAGTAGGAAATACAACTCTTAATGCCTGAAAATTCACCTCAAATGTCGTGATAAAACCAACCTTAACATCATTTTCTATACTCGTCATCGGTTCACATAGCGCAAATCCATCTATCTGTGGCATTGTAATATCTAGAATTAGTAAATCGTATAAATCTTCTCTAAAGCTCTTCAAAGCTAATAGAGAATCATTGAATGTTCAAATCCATTGTCTGTTAGATTCTTTTCAAGGCAAAAGTAATATCTACTTCGTCATCTATAATCGGAATTCTATTCACGTGCCAGTCGTTTTGTTTCTTGTAATTCTCCGTCTATCTACAATCAATACTACAGGTCCTACAATAAGAGCAATGATTCCAGCAACGGCTAGAATTCCTCCTGCTACGAGGCCTCCAAATAAATTTAGGTTAAGTTGGTTGTTTTGACCTACGAAGGGAAGATTTCCAAACAATATACCAACACTGACAAGCCTACCTCCTAAGTTATCGATAGCGAGAGTATACTTTCCCATAATATCTGGTTTGATTGTAGTCAAGAATTGCTTTGTGAACTCATTGGTAGAGACTACCTCTGCACTTGGGTTTCTGACGGTTTCTCTTAGAATAGGATTTACCTGATCGGTACTATGATTCGGCTCTATGCTAATTACCAATGATAAGGGGCGGCTCACATCGTTAACTTGGGTATTTGCACTAGCTGTCCCAGAAGGATAAATGGACACGCCATTTAGAATAGTATTTTGATAGATGATTCTGCTACCCAAAGGGCCGGCCCATATTACTGAAATTACAATACCTGAGGCCAGAAGTGCCCCACCAACAATCAGGATTAGATATCCACGTTGCATTTCTCTTTCTTTATGTAATCTCGGTGGTTAGAAATACTTTAGTCTAGCCACCGTCCCCTATCGAGTCTTTAATTATGGCCCTCTTATTGTCGCAACATAAACTAATCGAATTGTTGGAAGGACAAATTTCTAAAAGAAAAATAAGTGTTTTGAATCCTTTGGATCAATCATTGAACGAAATTTCACCCAATTATAGGCTCCAAATTGACACAGAACATTAATCTACCAAATCTTTGCTTTGAGTCCATGTCACGCTGAGGACTTGTTTCTTGATCTTGTTCTCCTCCTTTATCCTCCCACTTGGATTCTGACAACCCCAACATATTCCTAAATATGTTCGCAGTCCCAGGGCCAAAACCAGCGTAATGATTATTTGCTGTTACAATTGAAAGCTTAATTCGTTCATCTTGAACGGCCTTAATATTCTCGACCCACTTCTGCATCTCAAGTACTCTGTCGATCTGTATTCTCTCAAAGTCCTTTTCTTGTATGCTTCTGTCTCCTATCAGTCTCAAGTCTCATAAAAAAAGTCAAGGATATAAAACCGCTAGTAAAAGTGTTCCTTATGACGGCTTTTAAAATCGATGATATTGAATTTAGAAAAGAATTACCATTCATCAAAGCAGACGAAATTATTCAAAAACCGATTTTATTAGAGGATTTCACCAGTGCGGTAAGCAAGCATATCAATAATTGAAAAAAGCGCAAACATCAAATTCATTTTCTGATACAAAGAGCGATAGATTTATAGCTTTGTGGTACAATATGTAGTACCAATATGAAGGGTACTACATTGACTGACAATACCGAGAAATTAGGAATTACATTACCCATTTCGCTAGTGAAAGAAACAGACGAAAATATCAGAAATGTTTCTTCAATTAGATACACTCGTATCTATTCGATATCAGCCATAGCAATATTTTGCAAATATTATTTAGCCTATGGAAAGGCAGTACTATTCAGCACTCCGACTACATAGGCTTGCATAGTCGAGAAATATCCTTCATGTATGAATGATAAATTAGAATCTATGCCATTATCTGATAAAGAAATATACACATTTGGTTATGATGCAATACGTGGAAGGCGCGTACTAGCAACAATATCTTTTTTGTCTTTTTTGGGCCTGAATAGGTAATGAGTGTCCAAAATATTGAGATCTGAACAAAATTAGCAATAGAGATTTATCTGATGTCAGCCGAAAAAGTAAATAATGCAACAGCAAAAAACGATTCTATTGTTTGCAATAACGGTAATGGCAGTAGTAACGATATCAATATTATCTCTTCCAACAGCAATGGCCTCAATCCTGCGAATAAATACGCCAAACCAAGGCCAAAAAGTGCCGGCAGGTTCCTTTCTCATGGTAACAGGGACATCAATGCCATCAAACGCAACCCATACAAAATGTAATGTTCAACTACAAACGAATCATCACGGATACAATCCCGTTAGTCCTCTCGGTCCTGCTGGAACATATACAACATGGAAAGGTACAACAAGCGAGCCGGTCAAAGTAGGTATCAATCATGTAGAAGGCCAACTGTTATGTTTTGCTGCCAATGGTACGCCAAACCTAATCAAACATTTCGTTCGCAATTTCACAGGAATACAAGCCAATCCGGGTGTTCCAATAACGACGGCATTACCGCATTAGGTTGCAGTAATAACAATAATTTCATTGACATTACGAGTCACGCATTAAAGGAGCACCAATATTAGGCTATTTGACAAAGCTTCGGCCCCCGCCCCCACTGTATAGATCGACAGATTTCTACTCCCTTGTGGGGCTGAGCATATCGGTGATTTCTTCCTTTTTATTTTACAGTCATCTTGTTTGTTTATCGAAAATAACTGACGAACAGGCTATAACCGGTTTACCGTCTTGTCGGTATCGGTTCGGGAATGGTTCAACAGTAGTATGTATTTATTCCATGCCACTATAACAGTCTTAGATGCAAAGTACTGAACAAATTATTATGTAATTTTTTTGATGATTCAAATAAAATAGTAATGTTATCCGACTTTCTGTCTGTCGCCATAATAATTAAATGAGCGAAGAAGACATCTATGACCGATGTGCCGGTAAAAACGTCATTAGCACAAGAATTCTTCGATTTTCTTAAGACATTTGGGATAATTGGATTAGCAATTGCATTTGTCATAGGCGCAGCAGCTTCCAAATTGGTTACTGCGTTTGTTACTGATATTATAACACCATTTATAGGGTTGTTTTTACCCGCAGGGGATTTAAGTAAAATGGCAGCCACATTCGCAAAATCAACATTCATGTGGGGCGATCTGGTTTCAAATATAATTAACTTTCTGGTTATCGCATTCATAGTATTTCTTGCGTACAAGCAACTGTCACGATTCAAATTAGTAGAAGACAAGACCAAACTTGCACCTGTTGATAAAAAATAATAATGCAATTCTAGCGCACTTTCAATGACTCAAATGAAGCGAACAGCTACATTCCTCACAATAGTATCCTAGCCAGAGTATAACATCATACCATCTAGGCAGCGGGGACATTCAGCTTCTTGTTAAATGTATAGATCTTGTTCTTTGACTTGGCCTCCGGGCTCTTCACCTTTTCTAATTGTGGTGCTAGCCTTCTCGACATTGTATATTCTAATATACAATGAATGACCAAAAGGGGATGGATAGGTAGCAAGCGTAACAAATTTTTACTATTTACGATTAAATAAGTACTACGATGATTAGGGCCAAAAAATCCAAAATCAAGAAAAGGCGACATGAGGTCAGGACGTTGGTACCGACACGTATGGATGATAAGGGCAGATATGAGCAGAGATCTATGCGGTTAAACGATGTCTTTGACAATTTTAGGTGCGAAATTGAAGTGGCAATGAACCCATGGTCTTCAATGCTTGATTGACGCTTCCGCACTGCCGCGTTCTCCATTTTTTTTCAACCAATAATGAGGTGGTACTACATGTACGCGTAGAAATACTAGTACGAATGTCCATGGGGGTATGAGAACAAAACGTTCTATATAAGTATATATTCTATCCAATCTAATATATTCATTGGAATGATTATAGTTACAACATACTCCCTCATCTATCAATGAGAATAATACTTTTAGGAGCTCAGATATCTTTTATTGATAAAACTAGTATGAGCTGGTTCGTAATTATCTTATTCTCAACTTTTTTAACCTACGTAACACTACTTTTTGAGGCTAATAGGTTTGTGAAAGTTGGGTAGGAGTGAAGCAAGTTCCTTCTTCACTTCGCTGTTTACCTGTAAACTATATCTACTACAAAGTAGCAACAAAGCCCTATGTGGCTTTTAGTATTTGCGTAATGCTGCATCAACCATTATGAGCAATTAATTCATTTTCATGTTCCGCGCATATACGTTCTAATGCAATACGATGGTCAAATAAATATCTGCATCCGCAAGGATATTCTATGTGTTTATTTCTGTACTTACTGATTCTTCCATTCGCCTGATCCATCACTCCCGAGGACATGATATTATTATAATAAATCGTCGATCACCTACTTATAACTATCCATAAAATACATAGTTATATGGACGCTCTAACGACCATTTCATAGTGATGATATATTATGTTATATTGATTCAAAAGCAAAAACCAAAGGAAATTATTAACAATCACTATAATGACAGCGATGCTCTATTCGAGAGAAGATAGAAAACGCTACTGAAGGGGTAAGCCAAGATTGCTTTAACATTATGTCATAGTTATCGCAGATTACATCATGTCTATAAAGACAGAGATTAATTTATCAGATAATTATAGGGAGTCTGTTATAATTTTATTAAGCAAGATTTTCGATATTTTACAATAATCAAAAACCATTCAAATCCATGACTAGAGAAGAGATCTTATCATACCTTGAAACACAATACAGAACCCCCATTCCAGGAATTAAAGAAGCCACATCAATCAGAATATTTAGCTAGCTTAAAACAATCGCAATAAGCTTAACTTCAATGTACATGCACAAGGAGGAGGTGAAGATTTCACTTTCTAGATAGAATCAGACTATTTCTGAGAAGCCGAGCTTATTTCATATTCTAATATATGATAGTATTTCGTTGTCTTATCGATTCTAAATATCTTTGAGTACAAATGTCTATTGTACTAGAAGAGAGAAGTAGATAATGCATAAAAGAAACTTAAATAAAGCCTGCTCATCCGGCCCGGAATTATTAGTGGTCATGTTGATATTGACATGGCCGTGGATAGCCACTTTACAATAATACGCGGAAGCACAATTAAATCGGATAGGATAAAAATATCGGACGTCCGATTTGGCTTTGTCTTGTGAAATACAGAAGCCGTATCGGAGCTATAACAAATGTCTCTTTTATGTAAGATAAACATTTCAGCCACATTTTCTTGTCATGTTGCTCATGATCACCTAATGATCGTTAATTATTGATCTTTTTTACGTCACATAAGACGTCAGATTATAATAGGAAATTGATATAAATAATTTGTACCTCTATTAAATTGTAGGATATGATATAGAAAATTAGACTAAAAAATTAGAAGAGAGGGATCATCCTGAACATTCTCGTTTCGATATCTATCTCCCACTGCTGCTGTCTGATTTCTTTATTTTCGATGCTGATCTTATCGCCCTCTTTTATGGCCATCTCCTCGTACTCCCTCATACCGATTTTGAATGTAGTGGAGTCCGTTAGTGGGCCCCTCCACCCAAGGCCTTAGATAGATTTCCCATTGCTTTTGGTAGATTTTTCATCATAGTCCTCTGGTGAAGTAAATGCCATCATGTTTGGACCAAAGGGCTTCTGTGCCTTTTCGGCGCCCGGCTTGTAATCTGTTGATAGCGAATTATTAATATAGCAAGATTCCCATAATCGTCTGCGTTATGAAGAACGAACATACAAGAAGAAACATGATTTTGTCGATAGCAGCAGTACTATTAGCTGTCAGTTTAGGCGCAACATCCTTATCTGTTGCATCGTTTGAACCTGTAGCAGCTCAGACGAGTAATAACAGTAGTAACATGAGTGGTGCTGGCCAAAACCAATCTAAAATGAATATGGGTACTTATGGACCAAACATTACAGGCTCTATTCCCTTAGGGCCAACAATAGCTAAGGCCATTGCCTCGCAAGTGCATGTCACCTTAGCTATCGCTTCAACCACGGCGGAAAAAGCAGTGGGAGCTAATGCGCACGCCGCAGCAGTAAGAATTGGAGTAGTCCATGGATTTTTGGTATACATGGCTTTAGTCATAGATAGCAACAACAATTTCCATGGTGTGCTGGTAGATGCTGGAAACGGTAAAGTCCTAGCCTCTACCCAAATGTCTATGGCGGCAATGATGCAAAGTGGCATGGGGATCAATTTGATGGGTCCTGGTATGATGGGTCCTAGTATGGGAATGATGGGACCTGAGTTCATGATGCAACACGGCATGATGAAAGGGCCTGGAATGATGATGGGACATCCCTAGACATCTAAAGCTGGCGTCAAGCGCAACGTATCAATGAAAAAATCTCCTATCTTCCTTTTTTCATAAGGCCTTTTTTGATTATGGTGTGATTATCTCGGGAGGTATTTGTGTTCAGATGCTTCGACTGGGATTTAGGTCGAACCCCTATTCAAATTTGTGTGCATTATCTAATATCTCATCATCTGTTATGCGGTATACAATATATGTTTTGTAGAACCGAATTCCATCCCTTCAACCGCTACATTACCCGCGGGCCATAGAAGATTATTATGATAAGTGTTATTAATCGAGGAAAGACAAAAAGTCACAATTCAGAGATAGCTGCGGAGAAAGGAGCACACAAAATATAATCAAACGATAAAATCATTTGAGACTTTCGTTGTAAAAAATGAAAGATTTGTCTCTCTCCTTCAACTGCGTGTTTTTGCACTAAAGGATCAGCCATGTATGTTAGCTGTGTTGTTGGCGGTGTTTAGACAGACTGTTGGTGGTAGAGGAGCTTCTTCATCGAGTGCATGACCAGTACTTGAATCATCAGTACCAGTATCGGCTGAAGAGGCACCTGTACAGACATTGGCTTGGCTAGTCTGCTGATCGACCTTTATGCTGTTGTGATTGTGGTGGTGTTTGTATGCTAACACTTGTTGTGGTACGGCGAATGCTACTCCCGCTTAACGCCAGAGCCGCTACGATAGCTATGATTGCTAATGTCGTGTTCTTGTGGTTCATTTCACAGAGAAGATCTTCCAGTATACCTATTTGAGATGCTTTACAGCAAGTGCTAACAGTATAGGAGACATTCTATATATATTCAAACTCTGATATATTCATCAGAAACATTATAGTCACAATGTCGATTGATCTGTTAAGAAGCATAGTACCTTCAGTATTGCCTATGGAAACAATATTCATCCTAGAAGGACTTACTGGCTTGGCTTTTGCCGCTCATGCTTTCTCCTCCTCTTCCTGTTTAGCGCCCAAGCGAAAGTCGTAACAATACCTGCTACTATGGCGAGCGATGAAATTACACGCTTTTTGTTCCCTACCATATTTTCTTACTCCAATAGTTATACATCATGACTCGATATAAATAAATCATTAACGAAACAACACTAATGACTGACCATGTTCCTGTCCATCGGCTTTTCGAGACACATCTGACCATGAGTGATCTCCAGCGTTCCATTGGCTTCTACCGAGATGTCGTGGGCCTTAGGCTCTCGTTTGAGGCATCCGCTGCTGGTGGATTAGCATTTGTAATATATGTTGAATTGTCAGTACCAAAACCACATGAAAAGTATGCTGCCTTCTTACTTCACTTCACTCACCCCACTACTCTCATCTGAGCCTTTTCATGCCCCAATTTTCTCGGCCGTTTTACAAGTGCAACTGCTGGGTCTAGGGTACAAACGAATTTGACCGATTGATGAATAATGACGGTGTCTTCAGATGGACGACTTTGTCCAAATGATGTGTATGAGGCTAATCAGTGCCTGTGTCTAGCGACTTCATATCAATCACGAAACGATATCTAACGTCGCTGTTTACGACCCGCTCGAAAGCTTCATTCACCTTCTGAATCTGGATAAGCTCGATGTCGCAGGCGATATTGTACCTGCTGCAGAAATCAAGCATCTCCTGGGTTTCTCGTATTCCGCCGATCACAGAGCCTGCAAGACTTCGTCGAGCATTGATCAGTGAAGAGGGACCAATCGGCGTTTCTTTCTCAGGAATCCCCACAACGACCATGGTACCATCGAGGGCGAGTAGATTCAAGTACTCGTCCCAACCTCTCTCGACTGCTAATGTGTTGATGAGAAGGTCAAAATATCCTTTGAGCTTGTCGAAAGTCGCCGGATCGGACGTAGAATGGAATTTATCGGCTCCCATCTTCTTGGCATCTTCTTGTTTTCTAAGTGAGTGACTGAGAACGGTGACTTCTGCGCCTAGTGCATAAGCGATTTTTACTCCCATGTGTCCCAGGCCACCTAGACCGATAATACCAACTTTCTGTCCGGGTCCGGCTTTCCAATGGATAAGAGGAGAATACATGGTGATACCGGCGCAGAGAAGTGATGCTGCGCGATTCATTGGAATATTCTCAGGAATTTGAAGTACATAATTTTCATCGACTACGATTTTGTTCGAATACCCTCCTTGCGTTCAGTTCTGCCCATCTCTTTCGACTGCGTTGTAAGTCAAAGTCGGCCCCTCTACACAATACTGCTCAAGACCCTTAAGACAAGGCCCGCATTTTCGACAAGAATCAACAAAGCATCCAACAGCCACCCTATCACCCATTTTATAACGGGTCACTTTTGGGCCAATACCCGTGACGACGCCTGCAATCTCATGTCCTGGAACCATTGGGAATGTCGATACTACCCACTCATCACGTACTTGGTGTATGTCTGTGTGACAGATCCCGCAGTACTGAATGTCGATCACGACATCATGATTGTGAGGCTCTCTTCTTTCAAAAGAGTACGGATTGAGCGGCGCTTTGGCTTGGTGGGCGGCATATCCTTGGACTTTCATATTTTTCCTAAATGTTTGGTGCCACTTAATAATTTAATCCGTTTTTTACGTTTTTCTAGGATTTTTTTTATCTATCTCCCACTGCTGCTATCTGATTTTTTAATTTCTATCGTAATCTGATCGCCCACTTTTATGGCCATATCCTCGTACTCCCTCATACTGATTTTGAATGTAGGGGAATCCGTTAGCGTGCCCCCTCCACCCATGGCCTTAGAAATATTTGCCATTGCTTTTGGCAGGTTTTTCATCATATCCTCTGGTGAAGTAAATGCCATCATGTTTGGACCAAACGGGTTTTGCGGCCTTTCGGCGCCGGGCTTGAAATCATTTGGATCACTTAATGCGATGTAAACGTAAGGTGCGCCATCTTGAGAGGCTTCAATTTTTGAAATGACAAAGTCTTTTTTCATCACCTTACAGAGTGAAGGAATACACATATAATTTTTACAGAACTGCTGCCTGTCGTCAACCAGCAAGCTTGGTTGCTTCACTCTTAGTAAACCCACAGAATTGCTTACTTGATTGACACAATAAGGCAACTAATGGATCTCTCCTTCAATCGAAAAACATTCCAGATTTTGGCAAGGCACCGGCATTAGTATTAGTCCCATTCAATCCGTTTTCAGTATTACCATTAGCACCATGGGCATGAGGACCGCTGGTACCATTAGCGCCTTTCAAGCCGGCAGTACCATTTGAGCTGGTACCATTAGCCCCATTAACAGCTGACACTTCTTGATGCTCCAGTAAACCTATTACTGTTACTATTGCTAATGTTATTACCCAAGCGCTTAGTAACCTACTAATTTCAAGATGTTTTGTCAAATCCTTCAGCTAAGATATACGTGATTATATAAACACTAGTGTAATCGTTTTTTCTTTTCCTCTTTCATTTTTTCCCACCTCAATTCCCAAATTTCTGTACCCTCTCCCTCCTCTGTTGGTCATTCAATGTATAGAAGCGGGCCACTTCATCGTACAATGTCGAAAAGGTTAGTCTCACAATTAGAAAAGGCTAAAGAAGAGATTTTCTCTCAAATCGAACAAAAAGATCTATCAATTGAGCAGGAAATAGAATGTCCTCGCTACCTCGATGTTATGTTGTTATACTCTGACTAGGATACTATTGTGAGGAATGTGCCTTTCACTGCATTTGAGTCATTGAAAAGGTGTTAGAACATATCCGGCCC
>Ga0207646_10004846_pt1 | contig 14418 bp, 12 predicted proteins | sample KBSK5502metaG_FD_184343 | JGI IMG/M metagenome (GOLD analysis project Ga0207646, IMG submission 184343) | Corn, switchgrass and miscanthus rhizosphere microbial communities from Kellogg Biological Station, Michigan, USA - KBS K5-50-2 metaG... | ecosystem: Host-associated > Plants > Roots >... | reverse complement strand
CGCCTACGTCCGCCGCCTGTATCGCTGCGACCCAGCCGACGCGTCCCTATACCACCTGGTGATCGACTCCACCGCGATACCGCTGGATACCGTCACCGAGCTCATCCTCACCGCCGCCCGCGCCCACGAGGCATCCGTCCCCGAGCAGGGCGAGACCCACTCTGCATGATGGTGACCGCCACCGGTGAGTGGGGGGCCAGGGTGACCGCGGCCGGGTAGCGCTTGGCGGAGCTGGCGGCGGGAGGTGATCTCGAGCAAGCAATGGCCTCTGAGGCAATTTCCAGCCAGCTGAGGCGGCTGACGCAGAATTGGACCATCTGCGTGCAGGCGCGAGAGCCGCCGACGCGGAAGTCAGCCGCACGGATTCGGCGATATGTTCGACCTTGCCGGGTTCAATCTCCTGCATTGGCATGCTCCGTCTCTTCTGCTGTTGCTACGGAGGGCCCGGGTTGACGACCGCCGCACGGCGGCCTGACTGCCGCGCTCGCCGGGGGTCATACCGTGCCGCCGTTGATGCGGATGGTCTGGGCGGTCACCCAGCCGGCGGCGTCGCTGGCCAGGAAAGCGACACGGCAGCGATCTCGTCGGGCTGGCCGAGCCGGCCGAACGCGCTCATCGCCTCCAGGCTGGCCAGGAACTGCTCGCTCTTGCCGGCCCGGTAGGTCTCGGTCTCGGTGGCGCCCGGGCTGACGGCGTTCACGGTGATGTCCCGCGGGCCGAACTCCTTGGACAGGATGTGGGTCAATTGCTCGACCGCTCCCTTGGTGGCGTCGTGGACCGCGTAGCCGGGCAGCATGAGCCCGGTGGTCGAGCTGGAGATGGTGATGATCCGCCCGTTGTCGGCGAGGTGTTCCCGGGCGAGCTGCAGGCCGTGGAACACGCCCTTGATGTTGACGGCGAAGCTTGTGTCGAATTCGGCCTCGGTGATCTCGGGGAACGGCTTGGTGATCGCGACCGCGGCGTTGTTCACCAGGATGTCCCAGCGGCCGTACTCGGCAGCAGCCGCTCGGCCATCGCCTGGTATTCGGCCCGGCTGGTGATGTCGGCGGCGACCGCGATCGCGGTCCCCGCGGCCGTCTCGATGCCGGCGACGATCTTGTCCGCGGGTTCGGGGGTGTGGCTGTGGTTCACCACCACCCGCGGCGGCGGCGAGCGCGGCGGCGATGGCCTTGCCGATCCCGGTGGCCGCCCCGGTCACCAGGGCGGCCTTGCCCTGCAGGGATGCCGCGGAGTTGCTCATGACCCACCTCCCCGTGGCTCGCGGGCCAGTACCGGATACAGGAACGGGCGGGCTGCCCGGGTCAGCAGCGGCATCACCGCGTACTGCGTCACGGGAATGACGATCAGGACGAAGACCAGGGGGCGGGCCCCCACGGGAAGCGGCGATAGCCGCGGGGCAACGCAATAGCCGGCCAGTTTCCGGCAGCGGCACGATCCCGACCGCGGAGACCAACGGGGTCTTCCGCGCGCTGGCGGGACCAGCACCGGGGCGCCGGGCGCGGCCAGTCGGCCCTCCAGTCCGGATAGGTGCTGCGCCTGCGGGCATCCCCTGAGCGCACCTTTGCTTCGGCGACCAGCCGGGCCTGGATCTTGCTGGAAGGCCACGCGTCGGCGTCCTGGCAGCGGGCAGGATAAGACGCGATCGTGCAGCTGGGCGGGCCGCCCGGGCGGGGCTTGAGCACGGTCGCGTCGAGATGGCCTGGCTGGCAGCTGACCTCGGCGGCCAGTCCGCGCAGCACTGCCTCGAACGCCTGCTCGTGCCCGGTCTTGACCTGCCGGGAGAGCACACGAGTTATTGCGTCAGCCGGGCCTGCCCGCTCTGTTGCCGGCCCTGTGCGGCGCTGTCGGTCCGGAACCGTGCGGGTCATTCGAACCAGTAGTCGAGATGGACCTGTGCGCCTTCGCCGAGGTTCGCGCGGAAACCGCCGGTGCCGCGCAGCCCGGCCAGCTTGCCGGTGCCCGATCCAGGGATCACGAACCAGTCGCCGCTGACGATGTTGTCCTGGACGGTTCCGGCGTCCTGCAGCAGGAACGTGCCCTCGCGTCCGGCCACGGCCCCGGTGACGCGCTCGATCCCGACAAAGCTGGCCGACCCGTCCGCGCGCGCCGCCTGCAAGAACTCTGCGAGGCCATTGCCGGAGATGTCGCCGCTGAAGCTCTCCTCGACGTGGATCCTGGTCAGCGCCGGACCCTCGGCCTGTACGTCGTAGGCCGAGGGCTCGTACTTGCGGACCGTGATGACCGCGTTTGCGTGAGTCTTCATCTGGTCTGGGGCCGTCATGTTCTCGTCCTTTGCCTTTCCGGGTCTGGAGCCCGATGCGGGTGGCCTGCTTCTCGGCGGGTAACGGAACGGCGAGATAACGCCTGCGGCGCGGCGTCAGATGCCGAGCGCCTCGATCAGCATCTCCGCGACCTTCCTGGCCGAGTATTGCTGCTGCCCGGTAATCAGCCGGCCGTCGCGCACCGCGAATGCCTTAAACAGCCCGCCCTGCACGTAGTTGGCGCCGCGCCGCCTGAGCTCGTCCTCGACCCGGAACGGCATCACCTTCTGGCCGACGAACGCGTCGCTGAAATCTTCCTCGACGTTCGCGAATCCGGTGACGGTCCTGCCGCCGACCAGGTAGCTGCCGTCCGACAGCTGGAGGTCGACCAGCGCCGCTGTGCCGTGGCAGTAGACGCAGGTCGGCCTCTCGGACTCGTAAAAGCGGCGCAGCGCGTCGTGCACCTGCTCGTTGCCGCGGAAGCTGAACATCGGCGCCTGCCCGCCGGCCACCATGATCGCGTCGTACTCATCAAGGTCAAGGTCGGCGAGCTTCGGCGTGTCCTGCAACAGCGCCACGAGCTCGGGGGTGTTGAGGAAGCCCATCGTGATCAGGTCATCCGCCGACCACTTCGAGTCATCGCGCGGGTCGCTGAGCGAATCCATCTCGACCTTGCCGCCATCGGGGCTGGCGATCGTGACGGCGACGCCGCGCTGGGTCAGCTCGTAGTACGGATGCGTCAGCTCGGCTCCCCAGAACCCGACCGGCCAGCCCAAGGTGGTCGACGTGGCCGGGTTGGCCACCACGATCAGCACCTTCTTCGGCCTCGACGACACCCGATCGACGCGCATATGGTGATCGGCGGCAGGTGCGCTGCTCCCGGCCGCCAACGGGCTCGTCCCTTCGGTCGTCACGGTTCGACGCTAGTCCCGGGACGCCCGGATGAACAAGCGCAGCTTGTTGTCCGGCAACAAGCGATTCTTGTCGCTGCGAGCGGGACACGGGGTAGAGTCGCGAGTGTGTTGCCCGGCCCGGTTTTCGAGCTCCGCCAGCTGCGCACCTTTGCCGCGGTGGCGCAGCGGCGGAGTTTCACCCGGGCGGCCGACGACCTGCACATCGCCCAGCAGGCGGTCAGCCAGCAGATCAAGGCCCTCGAGCGGTCCCTCGGGGTCACCCTCCTGCGGCGCACACCGCGACGCGTCGAGCTGACCGCGGAGGGAACCGTGTTTCTCGCGGACTGCCGGCGGGTCCTGGCCGCCGCCGACCGCGCGGTACGCCGGGTCCAGGCGGCGGCACGCGGGGAGGCCGGCACGCTGCGGCTCGCCTACACGCTGACCACTGTCTGGGAGACGATTCCCAGGCTGCTGGCGCGCTTGAGCCAGGTTTACCCCCAGGTCAAGGTCGAGGCGCGCGAGGTCTTCGGCGCCGACATCCCCGAGCTCCTCACGACCGAGCGCTACGACCTTGCACTCGCGCCGAAGACGTCATGCCCGGCCGGGTTTCACTCCCGAGCCGTCCGGCGCGAGCCGCTGCGCGTTGCCCTGAGCGAAACCGACCCGCTGGCCCGGAGCAAGCGCATCCAGCTGGCCAGCCTGGCCGACCGGCTGTTCGAGGTCTGGCCGCGCGACATGGCTCCCGGCTTCTACGACACGGTCGTCGGCGCCTGCCGCATCGCGGGCTTCGAGCCCGAACTCGACGAACAGGCCACCGGCAATACCGTCTGGGGCAACCTGGCGCGCGGCCGCGGAGTGGCGCTGATCAACGCGTCGCTCGCCGAGCAGCTGCCCCGGGGCATCACGCTCGTCGAACTCGCACAGCCGGCCGCAACGCTCACCTACGACGCGGTATGGCACCAGGGCGAGCTCCCGCTCATCCAGCGGTCACTCGAAGTCGCTGCCGAGCTCGCCAAGGAAGCAGGCTGGCTCTAGGCACCCGAACGTCAGGGCTGCCGCAGCACACCGAGCCACGGCGCCGGCCCTGGCCGCCACAACCGCCGCGCAGGGCCCGCGACCACCGCCCGGGCTTCCCGCTGGTACGCGGCAACTGCAACCAAGCGCGCGGCCGGCAGCTGAACACACCCATCCAAGCCCGGAATAACAAAAGCTGCACCCTGGCGCGTGGCTGACCAAGCTGAGGACCGCAAAGATCCGGGTAATCTGCGCGCACCCACCTGGGCGAGCCGCCCGGATACCTGCCGCGCGGAATCGGCGATCCGGCGCTTTGCCTCCCTATGAGTCCGTCACGGTCAGTGATCCTGCCTCGAGATTCGCGAAGCGCGCCGTGCCGTTCTGTGCGGGGCAGGGCGGCTCCGGCTGTGATATTGCGCTCCGCTCAAGCGCCAGCCGCGAAGATCAGGCCGTCTCCTTCGAACCGGTCCAGCCGCAACTAGGCCGTGTGCGTGGAGCCGGCCCGGCATGCCGACGACAGGGTTGAGCTCCTTGAGGTCTGTACGGCCGGATCCCGTCCGGGCTAGCGTGGATGAGTGGACCAGCAGCCGGGCGTCCGTCACGTTGGCCTGGCAACAGGGGTGACCGTTCCCTATGTCTCGGCCGGTCCGGCCGCCGCGGTGCCAGTTGTGCTGCTGCACGCGTGGGTTGAGTCTGGGTGTTCGTTCGACCGGCTGCTGCCGCTGTTGCCGGGCACTGTCCGTGCCATGGCGATGGACCAGCGCGGTCACGGCGGCGCTGATAAGCCCGCGGCGGGATACTCCCTTGTGGATTTCGCCGCCGATGTCGAGGCGTTCATGGATGCGGTGGGCGTCTCCTGCGCGGTGCTGGTGGGTTCCTCCAGCGGCGGGTACGTCGCCCAGCAAGTAGCGATCAATAGCCCACACCGGGTGGCCGGCCTGGTCCTGGCCGGGTCGCCGCGCAGCCTGCAGGGGCGGCCGTCGTTCGCCGATGAGGTCGATCAGCTGACCGATCCCGTCGAGGCGGCCTGGGTGAGGAAGTTCCTGACCTGGTTTCCCTTGTTCCATCAGGTGCCCCAGTGGTATATCGACGGCCGGGTCGACGACGGTGTCCGCGTGCCGGCGCACGTGTGGCGGGAGGCGCTCGCCGGACTGGTCACGGCGCGCCCGCCCACCGACACGGGAACGATCACCGCGCCCACCCTCATCGTGTGGGGGGCCCGCGACGAGTTGCTGACATGCGAGCACCAGCAGGCCCTTGCCGACGCCATCCCGGCCTCGCGGCTCCTCGTTTACCAGGACACCGGACATCTGGTCTTGTGGGAGCAGCCCGGCCGGTTGGCTGCTGACCTGACGGCTTTCGTCGAAAGCCTCTCCACGCGGCCCGCCTGAGGCGCCGCAGCTCGGCGCACCACCGGCATTGACCAGTCCCCACCCGCTATCCGTCCCGGCCGCCACAGGGAACCTGGACATCCGCCGCCGCGCGGGTGTGCGCCAGCTCGGGATGATCCTGCCGCAGGCTGTGGGCCGGGGCCGTTAGGCAGTCACGGGGCGTGGCCCCGTCTGTTGTGTCGGTGTGCGCGTAGCCGCCGTTAGGCGCGGTCAACTGTGTATGACGGCGCCGACTGCAGTAAGCGCAGATCTGGTGAATCTGCATTCCTTATCGTGCAGGCGTGCGTGGCTGAAGCCTTGTCGGCGGGGCGCCACAAGGCTGAGCCTGCCTTCGTAGCACGCTTGCGCACTGCCAGGGAAACTTCGGCTACCGCACGCGCTTGCCTGACGGTGCCGACCCGGAGGAAGTCGATACCCCAGTTGACTGAGGGCATTCTGCCGGTGCGCCTGCCCAACGCGGCGCCAGGCCCGCTCCCGCCGACCGGCGGACCGCGGCTGGGTATCGCGCGTTGCGCGGCCGGCGGAGTGGCTGCCCGTGGGGGCGCGTTGTCACAAAACGGTGACGCTCTTGCCGCGGCCTGCCTGGCAGGTCCAGGCTGGGTAACCGTGACAACAGGATGAGGGGCCAGGATGCATGGCCCCTTTCAACGGCAAGGGAGAGCCGATGCGAACAGTGAGGTTTGCTGCGGCCGGAGCGGCGTTGTTCCTGGTATTGGCGGGTGCGGGCACGGCCGTGGCCGCACCGGTCGCGGATCCGCCGGCCGCGGGAACGCTGGTCACCGTGGGCAGCCCGGTGACTCCGTTCTCGCAGAACAAGCAGAACGAGCCGGCCGTCGCGATCGACGCGCACGATCCGTCGGTCGTCGTGGCCGGCGCCAATGACAACATCGACATGGAGGCGTGCAACGCGGGCGATCCGACCACGTGCCCGTTCACGCCGGGCGTCGGCGAATCCGGGGTGGATTTCTCGTTCGATGGCGGCCAGTCGTGGACGCAGCCGACGTACACGGGGTGGACCGCGCGGGACTGCCTTGGGCCGGCCGCCTGCACGCCGCACGTCGGGCCGATCGGCACGCTGCCGCATTACTTCGAGAACGGCCTGGTCTCGGGCGGGGACCCGGGTGTCGCGTTCGGGCCGCGCCCGGGCGCGAACGGCACGTTCTCGTGGGCGAACGGCTCACGGTTGTACTACTCGAACCTGACGGCGAACTTCGGCGCCCCGCTCAGCGAGGCGTTCAGGGGCTTCGAGGCAGTCGCCATCTCGCGCGCCGACAACCTTCGTGCGGCCGCCAGCGGGGACGCGTCAGCCTGGATGAACCCGGTGCTGATCTCCAAGCAGAGCTCGACGACGTTCTCCGACAAGGAACAGATCTGGGCGGACAACGCTTCGAGCAGCCCGTTCTTCGGTAACGTCTACGTCTGCTGGGCGAGCTTCCGCAGCCAGGAGAAGGGTCAGGCCCTGCCGGTCCCGCTGATCGTCGCCAGGTCCACCGACGGCGGCAGCACCTGGACGCAGAAGCAGGTAGGCCCGGCGACCAGCAATGGCGTCAACAGCCAGCCCGACGGCTGCACCGTCCGCACCGACAGCCACGGCAACCTGTACGTGTTCGGCGTGGGCAAACGGGGCGGGACCTCGTTCCAGATGATGTACAAGTCGACCGACGGCGGGGTGCACTTCACCGGACCGGCGCTGCTGTCGACCGCCGTCGATCCCGGGGTCTTCGACCCGGTCATCGGCCGCCCGGTGATGGACGGCATCGCCGGCGCGCGCAACGACCTGGCCTTCGCGCCCAGCGTGGACATCGCCAACGGCGCGCCCACCGGAGCGGACGCGAGCAACCGGATCGTGATGACCTGGGCGGACGGCAGGAATGGGCTCAACAATGAGCAGCTGCTGCTGATGACCTCCACCGACGGCGGAACCTCGTTCAGCGGGCCGACCGCGGTGCCGCTGGCCGCCAGTGACCGGCCCTACTACACCGCGCCGGCGATCTCGCCCGATGGCGCCGATGTGTACATCACCTACAACGCGTTCACAACCCCGTTCCGCAACGACACCAGTTCCCCCAGGGGCCTGGTCGGCGTGATCCTGCACGCGGACGTGGCAGGCGGGGCGATCGGCTCGTTCGGCACGCTGGCCCGGGGCGTGGTCGGTGACCCGCGCGCGTCGTCGCAGAACAACCTCCAGGCGGAGTTCCTCGGCGACTACGTGTACACCGCCGCCACCCGCGCCGGCGCGGTCGGCGTGTGGAACGACGTCCGCCGGGCCGCTGACTGCCCGGCCCTGGACGCGTGGCGGCTGTCGCTGCGCACCGGCACGTCGGTCCCCAGGCCCGCGCCACAGGCCGACTGCGCGCCCACGTTCGGCAATTCGGATATCTTCGGCGCCGCGGTCCTGGACCCCACACCCTGACCCTCCGTTACCGGCGGGGCCCCCAGCGCACAGCTGGGGCCCCGCCCGGGCAAAACTACACACGACCGCCGCTGACGGTCACGCCATGCGGAACCCGCGGACCGGGTCGGCCGTTGCCGGCCTGGTCGTCGCCCGGGGGAACGCCCCGCGGGGAGACCACTGCCCGCCCGGCCAGGAAATGGCCGGGCACGGGGGCATTCAGAACTAGGCGATCTGCGTGCGGCGACCGATGCGGCGGGCACCGCTGCCAGTCGCAAATATTCGGCGATCTAATGTGGGGCGGGACGGCCGTTAGTTACGCTCCGTTATGCCGCGTTAGCCTGTTCGCGATCAGGACTTGCATCGGCATCCGCTGCGTCCGCATGGTGAAAACCTCCACCGTCAGGCCGGAGTCCCTCAGCCGCGGGTGAGCGCGTGGCTGGCATCATCCGGCCGGTGCCGCGATTAATGCGTGGCCCGTGGCGAAGCGCCGGCTCTAGGCTCGGCTCGTGGATGTATCCCGCAGTGGCGTGCTGCTGTCGGTCAACCTCGCGGCCCAGACCTTGCCCACGCCGCATGACACCGGCCGGACCGGCATCGGCAAGCATCCGGTCAGCTGGCCGGTAGCGGTCTCCGACCCTGGCCCGAAGCGGCCGGGTCACCCGCGGCCGAACGGCCTGGCCGGTGACATCGTCTGTACCACCGAGCATCACGGCGGCACGGACCAGGCCGTGTACGCATACGCCCGCGAGGACCTGGACTGGTGGGAGCGGGAACTGGGCTACGAGCTGCCCGCCGGCCAGTTCGGGGAGAACCTGACGACCCAGGGCCTGGACCTGACGAACACGCTGGTGGGGGAACGCTGGCGGATCGGCGGCACCGTGGTGCTGCAGGCGACCTCGCCGCGCATCCCGTGCGCGACGTTCGCGCACCGGATGAGGGAGCCGAAGTGGGTGAAGAGGTTCACCGCCCGCGGCGCGACCGGAACCTACCTGCGAGTTGTCGTACCGGGCGAGATCAGGGCCGGGGACCGCATCGAGATCATCCGGCGGCCGCGGCACACCGTGACCATCGGCCGGTCATTCCGCGCCCTCACCACCCAAGCCGAGCTGCTGCCCGGCCTGCTGGAAGCCGGTGATGACCTCCCCCCAGATGAGCGCGCGGCCGTCCTGCGCCGCACCGGCTGACTCCGGCCGCGCCACGCCCCGGCCCGCAGGCGCCACACCGGCCCGCCGCTCACCGCGCCCGCGCCATCCCTCACCACAGCTAACCGCAGCTCTCGCGCGCACACCCGCCGTTCTGTACTGGACCAGCCCCGTCGCTCCGGTCCGTTCGAGGGGCGCATAACGGTATCTTCTGTAGCGTTGCTTGCCTTCCGGCGTGTGCGCCTTCTGGGCATACGCGCGGCGAAGTTTAGAGGTCCGGAACTACAGCGCCTGGTCGCGAGAGTCATGAGAGCGGCCTGCGGGAGCGCTCCGCCAATCTCGAGCAGGCCTGCACGCTCCAGATTCCCCGGTAGCGGCCGGGATACCTCGCGGTCCTGCATGGACGCGGCGGTGATCACAACGGCCAGCACCCGGCCAGTCACGTCGATGGCGATGTGACGTTTGCGAGCGTTGTTGACGGCCTGACTATCTGAGCGTCCCGGTCGTGCTCTTCGACGATGGCGCTTCCCGGCCTGCCGCGGGCGGCCTTCGGCAGCGGCGTCGGCGACGCGGACGGGCTGGGAGTTGATGACCGCGGCTGGGCGGCTCCAGGTTCCGGCCCGCAGTGGTCCCGACTTGGGCGCCTCGGCGTCAGCCCGATCGCCTGGCAGACCGAGACCCAGGACCTTGATCTTACGCGCCTGACGCCTCGCTGTTGGCGATGCGGGCCAGGTTCGTTATTCACACTCTGGCGCCGACCCCGAAGGCGTCGACGATCGCTCACTGAGCTGCAAGGGATCTCTGGGGTTGCCCATCCCGGCCAAGGGGCCGGCATGATCGGTTCTGCGAAAGACCAAGGCTCTAAGCACTCTGTCCCGCTGAAGAGTCACCCCTGACCTGATCCCCGGTCCAGGAGACAACGCCGCAGCAGAAGGAAGCAGCACCAAGCTCGGAAGAACGTATCTCCAGGTAAACTCGACAGTCGCTGTGGCCCAGAGCACAATGATCACGCCGAGCCCTGTTAGCAAGGCCACAGCCATCTGCCGGTGTGATGCGCGAACCGGACGGCAAATGCTCGCCAGCGCAATCAATATACATATCGCCATCACTGGCCCAGGCGTGTACACCCACCGCTGATAATTGTGAAGCAGCCTAGCCAATGTCGGGTTCAGTTTCGGCGCCGGGCCGCCATAAAGGGCTACCATCGATTCTGGATCGGGTGAAAATCGGCCGCGCGTCTCGGCGCTTGTCGCGAATATCCATGGCTCGACGCTGGGGCCACCGGCAACCTGGGAACGTGTTAGCCTGAATTGACTGGCGAAGCTGTCGGCCACAGCCCGGACGTAGTCAAGGGGTTGCGCGGTTATGATTCGCCGGGCGAAATCGGACAACTCGCCGGAAGGCGCGGCATGGCCTGCGCGAACGAGTCGCGCCGGAGAATCGGGAGAGTTCTCGAACCAAGATGTGCCAGGCCGCTTTCCTAGCGGCTGTGTCGGGCAGAGGCGTTGTTCCGCGTGTGGAATCGGGGCAATCGAGCAATTAGCAAACGGTGCGACCCGCCCGTACAGCCAGATACCAGCCATGCCGCCGGTGACTGAAAAACCCTCGCCCTCTGCGGCGCGCATCGAGGCCATTCCCAGCAAGGGGATGGCCGAAATCGTCAATAGCGCAGCCGTCCGCTTCCAGCCCGCCCAGCGCGCGGCCACAAATCCCGCCACGGGCAGCATCAAGGCTATCGCGTCTAGCCTGACGACCGCGGCCGCGCCCAGCAAAACGCCGGTCAAGACTATCCTGCGGTTCGTCAAGTAAGGATCCCAGAGCAATGCCGCAACTATGCAGACAATGAGAACCTCGAACAATGCTTCAGACAGTACATATTGCTCGATTTGCAATTGATAAGCATCCATAAGCAGCGGCGCGCATGCGAGGCCGGCTAGCTGAGTTCGTACGCCCCTCCGGACTAGGATCGCGTAAAGCAGTATTGAACTACCTAGCACAATCAGATGCTGCGTGATAGGTACCGCGGCCAACGTGCCGACAGACAGGATAACCCTAAGGAAGACGGAATATCCTGGCGGATGCCAACTGCTTAGCTGAAGACGATAAGCATGCAGCAGGTAATCCACTGAATCGGAATAGAACAAAGCCGGCTGATAAGCCAGCGTAACACCTGCGCGCAAGACGCTGCCACATGCAATAAGGACGGCGAAAACCCAATGCCGTCGCAAGCCCGAAGCAGCACCCCGGACTTTTCCGAACCGGCCACTAGGACCACCAGGGTCTTTTACCATGAGGATAGTTTTCCCTAGACGCGGCCGCGCTGTCCGGTTCGGTGCGAAGCAGCGGTACTCCGCTGCCCAGGTGAACGATGAGGTGCAAATTGATCTTGCGCTCCTGCCGGAGAAGCTGGATGTCTCCGCCAGGCATTTCCAGCACCAGAGCACCCGTAACTGAACCATCGCCGACCTTAAGCGCGGCCAATTTACCTTCCCGGACGACCGCGGCGGCGACGTCAACCTCAAAGACTATCGTCAGCTGAAAACGGAAAGTATGCATCCGAGCGCCGTCGACCAACAGGTCGACCGTCGGCTGCTTCGTCCATGTCACCCGGTGGGAACCGAGCTGAACGACTTCTTGCCGCCCGGGCACCCGCATGGTTTGCTCCGCCGCGTCGACCAGGCGGTGATGCGTGCGCCAGCCATAGATAAGCACATTGCCGAGGTCGAAATCGAGCAGCTCTGCGGTAACCGAGGCCAGTGCGCCGTCGGCGGCCTGGCGTGCCTCTGGCATCAGCCGGGCGAGTTCCCCGCCGCACTGGCTGACGACGGCGTGTTCGGATAGCGCGCGCCGCAATACCGCCGTGTCATCCTCGGTGCCGCTGCCGAGCAGGAATGCCCGAGCTGTAAGACCGGTCTGCGTGGTGGCCACCGTCATCGTGCCACCTCCTCAATCCTTTGGTTCCCGAGATGATCATCGTGCGGTTCCAGCCCGAGCGATACCGACCTCGCGCCCGGCCGGGGGTGAACCTCCACCGAGGGCAGATCAGGCGACGATCCGACTACTGCACGCAGATGCTCTTTCACCCACCGGATATTGCGGCGGCCCTTTCGGGCATGTGACGTGAACGCCCACACCACGAACAAGACAGCCAAGACAAGGCCCCCGCCGGTGCCGCTGACCAGCGCTATCGGTGTCCCCGTGCCAGTGGAGGATCCCCCCGGGCTTGAGTTGCCGCCCTGCCCCGGGCTTGAGTTGGCGCCCTGCCCTGGGCTTGAGTTGGCGCCCTGCCCCGGGCTTGAGTTGCCGCCCTGCCCCGGGCTTGAGTTGCCGCCCTGCCCCGGGCTTGAGTTGCCGCCGCTACTTGGTCCCGTCACGGTGAAATCGCTGCTCGCGAGAATCACTGAGGAAGAATCACATTCGGCGGCCACGGTGTGGTTTCCCACAGAGATGTCCTGTGGCACTGTGACCTGCGCCGAGAAGCTTCCGCCCCGGCCGGTCACACTTTGGAGTGGGGTTCCATCTTCGAGCAGCTGCACCGAGGTGATTTGACTGTCTACTTCGGTACATCGTGCGTAGCCATTGCCCGTGACAGTGATTGTCTCGCCGGGTGCTACCTGACTCTTTGATAGCTGCAAGCTGGGGCCGGTGGAGCTGGAACCGTTGCATGAGTCTGCGCAGGTCGATGTCCCGCCCGACGCACCGCCCGATGTCCCGTCCGACGTGCCCGTCGATGCGCAGCACGCCGTACTAATTGATATTCCGCTTGATCCACCGTCCATGGGAGAAGCCGCCAACGCGAACGTGGCTACGACTGGATGCCCACCGACCAGAACAACGAGGATGGCTGCTGATACGACGGCGAGTCCAGCAATGAGACGCTTGAGTGGCACCATGATCGCCCCCATGCAGAAGACTGCACTTATACGGAGAGCCGCCCAGCCGCGCTGATACATAACCCATCTGCAGTCTCGGCCTGGCCGGGCGGTGACGGTGCCACCGTGTGATGATTACCGGCGCGTCAGCGGAGTCGTCTTGATGCTGGTATCGAGGATCCGGACGAGGCCACCTTCGAGCGCGCTGGTGCGCTGGTAGCCCACGAGCATGCCGCTGCCCGCCAGGTGCGACCGGAGTGCCGGCGGGCTTCGAGGGTACCGACGTCTGCGCGGCCGCGCTGCAGCGCCTGTGCGACAGCGGCCATCACTTCCGTGGCCGGGAGACGGAGGACCGGCCGCGGCGCCGGCGCCGTGGCGAATAGGTGTGCTGTCACCTCGGCGAGTTGGCGGGACCTGGTCGAGCTTCCGCGAGGCTGGCTTCCGTCGGCAAGCGAGAAGAACTGCTTGCCGTATGCTCTGCCGTGTCGTGGCGGGAGGAACCGTGTCAGCTTATGTGATTTACGAGGCAGAGATCATCGATCCAGTCCGTTATGAGGACTACCGCGCCAAGACGGCTGCGAGTCTGGCTGCGGCTGGCGCGGTTCACCGCGACCCAGAACAGGCTGATCTGCACATCGGCCACCGCTTGGCAGACGCATAGGCACACCGCGCCGAGTCGGCGCTCGGCGCGCCTCCTCCGCAACGTTCGCTCACGGTAGGTGATCAACCTTGATCTGGGTATCAACGCGCTGCGCCGTCGTTCTACCCGGGTGCTGACTCGGCCGCCGGGGCGGCCGGTGCGGGACCGGAAGATCGTCCTGCGCGCGGGTGAGGCCGCAGGTTCCTGCTTCCGCCGCGTTTCCGGCGGCGAGCTGCCCAGCGCGGTTTATGCGCTTGCGGCAGCATGGCAGCCGGTAGAGGCTGTAGCAATGGGATTCTTGGACGACCTGCCGGCCCCCGAACCCGCGCCTCCGCGGAGGCAGCATCCCTGGGAGCCGCCGGACGCGGAATTTCCCGGCAATGTCCCTCTCGACACGTCCTGCTCGGGCGGACCGACCAGGTCGCGGTGGCGGTCACAGGCTCGCTACGCCTCGCCCCGAGAAGCCTACGACGCCAGCATCTGTCAAACGGAAACCCTGCCGACGTTATTCACCGGCAGGATCTCACCTGCGATGCCGACCCGCTCAGCGCTAGGCCGGTGCCGGGCTTCGGCCCGCGGCCCAGGTCTCTCGCGGCTGCGGTCCGGATGATCCAGACCAGCAGTTCGTTCTCTGCGGGACAAATCGGACATATGAGGGCGGCTTGCTGGTTCTTCCAGCTCAGAGGCTGATGCCTAGCGCCACTGGTGTGGTGCACCTGGTGGTGGCTTAGCGGCGTGCTGTCGCGTTGAGCCGGGCCATGAGTTCCCGGTTGGCGGCGCGGGCGGCAGCGAGTTCGCTGGCGCGTTCTT
>Ga0207646_10004845_pt1 | contig 14421 bp, 15 predicted proteins | sample KBSK5502metaG_FD_184343 | JGI IMG/M metagenome (GOLD analysis project Ga0207646, IMG submission 184343) | Corn, switchgrass and miscanthus rhizosphere microbial communities from Kellogg Biological Station, Michigan, USA - KBS K5-50-2 metaG... | ecosystem: Host-associated > Plants > Roots >... | reverse complement strand
CGCCTCGGCCATCGGCGCGTGCGCCTCGTACTCGAGGAATTTCACGGGTCGGCCGCCGGTCTCGTTGCGGACGACGCCCGAGAAGATCACGATCCCGCCCGCGCCGGCGTCGTCGACCTCGGCGGCAATGGCCTCGGGCGACAGCGGCGCGTCGACCACGCGGTAGACGTCGCCTCCGCTGCCGCCGCTGACCGGCGGGAACAGGCACAGCTCGTCGCTCGCCCGCAGACGGTGACCGGGCTCCACGTACTCGTTGCCCACGGCGAAGAGCGTGAAGGGACGGTAGGGACTCAGCTGCGGATGGCGATCGACGACGGCGGACCAGGCGGCTTCCACCGTGCCGCCCTCGGGCAGATCGACCTCGAGCCGCTCTCGCCCGGCCGCTTCACGGTACCGGGCGAAGAGACGGACTCCGACGCGCACTGCCGTGCCTAGGAGAAAAGCGCAGTGTCGAGGGGCGCCACGGCTACGCCGGGGCGCTCCGAGCGTTGGGGGGTTTGGGGGGCCATGTCGGGGTCCCCCATGTGATCAAAACCGGTGGGACTGACCGCAGCCGCAGCTCGACTTCACGTTCGGATTCTTGATCGCGAAGCCGGCACCCATCATGTTGTTGTCGACGAAGTCGATCTCGCTGCCGCTGAGATAGGGCGCGCTGTGCTGGTCGATGTAGACCTTGATGCCTTCGGTCGCCTCGATGACGTTGTCACCGGCCGTCTGCTCGTCCTCCCAGCCCAGCTCGTAGGACATGCCGGAGCAGCCGCCACCGACCACACGGATCCGCAGGCCCCACTCGGGCTTTCCCTCCTCCAGACGCAGCTCCGCCACCTTCTTTGCCGCGGTTTCCGTCAACGTGACCATTCGATCCTCCCCTTCGGATTATCGCCGAGCGAATCTTACGTCGATCGTATCACAGGATGCCGCCGGCCGGCAGCAGCGTGAGCTCCTCGAGCGTGGCGCCCGCGGGCAGCGTCACCATCAGGAGCACGGCGCGCGCGACGGCATCGGGCGTGAGCATGCGCGCGCGATCCGGGCCGCCGGGGACGGCGTCCCAGAGCGGCGTATCCACGGCCCCCGGCGAGACGACGCCGACCCGCACCCCGTCGGTCCGCAGCTCTTCGGCGAGGACACGGCTCCACGCGACCACGCCTGCCTTCGTGGCCGCATACGCCGCGGCGCCCGCGATCGGACGGCTGGCCGCCACGGAGGCCACGTTGACGATCGTTCCGCTCCGCTGGCGGATCATCGGCGGGAGCACGGCGCGACAGCAGACCATCACCGCCCGCAGGTTCACCGCGAGCATCGGATCCCAGTCCTCGGGCTTGGCGGCGGCCACGGGACCGAATGCGGCGACGCCGGCGGCAGTGACCAGGATGTCGACGCGCCCGAAGTGCCCCACCGTCTGGTCGACGAGGGCACCGACGTGGGTGTCCTGGGTGACGTCGGTCGGCACGGCGAGGGCTTGCCCGCCGCCGTTGCGGACGGCCTCGGCGACGGCGGCCAGCTCCGAGCGGGTGCGCGCGGCCAGCACGACCGCCGCGCCCTGACGGGCCAGCGTCTCCGCCACCGCCCGGCCGATCCCGCGGCCGGCCCCGGTGACGATGGCGACACGCTCGGCGAGTGGCAGCGCGTCCATCAGATCTGCAACCCGCGGCCGGCCTTGATGAGCTCCATGAACTCCGCGCGCGTCTCCGGCCGATCGCGGAAGGCGCCGAGCATGGCGGAGGTGACCGCCTTGGAGTTCTGCTTCTCCACCCCGCGCATCAGCATGCAGAGGTGGATCCCCTCCATGACGACCGCCACGCCGCGCGGCTGCAGCACCTCGTTCAGCGTGTTGGCGATCTGGGTCGTGAGCCGCTCCTGCACCTGCAGCCGCCGGCTGTACATCTCGACCAGCCGAGGAATCTTCGACAGCCCCACGATCTTCCGCTTCGGCATGTACGCGACGTGGCACTTCCCAATGAAGGGCAAAATATGGTGCTCACAGTTGTGCCCAAGGTGACCCGCGATAAGGAACGTCGGATGCGGTTCGCACTTGAAGCTGTAGACCGTGTGCGGCTTTTTCGCATGTGGCAGACGCCGAACGCCAACAACGGTGGCGAACGTGCTGTCGATCGGGACATGGAACGCTCGTTCCTGACGGAAACCGTGCTTGCCGTACCAGCCCGCTTGATGCCACCGGTTGGATACGTAGAGGCGACCGCAGTCGCCGGGACCTCCTGCAGCACCGACGGGCGTCTGCAGGTACTCGCCGAGCCGAGAGAGGAACTTGGTGTTCGCGCTGACGATGAAGCGCCCGGGTCCGATCGAATATCCATCGCCGTCACAATAGCCGTCGAGGAACCCCTGCATCATCGGCTGAGACGAGGTGACGACATCGGGAAACTGGAAGGACTTCGTCTTGCTCCGTGACCCGTGCTCGGAGACGCCCAGCCAGCGGCAGAATTTTTCGCCGACCGCGCGCGATACCGTCCGCACGCGAAACATCGAGATCTCCTGCCGTCGGAAGCCCGAGGGCACACGGACTGTCTCGATCCTCGGTGCGAGCGACGGCACGGCGGTGGCCAGCATCTCGCGGTATTTCTCCGCGAACGCGGCGTCCTTGACCGTGAGGCAAATGCGACGGCCGTCCTGGATGCTGCCGTCCGAAGCCACGGCACCGAGGACATAGCCGAGCGGATAGCCAGGTTTCAGCTCGTGCGGGGTCCGGCAGAGCGATTTGGGGTTGGTCCACTCGACCTGATCATCCGCGACGAGATCCTGCGCTTCGCGCCAGCCGTCCGGCGTCATGAACGGATGATCGGGTGTGACCCGGAACCTTCCCCCTGTGGTCGTGACCTCGACGATGTCACGGGTTTCGCGCGAGGTGATGCGCGTGACGACGGTCTGCTTCAGGAAGCCGCGGTCGAGCGTCCACAAGCGATCGCCGTCACGCACGAGACGCGCCGGCTTGGCCCCGTCGACGGCATTCACGATCTGCTTGCTCGGCACGCACAGACTGAAAAAGTCGATGTCCTTCACGACGACCATCTCGTCGTAGTCTTCGACGAAGAGCGCGTCGTTGAGGATCGCGTTGACGTCCTGGCCGTAGCCCGACGTGAGATAGCGCAGCGCGGCCTCGACGCGCTCCGGCGTGCGGTCGAGCCCCTCACGCGTGACGTCCTCGCCCAGCTCCTTCAGCATCTGTTCGATCAGTGGCGCGATCATCGATCCTCACCCGCGTATTCGAACCGGTTCTTGGCCGTCTCCACGACCGCCACGCGCGCCAGCTCGCCCGGGCGCAATGCCGGGGCCAGCAAGCCCCAGAACGCGCGGGCCAGGCTCTCCCCCGTCGTGATCACGCCGTGCAGGCGCGGCACCTCCTCCAGACTGTGATGATCGACGTGGTCGAGCACGGTGTGGGTGACGACGTCGTCGACGTGGCCGATGTCGATCAGCATGCCCGTGACGGGGTCGGGCTCACCGCGCATCGTGACCTCGAGATAGTAGTTGTGCCCGTGGGGCCGACCGCACGGCCCGTAGCGCCGGGCGTTCTCCTCGGCGCTGAGCGCCGGGTTCTCCAGGCGATGCGCGGCGCTGAAATGGTAGACGCGTGTGAGGTCCATCAGGATGCGGGTCCTCTATAGTCGACGTACAGCGTCGGATCTTCCCACACGCGCACCTGCCACAGCCGCTCGCCTCCTAGCTTCGGGACCAGGAGCTCCCACACCACGATCGCGATGTTCTCCGTGGTCGGGACGCGGCCGCGGAAGGCGGGATCGGCATTGAGATCGGCGTGGTCGAAGCGCCCGACGATGGTCTCGCCGACCACGGCCTTGACCTCGCTGAGGTCGATCACCATGCCGGTGTCGGGATCGATCGGCCCGCGGACGGTGACGTCGAGCGTGTAGTTGTGCCCGTGGGGCACGGTCAGTCGGCCGAAGACGCGCTCGTTCCGCTCGGCCGACCAGGCGTCCACCGCGTAGTGGTGACCCGCGGCGAACGTGAAGCGCCGCGTACTGTAGGCGATCACCTCGGCACGGCCTCGAGAAAGCGCCTCGCCACCCGATCGAGGTCGTAGGCCTCGACGCGGCGCCGGGCTTCGTCGCCGAATTCCTTGCGCAGGCCGGGGGTCGTCAAGAGCTTCTCCAGGGCCGTGGCCAGCTCGTCGGGTCGTTCCGGAGTCACGAGGAGCCCTGTCTGCTCGTCGGCGACGATCTCGGGCACGGCCGCCGCTCGGCAGGCCACGACGGGCAGTCCAGCGGCCATGGCCTCGGCGAAGACCAGCCCGAAACCCTCCTGGATCGTCGGAAGGCAGAAGCAATCCGCACGCACGTATTCTACCGAGAGCCGGGCCCGCGAAACCTCACCCAAAAAGACGACCGTGTCGCCGAGGACAAGATCCCCATGGAGTCGCCGTAGCCGGTCGGACATCGGGCCCGCCCCTACGATGCGGACCTGCACGTCGGGGATTCGCGTGCGGAGGACGGCGGCGGCGCGGAGCAGGTCGTCGAGCCGCTTGCGCGCGTACATCCGGGCGACCGACAGGACCGTCGGGCGCGTCGACGGCGCGCGTTCGGCGGCGTCGAGACGTCGCCGCCACTCGCCGAGATCGATCGGCTCGGGGACCACCGCGATGCGCGTGCTCGAGATCTCGTACGCCTCGGCCGCGACCCGGGCGGAGTAACGGCTGGGCACGACGACGCGGTCGGCGCGGTGCACGCTGGCGCGCTCCCATCGCGCCTGGACGCCGAGCAGGGCGCGGGTCCAGCCCCGCTCGTTGCGACGCTCGTCGGCGATGATGCCCTTGAGGGCCACGACGAACGGCGCGCGTGGCGCGCGACGAGCCCACAGGAATCCATCCAGATCCACGCCGACGACGACGTCGGCGACGGGCGGCCGGGCGGCGACGGCGACGTTGTAGAGGAAGCGGTCGAGCGTGTGGAAGCCGGTGCGGATGCGGAGCGTGCGGAAGGCGACCTCATGGCCGAGTCGGGTGAGCCCCCGGATCAGACCGTCGACGGCGACGAAGGTTCCGCTCCCCTCCGTCGGATTCGGCGGAGTGGAGCTGAGCACGGCGACGCGCACTACCGGCCCTGGAACCGGGGCGGACGCTTCTCCAGGAAGGCCCGCGTGCCCTCCCGGTAATCCTCGCTCTCGTACGTCTCCCGCGAGAGGGCGCGCAGCCGCTCGCGGCGGTCCGGGGTGAGGCCGGCCAGATAGAACTCGACCGTCTCCTTGGCCCCGCGTACGGACAGGGGCGCATTGTCGGCCACCTGGGCGAGATATTCGTAGGTGATCGGCTCGAGCTCGGCCGCGGGCAGCAGTCGCTGAATGAACCCCAAGGCGAGCGCTTCCCGATCGCCCACCGCCCGCGCGGAGAACAGAATGTCCTTCGCGTACGCCGGGCCCACGAGATCGACCAGCTGCCCGACCGGATCCGCCCCGTAGACGATGGAGAGCCGGGCCGCCGGGATCCCGAACTTCGAGCCCTCGGCGGCGAAGCGCAGGTCACACGCCATGGCGACCGCCATGGCCCCGCCCATGCAATACCCGTAGATCATCGCCACGGTGGGCTTCGGGCAGTCGCGGATCGCGGTGTAGGCGGCTTCCCACCGCGCGTTGTAGCGGAGCGCGGTCGCGGTGTCCTTGCGCTGCTCGGCGAACTCCGAGATGTCCGCCCCCGAGGCGAAGGCATCGGTCCCCGCGCCGCGATAGACGAGGGCGCGGATCGAGTCGTCCTTGGCCAGCCCCTCGGTGACCCGGGCGATCTCGGACCACATCGCCAGCGTGATGGCATTGCGCACGCGCGGCCGGTTGAAGACGACGGTCGCGATCGCGCCTCGAGTCTCGACGAGGATGTCGCTCATGACGAGCCAGTGTAGCAGAGCCGCTCACGAGGACGATTCCGTCTCCCGATGCGTGGATGGTGGCGGTGGGAGGAATTGAACCTCCGACACGGGGCTTATGAGACCCCTGCTCTGCCGCTGAGCTACACCGCCGAAATCGGCTTGACCGGTGGGACTTTTGTTATACTTCCGCTCGAGCATCCCAACGGTAGCGACTCCAGCTATTCAAGTCAAGCCGGGCACGGCTCGGAGGAACCGTCACATGCAGTTCCGGAACGACCCCTGGCATCGAAACGTCGATATCCGCCAAAATCCCTCCGACGGCGAAGAGACCGAGGAAGAGGAAGAGCTCGAGGACGACGACCTCGACGACGACGAGGACTTCGAGGACGACGACGACTTCGAGGACGATGACCTGGACGACGATGACCTGGATGACATCGACGACGACCTCGAGGAGGACGTCGATGAAGCGGAGGACGAGGAGACGGACGACGAAGAAGACGCGTAGCTCACTTCGCGGTTAGGGAGGGCCGAGGCGATGGCGTTATTGAGTGGCGACGGATGGCTGTTCCTGCTGCGCTGGTTTCATTTTCTCGCCGGCATCACCTGGATCGGGCTTCTGTACTACTTCAACTTCGTTCAGACACCGTTCTTCGCCACCGCCGAGGCCCCCGTCCGGACCGGCATGCTCTCCGGCGGTCTGGTCAGCCGGGCACTGTGGTGGTTCCGCTGGGGCGCAATGCTCACCTTCATCACGGGCTGGCTGATCATCTTCCACAAGATCGGGCAGTTCGGTCTGGCGGGTTTCTTCAATCAATCGTACGGCTGGGCCATCTTCTTCGGCGGCATGCTCGGCAGTCTCATGTGGTTCAACGTGTGGTTCGTCATCTGGCCGGCCCAGCAGGTCGTGATGGCGTCGGCCACGCAAGTCGCCAAGGGCGGCCAGGCTATTCCCGAGGCGGCAGCCCGCGGTCAGCGCGGAGGCTTCGCGTCCCGGACGAACACCCTGCTCTCCATCCCGATGCTGTTCTTCATGGGCGCGGCCAGCCACCTGCCGATGCTCGTGCGCACGACGCGCGCCGGAAAGGTGGGCGCGCTCATCCTGCTCCTGATCGTGCTGGCGGCCGCGGAGTACAACGCCATGGTGGGAACGGCGGGCGCCGGCAAGAAGATGCTGAGCACGCTGAAGGGGACGTTCTGGGGCGGGTTCGTCCTGACCGCGATCCTCTACATCGGCCTCGAGCTGCTGCTGCACTGATCCGACCGCTCCATGGGGGCTCCGGCGCGCACGCCGTCGCCGCGGCGACTCGGGCGCCTCGCCGGAGCCCTCCTCATCGTCGCCACGGCCGCCCCGGGTTGCTCGAAATCGGGTCCCCTCGACCCGGCGGCCGAACGCGGCCGGCAGATCTATCTCGCCCAGTGCATCGCCTGTCACAACACCGACCCGTCGCTGCCGGGCGCCGTGGGGCCGGAGCTCCGCGGATCCTCGCGGGACCTGCTCGAGGCGAAGCTCTTGAAAGGGACCTACCCGCCCGGGTACACGCCGAAGCGGTCCACGAAGATCATGCCGCCTCAGCCCGGGCTCGCGCCCGATATCGCCGACCTGGCGGCGTTTCTGAAGTCGGGTTAGCTGCTCGCGGCGGGACGGAGGCGCAGGCGCGCCGTCTCGAAGTCGAGGATCGTGGCCGGGCGCGAGGGCTTGGGCCGCCGGCGATCGATCAGCTCGGCCGGGCCTTCCTCGACGAGGTTGCGGAGGAGCGCCGTGTAGTCGTCGTGCTGAGCCCCGCTGCGCCGACCGATGCGGACGTCGGCCAGGGAGAGCCGGACCCGTCCCCAGCCATGGAGCGCGCGGTGACGGAGCCTCGCCCAACGCGACACGGGTTCCGGAGCCTCCACCGGCTCGACCGCCGGCAGGTAGTACACGTTGGCCTTGGTCATCGTTCCGTTCATCGCAGACCACGCTCCTCCATCAGGGCCGTCACTTCATTGAAGGTCTTCTTCAAGACCTCGTCCAACGCCGCTTCCGCGCGATAGGTCTGCGCCATGGCGGCGACACGAGTGCGCTCGTCGGGCGCCACGCGCACCAGCTCGCGCGCGGCGGCCGCGCGCGCGACGAAGCCGTCTCGCGCCTCGGTGAGCGTGCGCAGAGCCGAGCGTGCCGCCTCGATCCTCACCGCCGTCGCGTCCGGGCGTAGCCCGGGGCCGGCGATGGTGATTCGCGTCCTCGGGACGATCGGCCGCTGGCGGCGACCGAGGACGATGTCTCCGCGCGGGGCGATGATCCCCGAAGGCTTCAGGACGGGGCGTTTCGGCGTGTCGAACGACAGGCTCGCCGGCGACTTGATGTTCATGATGGCCATTGCATAGGGCAACGCAGGTGCCACCGAAAATGCTGTCTAACTACATGATTATGCAGGGCTTGAAAGATGTCTCTCGACGGTCGACGCAGGGAGAACCTCCCTGCTCGGGAGTTTCTCCCGGGCGGATTCGGTGGGTCGTGTGATGCGGTAGAGCGGCGGCCGACTGCTAATCGAGCGGGGGCGCCTGGGGAGAAGTGCCTCGCACTCCCCCGATGCCAAAATCGCGGATCTTTTTGTTCAGTGTCTTGATGTCGACGCCGAGAATGCGGGCCGCGCGCGTCTTGTTCCAGGCCGTCGCGTGCAGCACTCGTTCGACGTGGCGTCGCTCCACCTCGCTGAGAGGAACCAGGCCGGTGCCCGCCGGCTCCGCCGGCGGGCGCGCTGCGCGGAGCTCGGCCGGCAAATCCTGGGGCTGCACCTGGCCGCCCCGGTGAAGGATCTGCAGCCGCTCCATCACGTTCCGGAGCTCGCGGATGTTTCCCGGCCACTCGTACCCGACGAGCAGTGCCATGGCCTCGGGCGAGAAGCGGAGGGCGCGCGCCTCGGGCACCGAGGTCTCCGCGAAATGCCGGACGAGCAGGGGAATGTCCTCGTGGCGGCGGCGCAAGGGCGGGACGGGCACGATCACCGTGCTGACACGATAGAAAAGGTCCCAGCGGAAGCGACCCTCGGTGGCTTCGCGGCTCAGATCCTTGGCGGTGGCCGCGACGATCCGCACGTCGACGTGGAACGACCGCTCCTCGCCCACGCGGCGGACCTCTCCGGAGTCGAGCGTGCGCAGCAGGCGGACCTGCATGGCCGGCGACATCTCTCCGATCTCGTCGAGGAACAGCGTGCCGCCGTCGGCGGCCTCGAACAGCCCCACCCGCGAGGAAACCGCGCCGGTGAAGGCGCCGCGCCGGTGGCCGAACAGCTCGGTCTCGAGCAGCGTGTCCGGCAGGGCGCCGCAGTTGACGGAGACGAACGGTCGCGGGGCGCGCGGGCTCTGCAGATGGATCGTGCGGGCGACCAGCTCCTTGCCGGTCCCGCTCTCGCCCTGGATGAGCACGGGCCGGTCGCTGGCGGCCACGCGCTCGATCATGGCAAGGACCTCGCGCACCGGCGCCGTCTGCCCCACGATCTGCGGCAAGCCGTCGCGGCGCATCACTTCCTTGAGCGCCACGTTCTCGCGCCGCAGCGATTTCTTCTCCGCCGCCTTGCCGACGACCTGCAGCAGCTCGGAGTTGCGCCACGGCTTGGCGACGAAGTCGTAGGCGCCGAGCCGCATCGCTTCCACCGCGGTCTCGACCTCGGCGTGGCCGGTGAGCACGATGAACTCGGTATCGACGTCCGCCTCCCGCGCCCAGCGCAGCACGTCGAGGCCGGAGGCGTCGGGGAGACGGAGATCGAGGAGGACGACGTCGAAGGCTTCGCGGCCGAGCACGGACATCGCCTCGGCCCCCGAGCCGGCGGTCACGACCGTGATGCTCTGTTTGGCGAGGACGCTGCCGAGGAAGGCCCGGATATCGTCGTCGTCGTCAACGACGAGTACGCGCATCCGCTCCTGCATCTGGCACGATCATATCACTTCCAGTAGAATCTCCTCCTCAGGAGGACCCGTCGGATGTCGCACGCTCCGGGGCTCCGCATCGAGGGAGCTCGACAGAACAACCTCAAGAACGTCTCGCTCGAAATTCCGCACGACCGCCTCACGGTCGTGACCGGCGTGTCCGGGTCGGGCAAGTCCTCACTGGCCTTCGACACGCTCTTTGCGGAAGGACAGTGGCGGTACATCGAGTCGCTCTCGACGTACGCGCGCATGTTTCTCGATCGCGTCGACCGTCCCGACGTCGACCGCATCGAGCACGTGCGCCCGGCGGTGGCCCTCGAGCAGAAGAACCCCGTGCGCACGGCGCGCTCCACGGTGGGGACGGCCACCGAGATCTACGACTACCTGCGCCTGCTCTACGCCAAGATCGGCCGTGTCCACTGCCCGTCGTGCGGGATCGAGGCCGCCGCGCACTCCCCCGACAGCATCGTCGACACGCTCCTCGCCGACCACGTGGGTGCCCGGGCCCTCGTGGCGTTCCGCCTGCCCGTCCCCGCCGGCCTCGCCGTCGACGAGCTGTGGGCGAGCCTCACGCGCCGGGGCTTCGCGCGCGTGCGCGTCGGCGACGCCGTGCTGGATCTCGCCCAGGCGCCACCGGCGGACCTGGCGGGCGCCCGCGAGATCGGCGTGATCCTGGATCGGGTGGTCCTCGATCCCACGCAGCACCGCCGCTTGCGCGAGTCCGTGGCCGCAGCGCTCCGCGAGGGCGGCGGCTGTGTCGACGTCTACGTGGCGCAGGACCCCGTGCGCACGTTTGCGGAGGCGCTCCGATGCCCGGCGTGCGCGACGGCGCTGGAGCGTCCGCAGCCCCTGCTCTTCTCGTTCAACCATCCCCTGGGCGCGTGCCCCGAATGCAAGGGCTTCGGCAACGTCCTCAAATACGACGAGGCCCTGGTCGTTCCCGACCCCGCGCGGAGCCTCGCCGACGGAGCCGTGGAGCCGTGGACTCACCCGTCGGGCCGCTGGTACCAGCGCGAGCTGATGAAGGCAGCGCGACGTCGAGGCGTCGCCGTGGACCGGCCGTGGGAGGCGCTCGACGGGGACGAGCGGAAGTTCGTCTACGAAGGCGAGGGCAAGTTTCCCGGTATCCAGGGCTTCTTCGAAGAGGTGGAGTCGTACCGCTACAAGCTGCACGTGCGCGTCTTCCTCTCCCGCTACCGCAGCCAGTCGCGCTGCCCGCGGTGCGCCGGCGCGCGCTTGCGCCCGCAGGCCCTGGCCGTGCGCGTGGCCGGGCTGACGATCGCGGAGTTCACCGCGCTCACGATCGAGAACGCCGCCCGCGTGCTCACCGATCTGCGGCTCACCGCCTGGGAGGCGACGGTCGCGCGAGAGATCCTCAAGCAGCTCGGCGCCAAGCTCACCTTCCTGCTCCGCGTGGGCCTCGGCTATCTCGCCCTGGGGCGCCAGACGCGAACGCTGTCGGGGGGCGAAGCGCAGCGCATCAACCTGGCCAACCAGCTCGGCTCGCAGCTCGTCGGCACCCTCTATGTCCTCGACGAGCCCTCCATCGGTCTGCACGCGCGGGACACGACGCGCCTGGCCGACCTCTGCCGCGAGCTCGCATACGCCGGCAATACCGTGGTCGTCGTCGAGCACGACCGCGCCTTCATCGAGGCCGCCGATCACGTGGTGGAGCTGGGCCCGGGCTCGGGGGAGCGCGGCGGCAACATCGTCTTCAACGGCTCCCAGGAGGAGTTCCGCAAGACGACGCGCTCCTTGACCGCGCGCTACCTCACGGGCCGGGAGACGATTCCCGTCCCGGCCCTGCGCCGTCTCGGACGCCGGCACCTCGTGCTCACGGGCGCGCGCGAGCACAACCTCAAAGCGATCACGCTGCGCGTCCCCCTCGGCACCCTGACCGTGGTGAGCGGGGTGTCGGGCTCCGGCAAGTCGACACTGGTCCACGACACGCTCTACCGGGCGGTGGCGCGCGCGTTCAAGACCGAGTTCGCGCCGCCGGGCGCCCACGACGAGCTGCACGGGCTCGAGTACCTCAAAGGGATCCGGCTCATCGACCAGGAGCCCATCGGCCGCACGCCGCGCTCGAACCCGGTGACGTACGTGAAGGCCTTCGACGAGATCCGCAAGCTCTACGCGGCGCTGCCACGCGCCAAGACGCTCGGCCTGGAGGCCGGAGCCTTCTCCTTCAACGTCCCCGGCGGACGCTGCGAGAAATGTGAAGGCGACGGGTTTCAGAAGCTCGAGATGTACTTCTTCGAGGACGTCTACGTCTCGTGCCCGGAGTGCGAGGGACGGCGGTATCGTCCCGAGGTGTTGACGGTGAAGTGTCGGGGCCGCAGCATCGCCGACGTGCTGGCCATGACGGTCGACGAGGCCGTCGACTTCTTCGCCGCGCACTCGGCGCTCGCGCGTCGGCTCCGCGTGCTCCAGGACGTCGGCCTCGGCTACCTGCGCCTGGGCCAGCCGGCCACGACGCTGTCGGGGGGCGAGGCCCAGCGGTTGAAGATCGCGGCCGAGCTCGGGGCGCGGGCCACGACCGAGATGCTCTACGTCCTCGACGAGCCGACCACCGGCCTGCATCTCGACGACGTCAAGAAGCTCCTCGGCGTGCTCAACCGGCTCGTGGACGCCGGCAACACAGTCCTCGTCGTGGAGCACCACCTCGACGTGATCAAGGCCGCCGACCATGTCATCGACCTGGGGCCCGAGGCCGGTGACGAGGGCGGGGAGATCGTCGCCGAGGGGGCCCCCGAGGTCGTGGCGCAGACACCGGGCTCGTACACCGGCAAGTTCCTCGCGGAAATCCTCCCCAAGCTCAACGGCAAACGGTAGCAGGCTGCTGAAAAAGGCCCATCTGCCGCAGTCGGAGGTGAGGCCGCTCGGCGGCCGAGCCGCCCCTTCAAATTTCGGTCATTTCACCGCTGCGGCTCGCGCCGCCTGGCGGCGCTCACCTCGCACTGCGGCATCTGGACCTTTTTGAGCAGCCTGCGCGTTTTTCCGGGCTATGATCCTGCCGCGCTGAACAAGGAGAGGAATCGATGAACTCTCTGCGGGACAAGTACTGCATCGTCGGGGTGGGAGAGACGGAGTACTCCCACAAGTCGGGGCGGACCACGCGGGCCATGGCTGTCGAGGCGATTCGCAAGGCGCTCGGGGACGCCGGGCTGCGTCCGACCGACGTCGACGGCATGCTGAGCTACCAGAACAACGACTCCACCCCGTCCCCGTGGGTGGCGCCGGATCTCGGCATCCGGCTCAACTTCTACATGGACGTCATGGGCGGTGGCTCCTCGACGGAGGCGCTGGTCGGGCTGGCCATGGGCGCGATCGAGGCGGGGATGTGCCAGACGGTCGCCATCTTCCGGTCGATGAACGGCTACACGGAGTTCCGGATCGGTGGGACCGGAGCGCGGGCGGCGGCTCCCGCCCGTGGTCTCGATCTCGCGCAGCGGCCGTTCGGGATGACGAGCGCGGGCCAGAACTTCGCGCTGACCTTCATGCGCCACATGTACGACTACGGCACGACCTCCGAGCAGGTGGCCCACGTCAAGGTCGCCCACAGCAAGCACGCCTCCCAGAATCCCAAGGCCTTCCGCAAGGAGCGCATCACGGTCGCCGACGTCCTCGGCTCCCGCTGGATCGTCAAGCCGCTGCACCTGCTGGATTGCTGCCTCGAGACGGACAACGCGACCTGCCTCATCGTGACGTCCGCCGAGCGGGCCCGCGACCTCCGCCAGCATCCGATCTTCATCATGGGCGTCGCCGGGCGCGTGTCCAAGCCGCGCGTCGACTTCCACTGGGAGCATGGACCCATCAGCCGGGTCGCCGGGTACTACGCGAAGGACATCGTCTTCGGGCAGGCGGGCATCCGTCCCGAGGACGTCGACATCACCGGCTCCTACGACGCCTTCACCTTCACGACCATGCTCCAGCTCGAAGAGTATGGCTTCTGCAAGAAGGGCGAGGGCGGGGCCTATGTGTCGAGCGGCATCATCGAGCTCGGAGGCAAGCGGCCGAACAACACGTCGGGAGGGCATCTGTGCGAGGGATACACGCACGGTATGTCCATGGTCATCGAGAACGTCCGTCAACTCCGCGGCACGGTCGATGACTATTGCCCCCGCGCGGCCGAGGGCGTCCACACCTACGACTATTCCCCGGGCGTCTGCCGCCAGGTCAAGGATCCCGAGATCACGATGAATCTCGGCTGGGCCATGCCCGCCACCGGCAGCGCCCTCATCATGAGGAGGTAGGAGCGTGCCGCAACCCGTTCAACATCGCGGCCTCACCCTGCTCGTTCCCGACAACGACAGCGAGTGGATGGAATACTTCGCGCATGCGCGCGCCCACCGGCTGATGGTGCGCAAGTGCGGGGCGTGCGGGCTCATGCGCTATCCGCCGACCCATGCCTGCCCGTGGTGCACAGAGCTCGCCTGGAGCTGGCAGGAGCTCAGCGGGCGGGGCACGATTCACTCGTACGAGATCGTCGTCCACGCCATCCAGCCCGGCTTCCGCGACGTCACTCCTTATCCCGTGGTCCTCGTCGAGCTGGACGAGCAGCGTGGTGTGCCGACGCCCGACGAAGCGCTGCGCGTGGTCGCCAACCTCGTCAAGCCCGACGGCACCATGGAGGACGAGAAGAACGTCGCGATTGGTAAGCGGGTGCGCGTCGTGTTCGAGGACC
>Ga0207646_10004844_pt1 | contig 14421 bp, 17 predicted proteins | sample KBSK5502metaG_FD_184343 | JGI IMG/M metagenome (GOLD analysis project Ga0207646, IMG submission 184343) | Corn, switchgrass and miscanthus rhizosphere microbial communities from Kellogg Biological Station, Michigan, USA - KBS K5-50-2 metaG... | ecosystem: Host-associated > Plants > Roots >... | reverse complement strand
GACCGCGGGAGATTCGTTCTTCGCGACCTTCCCGGACGCTGCGAGTGCCGTTGTCGCGGCGGTGGCGGCTCAGCGTGGCCTCCACGCGTTTGCCTGGGCGGGCGATCCGTTCCGCGCGCGAATGGGCCTCCATACCGCCGACAGGACCGCCGATGACGACGGATATCCTGAGATCGCTCGCGCCGCTCGCATCATGGCGGCCGCCCACGGCGGGCAAGTCCTCATGTCGGACGCATCTCATGCGCTCGTCGCCGATAAGCTTCCCGAGGGTGTGCGCATCCGCACCCTGGGCGCCTACCGGCTCAAGGACATCCCGCAACCAGAGCGACTGCACCAGCTCGAGATAACGGGCTTGCCGTCGGCGTTCCCGCCCCTTCGCGCGCTCGACGTCCGTCGCGCACACCTCCCGCCCGAGGCGACGACGTTCATCGGGCGTACCGAGGAGCTGGCGGCGATCGGTGATCTCCTTCTCGATCGCCGGCTTGTCACCCTCACCGGACCCGGTGGGACCGGAAAGACGAGGCTTGCAGTCCGGGCGGCCGCCCAGGTTGCGGATCGGTTTGCCGAGGGAGCCTTCTTCGCTGCCCTCGCCGCGACCACCGACGGCGCGCTGATTCCGGCCACCATCACATCCGCCATCGGGCTGCCTGAGGACCGCAATCGCTCAATCGCTGAGGTGCTTGGCGACTGGCTGCAGGAGCGCCAAGTCCTGCTTGTCCTCGACAACCTCGAGCAGATCGAGGGCGCCGCGAGCGCCATCGATGGACTGCTCGCGGACGCGCCCCGGATCCGCGTCCTCGCCACGAGCCGCGCGCCCCTCCACATTGCAGGCGAGCAGGAATTCGGCGTGCCGCCGTTCTCGGTTCCCGCTCCGACGTCGGATCGGGTCACGCTCGAAGCGTCCGACGCTGTCCGGCTGTTCGTCGACCGGGCTCGGCTCGTGCGCCCCGCGTTTTTGCCGGCTGCGCCGGATCTCACAGTCATCGCCGACATCGCCGGGCGACTCGACGGGCTTCCCCTCGCGATCGAGCTCGCCGCGGCACGAGTCCGCCTGCTCTCGGTCACCGCAATTCGCGACCGCCTGGCACACCGTCTCGATGCTCTTGCGGTCGGTCCGGCGACGGTTTCGCGTCGCCAACAGAGCCTCCGCGAGACGATCGCCTGGAGCCACGACCTGCTCGACGACGCGGGACGCGCCGTGTTCCGGCGGCTCGCGGCATTCGTCGGGGGATGGACCTACGAGGCGGCCGAGGCCGTGGCGGGCGACTCATCCGTGGGCGCCGTTGACACGGCCCTCGAGCGGCTGGCCGACCAGAGCCTGATCCAAGCACTGCCGGTCGGGGAGATGCCGCGGTTCACGATGCTCGCCACGATTGGCGAGTTCGCAAGCGAGCTGCTCACCGCAAGCGACGAGGCAGCCGAGATCATGACGCGCCATGTCGCCTTCTTTCGCGTGTTCGCTGAACGCGCACGAGCAGACTCGGATGGACCGGCTGCGGGCGCCTGGTTCAACCGCATCGAGACCGACCTCGACAACATCCGTGCGGCTATCGAACGCGCGGAGGGCCACGGCGACATTGAATCGGCGCTTGCCATCGCGGCGGCGCTGGGTCCGTTCTGGCTTCAGCGCAACCACGCCGCGGAGGGCCAACGGTTCCTTGTCGGCCTGGTTGACCGGGCAGGCCGCTCGGATGGACCCGAGTTCGCAGTGGCGGCCGCGACTGCCGGCTACAACGCGCAGTGGCTCGGCGACCATGCTGCCGGACGCCGGTTGGGTGAACTGGGCGCCGAAGCCTACCGTCGCGTCGGTGATCGTCACGGAGTCGCCTTTGCGCTGGGCATCGTTGGCTTCTCGACGATCGAGGTCGATCCGCCCCGCGGGCTTGAGTTGATGGAGGCTAATCTCGAACTGTACAGGGAGCTGGGCGACGTCCTCCAACAAGGTCGCATGCTCGTGGGTGTCGCGACGGCCCAGTTTGCGCTCGGGCGTCTTTCGGATGCGCAGGCGTCGCTCGAGCGTTCGCTCGATCTCGCTCGTCAGGCTGGTGATCAGTTCTTTCCCCTGTTCGTCGGCATCTTCCTTGCCCGAATCAAGCTGTTGATGGGCGCAATCCCTGAGGGGATCGCCGACTATCGGTCGATGCTCCAGACAGCGCGGGAGCTCGACATGCGGATGGGGATCGCCTTTGGGCTCGAGTACTTCGGTGAGGTTGCGATCTGGGCAGGCGACATGCCCCGCGCCGTCCGCCTCGCCGCGACTGCGGCACGGATCAAGGAGGAGCTCGGCGGTGGAGTCTCGCCGTGGATCGGCGGCATGCTCGAACCACTCATCCTGGGGCGGGAGCAACTCCCGGCGGCTAAGTTCGATCGGGAGGTCGCGGCGGGGCGGGTCAAGGACATCGATACGGCAATCGAGGAGGCGCTCGCGACGCCGGTGCCGACGAGCGTTCCTTCCCGATGATCGCGACCCTCGTCGTTCGGGATATTCGGGCGCCTTTTGACACGATACGGTTTGGCGCTGCGCGCGTGTCCGTGTACGCCGGATATCGCAAGGCACGGTGTATGGGGTGCCTTCTAGGACTGCCGAAAGCTGCTCAAGCGTCTCAGGAGCCTCGACAGTAATCGGACGGCGAACAACCCCGCCGTCAAGTGGATGACGAGCAAGACGATGGCGATGACAGCCAGGTTGGTCTGAGCGACGCTCACCTGATGGACGACCTCGAGCACGTCGAAGAACGCAAACACCAGCGCGAAGCCGACGATCGCCAGCGGCACCAGCCGGATCGTCAAGGCGAAGACCGCCACCGCGAGGACCAGCGATGTGACGATCGCGGCATCCACGAAGAGCGGTGACTCAAGATCGATCCCGAATGGTCGCCACTCGGCGTTACGCTGAGCGGCCGTCTCCCCCGACGCAGCCTCGCCTGAGACTGACGCGGCGGTCGAGTGGCGGGCTTCGCCCGCTTCCCCGGCCCCGCCCTCGGCGGGCGGCGAGGCGCTCGCTTGGCCCGAAGCAGTCGTGGCTGCCGTGGATGACGCCGTCGCTCCACGCTCGATGTAGATCCCGATGAAGAAGAGCACGGCCGAGCCGACGAGCAGTGCCGCCAGCCAGGTGCGCGCAGAGATGCGATCCGTTCTCATGACGGACTGACCTCCGAAGCGAAGAGATGACGGAACCGCAGCTCCGTCGTTGTCGATCAGCGGAGATCAGGCGGTGCACGACCGAAATGCGCGCCGGCGGGAGCCGGTAGATTTGGAACCCAGACCGGGGCGAGTGTCCAAATCGGCGTGGACGCGGAGGCCAGCCGTGGCCATTGGCGTCTGACGCGCAGGAAGGCAATGACCGTCCGCACCCCAGCGCGTAGCAGCCGGGCGAGAACGATGGCCAGGCCGGCGAAGGGGAGCTGGACGAGGACTGCCATCAACAGGGTCGGCTCACTGGCGCCGAACGGAGGGCTCCCGACGTGAAACGCTCGCTCGGCGAGTTCCTGGAGCCCGAAGGCGAGGGGTGGCACCAGGAAGAACCAGACGCTCTTCAAGGATCGACCGCGGACGAGCCAGATAGCTCCGATCAACAGCAGGCTGCCAAGCGGGCCCAGCATGGGAGGCAAGAACACGGCCGAATGCTCGGCCGCTTCGCCGGCCTCACCCCCAACTTCACCAGAGAGCGGACCGCCTCCCACGACGTGCGTGACGACCGAGGCCATGACGGCGAGGATCGTCAGAGCGATCGGCAGGAGAGTCCGCTGACGACGCAGCCGCTCCAGATAAGGAGTGCTCAGAAGTCGCACGGCGCCACGATTGATGCGCATGGCAGCGCTGTCAAGGGCGGGCGGGTGAAACCCGAGCAACCACCGCAGAGGGACCATCGAGACGAGACGAGCGCTCGAGCACGTACGCGGTCTCTCGCAGGATGGTTCTAGAGTCCGGTCATGGAGTGGTTCACGCCATTCGGTGTAGCCGCGCTGACATTCATGCTGCTCATGTACGTGCTCGAGTCCCGCGGGCGCGCGTTTGTCTTCCTCTTCGCGATCGGATGCGCCTTATCGGGCGCCTACGGGTTCTTGTCTGGCGCATGGCTGTTCGGCGTGGTCGAGGCCGTCTGGTGCCTCGTCGCGCTGCGACGCTTCATAGCAGCGCCCGCGACCTAGACCGTGAAGCTGGGCCCAAGGTTGTCTCAGGCATGGGTCCCTTTCGGTCCTCGACCAGGGCGCGGGCGGCCGCCGACAGCAGCACTTGACCGCCGTGGCCGGCCGCCGCGATGCGCGCCGCGCGGTGCATATCCAGTCCGACCATAGCTGTCACCGCCCAGGCGTCCTTCGCCGGACTGCAGGCCCATCCGCACCTGTAGCGGATAGCCATTCGGCCAGCCCTCCTGGGCCAGGCCACGCTATGCGGTGACGGCCGCCTTGACCGCCTCGGTGGCCGAGCGGAAAACGGCGAAGAAGGCATCGCCTTCGGTGCTGATCTCGATCCCGTCGTGCGCGGCAAGCGCCTGACGCACGATGTCGGCGTGCCGTTCCAGCACTCCTCGGCAGCTCGTGCCGAGCGCCTGGAGCAGATGCGTGGAGCCCTCGATGTCGGTGAACAGAAAGGTGACGGTACCGGTCGGGAGATGGCTAGCCACGGCCCCATCATTCGACTGAGCTGAATGGGGGTTAGCGCCAAGAGCTCATTCCTGGCGGTAGGCGAATCCTCGATTTCGCGCCGATGGAGCCTCCTCTGGCGTGTTGCTAGCTTGTTAACCGCTTTACCGTGCGTGCCCGGCCGCGGGCCGGGTCAAACCTGCAACCAAGCCGTTAACAGCCAGACGATCTACGCCTGGCGCCTCGCCGAGGTCAAGCTGGCGGCTTTGCAGCGGATAACCTGTTCAGCGCACGTTCCGGCCGGGATCGACGAGGGCCCCACCCGCGGCGGGGCCCTAGTGTTCATGGTCGGTGCCGCTCGCCGCCTACTTGTTGTTCCCCGAAGACGCCAGGATCACGCGGTCGAGCAAGAAGCCGTTATTCAGATCGCTCGGGTTCGGGTTGTACGTCGGAGGGCTACCGCTCTCGCGGAACAGCAGCTTGTCGACGGTGGGCACCTGATTCCCCTGGGGGGTCTGCTCCGGGTCGTAGCGGTAGTAGTCCTCCCCATGTGGTGCCGCTATTTGATAGAACAGGGTTCGACAATACCGGAATTCCCAGCCGGCGATCACCTACCGCACGATGTAGGTGGGGCTGCTCAGGAAGAGCACAACAAGCGCCATGCCTACAGCCAAAGCGGCCAGGCTGAGGCGCGGATGCAACCGTGCCGCTTGCCCGATACGGCGCGGAACGAACATCACTGCAGCAACGACGAGAACGAACACGACAGCCAGCGCGAAGGGTTTCTGGAGGCCGCGGAGCACAAACCCGGCCACGTAGGCCAGTACGACCGCGACCACTCCGAAGGCGATGGATCGCAGCGCTCGTGAGCCCAGAGGTTGCACGCTGGGAAGTGTATGCCGGGCCGGCGCCCGCCCTGGACACCGGCCCGCCTTGGATGCGTTGGCGTGGGTCAGCCTGCGGATGGGCCTACGTCGTGGAGGTAAGCGTGCCCGTGAAGATCACCATTGCGGGATTCTGAGCATACTTGCACTCATCTGGACATCCCGGATAGGAGGCCGGACCGTTTTGGCCAACAACCGTAATCGTGTTCATGCCCGAATGCAGGTACGCGGTAATGTCGAACGGATGGAGGTAGGACTGGGCATCGCCCGCCAAGTAGATATCGGTGATGCTGCCGATTGTCCCCGCGCTGATTCCGTTCACGCGAACTTCCGCGAAGTCATCGGCGGCAATCTGGATGCTCCCCGATACCGGAGACCCAGGCAGGTAGAACGAGCGGGTGAAGGCCATCACCGCGAGGGAGGCGGGATAGGTCGTTCCGTTGATGTGCGGCCCCCACATGAAGTGGGCCCGCGGATACGCGCTGCTGTCGACGTACCACCCGCCGTATGGGAATCCGTATGGCACCCCGCCGTTGGTGCAGCGATCTTCCTCGGGCGGTGAAATCAGGCAGACCTCTTCAGAAGGGCCCAACAGCACTCCACCCTGTGCCGGGTCCGCTGAATACGTCGCCCAACCCCACTGCGAGTCGAAGCTCAGCCGCACGGTACCGCTGGCCACCGCAGGCGAAACGGCCGCGAGCGACAGTCCGATGACAATTGAGATGGACCCAATGATTCGTGGCATCCCCTTGCCCCTCCGTGATTTAGGCGCCCCGGACGAGGCGTTCTGCACAGCATCATCCAATCGCGCACTGCGGAAGCACTGCGGCGCGCCTAGCCCCTCAGTCGGAAGGTTTGCTCTCGGCGGCGTCGATGTATATAAGTCGGAGCAGGTCAGGCGTAGCATCCCGCAGGCGCGGCGATCCACGCGCGGTTTGAGACCAGGGTCTGGCGGGCCACGCGAACACGACGAAGAGCTGATCGCCGGGGCGCGGGCCCAACTCGCCGAGCTCAGGGCGACCGTGCCGCCTGGCTGACAGGTCGGCCGCGACGTGGAACAGATCCCGGGGCGGGGCTGAGTTCCTCCCGAAAATGCAGATCCCGTCGCTCGCCGGTGCTGATGGTCCTCATTTGCGCCGCCTTCCAGGCCGCCACCGCGTTCGGCTGACCAGACGTCTCGGATTGGCGGGATCTATTGAATCGTCCATGAGCCAGGGCTGACGTACCGCGAGACGCTCACCGAACTCACCTGGCCGGCATCGCTCCGGACTCATGGGGGTGGTAGCTGGGCCTTAAGGCGCGAGTCGAGCTTCGAGTTGTTCATCGACGCTGTCTGGTAGAGGCCGATGCGTTCGACCTCGACGGCGCGCAGGAGCGCCGTCCCATGCAGGCCTTGCTCTTGATAGTGGGCTGCCAGGCGCGTCATGGCGCCGCCCGCCAAGCTGCGTAACGCGCGCCTCCGAACCTCGACCTCCGTGCTGTCCCCGTAGTAAGGGCAGTCATCGAGATAGTCGCCGCGGTAGAGACGACGGGCGTGCTCCAGGAGCTCGACCCCGCCGTGACCCGCAGTGCCCAATGCGGTCTCGCACAGGCGCTCGAACTCAGCGACGTCGGTCCAACCGATCAGGCGCTCGTCGAGCCGGTAGCGGCCGTTGGTAAAAGCGATCGCCTCCTTCTCCCAGCCGGTGGCCACCACACCGCGCAATCCGTGAAGAGTGCGGTGGAAGGCGAGCTCGGCCCGCGCATAGTCGGCGTCGGGCCAGATTAGGTCGATGACCTCGTCGCGGTCGACTCCGCGGACCCCCCGGTCGAACAGGAATGCGAACAGCCCCAACGCCTGGCGCCGCCCCGCCTTGGGCCCGCCCCAATCGTCGATCGGTCCTGCACCCCGCTCCGCACGGAATGGACCCAGGACGTGAAGGCGGAGCCCGACAGAACGCGGTCCAGACGCCGCAATTGGGCGGACGAAACTCAGGCTGACTTGCCATCGCCCGAGGTCTAAGTTGAAGGCCGCCACGCCTAGCCTCCGCACGCAACCTGGGCGGCGATCATCGCATCGTCGCCGTCTCCCACAAAGGAGCGGATTGGTTCGAATAGGTGACACCTACCCTCGTGATGGCCTCGTGCGCGAACTGATGCGAGCGGCGAGCCTTCGCTGCACCATCGTTGCCGCTGTCACCTTTTGGGTCGAATCGGTTCCTGATAGGACATCGTGATGATCAGCGTGGCTCGCGACTCCGCGGTTGGCGAGGTCGAAGCCGTGTACCGCCAGGAGGGTGATCGCATGTGGCGAGCCCTATACGCCTATACCGGCGACGAAGAGGTGGCCGCCGATGCGGTGGCCGACGCCTTCGCCCAGGCACTGCGACGCGGGCCCGCGATCCGCGATGTGCGCAGCTGGGTGTGGCGCGCCGCCTTTCGGATCGCGGCGGGTGAACTGAAGCGACGGTCGACGGTGGTGCTGGGAGCGATGCCCGAAGGCGTCGCCTACGACGCGCATCCAGACACGCAGCTGCTCGACGCCCTGCAGCGCCTCACCGCTCAGCAGCGGGCGGTGGTCGTGCTGCACTACTACCTCGACTGCCCGGTGCGCGACATCGCGCGCCGCACGGGACTCAACCCCGCTCGCGGTGCGCGCCCACCTCAGCCGCGGCCGACGGCGCCTGCGTGTCTTGCTGGGTGAGAACGATGAGTGATCTGCGCACCAGGTTCCGGTCGCTGGACGACCTCCGCACACCCGATCTGTGGTCCGAGATCGAGGCCCGGGCTAGCGCCGCCCAGCCGGTCGGCGTCGGCAGGCTGCGCTGGGTGCTGATCGGCGCGCTGCTGCTCCTCATTGTCGCCCTAGCCGGCGCGGCGCTGCTGGGCTCAGGCATCGTCAAGTGGCCTGTTTCACTGGAAGCTTCGCCGAGGCCCTCGGCGAGCCTTCAGGCCGGCCTCGAAAAAGACCAGGCAGTCGTCATTGCCTGGCAGCCCGGCCCCCCAGGCGGACCCGTCAGCTTCGAGGTGATCGTCGCGTTGCGGAATAGCGGCCATGGCTGGGTGCGGGTGGACCGAGCCACCTACGAGATCCTGAATAGGGCAGGAGCGCCGATAACGGGCCAGGGCTTGTTCGGCCCCGCGGACACCATTGGTCCGGGACAGACCGACTATCTCAATACGGGGGTCGTCGACGCCTATCAGACGAAGGAGGGGTCAGGCCAGCCGATTTCGCGACGGTGAGCGTGAGCGTCGCTTCCAGCTCCGTGGCACCGCCGGCCCCGGCCTCGACCTTCGCGGTTTCCCAGATCTCTTGGAGGAAGGGCAAGACCGGTCTGATCGCCAGTACCGTGGTAGCCACGACGGGTAACGCGGTGCCGTCAGCGGAGTTAACCGTAGTCTGCATCGGCAATGACGGACAGATTCTGGGCGCGGCCTACGGACCTCTCCATGACCTCTCGCCAGGGGTGTCGAAGGCAGTTGAAACGATCTATGAGACGCCGCCGCTCAGCGCAAGCCAATGCCCCTCGGCCGTCGGGATCGTGGAGGCACTCCCCGTTGATACGAATGGCCAATGATCGGGACCGGCGCCGAGGGCGGCGGCCCCGGGTGCTCGTGCAGCCTCGGTCGCGCTCAGCTTCCGCAGTCCGACCGTAGTCGAGACGTCAGCTCTTGCGTTGGGCGTCAGCTCTTCGAGGTAGTAGTGAACCGGCCCCCGCTGCTCCGAAGGCCGACCACGATCGCTGCGAAGGAGGTCACCACCAGCAGCGCAGTAGTCAAGTCCTTTTCCGTGGATCACCTGTTCAGGTGCACAGATTGAGCGTAATGGTCGGGGCGACTGGATTCGAACCAGCGACCTCCTGAACCCCATTCAGGTGCGCTACCAAGCTGCGCTACGCCCCGACCGTTTCGTGCTCAGTATGAGCACCTAACTCGGTACCAAGCCACCTGTCCGGCAGTTTACGCTCGCGGCCAGCAGCCCACCCCAGCCGGTCGGAGCTGGGCTGGGGCGCGGGCACCCTCAGAACCTCGCCCGATTGGCGAGTGCAGCGACTACAGGAGGATCTCGTTGGCGTGTCCCATGACCGCGCTCTCGAGATCGTCGGCCGTGAAGGCAGTTCCGCCCGGCCAGAGCGGGTTGTCGCCGAACGTGAGCGTTCCGTTGATGGTGGCTGTCTCGAACCGCTCCTGGCGGAAATGACCCGCGTCAATGCTGTGGTCGATTCGCGTCGCGGCGTCGTTGTTCCCGGTCCACGTCAGATCGATCGTGACCTCGACGGCGACCGTTCCTGACTCATCCGCGGTCGTGAGGTTCACGTTGTGGACTGATGCAATTTCGAGACGCGTGATGTCCGGATTCTCGATGGTAGCGAAACCAGTAAGCCTCAAGGCGCTTGGAGCCAAGACCGATGAGACGCGCCGCGCCGAATTGCGAAGTCGGTCGCGGCCTTGAGGGACGGGCGGGATCGCTGACGACCTGGCGACCGAGAGGCGAAGCCGCGGCCGCCGGGCCGCTGGTTACGCCTTGTATTCCGGGGGGTGCTCGCCGCGATCCTTGGCGATCGTGCGTTCCATGATGTCGATCGTCTCGGCTACTGACCGCCCGTTCTCATCGGCGGCGGCCTTCAGGTCCTCGTACATGATGTTTGATCGGCCCATCTGGAGGTGGGCATCCATGCAACCGCAGGTAAGACACATGCCGGTCAGGGTAGCAAGAAACGGGCCGTGTGCAGCCGGCATGGCATACGCTCTGCGCCTACCAAAGTGCGTCGGCTTGGCCCATGGAGGAGGTATCTGAGGATGATAAATGACCCCGACCACCGAGTGCATGAAGACGAGCATCCGCACGTTCATTCGCCTGCCTGCGGTCACGAGACCCGGAAGCACGGCGACCACGACGACTACGAGCACGATGGCCACTGGCACGCCAAGGACGGAGCCCACTACGATGAGCACGGAGACGTTGCGGGATAGCCATTGACCGATGGGCAAGACCGATACCGAGCAAGGCGCTGAGGAGCAGACCCCCAAGGCCGAGGTGCGGCATCCTGGGATCGAGCCTTCGCAAGCGCGAGCTCCGTCCGAGCGGGCGCGGGAGCCAGAATCGAGCGGCGACGAGGAGAGCGAGGATAACGACGGAGGCCCGCCCTCATCTCGTAGGCACTGATCCCCTGCGGACCCGCCGGGGGGCTATGTAGGAAGGCCGGCGAGCTCGTCCTTCTGCTCGCGCCCCATGAGCGCCGCGACGGCTTCCATGGGAGGACGGCGATCGTGGACGACCGCCGACACCTGCTCCGCGATGGGAAGCTCCACGCGGTGCTCATCAGCCAGGGCGAGGGCGCCGCGTACCGTGAAGACGCCCTCCGCGATTCCGGGCAGGCGCGGCGCAACGTCCTGCCAGGTCATGCCGGAGCCGAGCAGCTCACCCGCGAGCCGGTTTCGAGAGAGCGGGCTCATGCAGGTGGCGATCAGGTCGCCGACCCCTGCCAGCCCTGAGAAGGTGAGCGGGTTGGCACCGGCCGCGACACCAAGTCGCGTCATCTCGGCAAGGCCGCGGGTCACGATGCCAGCCTTGGCGCTGTCCCCGAACCGGAGGCCGTCCACCATGCCGGCGGCGAGAGCGACCACGTTCTTGAGCGCCCCGCACAGCTCCACGCCGATCACATCGGAGTTGGTGTAGATCCGAAACCGCTCCGAGCCGATGAGGGCGGCGAGATCCATCGCCAGCTCCGTATCCGTCGAGGCGACGACCGAGCTCGCGGGCTTGCCCGCCGCGATCTCGCGCGCGAGATTCGGTCCCGATAGGACCGCCAGCCGATGGCCAGGAAGCTCCTCGTCGATCACCTCGCTCATCCGCTGGTGACTCCCCTCTTCGATTCCCTTCACCGCCGACAGGATCGCGGCCCCGGGGTACAACACCGGAGCCAGGCGTCGCAGGACTGACCGCAGATGGGCGGATGGAACGGCCACGATGAAAAGGCGGAATGGCTCGGCGAGGAATCCCTCGTCCGTGGCGACGCGAACGTTCGGCGGCAAGACCTGGCCCGGGAGGTAGCGCACGTTCTCGCGGCGTGAAGCGAGCTCCTCGTTTGCCTCCGCGGAGTGCGCCCACAGCGTCACCGGGCGCTCGCCTTCCGCCAGGCGGATAGTGAGAGTGGTGCCCCAGGCGCCAGCTCCGATGACCCCGACCTGGTCCGTCACCCGGCGAGCATAGCGCCGCGATCAGCCGCGTCGACGATCGCGTGGTGAAGGCTTCGCGCGGGGCTTGGCCCCCGTTCGCCTAGCGCTGGCCGGAATCCGACCTGATCGTCGAGGACGCGCCGATCGTCGCGCGGCCGCCTCGTTGGCGCGCTCTCTGAAGATGAGCCGGATGGGCGTTCCCAGGAACCCGTACTCGGCGCGGATCCGGTTCTCGAGGTAGCGCCGATAGTTGAAGTGCACCAGCTCCGGGTCATTCACGAAGATCACGAATGTGGGCGGCGCGACGGCAACCTGCGTCGCGTAGAGGATCTTCGGCAGGCGGTTTCGCACGTGGCTCGGAGGGTGCTCGCGGACGGCATCGCTCACTACGCGGTTGACCTCCGCGGTCGGGATGCGCCGATATCGCTCCTCCGTGACCCTTCGTGCCTCGGCCAGGACCCGGTCCAGCCGCGCCCCGGTCTTCGCGGACGCGAACACGATGTCGGCCCAGGACAGATAAGGCGCCTCGCGGCGCAGCGCGTGCAGCCGTTCATCGGCCGTCTTCTCATCCTTCGCGACCGCGTCCCACTTGTTGAGCACCAGCACGAGCCCCTTGCCGGCGTCGAGCACGTGGCCCACGACATGGGCGTCCTGGGCGGTGTAGCCGTCGACGGCATCGGTCATCACCACCGCGACGTCGGCTCGGTCGATCGCCTTCATCGCACGCAGGACGGAATACCGCTCGATCCCGCGTTCAACGGCGCCACGCCGGCGGATGCCGGCGGTGTCGACCAGGATCATCGGCTCACCATCCACGACAACGGCGCTGTCGACGGGGTCCCGGGTGGTGCCCGGAATGTCGGAGACGATCATCCGCTCCTCGCCCAGTACGCGGTTTACGAGGGTCGACTTGCCGGTGTTCGGCCGGCCCACGATCGCCACCCTCGGTGGCCCCATCTCCGTCTCGGCGAGCTCGTCGAGCTCCTCCTCGGTGAGCTCTTCTGAGACCGATGTGCCGGCGCCGTCCTCGTGCGCTGACTGTGGCGGCAGGGCGTCGACGAGCAAATCGGCCAGGTCGCCCGTGTTCCGTCCATGTTGGGCGCTGACCGTGATGGTCGGATCGAAGCCGAGCGCGTGGAACTCGGCGCCCTCGTGCTCCCGTCGCGGGTTGTCGGCCTTGTTGACGACCAGGATCACCGGCTTCTCCGAGCGACGCAGCCGGTCGGCGACTTCGTGGTCCAGCGGCGCCAGACCGGCCTGCGCATCGACGACGAACAGGATCACATCGGCCTCAGCCATGGCGACCCGCGCCTGATCCTGCACGCTGGCTTCGATGGGCGTGCCGGGCTCGAGCTCGAGGCCGCCCGTGTCCACAAGCGTGAACTCGCGCCCATTCCAGTCGCCGGTTGCATAAACCCGATCGCGAGTCGTGCCCGGGACGTCCTCCACGATCGCGATCCGCTCACCTGCAAAGCGGTTGAAGAGCGTGGACTTCCCGACGTTGGGACGGCCGACGATGGCGACGATCGGGAGGCTGGGCATGGGCCGGAGTGTACCCATCCTCGCTGCGTGCTACGGTCAGGCGGATGCGGATCGGCCTGGTCAGCACCCGGCTCGCCGGCGTTGACGGAGTCACCTTCGAGGTCGCCAAGTGGGAGCTGGTGTTGAACCGGCTCGGCCACGAGACCCGGCTGTGTGCCGGGCAGCTGGCCCCGGAGCGGCTGGACCAGCGCCTCATCCCGGAGATGCATTTCACGCATCCGCCGGCACAGGCCGTGTCAATCGCGGCGTTCGACCCGGGCGCCGACCCGCAGCAGGTCAGGTCCGAGGTTGAGCGGTTGGCGGCGGAGCTGATGCCGAAGATCGGCGCCTGGCTCGACGACGGGATCGAACTGCTCATCGTGGAGAACGCGTGGGCCATCCCGATGCAGGTTCCGTTGGGCGTGGCGCTCGCGCGCCTCGTGGGCGAGAGAAGGCTGCCGACAATCGGTCACCACCACGATTACGCTTGGGAGCGAGAGCGCTTCACAACGTGCATCGTCCCTGAGCTGCTGGACGAGGCGTTTCCACCCGACCTGCCGACGGTGCGCCACGTGAGCATCAACGGCGTCGCTGCGGCCGATCTCGAGCGCCGCCGGGGTCTGCACTCCTCGGCCGTCATCCCCAACGCGTACGACTTCGACGTCCCGCCGGCAGAGCGGGACGACTATTCGCGCTCCATGCGCGCCGAGCTCGGGATGGGGTCACACAATAAGCTCTTCGTGCAGCCGACACGAGTGGTACCGCGCAAGGGCATCGAGCTCGCGATCCAGCTCGTCAGCCGCCTCGGCGACCCGCACGCGCACCTGATGATCACCAGCCCGGCCGGCGACGAGGGCATGGAGTACATGGCCCAGCTGCACATGGGCGCCGACCGTCTGGGGGTGGACCTGCGCTACGCAGCCGATCGCTTCGCGCACCGCCGATACCACCACGGACCGAAGCGAATCTATGCGCTCTCCGACGCGTATCTCGAAGCGGACATGATCACCTTCCCAAGCCTCTACGAAGGGTTCGGCAACGCGCTGGTCGAGAGCGTCTATTTCGGCAAACCGCTCCTGGTCAACCGCTATTCGGTGTATGAGACCGACATCCGCCCGCTCGGCTTCCGCTTTGTCGAGATGGAGGGCGCCATCACCGACGACGTCGTCGAGGAGGTGAGGGCCCTGCTAGCGGATCCCGAACGCCGCGCAACGGACGCCGTGCACAACTTCGAGCTCGGGCGCAAACACCTGAGCTACGAGATGCTCGAG
>Ga0207646_10004843_pt1 | contig 14422 bp, 14 predicted proteins | sample KBSK5502metaG_FD_184343 | JGI IMG/M metagenome (GOLD analysis project Ga0207646, IMG submission 184343) | Corn, switchgrass and miscanthus rhizosphere microbial communities from Kellogg Biological Station, Michigan, USA - KBS K5-50-2 metaG... | ecosystem: Host-associated > Plants > Roots >... | reverse complement strand
CCCATCGCGCGTTGAAGGAGATTTGAAATGGACACGCCGGCGCATTACTTCGACTGGGGCTTTATCCACATCTCGTACCCCAACCTGATCGTCATCGGGCTGATGCTCGTGCTGTTCGCCGTGGCGCTTGTCGCACCGTTCCCGCGTGGGAGCGACCGCAATGGCTGAGCTCACCGAGGTCAAGCCTGAAATGCTCGAAGGCAGCTGGACTCTGAGGGTCCGCAACACCGTCGACCGCGTGCTGCCGATGGACCATCTACTCCCCCACCGACAGCCCTATTACGTCGGCTCGTGGGTCTACGTGTTCGGCGTCATCACGATCGCCGCGCTCGTCTGGGTCGTCGTGAGCGGCGTCGTGCTCTCGTTCATGGGCCCGCAGTGGTGGCACGCCTCGAGCCTTGGGCGCTTCTTCAACAGCCTCCACTTCTGGTCCGTGCAGCTCTTCTTCATCTTCATGGTCCTGCACCTGTGGGGCCAGTACTTCATGGCCGGCTGGCGCGCCGGCCGCGCTGCCACCTGGATGATCGGAGTGGTCATCTTCGCGGCCAGCATCCTAACCGCCTTCACCGGCTACCTCTCGCAGCAGAACTTCGACTCGCAGTTCATCGCCATCAACGCCAAGGACGCCATGAACTCCGCCGGCATCGGCGCCTTCTTCAACGTCCTGAACTTTGGCCAGATGTACGGCCTGCACGTGATGCTGCTGCCGATCACGGTCACATTCCTGGTCGTCGTCCACATCGTCATGGTGCGAGCGCGAGGCGTTGTCAAGCCGATCGGCGCCGAGGGAGGTAAGGCGTCATGAAGGCGAAGAAGCAGGTCACCCAGGAGGAGTACTACCGGGGCATCCGCATGGTGCCCTACGACCTGATCAAGGAGCTCACTATCGCCCTCGTGGGCGTCGGGCTGCTTGCGCTGATACTTGGGGCTGCGCTGTCCTCGCCGGACGTCCCGCCGGTGACCATCGCCTCGTGGGCGCAGTCCGACCCTGTCGACTTCGTCACCACCGCGACCAACGAGCTGCAGGGGGGCACCATCAGCGCCGGCTACGGCAACCCCTACAACACCAACGGCTCAGGCCAGAGCTGGGGGCCGATCGCCCCAGTCCAGTGGTTTGGCACGCGCATTCCCGTCGACTCGGCCAACTCATTCGTGATCCAGCCGCTCAAGGACGCGAGCTTCGGCAACACCGACCTCGGCAAGGCGCTGAACCAGTGGAGCTCAGCAAGCAGTGACCAGCAGACCACGTGGCTGAAGGCCTACTCCGACGCGCTCGGCAAGGCGACGGTGACCGACGGCAAGGTCACGGTGGCGGACGGCCAGTACGGGCCGTTACCCGTGATGCTGAACAACCTGCTCGGGATCGCCCAGGCGGGCGGCCTCGACGGCTTGCTGCTCGTCAACGGGCGCTTCTACCAGACCGACTACACGCAGGCGCTGCTGTTCATGGGCGACGGCGGCTATCTCGCCGGCCTCGCCCAGAACGCGAACCTGACCGGCAGCCAGTGGGGAATGATGAACGAGACCGGCACCTACCCCGGCCAGAGCTGGCTGTGGCTCTACACGATGTGGTACCAGGTGTTCCCTTTCACCAGCAGCGACGGGTTCTTGGGCCTGAACGCGGGCAACGCCGACCTCGGGATCATCATCGTGATGACGGTCCTCACGGTCGCGCTTGCGCTCGTGCCGTTCATCCCGGTGCTGCGCGATATCCCCCGGTGGGTGCCTATCCACCGGTTGATCTGGAAGGAGTACTACTCGGCCGGGAAGCGGACGCCCTAGCCCGCGTACGCGCGCAGGCCTTCGGCCTGGCCCGCGCTGCGCAGCTTGTCGAGCGCGGTCCGCTCCATCTTGCGGACCTGCTCGCGGTTCACGCCCAGCCGGCGCGCGACCTCGTCCAGCGTGCGCTGGTGGCCGTCGAGCAGGCCGAAGCGCAGCTGCACGACCCTCCGCTCGCGCGGGTCGAGTGTCTGCAGCACGTCGTCCAGCTGCCGCCGCATGTCGGCGTCGGAGGCTGCGTCGACCGGCGACTCGGCGTTCTCGTCCTCGAGCAGGTGCCCGAGCTCGGTGTCGCTCTCGTCGCTGATCGGCGTCTCCAGTGAGACCGCGTCCCACGCCAGCTTGCGCAGGTCCTGCACCTCGAGCTTGGTCATGGCCAGCTCCTCGCCGAGCTCCTCATCGCTAGGCACGCGGCCGAGACCCTCTGTCAGGCGCTGTGTGACACGCATCATCTTGTTCAGCCGGTCGCCCATGTGCAGGGGCAGACGGATCGTGCGCGCCTGGTCGCCGATAGCCCGCAGCACCGCCTGGCGGATCCACCACGTCGCATACGTCGAGAACTTGTAGCCGCGACGGTGGTCGAACTTCTCGACCGCCCGCATCAGGCCGAGGTTGCCCTCCTGGATGAGGTCGAGCAGCGGCATGCCGCGGTTCTGGTACTTCTTGGCGATCGAGACCACCAGGCGGAGGTTGGCCTCGGTCATCCGGCGGCGGGCCTCCTGCGAGCCCTTGGCGATCTGCTTCGCCAGCTGGACCTCCTCCTCCTTGGTGAGCAGGCGCCCGCGGCCGATCTCCTTCAGGTAGGAGCCGAGAGGGTCCTCGAGGTCGGTCTGGGCAGGCGGCTCGATAGGAGCCGGGCGCTCGACGAGCTCGTCCGACTGACGGTCATGCCAAAGCAAAGCCTGGGAAACTTCGTGCACGACATTGTTTTACCCGCCCGGACAGGCGCTCTAAACGGCGATCGCGCGCCCCGCCTCCCACCGCGCTTCCGCCTCGCCGATGGGAGTCGAAGGCGGTCCGTTTTTGAAAGGCCAGATCTCCTCGGCGATGCGCCGCCAGTTGGCGGTGGCCTTCATGCTGCCGAGCACCGCGTAGAGGCCCAGGTTGATCCGCTGCATGACCACGTAGGCGCGGGGCACGTCGCTGTAGGGCGCCAGCGGGCTGCGGGAGTCGAAGAACCGGCGCACGATCGCCGACGAGTACTCGGGCGTGATCGTCATCGGGCGGTCCTTCAGGACGGTGCCGTAGAAGTGCCCGAACCGGTCCACCACGAGCTGGGTCGCCACTGGAGCACCCGCCCTCAGGAAGCCCGCCCGCTCCAGGGCGTCCCGGAAGCCGTCAGCGTCGTTGTCGAACACCAGCAGCCGGACAGCGTCGACGAGCGGCGCCAGGTCGTGGTCGGTGAAAGTCTTGGTGAGCCCGAAGTCCAGAAAGCTCACGCGGCCGTCGCCATGAAAGACGTAATTGCCTGGATGCGGGTCGCCGTTGAAGGCGTGGATCCGGTACAGGCTGCGGAACACAAACCGATAGATCGTCTCCGCGGCGAGGTCGCGCTCGTGCTGGCTCCAGCCCTGCATCTCCTCGAAGCGCGAGCCAGACACCAGGTCCGACGTGAGTACACGCGCTGTGCTCAGCTCGGGCACGACGTGCGGCACATGGATGTACGGGTGGCCGTCGTAGTAGGTCGCGAAGAGCTCCTGGCTGCGAGCCTCGAGGCCGTAGTCGATCTCCTCCTCGAGCCGTTCAGCGAGCTCCTCGACCAGGGCGCGCGTGTCGAGGCCTCGAAACGCGGTGCCGACCACGCGCCGAAGCAGGGAGACGTTGCGCAGGTCCGACGTGATGCTGCGCGCGATGCCCGGGTACTGAACCTTGACCGCCACCGCTCGGCCGGCGCGCGTGATGGCACGGTGCACCTGCCCGATGGATGCGGCCGCGAACGCAAGAGGATCCCACCTCGCGAAGACTTCGTCAGGAGGCGCGCCGAGCTCTTCGGTGATCACGCCGGCGGCCATCTCGGGGCTCATGGGCGGCGCGGTCTGCTGCAGCCGGCCCATCGTCGTGCGCACCGTCTCCGGCAGGTCCTCGTAGATGTAGCTCGCCATCTGGCCGAGCTTCATGAGCACGCCACGCATGGCGCCAAGCTCCTCGGCCACGTCGTCCGCCGAGCGCAAGGCGAGGTCGTGCCGCAGCTCGCGCCGGCGCTCGACGGACGCGAAGACCAGCCGCGGCGAGCGCGCTACGTATCGGCCGCCGATGCGCAGCGCGAGGCGCGCGAGGGCCGCGCCGCGACCGGCGCGCGTCTGCACCATTGCCGCCTCGGGCTTTTTCACGATCGAGCGCGCAGCTCGATGCGCCTTCGCGCCTCCATCACGCCGTCGAGCGACTCGAAGGCCAGGTCGAGCGTGCCGAGCAGCTGGCGCACGTACTCTCGCTCGAGCGCCTCAGGCGGGGGCATGGCGAAGCCATACGCGTCGCGCGCCCAATCCGGCAACGTGCCGGTGGCGACCTGCGAGAGATCGTGCCAGAGCTCTCTTGTTTCGCTGTCGAGACCCGGCGGGTCGAGCACGACCGCGATCGCGTCGCGCGCGGCCTGCGTGATCTGAACCAGCTCGACCGACCGCATGTACTCGTTCAGCGCAGCAACGGACCGCGGAACCATTTCGCTCGGCACGCCGACGATCTCGGCGAACGGGACGACCTCGGCCACGTAGCGGTCGGCATCAGCGGCGTCGAGGCCTCGGCCGTAGCGCTGGACGATGGTCATGATCGACTCGATCAGCGCGGCGTGAACCCACAGCAGGAGGTCCGGGTCCTCCGCCGCGTAGGGCAGTCCTGTCTCGGGGTCGGTCCCACGCACGTGCTTGTGCACGGCGCGCACTCGTGCGGCGGCCTCATGCGCCGACGCTCGGTCGCCGTACGTGACGGTGAGCAGGTATCCGCTCGTCGCGGCCAGACGGCCGAACGGATCGCGGCGCCAGTCGCTGTGCTGGGCGACGCCCGCCATCGCGAGGGGATGCAGTGCCTGGACCATCAGCGCGCGCATCCCGGCGAGCGGGAAGCTGCGATCGCGATGCACACGCCAGACGATGCTGCCGGGGCCGAAAAGTCCGGCGTCCGCGGGCTCAGCCGGGACCGATCGTTCGTACACGCGGGCCAGCGGCTCGAGCATGATCAGCCGCCGGGTTTCTGCGCTCACGCCGCCACGATACGGAAGGCCGTCGGTCAGTGTGCTAGCTTGCCGACATCGACGCAAAGTGGATGGCTGTCGCGCGTGGCGACGAGCCGGCCGACCTGGTGCTCGCCGGCGGCCACGTGCTGTCGGTGTTCACCAAGGAATGGCTCGATGTCGACGTCGCCGTCGTCGACGGGCACGTCGTCGGGCTCGGACGCTACGAGGGCCGTGAGCGAATCGACGTCTCGGGCAGGTACCTCGTGCCCGGCTTCATCGACGCCCACATGCACATCGAGTCGTCCAAGCTCATGCTCGACGAGTTCTCGCGCGCGGTGCTGGCTCACGGCACCACCGCTGTGGTCGCCGACCCGCACGAGGTCGCGAACGTGCTGGGCACCGACGGCATCCACTGGCTGCTCGACTGCTGCGACAACGTGCCGCTGGACGTGTTCGTCATGGCGTCGTCGTGCGTGCCCGCTTCGTCATTCGAGTCGCCGCGACGACCGTTCACGCCTGGCGACATCGAGAGCCTGCTCCGCCGTCACCGCACCATCGGCGTGGCCGAGATGATGAATTTCCCCGGCGTGATCGCGGGGGCCGACAGCGAGCTCGCCAAGCTGCAGACGCGACTTACCGATCACGTCGACGGGCATGCGCCCGGGGTGCGCGGCCCGCGTCTCAACGCCTACCTCGCGGCGGGCATCCGTTCCGACCATGAGTCGACGACATTCGATGAGGCGCTCGAGAAGAGACGCCTCGGGATGTGGGTCATGCTGCGCGAGGCCACAGGCGCGCGCAATCTGAAAGACCTGCTCCCTCTCGTGAAGCAGTACGGCACCAACCAGTGCATGTTCTGCACCGACGACCGCGAGCCCGACTTCATCGTCGAGGAGGGGCACATCAACCAGATGGTCCGCGTCGCGGTCGAGGAGGGCGTGAGCCCCGAGGATGCGGTGGTGATGGCGACCATCAATCCCGCGATGTATCACCGGCTGTGGCGCCTCGGCGCGGTCGCACCGGGCTACCAGGCAGACATCCTCGTGCTCGACGACCTGAAATCTTTCCGCCCGCGCCACGTACTGAAGCGCGGCGCGCCGCCGCGGTTCACAAAACTCGACGTCCCGGAGTGGGTGCGCCAGACGGTCAACCTCGGACCGGTCGACGAGTCGTCGTTCCGCATCCCCGCCGGTCCGAAGAGGATCCGCGTGATCCATGTCATCCCGGCCCAGCTGCTCACCGGAGTGGACACGGTCGAGCCGTGCGTGCGCGACGGGCAGCTGGTCGCCGACCCGTCAAAGGACCTGGTCAAGATCGCCGTGCTCGAGCGCCATCACGCCACCGGGCGCGTGGGCCTCGGTTTTGCCACCAACGTCGGGCTGAAGCGCGGCGCTTTTGCGTCCACCGTCGCGCACGACGCGCACAACGTGGTTGTGCTGGGCGTCGACGATCGGGACATGGCGGCATGCGCGGCTCGTCTGGCCGAGATCGGTGGTGGCATCGTCATCGCCGAGGGCGGCAAGGCTGTGGAGGAGCTGCCGCTGCCCATCGCGGGACTGATGAGCGACCGGCCGCTCGCCGAGGTGCACGAGCGGCTGCGGTCGATGGAGCGCCGGCTCGTGGCGATGGGATCGACGATGGCCTCGCCCTTCATGACTCTGAGCTTTCTCGCGCTCTCGGTGATCCCCGAGTTGAAGATCACCGACCGCGGGCTGGTCGACGTCGGCCGCTTCGAGCTGGTGCCGCTGGGCGTTGATTGACGATCTGGAGGCGCGGCTCTACAGCTGCCTCGCCAGCCGGCGCTGGGCGCACGCGGTGGCGGCCGGCGAGCCGGCGGAGCCTGCGATGGACCAGCTCTCCGACGAAGAGTGGCTCGAGGCGATGAAGGCGCACCCGCGAATCGGCGAGCGCGGAGGCGACGCGCCGAAGAGCTCGGAGCGGGAGCAGGGCCGGGCCATGCAGGCCTCCGCCGCGACACTGACCGCGCTCGCGGCCGAGAATCGTCGGTATGAGGAGCGCTTCGGCCACGTGTTTCTGATCTTCGCCAGCGGTCGCAGCGGCGAGGAGATCCTGTCGGAGCTGCGCCGGCGGATGGAAAACGACCCGGCGGCCGAGCTGGAGGAGGCAAAGCGCGAGCTGCGCAAGATCGCCCTCATTCGGCTCCGCGGCCTTGTGACCGCGTGAGCCTGTCCACTCACGTCCTGGACACGATGCGCGGCACACCCGCCGCCGGCCTCGAGGTGACGCTGAGCCGCCGGGAGCCGAACGGCGACTGGACGCAGGTCGCGCACGCCGAGACCGACGCGGACGGCCGGGTGCGCGAACTCACCGAGGACACGCTGGACGCAGGCGACTACAGGCTTCTCTTCGCCACGCAGCGGTATTTCGAGCGCTCGGGCTTGAGCGCCTTCTACCCGGAGGTGAGCGTCGTCTTCACCGTCGAGGACCCTGGCCACCTCCACGTGCCGCTGCTGCTGAGCCCGTACGGCTACACCACATATAAAGGTGTGTAGGCGTGGGTGGCATCGTTCTCGGTGACAACCAGTACGGCAAAGCGGAAACGCACGTCGTGCGGGTCACCCGGTCAGGCGCCGAGGACGACATCAAGGACCTGACCGTCAGCGTCGCGCTGGCGGGCGATTTCGCGGCCACGCACCTGACCGGCGACAACAGCAGGGTCCTCCCCACCGACACGCAGAAGAACACGGTGTTCGCGTTCGCACGCGACGGCATCGGCGAGATCGAGGACTTCGGGCTGCGCCTTGCGCGCCATTTCGTTGGCGAATCCGATGCGGTGGACCGCGCGCGCGTGTCGATCGAGGAGCATCCCTGGGAGCGCATCGACGGCCACGCGTTCGTCCGCGCCGGTTCGGAGAAGCGCCTCGCGACCGTCACGTGCGCGAAGGACGGCGCCTGGGTCGTCGGCGGGCTGACGGACCTCGTGGTCCTGAAGTCCGCCGGCTCGGAGTTCTGGGGCTACCCGCGCGATCGGTACACGACCCTGCCGGAGACGAAGGATCGCATCCTCGCGACCGCGGTCACGGCAAGGTGGCGTTACAGCTCCACCGAGCACGACTGGGGTGGATCGTTCAGCGAGGCGCGCCGACTGCTGCTCGAGGCTTTCGCGCAAAAGCACAGCCTGTCGCTGCAGCAGACGCTGTTCGCGATGGGCGAGGCGGTGCTGAAGGCGAAGCCGGAGATTGTCGAGATCCGGATGTCGATGCCGAACAAGCACCACTTCGTGGTCGACCTGTCGCCCTTCGGGTTGACCAACGAGAACGAGGTCTTCTACGCGGCCGACCGTCCGTACGGGCTCATCGAGGGCACCGTCATACGCGAGAACGCGCCCGCGGCCGAGCTCGCCTGGGGATGAACTTCCTCCAGCCGTCCACGTGGGAGGAGGCGCTGGCGATGAAGGCGGCGCACCCGGAGGCGGTGCCGATCGCGGGCGGGACCGACGTGATGGTCGAGATCAACCTGGACCACAACCGGCCCCAAACTGTCATGGACCTGACTCGCGTCGCCGATCTTGCCGAATGGGCGACCGAGGATGGCCTCGTCCGGGTCGGCGCAAGCGTTACGTACACGCGGATCATCGACGAGCTTGGCGATCGCATGCCTGGGCTGGCCATGGCGTCGCGCACGGTGGGCTCACCGCAGATCCGCAATCGCGGCACCGTCGGGGGCAATCTCGGGACCGCGTCGCCTGCGGGTGACGCGCATCCGCCCCTGCTCGCCTCGGAAGCGCTGGTGGAGCTGGCCTCAGCGTCGGGCAATCGGCGCGTTCCGGTGCGCGAGTTCTTCACCGGCCCCAAGCGCAACGCAGCCCGCAACGACGAGCTCATCGCTGCGTTCCTCATCGAGCCTGCCACAGGACCGCAGACGTTCTCGAAGGTCGGAACGCGCAACGCGATGGTGATCGCAGTCTGCTCGTTCGCTCTCGCACTCGACGCGGGAAGGCGCCGGGTGCGCACCGGCATCGGCTCGGCCGGACCGACCCCGCTCCCCGCGCGCGAGGCGGAGCAGTTTCTTGAAGGCGAGCTGGACTGGGACAGCAGGCAACCTCCGAGTGACGCCGCCGTTGCGCGCTTTGGCGAGCTCGTTGCGGCTGCAGCGAAGCCGATCGACGACGTGCGTGGCACGGCCGCGTACCGGCGACACGCGCTGTCGGTGCTGGCGCGCCGCAGCCTCAGCTGGGCGTGGCAGGACTACCGGGTGGGCTGGGCATGAAGATCGCATGCACCGTCAACGGCGTCGCCCGCGAGGCCGACGGCGCGTGGGAGGGCGAGAGCCTGCTTTACGTGCTGCGCGAGCGCTTCGGTCTATATGGATCGAAGAACGCTTGCGAGCAGGGCGAGTGCGGCTCTTGCTCGGTGTTACTCGACGGCGCGCTGGTATGCGCTTGCCTCGTGCTGGGCGGCCAGGCCAACGGCCGGACCATCGTCACCGTCGAAGGTCTTGCCGGCGCGAGCGGGCTGCATCCGGTGCAGCAGGCATTCGTCGAGGCGGGCGCGGTGCAGTGCGGCTTCTGCACGCCCGGCCTGGTGGTCGCGACGCACGATCTGTTGCAGCGCGTGCGCAGGCCGACTGAGCCGCAGATCCGCGAGGCACTGGCCGGCAACATCTGCCGGTGCACCGGCTACGCGAAGATCATCGACGCGGTGAACCTGGCCGCGGGAAGGACATGAGGGTCGGCGAGAGCGTCCGCCGGCCCGACGGCGCCGCCAAGGTTCGCGGCCGCTTCGAGTATTCGTCGGACCTGCACGCGCCGGACATGCTCTGGGGTGCGACGGCGCGGGGCCCGCACCCGTACGCGCGCATCAGGTCGATCGACATCTCAGCGGCGCGTGCGATGCCTGGCGTGCACGTGGTGCTCACCCACAAAGACGTCACCGGGCGCAACGAATACGGCCTCGAGATCAAGGACCAGCCCGTGCTGGCGGACGAATACGTGCGCTACTGGGGCGAGGCGGTCGCGCTGGTGGCGGCCGATCATCCCGAGCAGGCGCGGCGCGCGGCGCAGGCGGTGAAGGTCGACTACGAGGTGCTGCAACCGATCACCGACGCCGAGGCAGCGCTGGCTCCGGAAGCGCCGAAGCTCCATCCGAACGGGAACATCACGCGCCAGGTCAAGATCCGCCATGGCGACCAGTCAGCGCGTGCGGACGTTGTCGTCACCGGCGAATACGAGATCGGCATGCAGGACCAGGCGCCGCTGGGACCTGAGTCTGGTCTCGCCGTGCCCGAGCACGATGGGAGCGTCGAGCTCTACATCGCGACGCAGTGGCTGCACGTGGACAAGGAGCAGCTGGCGGCCGTGCTGGGGCTGCCACCCGAGAAGGTCCGCCTGACGATGGCCGGGATCGGCGGCGCGTTCGGCGCGCGCGAGGACCTGTCGATGCAGGCGCACGCCTGCCTGCTCGCGCTGGAGGCCGGACGGCCGGTCAAGATGTCGTACTCGCGGCCGGAGTCGTTCGTAGGGCACGTGCACCGCCATCCGGGAAGGCTGTGGTACGAGCACGGCGCGGACCGCGACGGCCACCTCGTCTATGTGAAGGCGCGCATCCTCCTCGACGGAGGCGCGTACGCGTCGAGCTCGACCGCAGTGATCGCCAACGCGTCGTGCTTCTCGTGCGGTCCGTACCGCGTGCCAAGCGCGACGATCGACGGCATCGTCGCGTACACGAACAACCCGCCCTGCGGCGCCATGCGTGGCTTCGGGTCGGTGCAGAACTGCTACGCGCACGAGGCGCAGATGGACAAGCTCGCGACCGCGCTGAAGATGGACCCGGTCGAGCTGCGGATGCGCAACGCGCTACAGACAGGCGACAAGCTGATCACGGGCCAGGCCATTGACGGTCCGGTGCCTGTAGCAGAGCTGCTGCAACGCATTGCCGCCATGCCCCTCCCCGACCCCCTCCCCGCAAGCGGGGAGGGCCGGGGTGGGGAGATCCAACTCACCTCTATGCCAGGAGGCATTTCCAACACCACCCACGGCGAGGGCGTGAAGCGCGGGGTCGGCTTCGCCATCGGCTTCAAGAACATCGGCTACTCCGAAGGCTTCAAGGACTACTCGACCGCACGGGTGCGTCTGCTCACAAAAGACGGCAAGGCACGCGTCGAGGTGCACACGGCCGCGGCCGAGGTCGGCCAGGGCCTGGTCACCGTGCAGGCGCAGATCGCGGGCACTGAGCTTGGGGTCAACGACGTGGTCGTGCTCAACGCCGACACGAATGTCGGGTCGGCGGGCTCGTCGTCCGCGTCGCGACAGACGTACATCACTGGCGGCGCGGTGAAGGCAGCCTCTGAGGCGGTGCGCGACCGCGTGATCGCGATGGCGCGCGCCGAGCTGCGGGCTCCGAGCGGACTGCACATCGAAAACGACAACGTCGTGACCGGCACAGGCAAGCTGGTGGTGCCGCTCGCGACGCTCCTCGGCGACGAGGTCATCGAGGAGACGCGCGAGTTCCACCCGCGCGAGACCTTCCCCCTCGACCCGGAGACCGGCCAGGCCGACGCGCACATGCAGTACGCGTTCGCGGCGCATCGAGCCGTCGTCGACGTCGACACAGAGCTCGGCCTGCTGAAGGTCGTGGAGCTCGCCACGGCGCAGGACGTCGGCAAAGCGATCAACCCGCAGGCGGTCGAAGGCCAGATCGAGGGCGGCTCGGCGCAGGGCCTCGGCCTTGCCGTGATGGAAGAGATCCAGCTGAAGGACGGGGTTATCCGCAACGCGTCGTTCACCGACTACCTGCTGCCCACGATCCTCGACATGCCGCCGGTGCGCATGGACGTGCTCGAGCTCGGCGACCCGCACTCGCCCTACGGCCTGAAGGGCGTCGGCGAGCCGCCGACGATCTCGTCAGGCCCGGCCATCGGAGCCGCCGTGCGAGCCGCCACGGGGCGGCCGATCACGCGCGTGCCGATCCGGCCTCACGACCTGACGCTTTGAAGCTGCTCGTAAAAGCCGGCCTGCTCGTCACCGGAATCGGAGAGGAGATCGAAAATGGCTGGCTGCTCGCGCGCGAAGGCATGATCGAGCAGGTCGGCTCAGGACCGGCACCCGACGCCGACGAGGTCGTCGACGAGCCGAACTGCGTCGCCATGCCCGGGCTCGTCAACGCCCACGACCACATGTACCAGTGGGCCACTCGCGCGTACGTCCCCGACGGCACGCTCTTCGAGTGGCTGCAGGCGCTCTACCCGGTGTGGGCGCGCATCGACGCCGACATCGTGCGCGTGGCGGCGCGGGCGGCGATGGCGAGGCTGCTGCTCAGCGGCTGCTCGCTGTCGACCGATCACCATTACGTCTTCCCGCCGGGGAGACCCGGCATCTTCGAGGCGCTGGTGGAGACGGCGCGCGAGCTGGGCCTGCGGTTCCATCCATGCCGAGGCTCCATGTCGCTTGGCAAGTCGAAAGGCGGACTCCCGCCGGACAGCGCGGTCGAGGAGCACGACGCGATCCTTGCCCACACCGAAGCGGTCGCGAGCCACTACCACGATGCCGCGCCGGGCTCGATGTGCCGCGTGGTGGTGGCGCCCTGCTCGCCCTTCTCGGTCACGCCGGCGCTGATGGAGGAATCCGCGGAGCTGGCCAGGCGCCTCGGGCTCCGCCTGCACACGCACCTCGCGGAGACGCTGGACGAGGAGCTCTTCTGCATCGAAAAGTTCGGGCGCCGGCCGCTGGAGCTCATGGACGACCTCGGATGGACGGGCGACGACGTGTGGTTCGCGCACGGAATCCACTTCAACGACGCCGAGGTGGAACAGGTCGCCGAGTCCGGCTCGGGCGTCGCGCACTGTCCTTCCAGCAACATGCGCCTCGGCGCCGGGATGTGTCGCGTTTCGGACCTGGTCCGAGCGGGAGCACACGTGGGCCTGGGCGTCGATGGGGCCGCGAGCAACGAGGACTCGAACCTTGCCTTCGAGGTCCACCAGGCTCTGCTGCTGGCGCGTGCGCGTGAGACGTCGCCGCAGGCACTCGACGCGCGTGGCGCATGGCGCCTCGCCACGCAGGGCGGCGCCCAGTGCCTGGGACGCGACGACTGCGGCTCGCTCGAGGCAGGCAAGTGCGCCGACGTCGCGTGCTTCCGCATCGACGACCTCGGTCATGCGGGCTCGGCCGACGCCGTGGCGGCGCTGGCGCTGGCGCCGCCGGGGCGCGCTCAGGCAGTCGTCGTCAACGGACGCGTCGTCGTGCGCGAGGGCAGGCTGCTGACCGCCGACGAGGAGACCGTCGCCCGCGAGCTCGCGGCTACGAGCGCTCGCCTGCGGGGCGCATGAAGCGGCCGCCCGACTCGACCACGACCTTGCCGTCGGCGAAGACCGTCTCGCCGCGCCGGATGGTGCGCACCGTGCGGCCGCGCACCGGCTGGCCCTCGTGCGCGCTGAACCCGTTCTTGTAGAGAAGCTCTTCGCGCCGCAAGACGTCGGTGTGCGTGAGGTCGACGAGCCAGAGGTCGGCGTCGTTTCCAGGCGCGATCTCGCCCTTGCCGGCCAGCGCGAATCGCCGCGCCACGTTGGTCGCGGTGGCCGCGGCCAGCCGCCGCGCATCCAGCGAGCGGGCCAGCAGCAGCCGGCGCGTGGACTGGCAGCCGGACAGTCCGCCCCAGATCTTGAAGAAGTCATCGCCTTGCTTGAGCTCGAGCGTGCTCGGCGAGTGATCCGACACGACGATCGGCAGCTCGCCGGTCGCGAGCAGGCGCCACAGCCCGTCTCTGTCGGCCGCGGTCCGGAACGGCGGGAAGCATTTCCCCACACCGCCCAGGCGCTGCATGTCGTCATCGACGTAGAGCAGGTAGTGCGGGCACGTCTCGCCACTGACGTCGACCCCGCGGCCCTGGGCGGCGCGGATCATCTGCATCCCCGCGAGCGTGCTCACGTGCACCACATGCAGGCGGCAGCCGGTTTGAGCAGCGATCTCGATTGCATGCGCGATGGCTGCAAGCTCCGCATCGGGCGGCCGCGAGCGGATGAAATCGCTTGCGCTCGTGCCCCCGAACGCGTTCATATTCTCGTCGAGGACCACGGGATCCTCCGCATGCACGAGCAATATCGAGCCGCGACGCGCGATCCGCGCCATGCCCTCGCGGAGCGTGATCGTGTCGCACGCGGGAAACTCGTCGATGCCGCTGGGGCACATGAAGGCTTTGAAACCCAGCACGCCGCGATCGACCAGGGCGTCGAGCTCGTCGACGTTGCCGGGCACCAGGCCGCCCCAGATTCCGAAATCCACGATCGCCGCGCTCGAAGCCGCGGCGAGCTTGCGGTCGAACGCGTCAGTGTCGACAGTCACGGGCAGGCTGTTCAGCGGCATGTCGACGTAGCTCGTGTAACCGCCGGCGGCCAGCGCGGCCGACCCGCACGCAATGGTCTCCCACTCGGTGTGGCCCGGCTCGTTGAAGTGCACGTGAGCGTCGACTCCGCCTGGAAAGACGTGAAGCCCGGAGGCCTCGAGCTCCTCGCCGGCCTCGA